>Ga0307286_10000466_pt1 | contig 11390 bp, 11 predicted proteins | sample ER_DNA_140_FD_194478 | JGI IMG/M metagenome (GOLD analysis project Ga0307286, IMG submission 194478) | Bulk soil microbial communities from the East River watershed near Crested Butte, Colorado, United States - ER_DNA_140 | ecosystem: Environmental > Terrestrial > Soil > Floodplain | place... | reverse complement strand
CGGCTGGGGGAGATTTCGGCAGGATTGACCTTCACAAAGCCGCGTGCCGGTGGTAGCTTCCTCCCTGAATCGTCCCTCCCGATTCGAAAAGAGTGCTTCCATGGCGGTTCCACGGCACGTTGACCTGCTTGAACCAGTAAACCTCTCCGAGCACCTCGAGAAGGTCGAGCTCTATCTCGGCCAGGTCTGCCAGGTCGCCGGGATCTCGAAGATGCAGCTCGACTACTGGACGAACAAGGCCCAGATCCCGACGAAGGGCAAGAAGCAGCGCATCTACGACATGGACGCGCTCGAGACCGTCATGCTCATCAAACAGGGCAAGGACAAGGGCCTGAACCTCTCGACGGCGATCGAGGCGGCGAGTAAGTTCAAGGAAGAGCGCTCGCCCAGGCGCTCGCTCGCCCGGGCGTAACGAGCTAGGCCTCCCGCAGGACGCCCGCCGCCGACTCGGGCGCGAGCGTGTTCACGAAGTAGCCCGCCCCCAGCTCGAGGCCGGCGAGCACGGAGAGCCGCGGCACGATCTCCAGGTGCCAGTGTCCGCCGGTGTGAAGCCATGCGTTGACCGGCACGGCGCCCTCGGCGGCGTGCAGGCGGCGGAGCCCCTCGGCGAGGAGGCCGAGCGCCGTTGCGAGCTCAGACCCGCTGAAGGGGTCGTTCGAGCACCTACGGGGCGCTACGAGCATCTCGTAGGGCTGGCGGCCGGCGAACGGGCAGAGGAGCAGGAGGCCGTCGCGCTCGGCGACGATGCGCATGCGCTGCTCGACCTCCTCTGTGAGCACGCGGCAGAGGATGCAATCGCCCTCGGCCTCCTGAACGGTGCGCTCCTGGGCGACGAGCGGGGGCTCCTCCTCGAGCCAGACGAGCTGCGAGTGGCTATGGGCCAGGCTCGCGCCCGCGTCGCGCCCCTCGTTGAGGAGGGCCTGTAGGTACGGGAACCCTTGCTCCTTCGCCGCTGCGGCGCGGTTCTGCCACGCCTCGGCCACGTGCTCGATCTCCCGGCCGGTGAGGTCGGCGAATGTCCGGACGTGGCGGGGCGAGTGGACGACGACCTCTTGCCGGCCGCGCGCGGCTCGACGGGCGAAGAGTCCACCACGGTCACCTTCGACCGACCAGGGGCCGAAGGCCGGGAACTTGTTCGGGACGACCCGGACCCACCAGCCGGGCGCGTCGGCGGGCCGGCCAGGTGGTCCGAGGGCGAACGTCTCGGGTGGGGTCGCCGACTCCCGGCCCGCGCAGAAAGGACAACCGGCGACGTCGTTCTCGGGCTCGGCCGCGTGTGGTTTCGGCGCTCCTGGCCTCCGCGCGCGCGCAGGCGCGATCACGACCCAGCGCCCGGAAACCGGATCGCGGCGAAGCTCGGGGGGCGTCCCGGTGCTCAGCGAGAGTCGTTCGAGCCGCCCATGAAGGGTCGGAACAACTCGATCGGGAGGGGGAGGAACGTCGTCGTCGACCGTTCCGAGGAGATCTCGAGCATCGTCTGCAGGAAGCGGAGCTGGAGCGTGATCGGGTTCTGGCTCATGACGTTGGCCGCGTCCTTCAGGCGCTCGGAGGCCTGGAACTCGCCTTCGGCGGCGATCACCTTGGCGCGTCTCTCGCGCTCGGCCTCGGCCTGGCGCGCCATGGCTCGTTGCATCCCGCTGGGGATCTCGACGTCCTTCACCTCGACGATGGAGACCTTGATGCCCCAAGGCGACGTCGCCTCGTCGATGATCTCCTGCAGGATCGCGTTGATCTTGTCGCGCTCCGCCAGGAGCTCATCGAGGACGTGCTGTCCGAGGACGCTGCGGAGAGTCGTCTGCGAGATCTGCGAGGTCGCGACCATGAAGTTCTCGACCTGCACGATCGCCTTCTCGGGGTCGATGATCCGGAAGTAGGCGACCGCGTTCACGCGCACGGGCACGTTGTCCTTCGTGATCACCTCCTGCGGCGGGATGTTCAGCGTCACCGTCCGCAGGTCGACCCGCACCATCTTGTCGACGATGGGGATGAGGAGGAAGAGCCCCGGCCCCTTCGGCGGCGAGTGCAGCCGGCCGAGCCTGAAGATGACACCGCGCTCGTACTCTCGCGTGATCCGGATTGCGGCCGAGATCAGGAAGAGAAAGATGACGACGACTGCTGCAACCGCGACGAGTGCAGCGACCATGAGACTCCCTTTCCTCTGGGCTTTCTATCCTATGCCGTTACGGCGACCGGAGCCTCGGCGGGCCGCACGTGGAGGACGAGCCCCTCGCCGACGCTCTCCACGAGAACGTTCGCGCCGACGCCGATCGACCCGCCGTCCGACTGCGCCTGCCAGAGCTCTCCGTGCACGAAGACGAGCCCGGACGGGTCGAGCGGCTTGCGCACCACGCCGACCTGGCCGACGAGGTCCTCCTCGCCGGTGACGGGCTTCCGCCGGCGCGCCTGGACGATCTTCGTGAGGGCGAAGACCATGAGCAGGGTGAAGGTGCCGGCGATGGCAAGCGCGACCCAGATCGAGACTTGGTAGCCGTGGCCGGCCGGGTCGAAGAGCATGAGCGAGCCGACCACGAAACAGGCGGCGCCGGCCAGGGCGAGCGCGCCGTGGCTCATCACGAAGGGCTCTGCGACGAAGAACGCTGCCGCGAGCAGGATGAGCAGGATTCCGGCGGCGCTCACCGGCAGCACCTGGAGACCGAAGAAGGCGACGATCAGCGCGATTGCGCCGAAGGTGCCCGGGAAGATCAATCCCGGGTTGAAGAGCTCGACGGTGATCCCGAGCACTCCGAGCGAGAGCAGCAGCACGATGATGTTCGGATCGATGAGCGTGTCGAGGATGCGCTTCCACAGCGACATGTGAATCGTCGTCACATCCGCGCCGGCGGTGTGGAGGACGAGCCCCTTCGGCTCTGTCCTCATGCCGTCGATGTCGTTCAGGAGGGTGGGAAGGTCGGGGGCCACGACGTCGACGACGTTCTTCTGGAGCGCCTCCTCCGCCGTGAGGTTCGAAGCCTGCCGCACGGCCTGCTCGGCCCAGTCTGCGTTGCGCCCGTGGGTCTCGGCGAGACCGCGGATGTAGGCGGCTGCGTCGTTGATCACCTTCCGGCGCAGGTCGCTCGGGATGTTCCCACCGCTCGTCGAGATCGGCGTCGAGGAGCCGATGTTGGTGTTCGGCGCCATCGCCGCCACGTCCGCGGCCATCGTGATGAAGACGCCCGCCGACGCCGCTCGCGACCCGGGCGGAGAGACGTACACAACCACCGGCACGGGAGACGCGAGCTCCTTCTTGATGATGTCCCTCATGGCCGAGTCCAGGCCACCGGGCGTGTCCATGAGGATGACGACGGCGTCGTAGCCGTCCTTCTCGGCCTGGTCGATCGCGCCCGTCAGGTAGTCCGCGGTGACCGGGTTGATGTCATTCTCGAACTCGACCGCCAGGACCCGTGGAGGATCGGCTCCGACCGCCGTGCCTGCCAGAGCGAGGGCGACGGCGAAGGCGCAAAGAAGCGCGGAAAAACCCCGCAAGAGCAGCATCTTCGAGTGTAAGAATTCTATCAGGGTCAAGCTTCTCGCCTTGAGCGCCGAGAAGGCGTTTGTTCTTCTTTCGAGAAGGCCGACAAGCCGCTATGACCTTCCTTCGCGCCGTTCTCGCGGGCCTCGCGGTCGCTCTTGCCGTTCCGGCGGCTGCCGTGGCGACCGACCGCTTCGTCGTCCGCGACGAGCCGACCGCCACCGCACGCTCTGTCCAGCACGCGCGGCAGGCGCCTCAGGAGTTCAACCTCGTCGGGTTGCACTGGCAAGGTTCCGGGGCCATCTGGTTCAGGACGCTGGCCACGGGTGGTGGGTGGAGCGGGTGGCAGCTAGCAGCGCCGGAGGCCGAGGATGCGCCCGACCTAGGGTCACCAGAAAGGGCCGCTCGGCGCGGGTGGAAGCTCGGCAGTCCCTACTGGACGGGCCCCGCGAGCTCGATCCAGTACCGCTTCCAGGGGCGGGTCGAGAGGCTGCGGGCGTATTTCATCTGGAGCGATCCGGGTGCGAAGACCGGTCGACCCCCCAACGTCCTCGACGCGCGCGCCGCGCAGCCGACGATCATCCGCCGCTCGCAGTGGGGCGCGGACGAGTCGATCGTACGAGCGCCGCCCTATTACGCCTCGTCCGTCCGCTTCGCAGTGGTCCACCACACCGCGGGGACGAACTCGTACTCGGCGTCGGATTCGGCTGCGATCGTACGGGGCATCGAGCGCTACCACGTGCTCGCGAACGGCTGGAACGACATCGGCTACAACTTTCTCGTCGACAAGTACGGCCAGGTGTTCGAGGGTCGAGGCGGGGGGATCGCCAAGAACGTCGTCGGCGCGCACGCCGAGGGCTTCAATACCGGGAGCACGGGGGTCGCCGTTCTCGGCAACTACGAGGCGCAGAGGATCTCCGCCAAGGCCCGCGCCGCCCTCGTCCATCTGCTGGCCTGGCGCCTCGACGTCGCGCACGTGAATCCAGCGGGGAAGCTCACGTGGACCTCGGGCGGGAACCCGGAGTACCCGGCGGGAACGAAGGTGAGCGTGCGCGCGGTTTCGGGCCACCGCGACACGGGCCCGACGGGCTGCCCCGGGGGATCTCTCTATGCCCAGCTACCGGGCATCACGGCCGACGTCGCGGCGACCGGGCTCCCGAAGCTCTACGCGCCGACGGTGTCCGGGAGCCTCGGCGGCCTCGTCCGCTTCACAGCCACGCTCTCGGCATCCGCGACGTGGACGGTGAGCATCCGCGACGGCTCCGGCGCCCTCGTCGCGAGCGGAACCGGGACCGGGAAGGCTGTCGACTGGACCTGGAACGCCTCCGCGAACCCGTTCGGGACCTATACCTACGAGATCGCCGCGGGGCCGGACACGCTCCCCGCACAGGGGCGGGTGCCCGGGCCTCCGCCGCTCGAGGTCACGAGCCTGAAGGCGAGGCCGCACGCAATCACGCCGAACGGCGACGGCGTCGGCGAGTCGACCTCCGTTTCCTACGCGCTCTCGACGGCTGCGACCGTGACCGTGCAGGTGCTCGACTCGTCCGCCAACGTCGTTCGATCGCTGGCGACCTCCCAGTCCTACCGGATCGGAACACCCAGCCTCACGTGGAACGGGCGGAACTCGTCCGGGAAGGTCGTGCGCGACGGGAACTACCGGATCCGCGTGACCGCGACCTCCCCTGGTCAGCACGCGAGCAAGAGTCGCAGGGTGGTCGTCGACAGGACGCTCGGCCACCTCGAGGTAGCGCCGACACCGTTCTCGCCCAACGGAGACGGCCGGCTCGACTCGGCTACGGTCGGCTTCCGGCTCGCCCGCCAGGCTGAGACGCGGGTCTGGATCATGGACGGCGAACGGGTCGTGAAGGTCCTCCACCCTCGCGGCACGCTGGCCGCCGGTGCGAGCTCGTTTCAGTGGGCCGGGAGGGGCAGGAGCGGAGCCATCGCCGACGGCACCTATCGGGCCATGGTTGAGGCGACAACCGCCCTCGGGACCCGCAGGCTGTCGGTACCGGTCGTCCTCGACACGCGGGCCCCTGTCCTCCGCGCCGTCTCCGCACGGCTGAGGGACGGGCGCACCCGCCTCAAGGTCTGGCTCAGCGAGGCGGCGACGCTGCGCCTGCGCTGGGCGTCGCCGGACTGGGCTGACGGAGGCTCGAGGCTCGCCAGCCGCCCGGCCGGCTACTCACGGCTCACGCTGCCGCGGGCGATGCGCGTGCGGGTGCAGGGCGTGGACGCGGCTGCCAACGCCGGTGCGCGAGTCGTCGCCCAGGTGGCTCGCTAGCCGCCCTAGCGCTCAAAGAGGATCTCGCCGCTCTCGATCACGCGCTTTTCGCCGTCGAGATCGACGACGAAGCGCCCGCTCCGGTCGATCGCGACTCCGACGCCCGTGGACCCCTCGACGGTGACTCGCCGGCCGCGCAGAAAGTCTCTCGAACCGAGGCTGTCGTAGACGCCGTCGAGGCCGCGCTCGAGCCACGCGTCGTAGTTCCGCTCCAGGCGCTCGACGATCGCGGCGAGAAGGGGGGCTCGATCCCGCTTGACCCCATCGATCGTGTAGAGCGAGGCGGCGGCCACCTGCGTGTTCTCGGGAAGCTCCGTACGCTCCTGGTTGACGTTGACGCCGATGCCGACGACAACGGTGCCCTCGGAGGCCTCGGCCAGGATCCCCGCCACCTTTCGCCGGTTCAGCATGACGTCGTTCGGCCACTTCACCTGGACGGCCAGCCCGACCGCCACCTCGAGCGCCTCCGCGACCGCGGTGCCCGCAACGAGCGACAACTCGGCGGCGACCCGCTCGGGAGGCGGACGGAGGAGAACGGAGCAGAGAATCGCGGTCCCGGGCGGGCTCGTCCAGGTGCGCCCGAGCCGCCCGCGGCCCTCGGTCTGTTCGTCGCAGACGGCGAGCGCGCCCTCGGGCAGATCGGCCTGCAGGAGCTCCTGTGTCGACCCGCAGCTCTGCTCGAAGAGATACGGCTGCCCAAGCCGGCCCGTCAGGAGCGGCTCGACGCGCTGTGGCGCAAGCGAGTCTCCCTCAGCCACTCGACTACACTACAGCGACCGTGCAACCGACAGTTACCGAGGGTCGTCAGATCGAGCGCAATGAACCGTTTTCGCGGCTCATCCTCTACGCCAAGCTGACGGATTCGGAGCTCGTGGACAAGGCGACGAACGGGGACAGCCGCGCTCTCGACGCCCTCGTCGAGCGCTACGCGCCGCGCGTCAACCGGCTCGCGTCGCAGCTGATGGGGGATCTCGAAGAGGCACGCGACGCCGCTCAGGAATCCCTCGTCAAAGTCTGCACGCGGCTCAAGCAGTTCCGCGGCGAGGCCCAGTTCGCAACCTGGCTTCACCGTGTCGTCGTCAACACGTGCCGCGACCGCATGGCCTTCCAGCGCCTGCGTCGGGCCGAGCCCCTCGAGCTCGACGAGCACGCGGCGGACGACGCCGCCGATCCCTCGAGCCTGGCCGTCCTCACCGACCTGCGCCGCGACCTCTCCGACGCGCTCTCGCGTCTGTCGACCGACCAGCGGATCGCCGTCGTCCTGCGAGACTCCTTCGGTCTTTCCTACAAAGAGATCTCGCGTGTCGCGCGCATGCCGGTCGGCACCGCGAAGTGCTACGTGCACCGGGCCCGTGCACGGCTCAGGCAGCTGCTCGAGGAGTACACACCGGCGTGACGGTCGCTCTGGGCCGGGAGCAGATCGAAGAGATCCTCCCGCACCGCGACCCGTTCCTCTTTCTCGACGAGGTCCTGGTGCTGGAGCCCGGAGTGCGGGTCGTCGCGCGCAAGCAGGTCCGGGAGGACGAGTGGTTCCTCACCGGCCACTTCCCCGGCCGGCCGATCATGCCCGGTGTGATCATCGTCGAGGCGATGGCTCAGACCGGTGCCGTCGCCGTTCTTGCCGACGAGGCCAACCGAGGCAAGCTCGCTCTCTTCGCCGGGATCGACGACGTTCGCTTCAAGCGCATGGTTCTGCCCGGCGACGTGCTCGAGCTGACCTGCGAGATCGACCGTATGCGCGGGCCGGTGGGCCGCGGCAAGGCGACCGCCGAGGTCGGAGGAGAGCTTGCGGCACGCGGCACGCTGACGTTCGCCGTCACCGATCTGTAGATGCTCGCGAAGGTCTCCCAGAACGGCTCGATCGGGATCACAGGGGTGGGGTCGTACGTGCCGGAGAGGGTCATGACCAACGACGACCTCGCTGAGCTCGTCGAGACCTCGGACGACTGGATCACCGAGCGGACGGGGATCAAGCAGCGCCACATCGCCGCTCCGGGTCAGGCGGCGAGCGACCTCGCGCTCCCGGCCGCGCGGCAGGCACTCGAACAGGCGGGGCTCGACCCGGCCGAGCTCGACCTCGTCGTCGTCGCCACGGTCACCCCGGACATGTTCTTCCCCTCGACCGGATCGCTCCTCGCGGCCGAGCTCGGCGCGCCCGACGCCGCGGCGTATGACCTCTCCGCCGGGTGCACGGGATTCATGTACGCGCTTGCGCAGGCATACGGCACCGTTGCCGGCGGGCTGGCCAGAAACGCGCTCGTCGTCGGCGCCGAGACGCTCTCGAAGATCATCAACTGGCACGACCGGTCGACCTGCGTCCTCTTCGGAGACGGTGCGGGCGCGGTCGTGATCGACCGTGTGCCCGACGGGGGATTCCTCGGCTTCGAGCTCGGCTCGGACGGCGAGGGCGGCAAGGAGCTCTCGATTCCGGGGGGCGGCTCGCGCAACCCTTCGAGCGCCGAAACCGTCGCACAAGAGATGCACTTTCTGCAGATGAACGGTCGCGAGGTCTACAAGTTCGCCACCAGGGTGCTTGTCTCGTCGGCCGAGAAGCTCCTCGGCGAGATCGACCTCACCGTCGACGACATCGACCTCTACGTCCCGCACCAGGCGAACAAGCGCATCATCGACCACGCAGCCGCGAAGCTCGGCATCCCCGAGGAGAAGGTGTTCGTGAACGTCGACCGCTACGGCAACACATCGTCCGCCTCGATCCCGCTCTGCCTCGCGCAGGGAGTTCAGGAGGGGCGCCTGGCGAACGGCACCCGCGTTCTCATGACCGGGATGGGGGCGGGGCTCACCTGGGGGTCGGCCTACACCGTCTGGGGTAACGGAACCGTATGAAGGTCGCCTTCTGCTTCCCAGGCCAGGGCTCACAGGACGTCGGCATGGGACGCGCCATCGCTGAGCACTACCCCGAGGCGCGCGCGGTCTATGACGAAGCCACCGAGGCGGTCGGGTTCGACGTGGCGAAGATCTGCTTCGAAGGCCCCATCGAGGAGCTGACCCGAACGGACGTCCAGCAACCGGCGCTCGTGGCGACCTCGCTGGCCTGTCTGCGCGCGGTCGACACGCTCGGGATCAAGCCGGACTTCGTCGTCGGCCATTCGGTCGGTGAGTACTCGGCACTCGCGGCGGCTTCCGCTCTTTCGGACCGCGATGCGATCGCGCTCGTCCGCGAGCGGGGGCGCGCGATGGCCGAGGCAGCCGACAGGCACCCGGGCGCGATGGCAGCCGTCATCGGCCTCGAGGACTCGATCGTCGAAGAGCTCTGCGCCGGGATCGAGAGTGTCTGGCCTGCGAACTACAACTGCCCCGGCCAGGTAGTCGTCTCCGGCGAGAACGCGGCAGTCGACCGTCTGATCGAGGAGGCGGCGACGCGCGGTGCCAGGAAGACCGTGAAGCTCCGCGTGAGCGGCGCCTTTCACAGTCCGCTCGTCGAAGGCGCCGCCGAGAGCCTGCGGCCGGCCCTCGAGAGCGTGCGCTTCGACAGCCCCGAGACGCCCTTCATGTCGACGGTGACCGCGCGCATCGAAGAGGCGCAGCGGTTCGGCGGCCTGCTCGTCGAGCAGGTCACGGGCCCGGTGAAATGGACCCAGGCGGTCCGGGAGCTCGTGTCGCAGGGCGTCTCCACGTTTGTCGAGATCGGGCCGGGTCAGGTGCTCACCGGCCTCCTTCGCCGCTGCGACCGCTCGCTCCGGACGATGTCCGTCGGCGATCCCGAGTCGCTCGCGAAGCTGCAGGAGACGCTCTCTGCCGCCTAGCGCGTTCGCGTCACTGGAGGGCAAGGTGGCGCTCGTCACGGGCGGGTCGCGCGGCATCGGCGCCGCCATCTCGCGTGAGCTCGGCGCCGCTGGCGCGCGCGTGGCGGTCAACTACCGCTCCGACCAGGGGGCTGCCGAGGAGATCGCGGGCGAGATCGGTGGAGTGGCGATCCAGGCCGATGTCTCCGTTCCGGAGGAGGCCGTCGCGCTCGTCGAGCGCGTGGAGTCAGAGCTCGGGGAGATCGACGCGCTGGTCAACAACGCGGGCGTGACGCGCGACACGCTCATCGCCCGCATGAGCGACGAGGACTGGGAAGTCGTCATCGAGACGAACCTTCGCGGGCCCTTCAACACCTGCCGGGCCGTCGCACGCAAGATGCTGAAGCGGCGCTCGGGATCGATCGTGAACATGTCGAGCGTCGTCGGCCTGCACGGCAACCCGGGGCAGGCGAACTACTCCGCGTCGAAGGCCGGGATCATCGGCATGTCGAAGGCCCTGGCCCGCGAGCTGGGGTCGCGCGGGGTGCGCGTGAACGTGATCGCGCCCGGCTACATCAAGACGGCGCTCACCGACGTCATCTCGGAGGAGATGCGCGAGCTCATCCTCACGAACACCGCGCTCGGCCGGCTGGGCGAGCCGGAGGACGTCGCGCGTGCGGTACGCTTTCTCTGCTCTGACGAGGCCGCGTTCATAACGGGCGAGGTGCTGCTCGTCGACGGCGGCCTGGGGATGTAGGAGACAAGCTTCTTGAGCACGAACGGACGAAGACGCGTGGTCGTGACCGGGGTTGGCGCGGTGACGCCGCTCGGAAACGACGCAGAGACGTTCTGGAAGAACCTCACCGCTGGGAAGAGCGGTGCGGCGCCGATCCAGCAGTTCGACCCCTCCGAGTTTGCGGTGCACTTCGCCTGCGAGCTGAAGGGCTTCGACCCGGCCAAGTGGCTCGAGCCCAAGAAGGCGAGAAGGATCGACCGCTTCGCGCAGATGATCATCGCCGCGGCGCGCATGGCCGAGGAGGACTCCGGGATCGACATCGAGTCCGAGACCGATCGAACCGGGGCCTCGGTGGCGACGGGCATCGGTGGGCTCAAGGCCTTCCAGGACTGCTACGACCAGTTGCTCCAGCGCGGCCCTGACCGAATCAACCCGTTCTCGATCCCGGCGATCATCCCGAACATGGGCGCCGCCTGGGTCTCCATGGAGCTCGGCACCCGCGGCCCCCTCTGGTCGGAGTGCACGGCGTGTGCTGCCTCGAACATGGCCATCGGCCAGGCGCTCGACGACATCCGGCTGAACCGCGCCGACGTCATGCTCGCCGGCGGCACGGAGGCGGGCATCACCAAGGTCGGCATCGGCGGTTTCGGCGCCATGCGCGCTCTCTCGCGCCGCAACGACGATCCCGAGGGGGCGAGCCGTCCGTTCGACGCCGAGCGCGACGGCTTCGTCATGGGCGAGGCCGGCGGCATTGTCGTCCTCGAGGAACTCGAGCACGCGCGCAAACGCGGCGCCAAGATCTATGCCGAGCTCGGCGGCTACGGGGTCTCCTCGGACGCGCAGCACATCACGGAGCCGGATCCGACCGGCAGGCATCCCGCGCGGGCGATGCACATGGCGATGGAGGACTCTGGCGTCGGTCCCGAGGACATCGATTACGTCAACGCGCATGGGACGTCGACGCCGCTGGGCGACTCGAGCGAGACTCGCGTGATCAAGATCGCGCTCGGAGAGGAAAAGGCGCGGAAGACGCCCATTTCCTCGACGAAGGGCGCGACCGGACACTGCCTCGGGGCCTCGGGCGCGATCGAGGCGATCATCTCGATCCTCGCGGTGCAGCGCGACGTCGTCCCGCCGACGATCAACTACGAGCACCCC
>Ga0307286_10000464_pt1 | contig 11400 bp, 11 predicted proteins | sample ER_DNA_140_FD_194478 | JGI IMG/M metagenome (GOLD analysis project Ga0307286, IMG submission 194478) | Bulk soil microbial communities from the East River watershed near Crested Butte, Colorado, United States - ER_DNA_140 | ecosystem: Environmental > Terrestrial > Soil > Floodplain | place... | reverse complement strand
GGTACCGCTTGGAGGTCCACGATGCCCGCAGCAGCGGCGCCGCGCCCTCGACAGCTTCACCGCAGATGTAGGGCTCGTTGGTGAAGTTCATCCAATCGGTGACGCCCTTGTACCTGAACAGCGTGCGACGCAGCAGCACCAGCGAGCCGGCATTCGACTCGTCCACATCCCATTTGCCCGAGATTCCGGCTGAGGAGTCGTTCACTTTCAGCTTGACCGGAATCTCCTCGCCAGCCACAGCGTTGGAGGTCGGCACCGCTACCGAGACACGGTCGGTGTCCTTACCGGCTGCCGCTTCCTCAGTGGTGAAGGTGCCTGCAGCGCTGAAGTAGCCGTTGTACACGCGCCAGGTGTCCCCGGCGTCAACAGTGCAACCGGTAGGCGCCTTGATGGTGACGGTGCGGATCGCGTCGGACAGTCCAAGCACGGCCTCGTGTGGGCCCGCCTGGTAGCGGGCTGGGTTGGCAATGGACCAGCTCCACGCGTCGCCGTCGTCGCACGGTGCGCCGGTGAACGCCTGTGCCGGGGCTGCTGCGAGAGCGACGCCCCCGAGCGTCAGGGCCAAGCCGGCGGCCCCCGCGATCAATTGCTTGAGCATTGAGAACCCCCGAGTTTGACCGTCATATCAGCCCTCGACGGCGAAATGAACTTGGATCGATAAGCGTAGGCCAAAACATGAGCCGAGAATCCGCATTGACCTGAATTGGTGCTCAGCGCATCCTGGCCTGAATTGGTGGTCAGTGCATCCTGGCCATCCGGATGCGCTGGTGTTCCGGCACTCGCTGCGAACACAACCGTGCAGGTAGGCGGCGTTTGTGCCGTGCTGGAGGTCGTCCCGACGGCTGGCCATCATAGATCGCGTCGAGGAGCTGCTGTCGCACCCCGATCGGTAGCCGCTTTCGGGCTAGGGCACGTTTGCGGGCCTTCTCCCTCTCGGTGTGCGCACGACGGCACTCGCCGCAGCTACAACCGTTGTTCCATCGCGCGGTCGTGCCGTGCGCCGCTGGCGGCCTCACTCGGGTGAGCGTAGCGACATTATGTGAGGCTGTTCGCCCAGTTAGGCGAGCCTGGAACGGTGCCGAACGTAGCGGCCAAGACAACGTACTGTCCTCGCTGTGGCATTCGAGGAAGCCTTTGATGAGGCACTTCAGGAAGCGGTTACGCCGACGCGAGCAGACGTGATGATCGCCAGAACAGCGGTGCTCGCATTGCTGCAGAAGGCGAGCACCCCCCAGCGCATCTCTGACTTTGAGAATGCATGGCTGGCGGCCCAGGACGCCAGCCGCCCCCCCTGAGCGAACCATGTATCACGCTTCTTACTCGAACGAGCCTGGCCGGCGCTTCGCCGATCCTGACCGTCGGGATCCGCACATCATGGTGCTCCGGGGCAAGCACGCGGTCAGGCAGGCGATCGCCGAGCTCACCGCCGAAGGGTTTATTACCCGTGGTGATGGGAACGTGTATGAGCCGCAGCCCCAGAGGTTTTCCATCCAGTACAGCGGGGGCGCATCCTCGGCGGATGTCTGGTTGTCCTCTCCGCGCATCGCCCCTGAGAACGAGGATCGTAGATACCAGCTCCTCCGACCCTCGCCGTCTGAGGAAACCCTCCTGCCAGCCGACGAGATGTTAGTAGGCGTTGGTGGCCTCCTGGGTGCTCGCGGCGGGCAACTTGTTCTGGAATCACGCCGGGCGCTGCGGCGCGGTCTCTACGTGGCGGCCTCTAGCCTCCTCGCGGCCGCTTCGGAGGCAGCCTGGTTCAGCCTCGGCCGGGCGGTCGCACAACCAGGCCAGAAGCTGGCCAAACTGGTCCAGGATGGAGAGCAGGCAGCTGAAGTGATCCGCCTCACCGGGGACCGCCTTCTCGAGTTGCACGCACCCAGGGTCCGAGTGACTGAGGTAGTCAGTCAGGGACATCAGTTCCGCGACATTCGCAACTACGCGCTCCACCCGGCCGGGGAGCACGACGCGGAGCGCGAGGCTTGGTTGACTGAGGCGGGCGCAACAGTGTTGGCGATTGCGGCCCGACGCTATTTCGTGAAGATGGCCGCACTCATGGACATAGTTACCGACAATCCGGTCTCTTGACGCGCCAGGGCGCTCTAGCTGGGGAGCCAGTCCATCGCGCCTGCGTACCGTGCTCGGCAGGCTTTCTCACTCGCGTGAGGATAGGTGAGATTCACCGCTCACCGTTGCGGGATCTCGTACCCCGCTCGAATCCAACCTGCGTCCAACGTTCGAGCTCGTCGTAGTCCAGTGGCAGACCTTTCGCTGATCGCCGCCGGTCAAGCTGACTGCACTCGGGAACCTGGCTCAACAAAGCAGAAGTCCCGGAAATCCGAGGACTCCGGGGCTCGAGCTGCTACTAGCTGATCGTCATCATTTGACCGACCAGAAGAAAGGGTCGTGTTCGTCGTCGCTGACATCAATATAAAGCTCGTCCATGTACTCGATCGGGACCGCGAACCCATACTGACCGGTCTTGGAGCGGCCCTTAGCAATCACGCCGGTCACGTCGTCTAACCCCTTGCCGTGGATTGCTTCGGCATCGTCGTCGTCGTCACCATAGGTGACCTCCACGGAGAACTCGTCGGCATCGACCTTGTGGCTGGTGCCGTTCTTGATATGCACCGTGAACAGGACCATCGGGTCACCAGGATGTCCACCTTCGGCGTTACGGCCAACCGTGCCGCGCTTGAAGTTGGTAATCCGGATCTCCAGCCCGTCCGCATAGGTGAACTTCTGTTCGGCAGCCTTAGCGAGTTCCCCCTGTCGGTAGGGTGAGGGTTCCTTCGTGGGTTCCTTCGTGGGCTCCTCCGTGGGCTCCTCCGTCGAGTTATCCGTGGTCGGCTCGTCGCTGGCGCTGGCCTCTGGCTGCGATTCCTGGACGGTGGGACCCGATGATTCACCGTGCGACGCCAGCACGGCTACACATGAACCGACGAGCAACAGAAGACCGACGACCACTAACAGGATGATCAGGCCAGTGGGCTTCTTCTTCGGCTGTTGAGGCGCATACATTGGCCACGCTGAGGGTTCGGGATCCGGCTGAGGCGCATTCGGCCCACTAGGGTTACTTATTGTCCGCTCCAATCCAGTGGGTCAGGGTTCGATTCCTTGCTGGCGCGCTAGTCGTCGTCAAGAAAATGAAAAGCAAGCTCGAAGGCGTAATACGCGACGAACACGCCGAGGCCGATCAAGACCACTGACACGAAAGCGACGGTCAGGATCTTGGTCACCATGACCGGAATCATAGGGCCGAATACGCTAGCGGTCGGCGTCATGAGCGAGGAAAGGCTGGCCACCTTCGCCGTCTCGGCCCTCGGCTTTGTCGCCGTCGAGGAATCGAACCTCGCACGCCGAAGCGAGAGTTGTACAAACTCCCTGACACACCAGTGACTACGACGTAAGGTGCCGCCGTGACGACGACGATCCGGAACTGGGTCATCGCGCTTTCGATCACGCTCGCCTTGTCGCTCATCACTTTCTTTTTCTGGGTCATGAACCTCGGCTTGGGCGAGGAGATCTGCTTCGACCGCCACCCGTGGTGGGGACCGCCGGAGGATCCGGACTCGACATGCTCTGGACTCTGGTACGCGGACAAACATCCCGGCGAGTACCCCTGGACGCTACCGCGGTGAGTGACCTTCGGATCGGCATGGTCGGCTTCATCGCGCTCGGGATCTTCGTCGCCGTCCCAGTGTTGATCTACTTCGCCTGGGCCTTGTACCAGCTCTTGGTAGTGGGAGCGACATAGAGCATCCGGCAGCCCGCTCCTTGATTGCCTTATGATTCGGTGCCATGACCGCGAAGCGCCTCGCCTTTGCACTGACGCAGATCGTCTCGATCCCGCTCGGCGTGGTTATCGCCTATCGCGCCTTCATCTATTACGTCTCGGTAATGGATTGGTGACGCCGTGACGTACGCGAAGCTGATCGCCTTAACGGTGATCGAGACAACTGTGATCGCTGTCGTTTGCTTCTTGTGGCTCATTGCCACTTGGTACTTAGGCGCGCTGTGGGACTAGAGAACGTCGGCCAGCTTCGGTCCGGCGTTCGACGCCACCGTATGACCAAGACCGAGATCAGATTGACTTCGAGAACCGCGCGCAGGCGGTCTTTGAGTGGAGCGAGGTCGCGGAGGAGCAGCACGAGCACCCGACGTTGAACTTGTTGAGCTTCCGCTTCGGCCGATCCAGATTATTGGTGCCGCTGCGGGCGTGACAGGTGTCGTCGTGCCCGAGTCCTTTCCCTGAATTCCGATAGAGCACCGAGAGGGCGGCCCCGGAGCCCAGAAAGACGGGACCGCCCGACGGCGTTAATGCGGCGCTGGCTCCGCCCGCCCGGATAGGACGGAGCCCACTTCCGTAAACGGTGAGAGGAAAACCCGTCCACAGAGTGACACCGCAACACTATTCACGCTGCCCTCGCGGTTGCTGCACTCATCTCTCGGCAAAATTCCCAGGTCTGTAAAGCGGCAGGACCGCATGCGAGAATCCGTGCGTCGGTGAAGCTGGCTTCCGGGTGATCGACACTTCGACAGGCCACATCTGCCCGTCCTCAAGGGTTTTGGCGGCGACCGAGAATCCCCACACGCTCGGCAAATATTCCTGGCTCAGCGCTTTCCCAACGTCACGCAGAATCGAGTCGCCCCAACCGTCGGCGTAATCGACCTCAGCTAAACACAGCAAACCTTTGACCGGATATTCGACTGCGGCGAATTTGCGCGCCGTGCCGACGCTCGGCGTTAGCCCCCGCGAGTTGATCGGCCTCTCGTGATTCAGCAGCAGCGGCACCTGGTAGCCTGCGTCGACGAAGTCTCGGAATTGGTCAGCCGACCACGGCTCGCCGCCATTCCCGTCCGGCACATCAAACGCGGTGGCCAGCCCACAAACGAGCCGGTCGTGATCCATGCGCATTACCGGCTCAGACGGCTAGCGAGGTCCTGATCCTGCAGGCACGCCTCCAGAAGCTCACAACTATCTGGAAAGCAGACGGCGGACAACTCGCAGACCGACCGACATCCGAGCTAGTTCGGCACGCGCGCTGGTGATCGAGCGGAGGGTCTTCACCGAGTCGATCACCGCTGCGTTCGACTTCTCCCAACCAAGCACGACGTCCTTGGCACTCTCGGTGGGGCTCCCGTTTGCACCGAGCACCTCCGCTGTGAGCTGAGCATGCACCGCGTGCAGGTCGTCGCGGAGCGCCGCCCGGGCCATCGTCTGCCACCGATCGTCACGTGGCAGCTCGATGATGCGGCTCAAGAGCCGGTCGAGTCCGAGACGCTGACCGAGGGTGAAATGCACCTCTGCCACCTTCAAGACATCGATCCCGGACTGTGCAGCCGTCTGCTCGATGGTCAGTGCGGCGTACGCCGGAGGTAGCGCCGCGATCGCCGTCGCCAGCTCATCGGGTACGCCGGCGGCTAGATAACTCTTGAGCCGCTGCTCGAACGCCTCCTTCTCGCGTCCAGCCAGGGTTGTGGGTAAGGCGTTTTGGACCGTCCGGACCCCCTCGGCGAACTGGGCAACGGTGGCACCGATATCGATCGGATGCCGCCGATTGTTGATCAGCCAACGGGTCGCGCGCTCCACCAGGGTGCGCACTTCCATCTGGAGCACGGTCTGCATCTGGGCGTTGATTCGGTGATCAAGTGCGGCGACGGCCTTGTCAAGATCATTAGCTGCAAAGATCGCGCGCGCCGCGATCTGCGCCCGAATGACATCTGCCGCTCCCGCCCCGGTCTCCCCCGACAGTCGATGGAAGCAGGTAATGCCGGACTCGTTGACGAACTCGTTGACGACAACTGTGGCGATGATCTCCCGGTGCAGCCGGTGTGTTCGCATCTGCTCGGCGTAGTGCTGCCGCATCGCCGTTGGGAAGTACTCGATCAGGCGGTCCACCAGGTAAGGATCATCGGGCATGTCGGATGCCAAGATCTCGTCCTCGAGAACGATCTTGGTGTACGCGAGCAGCGTCGCGAGCTCAGGCGAGGTCAAGCCCTTGTGGTTGCTGCGCCTCATCTCCATCGCCTCGGTGGAGGGCAAGAACTCAATCTCTCGATCGACCAACCCTTGGCTCTCCAGCCGCTCCATCCAGTCTTCGTGTACGCCGGCCATCGACGCCGACTGGTATACCGCGTTGGCCAGGGCCAAGTTCTGGTCGTAGTCGTCCTTGAGCACCAGCTGGGCCACCTCGTCGGTCATCGACGCGAGAAGCTGGTCGCGGTCCTCCGGGGACAGTCGACCGGCAGCCACCTCTCCGGTGAGCAGGATCTTGATATTGACCTCATGATCAGACGTGTCGACCCCGGCGGAATTGTCGATGAAGTCGGTATTGATCCGGCCGCCTTTCTCCGCGTACTCCACCCGGCCGAGTTGCGTCAGGCCGAGGTTTCCGCCCTCTCCGACACACTTGGCGCGTAACTCACAGCCGTCGACCCGCAACGCGTCATTGGCCTTGTCGCCGACCACGTCGTTCGTTTCGGTCAGCGCCTTGACGAAGGTCCCGATGCCTCCGTTCCACAGCAAGTCGACGGGCGCCCTCAGACAGGCCTTGATCAACTCCGCAGGTGTCAGTGCTTCTACCGACTTGTCGATGCTGAGGGCGCTGCGCATTTGCTTGGTGATCACGATGGACTTCAGACTGCGGGGAAAGACGCCGCCACCCTCGGACAACAGGCTGGTCTCGTAGTCGGCCCAGCTGGAGCGCGGCAGTGCGAGCAGTCGGGCACGCTCCTCCCAGCTGCGAGCCGGATCGGGCTGCGGGTCGATCATGATGTGCCGATGATCGAAGGCTGCCACCAGCTTGAAATGCTTACTCAGCAGCACTCCGTTGCCGAAAACGTCACCGCTCATGTCGCCGATTCCGACACAGGTGAAATCCGTGGTCTCGGGATCAAGACCCATCTCACGGAAGTGCCGACACACCGACACCCAAGCGCCTCGAGCGGTAATGCCCATGGCCTTGTGGTCATAACCGGCCGAGCCACCGGAGGCGAACGCATCACCGAGCCAAAATCCCGCATCGACTGAGATCTTGTTGGCGGCATCGGAGAAGGTAGCGGTTCCCTTGTCGGCTGCAACGACGAGATACGGATCGTCCCCGTCATAGCGAACGACATCAGCCGGGGGTACCACGACACCGCTCACGATGTTGTCGGTGACATCCAGCAGGCTCGTCACGAAGAGCTGATAGCACGCCAGACCTTCGGCTAGCCAGGCCTCCCGCTCGCGGGATTCCGGCAGACGCTTGCAGTAGAAGCCGCCCTTGGCCCCGACTGGGACGATCACCGTGTTCTTCACCATCTGCGCCTTGACCAAGCCCAGCACCTCGGTGCGAAAATCCTCCGCGCGATCCGACCAGCGGATGCCGCCCCTGGCGACCGGCCCGTACCGCAGATGGACGCCCTCCATACGCGGCGAATAGACGAAGATCTCGAATGCCGGACGAGGCTCAGGCAGATCCGCAATTTGTCTTGGCAACAACTTCAGTGCGATGGCTTGGCAGCCCGCAACGTAGAAGTTCGTACGCACCACAGCCTGGATCACGGCCAGGAAAGACCGCACGATTCGATCATGGTCAAGGCTTGCAACGTCGTCGAGCGCCCTCTTGATCTTGTCCACCAACTCGGTGGCAGCTGCACCACGCGCCTTGGGATCGAGACCACTCTTCGGATCAAAGCGCGTCCGGAAAAGCTGGACGAGGTGCCGGGCGATGTCGACATTGCTGCTCAGCGCCTGGGCGAAATAGCTCTGGCTGTAGGTGATGCCGACCTGTCGGAGGTAGCGGCCGATGGACCGCAGCAAGCTCACCTCACGCCAGTCCAGGTCGGCGCCCATGATCAGCGCATTGAACCTGTCGGGCTCACTCTCGCCGGCATAGGACGCCGAAAACGCCGCCATGAAGCGCTGCCGCGCTTCGAACGTCCAGCGACCCTGGACCGCGTCGGCGCCGCCTGGCACCTGAACGCCGAAGTCATAGATGAATCCACGCTCGCCGTCGCCAATGGCCAGCTCGTACGGTCGTTCGTCGATCACGTCGACGCCAAGCAAGGACAGGTGGGGCAGGATCTTCGACAGTGACAATGACTCCTCCCGCCGGAAGATCTTCAGCCGCAAGTCCGCTTCATCGTCAGGCCGGTCCGGGACGTACATGGCCATCGACGTCTCATTCTCACCTTCGAGGGCGATCAGCTCGCTCAGATCCTTGAGTGCCTGTCGGGCGGTGTAGTCCTCCTTGTAGCCCTCGGGTAGCGCCGCCACGAGCGCGACCAGCCGGTCCGCCTGATCGATTCCGACGATCGAGTCCGCGAACTCGTCATCCCAGGAGCGGGTCGCCAAGGTCAGTTCGCGCTCCAGGGAGCGCACGTCAATCTCGCCCAACGTCGCGCCCACTGGCATGCGAACGACGAAGTGAAGCCTCGCGAGCACCGATTCGGTTACCCGGGCCGTGTATCCGATCGAGGATCCGCCGAGTGCGCTTAGCAGAAGGCTCTCCATCCGGCGACGTACCGAGGTGGTGTATCGATCTCGGGGCAAATAGATCAGGCAGGACAGATAACGCCCGTACGGATCCCGACGTACGAACATCCTTACCTGGCGGCGTTCTTTGAGGTGAGCGACCTTCTCGACGACGGCGGCCAACTCGGCCAGCGGGGTCTGGAACAGCTCATCGCGCGGATAGGTCTCGAGCACGTCCATGATCGCCTTGCCGCCGTGGCTGTGCTCGCTATATCCCGAAAGCCGGATGACCGCAGCAGCCTTCTGGCGGAGCACCGGAACGCGCGCAACGCTTTCTGAGTACGCCGAGGAGGAGAACAGACCAAGGAAGCGCCGCTCACTGATGACCTGCTCGTTGGCGTCGAAAATGCGGAAGGCGATGTAGTCGAGGTACGCCGGCCGGTGCACCCGGGATTTCTGGTTGTCCTTGGTGATGATCATCAATTCGGGAGTGCCGTTGGATTGCGGGATCGCGTGGAAGGTGCCGGGTAGATCCTTGTCTGCCCGCAAGATGCCGAGGCCTGTGCCAGGACGAACTTTGAACTCGATGCCAGACTGCTCGGTGATCACGTCGTATTCGCGGTAGCCCAGGAATGTGAAGTGGTTGGTATTCAGCCAGCTGAGCAGTTCGCAGGCCAGCGCAGCTTGATCCGCATGACCGTTGATGAATTGGGGATCTCTGAGCATCTCAATGGTCTCTTCGGACCGCGTGATCATCTTCTGCCAGTCCTGGACCGCATCTTCGACGAGCCGCAAAACCTCCAGCAGCCCCTGCTCCAGTTCCGGAATAAGCGTTTCGCGGCTCTCCGTCCGAGGGGGCGGCAGGATTTCCACATGCATCCATGACTCGGGGACCACGCTCGGATCGTGGTCCGCGTCGCTGGTGCTGACGATGCCGAGCAGCTTGCCCTCAACATTGCGCCGCACGAGGAATTGCGGATGGAACACCTCACGGATACTCCAGCCTTGGCGTAGCACCTCCATCGTGACTGAGTCGACGAGGAAAGGCCGGTCGTCGGTGACGATTTGTACGACCGTCGCGCCGGCGGTCCATCCGTCATCGGTCTGGCTGGGCTTTCTGATGGTGATCACAGCGCGAGAAGGCGGGCGGTGCATCGCTGCTCGGTAATGACTTTCTACGAGACCGAGGAGGTTTGCGACGCTGCGCTCATCGACGTCGACCGCATCAACGTGCCGGAAGTAGTGACGCAGGAAAGCCTGAACCGCGGCTGGGTCGTGGCCAAGCTCGGCGGCAATGCTTGCCCCGCGAGCCGCTACTTGAGCGATCTTCTGAGTCTTCTCCTTCTCCTGCTCCAGCTCGACCTCGAAAATTGTCACGTCTTCCATCCGATCAATCAGCCGCCGCACCCCGCTGTGCGACTACCTCCGACATTAGCCCGGTGGGCCGCAGTGGCGGTCCAGTCGATGACATCATGAGCGGCATGCAGATCTCGAGCCACCTGGAGTTTGACGCCGCGCCGGTCGACGTTTACGCCATGCTGACCAACCAGAAGTTCCTTGACGAGGTGTGCGTCGCCAGCGAGTCGCTCAGCTACAACGCTTCCGTGGAGGGCTCGGTCACCAAGACCTCTCGGACATTGCCGGCCCCGGAGTCTGCGGCAAGGTTCACCGGGCCGACGGTCACGGTCAACGAGGAGGTCGCTTGGTGGAACGGCTCGGCCGATGGGTCACGTGTCGGAGCTATCACGATGAACGTGCTCGGCCAGCCGGTCGGCTTCAAGGCAACGGTCCGGCTTGAACCCGGAGGTCGGGGCAGTGTGGTCGACATTGCCGGCGAGCTCAAGGTCGCGATCCCGCTGCTCGGTCGGAAGCTCGAGGAAGCCACCGCGCCCGCGGTCATCGCCGGATATCGAACCCAGCAGGAGGTCGGCGATCGCTGGCTGGCTGGCCAGCGAGCGGACTAGCGCCCACCGAGATTGATCTAGCCCATATGGGGATAATCGATCTCGGTTGGCGGGGTGAACGTCTCCTTGATCGAGCGCGGACTGGTCCAGCGGATCAGGTTCCACATCGAGCCGGCCTTGTCATTCGTCCCTGAGGCCCGAGAGCCACCGAACGGCTGCTGGCCGACGACCGCGCCGGTGGGTTTGTCGTTGACATAGAAGTTTCCAGCAGCATGCCGCAGTCGGCGGCTGGCACGATCGACGGCCCAGCGATCATCGGCAATGATCGCGCCGGTGAGGCCGTACGGAGCCGCTTGATCAACTTCATCGAGAATCGCGTTGAAGTCCGCGTCGTCGTAGACATGGATGCCGAGAATGGGCCCGAAGTATTCCGTGCGAAAGATGTCGTTCCTCGGATTCTCGGAGATGATCAAGGTCGGTCGGACGTACCACCCTTCACGGTCGTCGGTCTCACCACCGGCGATGATCGTCGCTTCTGTGGAATTGCGGGCTCGGGCGATCGCCTCAGCGTGCTTGGTGAAGGCACGTTGGTCGATCACCGCGGATGTGAAATTGGAAAGATCTCGGACGTCACCCACGCTCAAATTTTCGGTGGCCTCGATCAACTCCTCACCCATCGTGTTCCAGACGCTGCGCGCAATGTACGCCCGGGACGCGGCGGAACATTTCTGCCCGGAGTACTCGAACGCCCCGCGGACCAGCGCCGTACGCACCACATCAGGATTCGCGCTGGTATGAGCAACCACAAAGTCTTTGCCGCCGGTCTCCCCCACGAGCCTGGGATAGGCGCGATAGCCGGCAATGTTGGCGCCGACGCTTTGCCACAGATGCTGAAAGGTCTTCGTCGAGCCGGTGAAGTGGATGCCGGCAAGATCACGATGACGCAGCGCGACCTCTGAGACCTCCAGCCCATCACCAGGGAGCATGTTGATCACACCAGGCGGTAGACCCGCGGCTTCCAACAGCCGCATGATGAAG
>Ga0307286_10000463_pt1 | contig 11409 bp, 10 predicted proteins | sample ER_DNA_140_FD_194478 | JGI IMG/M metagenome (GOLD analysis project Ga0307286, IMG submission 194478) | Bulk soil microbial communities from the East River watershed near Crested Butte, Colorado, United States - ER_DNA_140 | ecosystem: Environmental > Terrestrial > Soil > Floodplain | place... | reverse complement strand
TTCGAACTAGCCGCGGCCGCGCACACACGGTTTTGAGGCCAAAGGTCGCAGGGTCCGCGGTGTCGGTGCGGGAGCTGGCAGACCCGTCCACTGTCCAGATGGGTGAAGCCGCATCGCCCTCGGCTGGCTGCAGCGAAGTTGATGCTGATGTTGTGCAGATCGAGGCGACTCTGAGGATCCCTCCACCTGGCCACCGACATCTCCTCCTTTTGCCTTTGTCAGCGCGCTATTTCTCGCGGGTCGCATTCGGGTTGTGGATTTGGGGCGGCCTGCCGTTCGTATCTCCCATGCTGTCGATGAATGGGTTGCTGAGCCATTGGCAACGTCGGGCATATCTTGTGGCGTTTACTTCCAGGCGGCTGGCAATGTAGAGAAGTTGACGGACCCGAGCTGGGAGGGCTTCGACATAGATACGACGGTCAGTGCCGATCGTGGTCGAGCCGAGTGGGCCTAGGACTGGTTCTTGGAGGTCCCGGGCGCGGTCGCAGCGGAGGCGCGCACCCGTCGCTCTGCTCGGCTAGTACCTGTCATCTGGTCCGACGCCGCTGTCTGGGGGCGGCAGCGTGAGCTTTGGTTGACGGTCGGTTATGAGCGAGCGAATTATCCCCACCAGTTGGGAGGGAGGTCGGCAATCGTGATGCGCCTGCCGATCACCTGGCTCGGTTTGACCCGTACGTAGCGCGAGTTTGCGCTGGGGTGCCACGCCACCAAGGGACTCTGCCGAAGTTCGGCAAGTTTGACGGGATCGGTCACTTCCTCGGCGCGGCCACGGACGACAACGCTCCAGCCGACCTGGCGGTCTTGGTCGACGCCATCGACTTCGAAGGCGACCGGGGCGCCGCGGATTGCCGCGTGAAGCTTGCTACCGGCGTCGGTTCGAAACACCACCGTGTCCTCGTCAAGCAAGTAATTGACCGGGATGATCACAGGCAACACACCCACCGCGTCGAGGAAGGCCAGCCGTCCGAAGTGATGCTCCTTGAGCAGTTCCCGGCATTCAGAGACCGTCAGTGCCTCCACCCGTCTGGCCATCTGCGCCGCTCTTACCAGGTCGGGTTTGGCTAGGGTTGATGCGATAGGACGCTTATGCCGAGGAATCGTCTTAGTTGTCGGGTTCATGATTGATTCGCGTGTCCACGTCGTTTATCGACATGGCCATCGACAACTCCTTTCTTCTCGTTGGCGATGTATCTCTCACAGGGTCGGCCCGGGGGATTGGTGTTCCAGTGGATAACTGAGACGCGGACGCGAGCGGGCCGCTCGTTCGCATCTCCCATGCTGTCGGACTGAGGCGTTGCCAACTAGATGCAGCGTCGGACACACTCGGTGAGGTTTCCTTGCCGAGACTCGGCAAGGTGGAGATGTTGACGCGCGCGAGCTGAGAGAGGTCGACATTGATCTGCCGGCGTGGATGCGGTCGAATCCCGGTAGGGGACCCGGGGACTGGCTCTTAGGAGTCGAGCGGCCACAGTCCAGAGCACCCGTCGACCTGTTCGGCTGGCATCTGGTCATCTGCTCTTCACCGCTGTCGTGCGCAGCGACAGCAGCGGTCAGGTGCAACTCGGGCTGGCCGCGGCAGCCGCAGCCGCAATTTTTCGAGGGCGCCGGCCCGTACGCCCAACTGCTCGCGGACCCAAGCATCGACGCGTTAATAGCCGTGCCGAACGACTTCATGGACGTTGGACCAGAAGCCACCCGGGAGACACTCGCGCGAGCCGGCTGCCCGCTGCTGTCCGGTGAGGGCGTCGTCTGCGCGATCGGCCCTGGCCGACGGGACGCCCGAGCACGATCAGGCGGTTGCCGAAGGCGGCTGCTCTCACGGCATGGGCAGATTGACGATCCTTGAAAACGGAGACGTCGTCCGGTCCTGGCAGGATCTGAACATGACTGAGATTCCCGCCCGACTATCCATCATCACGCTGGGCGCACGAGATATGGACGTCCTCCGCTCGTTCTACCGGACGCTGGGCTGGCCCGAACTGCCCAACGGTGACAGCTCTTGGACTGGCTTTCTCCTCGGAGGTGTCCTGCTAGCGCTCTTCCCGATTAGCGACCTGACCGCCGAGGCAGCGCCCGATAGCACCACCCCGACTGGGTGGTCCGGCGTCACGCTGGCCTGCACAGTCGGTACCCGGGATGAGGTCGACAGCGCATTCGCTGCGGCCGTTACCGCCGGTGCGGCTCCGGTGGCCGCCGCAACCGACCGGTCGTGGGGCGGCCGTTCCGCGTTTGTAGCCGACCCGGAGGGCAACCGGTGGGAGATCACCTGGTCACCACGGGCTACATACGACGCACGCGGTGCCCTGCTGTCTTGGGGCTAAGTCGACGACCATGTTGCCGGGAGTTTCTTCCGCTTTTCGGGGACATTTTCGATCATGGTCTGATGCAGACCAGAAGGGAGTCTTCGTGACGGCACAACGTACGTACCTGCAGGAAGCTCGCGAGGGTGGTAAAGCGTAATGGTCTCGACGCACAGGCCTGCGGCGGAGTCGAAGAACTGTTCGGGGCTAGTGCAAAGTCGCTGCTGGATCTTGTGAACCGGTGTTTACGCTTTGCTGTGTGGGCGTTCGTCTTTGGCGTGAACCGTCGGGAAGGTTGGGGCCGTGTCCGCGATAGCGGAGGTGCGGGTACGCCGGGTGTACGACGAGCCCGAAGACAACGACGGTGTCCGGGTCCTGGTCGACCGGATTTGGCCGCGTGGAATGACTAAGGCGAGGGCAGCACTCGACGAGTGGTGCAAGGATGTGGCCCCCTCCACGGAGCTGCGCAAGTGGTATAGCCACGACCCTGCAAAGTTTGAGGAGTTCACGCGCCGTTATGGCGCCGAGCTGGAACAAGCCGAGCGAGCTCAAGCCCTGCAATACTTGCGAGACCTAGCCGCTGACCGTCGCCTGACCTTGCTGACTGGCAGTAAAGCTGTCGACATCAGTGAAGCCGCGGTGCTCGCCGCCATCTTGAGTCGGTGAGATAAACGGTGACCCCCCAACGGCTGAGTCAGGAGTCCGTCGAAAGGGAAGAAACCATCAGCGGCAGCGGCGGTCAAGGTGATGATCAGCCCGGGCACCGACAGGCGGCCTCGATGTGAACCTTTGGCCAGCGCCCCCTTTGAATGGTGAAACTGCGGTGTCCGAAGTGATCACCGCGTGGTCGGATGGTGGCGGTGAGGAGCTCGCCCGGGTGGTTGAGTCGGTCTGGGGCCTAGCGGCGGCAGGTCGGGGATTGCACAGGTTGCTGATTGATCCATGGACACATCGACTAGTTGACCGTGGTGGAGGAGCTGCAGGGGCTTGCCGTCGTCGAGGGAGTAAGTGGCTGCCGCGCTGCTGACCTCCACGCGCAGCGTTCGCCCGACCAGGTGCAACCCGAACGCAAGCCGGGTCAGGGCCGGCGGCAGCCGCGGTGTGAAGCTGAGCGCAGCGTCGGTGTGCCGCATCCCGCCGTAGCCGGCCACCAGCGCGGTCCAGATCCCGGCCAGCGAGGCCAGGTGCAGGCCATTGGTGGTGTTGTGTTCGAGGTCGTCGAGGTCCATCAGGGCAGCCTCGGCGAGGTAATCCTCGGTCAGGTCGAGGTGACCGATCTCGGCCGCGATGACCGCTTGCACGCTCGCGGACAACGAGGAGTCGCGGACTGTCAGCCGCTCGTAGTAGGCGAAGTTGCGGGCCTTCTGCTCCTGCGTGAACGCGTCCGGGCGCAGCTGCATGGCCAGCACCAGATCCGCCTGTTTGACCACCTGTTTGCGGTAAAGGTCGAAGTAGGGGAAGTGCAGCAGCAGTGGGTACTGCTCGGCCGTGGTGTTGGCGAAATCCCAGACCTCGTGGCAGGTGAATCCGTCGGCCTGGGGATGGACTCCCAGCGTCTGATCATACGGAATGACCATGCTGGCGGCCGCCTCCCGCCAGCTGGTCATCTCTTCGTCGTCGACGCCGAGTTCGGTGGCACGGTCGCTGTGCCGCGCGGCCGCGTCAGCGGCCGCAGACAGGTTTTCTTGCGCCATCAGGTTCGTATACACGTTGTTGTCGGCAACGGCACTGTACTCGTCGGGGCCGGTGACTCCGTCGATTCGGAATCGGCCGTGGCTGTCGTGGTGGCCGAGCGACCGCCACAGCCGGGCCGTGTGGACGAGCAGGTCCAAGCCGGTCGTCTGCTCGAAGGCGGTGTCGTCGGTGGCGCGAACGTACCGGCGCGCGGCACAGGCGATGTCTGCGTTGACATGGAAAGCGGCCGTTCCTGCCGGCCAGTAACCGGAGCATTCTTCCCCGTGGATGGTGCGCCACGGGAATGCCGCGCCGTTGAGCCTTAGCTGCCGGGCCCGCTCGATCGCCAGCGGCAGCGTGCTATGGCGCCACCGGAGGGCGTGGGCGGCCGCATCCGGTGCGGTGTAGGTCAACACAGGCAGCACGAAGGTCTCGGTGTCCCAGAACGCATGCCCGTCATACCCAGGCCCGGTCAGTCCTTTCGCCGCGATCGCCCTGCCCTCTGCGCGCGCCCCGGCCTGCAAGATGTGAAACAACCCGAAACGCACGGCCTGCTGAATTGTGCTATCGCCGTCGAGCTCGACGTCGGCGCATGCCCAGAACTTGTCCAGGTAGCTGCGTTGCTCGGCCAGCAGCCCGTCCCAACCCGTCTGCATGGCACCGGCCAGGGCCGCGTCGGCCTGGTCGCGAACTGCCGGCATCGATCGGGAACCGGACCAACCGTACGCGACGACCTTGATGAGCCGCAGTCGCTGCCCGGGTTCCAAACTGGTGGAGACCATCGTCCGAGCCAGGTGGGGGAAGCTCTCGGACTGCACCAGCGTGCCAGGTGGCCCATCGACGGCGTGGTCCATCACCACGGCTACTATCAGGCCACTTTCTCGCGTGGAATGCACCAAACCAGCGCGAGCACCCCGAGAGGCATCGGCCTGTTCGACCAATGGCTCCGGCAACGCCGCAGTCCCCCTCGGATCCCTGCCGGGCACGGGAAGCTGCTCGTTGGCGACCAGCTCGGACTGCACCACAATCCGCGTCCTCTGGTTGACCGGCTCCACCTCATAGCAGATCGCCGCGATCGAGCGCTGCATCAAAGACACCATTCGGGTGGAGCTGACTTTGATCGCAGAGCCCGCCGGCGAGACCCACTCGGCCTGACGGCCCAATACCCCGGCCCGGAAATCGAGGCAGCGTTCATGGGAACGCAGTTCGCCGTAGCGAACATCGAACGGTTCGTCGTTGACCAGCAGTCGCATGACCTTGCCATTGGTCACATTGATGATCGTCTGCCCAGACTCGGGATTGCCGTAGCCGCGTTCCGCGTACGGCAGGGGCCGGATTTCGAAGACCCCATTGAGATAGGAGCCCGGCAAGCCGTACGGCTCACCCTCGTCCAGGTTCCCGCGCCAACCGATGTGCCCATTGGACAATGCGAACACTGACTCCGTCTGGGCAAGCACGTCCAAGTCAAGGCCTGTCTCCCGCAGGCACCACGGCTCGGTTACGAATGCGGGATGCCCGATCATGTCATTCTCCGTTGGATGGCGGCGTCACGAACTGAGCAACATTGGACCGGGCGCCCGTTGGAACAGATTGGCGAGCGGGATGCCCGGGTCGGCGAGATCGTCGGTGTCGGCTGGGTGTGGTGACTGGACGAGTCGTTCGATGTCGTCGGCGACCTCCCAAATGTTGATGTTCATGCCGGCCTGGATGCGTTGCTCGGAGAGCCAGAAGACGATGAGCTGGCGGGGGTCAGGGTATCGGCGGAAGATGACCTGGTCATAGCCGGATGGGCCGATGTCGCCGGTGTATTCCATGCTGAGGTCGTACTGGTCGGAGAAGAAGTACGACGGTCGCGCGTCGACCGCATCTTGTCCGAGCATCGCTTTGCCGGCGGTGGCGCCTTGGCGTCGGGCGTTGGCCCAGTGCTCGACACGAATGTGGCGATTTAGCCGCGCATTGTAGGCGTTGGCGACGTCGCCGGCGGCGAAGATGTTCAGATCCGAGGTGCGGAGATGCTCATCGACGATGATCCCGTTGTCGATCTTGAGGCCGGCCTGTGCGGCGAGCTGGGTGTTGGGGGTGATTCCGACTCCGACGAGGACCATGTCGGCGTCGATCCGGCTCCCGTCGCTCAGAATGACAGCGGTCACGGCCCCATCCCTGCCGGTGAGTTCGGCCACCGCAACCTGGCTGCGCAGGTCCACGCCGTGGTCACGATGCAGGTCGGCGAAGATGGGTGCGGTCTCGGGTCCGAGGACCCGCAGTAGCGGCAGCTCGGCGTGCTCGAGGAGGGTGACGTCAAGCCCCGCGTTGCGGGCGGCGGCGGCGGTTTCAAGTCCGATCCAGCCAGCGCCGATGATGGCAACCCGATGCGCCTGGACGAACCCGGCCTTGATGCGCTCACTGTCATCGACGCTGCGCAGGTAATGCACGCCGTCGAGGTCGGCCCCTGGCACTCTGAGGCGTCGCGGTGTCGACCCGGTTGTCAGCAGCAACTTGTCGTAGCCCAGCTGTACACCCGTGGCGGTGGTGACGGTCCGCGCAGCGGGGTCGAGCGAGGTCACTGCAGTGCCGAGGCGCAGCTCGACCGCGTGTTCGGCGTACCAGGGCTCCGGGTGGGCGAAGATGCTGTCGCGGTCAGCCTTGCCTTGCAGGTAGTCCTTGGACAACGGAGGGCGTTCGTAGGGGCGGTGCGGCTCGTCGCCGAGCAGGGTGATCCTGCCGGGGAACCCTTCCTCCCGCAGGGTCTGAGCGGCGATGGCGCCGGCCAGGCCGCCGCCGACAATGATGAAGGTGGACTGGGTTGTCATAAGTGGTCCTTAATCAGAATGCAGCAGGTTGGCTGCGGTGGGAGGTTGGGGGTGTGGCGCGGAGGCGGTCGCTGAGCTGGGCGGTGACCGCGGCCCATGAGGCTTCAAACTTCTGGATGCCCTCGTCTTCAAGCAGGTCCACGACGTCGTCGTAGTCGACTCCTATGGCAGCGATGTCATGGAGCACCTGATGCGCGTCTGTGTAGGACGGTCGGATGGTGTCCCCGCGGATGGTGCCGTGGTCGGCAACCGCCGCCAGGGTTGCCTGCGGCATGGTGTTGACAACGCCACGGGTGACCAGGTCAACGACATACCTGGTGTCGTCATAGGACGGATCCTTGACACCGGTGGAGGCCCACAACGGCCGCTGCGGGTGCGCACCGGCCGCCAGTAGGGCGCCCCAGCGGTCACCGGCGAAAACCCGCTCGTAGTGTTCGTACGCCAACCGGGCGTTCGCGATCGCCGCTTTCCCTTTCAGCGCTCGTGCCTGCGGGGTGCCGATCTGGTCGAGGCGCTTGTCGATTTCGGTGTCGACTCGGCTGACGAAGAACGATGCCACAGAGGTGAGGGTGGAGAGGTTGCGTCCGGCGGTGAGGGCGCGTTCCATGCCGTCGAGAAACGCCTCGATCAACGCGGCGTAGCGCTGCAGGGAGAAGATCAAGGTGACGTTGATGCTGATTCCTTCCGCCAGACACTGTGCGATGGCGGGCAGACCTGCCTGGGTGGCCGGGATTTTGACAAATAGGTTGGGCCGGTCGACGAGCCGCCACAGCTGCCGTGCCTCGGCGATCGCCTGATCAGCGTCATGGGCGAGGCGCGGGTCGACCTCGATGGACACCCTGCCGTCGATGCTGTCCGTGGCGTCGTAGACCGGCCGGAGCACGTCGCAGGCGCTGCGTACATCGGCTACGGTGAGCAACCGCAACACTTCAGCGGGGACGGTTCCTCGCTGTCCGAGTTCTCGGATTTGGTCGGTGTAGTCGTCGCTGCCGCCGATCGCGTTCGCGAAGATCGTCGGATTGGACGTGATCCCGACGACGTGGCGGTCTTTGACCAGTCGGTGCAACGCGCCGGTGGTGAGTAGTTGCCGGCTTAGGTCGTCTAGCCAGATTGAAACCCCAGCGGCTGTGAGATCTTCGAGCGGGTTAGCCATGATGCATCATTTCTTGTTGATTGGCGGCGATAAGGGTGAAGAACTCGGCTCGGGAGGCGGCGTCGCTGCGAAGCTGGCCGTGGAGTGCGGAGGTGACGGTTGTGGCCCCGGACGCTGCCACGCCACGCATGGTCATGCAGAGATGTTCGGCTTCTACGACGACCCCCACACCGCGCGGTGCTACGTGGTCTTGGAGCCAGTCGGCGACTTGTTGGGTGAGCCGTTCTTGCACCTGGGGGCGGCGCGCGAACAGCTCGACGACCCGAGCCAGCTTCGACAGGCCAAGGATCCGCCCCCCTGGCAAGTAGCCGACATGGGCGACTCCGACGAACGGCAGCAAGTGATGCTCACACACCGACTGCACCGGGATGGAACGGGCGATGATCAGCTCGTCATATCCGGCGTCGTTGCCGAACGTGGTCAGGTCGAACGATCGTGGGGTGAACATCTCGGCGTAGGCGCGGGCCATCCGAGCCGGGGTAGCGGTCAGGCTTTCGGTGTCGAGGTCGACCCCGAGCGCGACCAGGAACGCGGCTGCAGCCTGCTCGGCGGCGGCCAAATCAACTTCGCTCGGCGGCTTGACCACGCGCAACGCCGGCCGCGGCACAGCCTGAGCTCGGCCGTCACCGTTCAAACGGTAGACGGGCATGGTGGCTGCGGTCACGATGCCGACGCTTTTGCGCCACCCGGGGCCTCAGGGCGGAAGGCGTGCGCTAGGCGAGCCAGGGCCAGTGCGGCTAGCAAGAGGCCGAAGTCGCGCAGCGCGACGTCATAAAAGCCGGGGATGAGCAGCAGGTTCATGATGATGCCCGCGAGCCAGGCGGCCACCACATAGGCCCCAATCTGCGGCCGCACAGCGACCAGCACACCGGCCACGATCTCAACCACACCTACCACCAGCATCGCGTGATGCCCGGTGCCGGGCACCAAACGGTCGACCAGCGGCGCGAGGTAGCCCTGCCAATCAGTCAACAAGTTGAAGAACTTGTCGAGCCCGAACACGATCGGAGCGACCGTGAACGCTGTGCGCAGCAGCGCAAACGCCAGATAGGCGGGGTCGCGCAGGCTGTGAATGCGGGTTGGCACCGTCCTGGGCAGCGTGTATAAGGTCATTTGAATGCCTTTCTAAAGGACACTGATTTTAACGTTAGAGTGAAGGGCCTCTTTCGTCAAGAAATTCGTTCTTTAGAAAGACCGGCGTTCATGACGGCCCTTCACAGGACTAGGTCACCCGTCAGGGCCATGCGCCGGTTTGCCGACTGGGGTGGTTCGGTCTCGACAACGGCACCCTTTAACCATGGCTCAGAGATCGCAGAAACGGCACGGTTGCGGCCAGCCAACTAGAGTGAGGAAGCATTGCCGACCGTCGGCAAAGTGGAGGGAATTCAGAAGACGGCGCCGCCTGCCGCTTGGATCGGTTGCAGGACAAGGGGCGACGGATGGAACAGCTGCATCCGCAGCGACTGCGACATTCTCGTTGACTCCTTTCTAAAGGACAGTAACGTTGACGTTAGATCCTTGCTGGTTCTTCTCTTAAGAGCCTTGCTTTTAGAAACGGTGGCGTTCATGACAAACGACGATCTCGCGGAGCGGGTGGCAAGTATCGCGGCACTCGCCGACCCAATTCGGCGTGATCTTTACTTCTACGTGACTGCTCAACCGGCGCCGGTCAGCCGCGACCGAGCCTCCGACGCCCTCGGCATCGCTCACCACACCGCCAAGTTCCACCTCGACAAGCTGACCGAAGAAGGTCTGCTTGACATCGAGTTCAAGCGGCTCACAGAACGTCGAGGCCCCGGCGCCGGCCGTCCTACCAAGCTGTACCGGCGATCCAGCCGGCAGCTGTCAGTGACGTTGCCTGAACGCCGATACGACCTCGCCGCCCAGCTACTGGCCAGCGCCGTCGAGGTGACCGCGGACGGCACCCTCATTAACGACTCCTTGAAGGTGGCGGCGGCCGACTCGGGTCGCTCCGTCGGAGATCAAGCCCGAGCAGCCGCTGGTCCACAAGCAAGCCGAGAACGACTTCTCGACTGCACCTGCGAAGCGCTGAGTGAGTGCGGGTACGCACCGCGCCGCACCGGCAGCACGATCGTGCTGTCCAACTGCCCCTTCGACACCTTGGCCAGGGAGCACACCCAACTCATTTGTGGCATGAACCTCGCCATGCTGGCTGCAGTCATCGAGCAAGTCCAAGAGACCGCGCTGTCTGCCCGGCTCGAACCCGCAACAAATCGATGCTGTGTCGTCCTCGATGCCAGCTGATGTCCCGAACTATCGGAGCCACCGTGGCCTGTCCACATGATCAGCTGAGCCGCGTCGGCGAGGCTTGGTGAAGCCGTCAGTCTCCGATCAATGCGGTGCTAGGCCATTGGCAACCTCGGTGATATCTGCGGGGGTTCCTTGCTCGCGGTCGGCAATGTAGAGGTGTTGACGGACGCGAGCTGGGAAGGCGATCGGGCTCAGACCCGGGAGGGACTGGCTCTTGCGGGTCCGGGCCGCGGCCGCAGCGGAGGCGCACGCGTCGATCTGCTCGGCTAGCACCTGGTCCTCCTGTCCGATGCCGCTGTCATGGGCGACAGCAGCGTGATCTTGGCTGACGGTCGGTAATGAGCGAGCGAATTATCCCTGCCAGTTTTCGGGCAGGTCGGCAATCGTGATGCGCATGCCGATCACCTGGCTCGATTTGATGTGTAAGTAGCGGGGTTCGCGCGGGTGCCTCGCCACCAAGGGAATGTCCCGAAGTCTGGCGAGTTGATGGAATCGGTCACTTCCTCGGTGGGTCCACGGACGACAACGTTCCAGCCGAGCTGGCGATCTTGGTCGACGCCATTGACTTCGAAGGTAAGGGAGCGCCGGGGACTGCTCGCGGCACGCTTGCTGCCAGCGTCGTTCGAAACACCACCGTGTCTTCGTCACGCAGCTAGTTGACCGGGATGATCAAGGGCAACGCCCACCGCCTCGACGATGGCCAGCCGTCTGAAGTGATGCTCCTTGAGGAGTTAACGACATTCAGAGACGGTCAGTGCCTCGACCCGTCTGGTCATCTGCCCCCTCTTACCGGGTCCGGTTTGGCTGGGGGGAGGCGATAGGAGGCTTAGACCGAGGGATCGTCTTAGTTGTGGGATGCATAGATTGATTCGCGTTTCCACGTCGTTTGTCGACATGGCCATCGACAATCCGTCGTCTCGTTAGCGAGGTATCTCTTGCGGTCGGCTCGGTGCCCGGTTATCTGCTCGTCTACCGCCGTCTTGCGCGGTGGCAGCAAGCGGTCAGTTTGGTTGACGGTTTGGCTGGCGTTGAGGCGATCGGAGGCTCGGCCCGGCATTGTCTCCAGAGCCGAGTAACTCCGCGAGATTGAATGGCGTCGGCGCTGCCGAGACCGTGGTCGTTCGCTGATGGCGCTACCACGGAACGATTCGGTCCCGGCTGATTCGTCTCTACCTCGCTTGGTAGGCCTCGCGGAAACCGA
>Ga0307286_10000460_pt1 | contig 11425 bp, 8 predicted proteins | sample ER_DNA_140_FD_194478 | JGI IMG/M metagenome (GOLD analysis project Ga0307286, IMG submission 194478) | Bulk soil microbial communities from the East River watershed near Crested Butte, Colorado, United States - ER_DNA_140 | ecosystem: Environmental > Terrestrial > Soil > Floodplain | place: USA... | reverse complement strand
CGCCGCCACCCAGACGCCACGCCCACCTGGACTACATGATCGCGCAGCAGAGGCAGCAGCAGGTCGCCGCCGCGCTCGAGACGATCGTCGGCTCCGAGGAGGACCGCTTCAAGGCCGCAGCGAGCAAGATCGAGGACTCAGCTCACCGCGCCATCGACGAGCAAGATCGTCAGGCCCGCGAGGTCGGCGAGCAGATCAGCCAGCTCGTGATCAGTTCGCGCTCGATCGGCGACCAGATCGCGGCTGGCTCGATCCCGTCCGGCGAGGCGCTCGAGCGGCTCGCGGACTTCCACGAGCAGCACCGTCGCATAGTTGCCCGCACTCAGTCGATCAAGGCCGTGTACGAGCGGCAGCTCGAGATCGCCAAGGACCCCGGCGCCGCAGTCGACGATCTCCGCCGCCGCTTTCCGGCGCTGAACCTCTGACCATGAAGAGCGTCTCTCACAGCGAGGCGAGATGGGCACTGTTGCCTGAGCACGTGATCCGGTGCAACGGGCACATGGTCAACGACTCTTATACATGGCGCCAGCCAGCTTTGCTGGCGCCTTCGCGGCTGACCTGGCTCGAAACGCATGCTTTCGATCTTGGTGTCGGACGTCGCGATCTTCGCGTCCTGCCGCCCGCTTAGTGCGTCGCGCTGTGGATGATGCGCTCCTCGCCTCGGCGGCAAATTGTGTCGGCTGAGACGGTTCCCTACACCTGAACTCCACCTCGCCACGAGCCGGTCGCGGCCAATGGAACTCACCGGCCATGTCGTGTCGCCGACCCTTGGCAGCCGGGGTGCGGTGATTCACCGGCCTTGTCCTGGGCCCGACCGGCTAATTGACGAAGCTGGGCTGCTTGACGATGGCTGATTGCTCCGGCACATCACTGCACCGTCTCAGATACCGTCAGGTGTTCGTCGTTGATCATCGCTTGAAGAGCAGCAGCTGCGCGTTGTTCGGTCGCGGCGATCATCGCGTCTCGTTCTCCCAACGCGGTCAGCACCTCGACCGCCAATCTCTCGAGCCGCCGGTCACGTTCGGCTCGCTCACGCCGATACCTTGCCTGCACCTGCGACGCCGCCAGCCTCGCTACCTGCCTCACCGACTGCTGCCCACAACCACCACTTCCTCCATCGACGAAGATTTGCACCCCCATACGCCATGTCGCGCCGGTTGAGCGGTCACAACCTCCAAGACATCTCACGAGACGTACCTCCCTCAGCTCTCCGCAATGTCATGGCCGACACACCTGGTGCATTGTCGGAAGTTCCTGCCGGCTGAGTGATCGGCTAGGCCCCCGCCGGTGACTTATTGGGTTGTGACGATGAGCATGCACAAGCTCACCGCCGGGTCGGGGTACGACTATCTGACGCGGCAGGTGGCGGCGTTGGATGCCACCGACAAAGGGCATGTCGGGCTGGCCGACTACTACTCGGCCAAGGGCGAATCCCCCGGCCGGTGGGTGGGTGCCGGGATGGACGGGATCGACGGTCTGGCGGCCGGCGATCCGGTGACCGCGGAGCAGATGCAGGCGCTGTTCGGCGCCGGCCTGCACCCGTTGGCGGCGGAGCGGCTGGCCGCGATCCTGGACGCTGAGTTCAGCACCAAAGTGGCGGAGGCAGCCGGGCGGTTGGGGGCGCCGTTCAAGGTCCACAGCAACGACGTCTCCCCGTTCCGGGTCGCCGTCGCCCAACGGTTGGAGCAGCTGAACCGGGCCGACGGGCTGCCGGCGGGTTGGTCGGTGCCGGCGGCGGTGCGGGCCCGGATCCGCACTGAGGTGGCGACGGAGTTCTTCCGCGTCGAGCACGGCCGTGACCCGATGGATGCCCGGGAGTTGGCCGGGATCATTGCGAAGTTGTCGCGGCCTCGGACGACTGCGGTGGCCGGTTTCGACTTGACGTTCTCTCCGGTGAAGTCGGTGTCGACGTTGTGGGCGGTCGCCGACCCGCGGACCGCATCAGCGATCGAGGTCGCGCATCACGCGGCGGTCGGGGATGCGTTGCGGTTCATCGAGGAGCACGCCTTGTTTACCCGGACCGGCGCGGACGGCGTGCGGCAGGTCAACGTCACCGGTCTGGTTGCCGCGGCCTTTGTGCATCGGGACAGTAGGGCCGGGGATCCGGATTTCCACATCCATGTCGCGGTGGCGAACAAGGTCCAGACCCTCGACGGGCGTTGGCTGGCCATCGACGGCCGGGTGTTGTTCAAGGCGAAGGTGGCGGCGTCGGAGACCTACAACACCGCCCTCGAACGCCACCTCCACAATGCACTGGGGGTGCGGTTCGCCGAACGGCCCGGCACCGACCCGGGCAAGCGGCCGATCCGCGAGATCGTCGGCGTCGACCCCCGACTCAACCAGCGGTGGTCGACCCGCCGCCGCCACATCAACCTCCGCCGCGGCGAACTCGCCGTCCAGTTCCAGACCGACCACGGCCGGCCACCCACCGCGGTCGAAGCACTGCAGCTGGCGCAGCAGGCGAACCTGGAAACCCGCGACGCCAAACACGAACCCCGCTCTGAAGCCGACCAACGCCAGGTCTGGATGGCCGAAGCCGCCGCCGTCCTCGGCTCACGTACTGCGGTCGACATCATGATCGCCGCCGCACAGGTCCCCACTTCAGCGCCAGGCCAAGTGGTCGACGCGGCGTGGGTCGGCGAGACCGCCATCCACATCCTGGCTGTGATGGAAGCGACCCGGGCCACCTGGCAGATCTGGCATGTCCGCGCAGAAGCCGAACGTCAGGTTCGGACCGTCGACCTGCCCGCCGAACAATCAGCCGCCCTCGTCGACCTTCTGGTCTCCGAAGTAATTGATCACCACTCAATCGCACTAACCGCGCCGCCGGACGGGATCGAGGAACCGGCCGAACTGCGACGCACCGACGGGTCGTCGGTCTGCACCGTGGCCGGCGCCGACCGCTACACCTCCCGACGCATCCTCGACGCCGAACAACGCCTCCTCGCCGCCGCCGGCCAACACGACGGCACCGTCGTCGACACATCATCAGTTGATCTTGCTCTGTTGGAGCTGGCCGCGAACGGCACCGAACTTGATCATGGCCAGGCGGCCCTAGTCCGGGAGATGTGCATGTCGGGGGCGCGCACACAGTTAGCGATCGCGCCGGCGGGCGCTGGGAAGACCACGGCGATGCGAGCCCTCACCCTGGCTTGGGCTCAGGACGGCGGCCAGGTCATCGGCCTCGCCCCGTCGGCGGCCGCGGCCGCCGTCCTCGCCGAACAGACCGGCATCCACACCGACACCATGGCCAAACTCATTTGGTCACTCCAAAACGGGCAGCTGCCGGACTGGGCCGCCACCGTCGGACCGTCGACGTTGATCATCATCGACGAAGCTGGGATGGCCGACACTCTGTCCCTCGACGCCGCCGTCCGTTTCGCTCTCGACCGTGGGGCGAGTGTCCGGCTGATTGGTGATGATCAACAACTCGCTGCCATCGGTGCCGGCGGTGTCCTTCGCGACATCAAACATGTTCACGGCGCCTTGCAGCTCACCGAGCTTCACCGCTTCACGGACCCGGCCGAAGCCGAAGCATCCCTTACGCTCCGCGACGGCGACCGGAACGCCTTGACGTTCTATCTCGATCAAGGTCGGGTGCACGTCGGTGACCTTGCCCGCACGACCGAGGATGCGTTCAAAGCTTGGGTTTCCGACCGGAAGGCCGGACTCGACGCGATCATGCTCGCCCCCACCCGCGACCTCGTGACCGACCTCAACCGGCTAGCCCGCGAGCAACGCATCCGCCACACCCACCCCGACCGCGAAGTCCAGCTCGCCGATGGAAACCAGGCCTCCGTCGGCGACGTGATCATCACCCGCACCAACGACCGCCGACTCCGCGCCTCCCCCACCGACTTCGTTAGGAACGGCGACCGGTGGACCGTCACCAAGATCAGCACGCGTGGCGACATCACCGTCCGCCATCTGCGGAGTCAGCTCATCTGCCGACTGCCCGCCGATTATGTCCGGACGTCCATAGGTCTCGGCTACGCGACCACAATTCATGGTGCCCAAGGCGTATCGGCCGACACCATGCACGGGATGCTCACTGGCCGGGAATCGAGGCAGCAGCTCTATACGATGCTGACCCGTGGCCGGCACGCCAACCACCTCTACCTCCGGGTCGTCGGCGACGGCGACCCCCACAACCTGATCGGACCCGACACCGTCGCACCACCGACACCGACCGAGACGCTGCACCAGATCCTGGTCCGCGACGACTCGCCGACCTCAGCGACCACGACCCTGCGCGAACTCCACGACCCCGCCGCCCGGTTGCACGGCACCGTCCAGCGCTACACCGACAGCCTCCACGCCGCCGCCGAACACCTCATCGGACCCGAACGCATCGCCGATCTCGAAGCCGTCGACCACCACATCCCCGGCCTCACCGACGAACCCGCCTGGCCCACCCTCCGAGCCCACCTCCTCCAACTCTCCGCCGAAACCGGCCAACACCCCCTCCGCCACCTCCAAGAAGCGGCCCGCGGCCGCGACCTCACCACCGCCGGCGACATGGCCGCCGTCCTCCACTGGCGACTACCCACCCCCGCAAGCCACGGCCACGGCCCACTCCCCTGGCTCGCTGGAATCCCGACGCAATTACGAACCGACCCGACCTGGGGTCGCTACCTCGCCCGACGATCACAACTTGTCACCGAGCTCGCCGAGTCCGTCCGAACTCAGTCCGCGGAACCTGACGGCAGGCCGGCCTGGGTCGATCCAAGAAGCACCATCAGCCCCAAACTGCTCGGCGACATCACCGTCTGGCGCGCCGCGAACGGCATCGACCCGCAAGACTTGAGGCCCACCGGACAACCGCGGCTCGACACCCCGCGACTGCTCTGGCAACAACACCTCGACCGCGCCATCGCCGAAACCCTCCCACCCGAGCCACGCCCACCGGACAACCGTGCGCAGCTGGCGACCCGACCGGTCAGTCGCCGTCACGACCACGTGCAGCCTTGGCGACCCCCATCTCAATCGCCCGCACCCAGACGCTAGAACCGGAGCGACTCCGGGCTCGCGGCCGGCCAGCTTCTGTCAACTTCCCCTCCGGGCCGTTCGGCGCTGTCTCGGTCGCTGTCTCGGCCGCCATCTGCGGAACTTGACTCTACAAAGATCAAGGCGGCGCTACGCGCCGCCGCTCCGCGTGTCCTCGCTGCGCTGCGGGCCGCTACGCGGCGGGCCTACTTAACAAGCTCCGTCGATACTAAGTTCCAGTGCCATTACAGGTTTGTAGTCCTCGATGACCGCGCGGGTCTCGCCAGATTCCGCGGCAAACAACACGTCTCCCGTTTCTCGGACCGGAGATGTCACGGTCCAGCTCTCGCCACGAAGCATTGCCTCCAGTTCGCGCGCCAACTCAAGATCAGACGAAGGACCGGTCAGATCGATGAACGCCTCCGGGTTAGCATCCCCGCACGGCGGCCACACCCTTGTCACGGTCCAGTTACCGTTCCAACCAAGGTGGCGGTGATTGCCTGAGCATCCTGCCATGCGAACAGCGTTCGCTGACGTGCCTCAAGTCGCAAGATGGTGAATTGAACCATCCCGGGTTTGGTGCACACCTTCTTGATTGGGAAGGTGGCTGCCATGCCGAAGAAGTACGACGAGCAGGCCCCGGGCCAAGGCGGTCCGGTTGGTGCAGGAGCATCGTGACGACTTCGGCTCGGAGTATGAGGCGATCAAGGCGATCGCGGGCCGGCTGGGGATGAATCCGGAGACGGTGCGGAAGTGGCTGCGTCAGGCCGAGGTCGAGGCCGGCCAGGTCGACGGGACGACGACCGCCGCGGCGCGGGAGATCCGGGAGCTGAAGCGGAAGAACGCCGAGCTGGAGCAAACCGTCGCCATTCTCAAGGCCGCGACGTCTTTCAACGCGTGCGGAGAGTCGGCCCGCAACACCGATCATCTGTACTCTCGTCGCCGAGCATCGTGCTCGGGTCGGGGTCGCGCCGATCTGCCGCGTGCTGAGTCAGCATGGCTGCCAGATCGCCCCGAGAACCTTCTTTGCATGGGCCCGCCGGGCGCCGTCGCAACGAGACCTGTGGGACATCGTCATCACCGAGATCTTGGCCGGCTACTACGAGCCCGACGAGCTAGTGCTTGCGCCACTCAGCGGGTCTTGCTCCCCGCTTTGCTCCCGGCTTTGAACCTGGCGCGGCATGATGCGATCTGACCTGGGATGACATCCGGGAACGGGCTGGTTGCGTCCTCCACGTAAGTCGGCTCGCTTCATGGTCCGCTCCGACGCGATGTGACCCGCCACCCTGGTTCACGCGATAGCCCCAGTCCTCGACCTGCCGGCCGTTGGCCAGGGGTCACGAGGGACGGCGACGGCCGGCGGGCTCGGCCGGAGTGTTGGCCGACCGGCAAGAGCTGAGCAAGAGGAAATCAGCAGCCAGACCAGCGCAACGGCAGCCAACCCCTGTCTGGCCTGCGCTCCCGGTGGTCAGCGTCATGGGGGTGCGCTGTCGGCATCCTCGTGCTTGCGACCAAGCGCGCCATGATCCGATGGACCCAACGGGTTCCACAGCGCTTGTTGCCGCGCAGCCTGGTCCTGACCGCGGCGGCCCGCTGGTCGATGTTGGCGGCGCGGCGGTCGGATGCGCATCGCAAGCACTATCCAGAGCATCTGCAGGCCGAGGCGAATGGCGGTGCGGGTGTCTCCAGTGACTGCCGAAGTGCCGATCCGCGGGTGGTAGTTCACCGGAACCTGGACGACGGTGTCCCGTGCTACCAGGGCAAGCATCAACATCTCAAGCCCGAATGCGGAACCGTGAATGCGGGAGTCGCGCAGCAGGCCAGGGACCAGGTAGTTGGAGACGACGCGAAATGTGCAGCCGACATCGCTGAGGTAGGAGGTGTTAAACAGCACCTCGATGGTCTTGGCGACAGCCCAGTTGCCCCACTGCAGGAACCAGCCCATGTTGGCGCCGTTCCAGATGAAGTTCGACACCGTGCGCGACCCGACCACGAAGTCGCAATCCTCGGTGAAGGGCAGCAGCTTCGTCAGGTCCCTCGGGTTGAAGGTGCCGTCGGGCTCGCAGATGCAGATCAGGTCGGTGTCGACCTCGGCGAGCCCGCGACGGATCGCTGCGCCGTAGCCCTGCCGTGGCTCCAGCACCTCGCGGGCCGTGGTCATGGCCACCTCGTCTGAGGTCCCCTCCGCCGCGTTGTTGTTGACCACCAGGATGTCGTCGACGATGCCGAGTTTGTCGAAGGCTCTGATGGTCTCGGCGATGCTGTCCTTCTCGTTGTAGGTCGGCAGCACCACCGACAACGTCTTACCGTTCCACACGGCCGGACTCCGGCGTGGCGATCAGCAGCATCTGGCCGGCCAGCGGCTTGATGGGAGACCGCAAATACCAGGGCACCAAGAAGGTCAAAGCGGAGCCTTTGCTGTTCATCGTTAATGGAAGAAACCGCGGATACACCTGAATGATCCGCCAATCCTCTGAACGCAGGTAGTCGGCCAGCGAGCGGTCGGTGTAGATCGCCACATGCGTGTAGTCGTCAAAGTAGCCGCCGGGGTTCAGCCGAAAGTTCGGTTGCAGCAGAATCAGGATTCCGCCCGCCCGCAGCACGCGGGCCGACTCGGCGAGCAGTAGGGCGGTCGCCGGCCGCTCCAGGTGTTCGAGCAGGTTGGAGGCGAACACCACGTCGAACGAGCCTGAGTCGAAGCGCGACAAGTCGGTGCAGTCACCCACCTCGGCCTGGACATGCTCGGCAGCGGCGCGCTGCACGGTGGTGTCCAGATCCATGGCCACCACTCGCCGCGCCGTGATGGTGTTGGCGAAGTCGCACCACCCGGCGCCCAGTTCCAAGACGTCGGCGTCTGCGGGGATCCAGCGCTGCAGGTAGGCGCAGAGGTGGTTCCAGACGGCGGCGCGGTGGGCGTTGGGGGCGAGCCGGGTACGGAAGTAGGCGGAAACTTCACCGTCGGCGGGCGGCGGTGAAGCCGGGGCTGACGCACTGTCTGCCACCAAAGCCACTCCTGAAGCATCTCGTCGGGGTCGTGCTCGTGTCAGCACCGCAAGCGGTGCGTCGGTGCGGATAGCCTGATGCCGTCGCACACTACCCGAAGGACCAGTGAATGTCGGTGATCACCGACCCCAAGTCGGACCGCCGAGCCGGGGTGTCGACCCGTACCTTGCTGCTCGCGTGCCTCCCGGCGGTGGCGATCGGGGTGCTGATCAGGGTTTGGCTGATGCACACGTCGCTGGTCCCATTGAACGCCGACGAGGGCGTCACCGGCCTCCAGGCGTACGAGGTCCTGCGTGGGAACTTCCGCCTCATCGTGGCCGGGAATGACTACGGCTCGACGACCGAGACCTACCTGATTGCGCCGTTCCTGGCGTTTTGGAGCGGGGTGTGGCCACTGCGGATCGTGCCGACCGCGCTGTCCGTGGTTGCCGCCTATGCGCTATACCGGTTGGCGCGGCCGATCTTCGGCCGGGTACCGGCCGCGGCACTGGCGCTGATCGGGTGGACCACCTCCGGCGCGGTGGCGATCTTGTTCCTGCGCCCCTACATGGGCTACACGACCGGATTCATCGCGCTGATCGCTGCGCTGGCGTTGGCGTGCCACGCGATGCGTACGGAACAACGCCTGGCCCGGACTGCGGGCTTCGCCGGGTTCGCCGCGGGGTTCGCGATATGGAGCCATCCGATCTTCGGCACGGTCGCGCTGCTGGCGTTGATCGCGCCGACGCTGTACCGCCGGCGGGCGCTGCGCCGGTGGTGGCTGCCGCTCGCCGCCGGCGGGGTGCTCGGAGTCAGCCCGTGGCTGCTGTTCATGGCGCAGAACGGCTGGCCGGCATCAGCCACGCCGGTGGTGGAAGCCACCTACGCCGAGCGCGTGACCAGGTTCGTCACCGAGCTGCTCCCGCGGGCCTTCGGTCTACGCACCGAGTTGGGTGGGGACTGGGTCGGCCCCGACGCGGTGGCTGTCGGGGTCGCGGCCCTACTGATCATCGGTTCGATAGTCGGGATGGTGCTGCTGGTGATCCGCAAGGGCCTACAGGCCCTGCCGATCCTGGTAGCCGGGGTTCTTGCGTTCCCGGTCCTCGCGCTGTACGCCCCACTCAGCAACATCGCGGACGGGCGGTACGCCCTGCCGTTCCTGCCGGAGCTGCTGATGGGGTTGGGGGCGTGGCTGCTGCTGATCCCTGAGCGCATCCGCGACTCGCCGTGGCTGGTGATCACCGTGCCGACGGTATGGGCGCTCTTGCTATGCGTTCCCGTGGTGCATCAGCAGGCCGGCTGGGAGTGGATCGACCCCGACACCGACGCCAAGCAGATGGTCAGCGAGTTGGAGACCCGGCAGATCCGCTACATCGCCGGCGACTACTGGGGCGCGTACGTGGTCGACTACCTCGGCGCGGGGCGCTTCCAGGCGGCGGTTCACCTCCCCATCCGGTTCGACGAGGAGAACGCCACCGTCAACGCCGCCGACCCTTCGGAGGTCGCGTTCGTGTATCAAAACGGTCAGACCCCGTACATGCGGATGCCGGCGGACCACTACCAGATGATGGACATCGGACTCTTCGACCTCTACGTGCCGGTCGGGGCGTGAGATAGCAGTCCCATCGGTCACGCTGTGGTCCAGGCTCCTTTATCGTGTGGGTTGGATCGGCGTGCCTCAAAACGCCGACCGCGGCGGCTGGCTAACATCAGCCGTCAGGTGCGTCTGGTCTTGACGCGGGTGTCTGCGGGCGCTCCCGGCCGCTGGGCCGGGACCCGGTCACGCATGTCAACTTGGAACCACAGCACGGAGAGGGACATGTCTGACCCCGAAGTGTCTTCCAGACCCACGGACAGCCGGTCGCCATCGGTGCCCGTGCTGCGGTTGCGACGTCAGCTGTTCTACTACCTGGTCGTCGGCGGTCTCACCGCTGTCGTCGACATAGGACTGCTAGCCCTACTCCATGAGTCCTATGGGGTTCCGCTTGGCGCCGCCACCACGGTGGCCTTCTGCACCGCCGTGGTGGTGAACTTTCTGCTCAATCGGACCGCAATGTCATCCAGGGGCTCGCGGGGGTTGACGCAGCACGCATTGCGGTACGGCTCGCTGGTTGTGGCCAATTATGTGATCACACTCGCGGTGGTGACTACCGCAGGGCACGTGGGCGATAGGTACCTGGTGGCAAAGGTTGCGGTAGTAGCAGCATCGACCTCGTGGAACTTCCTCCTCTACCGCCACTGGGTATTCACCCCGCCCCGTCCAACGTCGTCGAAGCAGGATCGGGTGCCGTGGATCGGGAGGAAGCCGCGTCATCGTGATGGCAGGTCGGTGGAGCCGAGTCGTCAGATGCTCGTGGTTGTCCCTGCCTACAACGACGAAGAGTCCGTTGGGTCACATGGTGACCGAGGTAGCCGTCGGGAAGGCCTACTCGGTGGTTCAGGCGCAACCGGTAAGCAAGATCCCGGTCACGAGCATCAGGCCTAATGCTTAGCAAGCAGTTGCCACCGAGGACTAACAGGCAGCTGCAATGTTTGCGGAACGCCACCCTCCGTAACACCAACGCCTCAGGAAGCGTCCGGACAGTAGTCCCGACTGATGGGCAGTGATTCCCCAAGTCTTCGTCTTCGTCGCGTGTTGGTCGTTGGAGCCCTTCCCGATGCTGACGGCACAGGGCCGGAACGGCTGGGCGTAAATCGAACATCCCGAAGGCGCCCGTGCCCAATTCGTGCCCAATACGACGACGAACCCCAGTCAATCAGAGCCAACCGCAGCTAACGTTCCGTCGCACGCAAGGGAAACCCCCCTGGTCACAGGACCCCCCGGACACGTCTTCCAAGCTGGTCATCCGCCAGACGCTGCTGGGTCGGTCGACAAGTCAATTGCGAGAAACCGGCCACGGGGGCGGTCTCGTCTCGGTTTTCGTCTCAGTTGCCTTCGTTCGCCTCCGTTCGCCGACCCTCCGGAGTGACCCTGTCATGCGGGCAGGCCGGGAACACGCCCGAACGACCGGGAAGCCGGGTTGGAAAGCGTGTTGGACTGACAGCAACCGTGACAGCAACGTGGCTGAGAAGGGACCGGTCGGCGGTGAACCTGTCGGTACAGCTCGCGCCGTCAACGGATTGTCATGGACTGTGGGACAGGCCCGGCCCGGACCTACGGATCAGAAGGTCAGTACAGCAGCGAAGTACAGCAACGACCGCGCCGTCTAACACGTTCGGCTTCATCCAGATGCGTCCGGGCCAGCGTGAAAAAGGCTAGAAGCGGCGACTGCGCGGAGTTCGGGACGAAGTGCTGAGTGACCAACTGAGTGACTATGAGGGCGAAGACGGGTACACGACAGCACACGTTGACATACGCAGCTCACGCTCCGCCCGGGACTTCGGCCGAGCATCGGGCATGCTTCACACCGAAGAGGTCACTGGTTCGAACCCAGTATCGCCCACCAATCGCAAAGCG
>Ga0307286_10000458_pt1 | contig 11441 bp, 9 predicted proteins | sample ER_DNA_140_FD_194478 | JGI IMG/M metagenome (GOLD analysis project Ga0307286, IMG submission 194478) | Bulk soil microbial communities from the East River watershed near Crested Butte, Colorado, United States - ER_DNA_140 | ecosystem: Environmental > Terrestrial > Soil > Floodplain | place: USA... | reverse complement strand
AACGTCTCGCGGGTGCGCATTGTGTGCTTCATCCTCTGCTCAACCCTCGCTGTGGTCTCAGGACTCTTCACGGCCAGCCAAGTCGGAACCGTCGAGTCCTCGGCTGGCCGAGACATCGTGCTGTCTGGCGTTGCCGCCGCAGTCGTCGGCGGCGTCAGCCTCTTTGGTGGTCGGGGCCGTCTCGCTCAAGCTGCGGTAGGAGCGTTGCTCATTTCGATGATCACGAACGGGCTCGGGCTTCTGGGCCTCTCTGCGGGCATCACGTTGGCGATTACCGGCGCGGTTCTGGCTCTTGCCGCGACAGTTGACGCGCTGTCAAGACGGCGCTCCGGATCTACGTCGTTGGCGCGAGGGTAGGGCAGTATTTCGATCTGCAGCATGGCTCACGCCTCGATTGAGCCCAGCTCAATTGAACACTGATCGGTGTCGGCCGGGACTTTGATCTCTGGCTGCCCCATCACGAGCAGCCGCCATGGGGCCGTTCCCTGCAGTCGGGTGGCCGTCAGCGTGCTACGGTCCCGGACCACTTCAAAGGTGGCCGCGACCGCTCCGGTAGGCCCAGGCACCGTAATCGTTGTCTGATCGCCGTCCGCGAACTCATACACCCGCAGCGTGACCTCTGCGTCGTACGGGTAGTCCGGTCGGTCGTCTCGGGCACCGATTGGAAGGACAGTTCCTGGGCGTACGAAGACGGGCACCGTGATGAAGTCGCACACCTCGCTGACCCAAACAGGGCCGCGTACGGTTGCGCCGGTCTGCAGGTGCGTCCAGGTGCCGGCCGGGATGTAGTACGACGTGTCGCCGGATGCGCTGAACACGGGTGCGACCAGCAGTCGATCTCCGAACATGTATTGCCGGTCCAGGTGGGTACAAGCCGGGTCGTCCGGAAACTCCGCCACCATCGGCCGGAGCACCGGGATCCCGTCTCGGGCCGCGGCCACCGCCTGCCCGTAGATGTACGGCATCAGCTGCGCCTTCAACCGGGTGAAGCGGCGTAACACCTCGACCGACTCCTCGTCGAAAAGCCAGGGCACGCGATAGCTGTCACTGCCGTGCAAACGGCTGTGGGTACAGAGCAGACCAAAGGGAATCCATCGCTTGAACACCGCCGGGTCCGGACGTCCTTCGAAGCCGCCGATGTCATGGCTCCAGAAGCCGAAACCGGACATGGCCAAGGACAACCCGCCGCGCAAGCTCTCGGCCATTGAGACGAACGTGGACTCGCAGTCGCCACCCCAGTGGACGGGGAAGCGCTGCCCGCCGGCCGTCGCAGATCGGGCGAATACCACCGCCTCCTGCTCACCGCGGTGGCTGCGTAGCAGTTCGAAGACGGTCTGGTTGTACAGGTAGCTGTAGAAGTTGTGCATCCGCTCCGGGTCGGCGCCGTCAGACCACGCGACGTCGGTAGGAATCCGCTCCCCGAAATCGGTTTTGAAGCAGTCCACGCCGAGGTCCAACAGGGCCCGCAACTTGCCTGCGTACCACTCGCGTGCGTCGGTATTGGTGAAGTCGACGATCCCCATGCCCGCCTGCCACTTGTCTATCTGCCACACCTCGCCGTCGGGCTTTCGGAGCAGGTAGCCCCCTGCCACACCCTCGGCGAACAGCGGTGAGCGCTGCGCGATATAGGGATTGATCCATACACAGATGCGCAGGCCCTTGTCTTTCAGGCGCGACAGCATGCCCGCCGGATCGGGGAAGGTCCGGTTGTCCCAGGTGAAGTCGCACCAGTGAAACTCCCGCATCCAGAAACAGTCGAAGTGGAACACCGACAACGGGAGATCTCGATCGGCCATGCCGTCGACGAATTCGGTGACCGTCTTTTCGTCGTACGAGGTCGTGAACGAGGTGCTCAGCCACAACCCGAACGACCAGGGCGGCGGTAGTGCGGGGCGCCCAGTGAGAGCGGTGTACTTGTGGAGGATTTCTGCGGGCGTGGGCCCATAGATCACCAGATATTCCAGTGTTTCGCCGGCCACACTGAATTGCACCCGCGACACCGCCTCGGAGCCGACCTCGAACGAGACCAGGCCAGGGTGATTGACGAACACCCCGTACCCGCGGTTGGTCAGATAGAAGGGCACATTCTTGTACGCCTGTTCGCTGCTGGTCCCGGCGTCGGCGTTCCAAATGTCCACGACTTGGCCGTTCCTCACCAAAGGCCCGAAGCGCTCACCCAGGCCGTACACGAACTCGCCGATGTCCAGGCCGAGTTGCTCGCGGATGTAGGAGGTGCCCGACTTGGTCATCAGGGCCATGGCCTTGCCGGCGCTGCGCGTGAGCACGGTGTCGTCGGCGAGAAACTCCAGGGCCCAATGCTCGCCACGCCGGAAACGGGCCGTTAGCGCACCCGATGTGATGGTGGCCTGGCTCTCCTCCACCTGGATCCGCACTTGTGTCGATGGATCGGCGTCTATCCGGAACTGCGGCAGCCGTGGGCCAGCCCCGAGGAAATGGCTCACCGACACCGAGATGACGTCGGGCGCGGGTGAGGTGCATCGCACCGTCAGCAACGGCTCATTGAGGGTGTCGCCTCGGTGTTCGATCTTTCGGGTGGGTGCGTAGACGATTAGCGCGTCGGCCTCCGCGGTCACGTCGTAAACCTGCGCGGGATAACGGGCCTGGACATCGTCACGTAGCTGCCAGTAGCCATCGGTGAACTTCACCCTCGCCAGGGTAGGGCGAGCGTCAGATGTCTGCTGCTGATCCGAGGCTCAGCAAATCCATAGCTGGACCTTCGATCCTTTTTCCGAAATAATTGCGCAATATGATTCGGCACTTGCGCATGTGGTGACAGGCAAGGGAATTGGTCACGTGAACCCAGGATCGAAGCGAATGACGCTGCAGCAGATAGCTGAGCGCGCCGGAGTTTCCACCCCGACCATCTCCAAGGTCCTCAACGGCCGCCCAGATGTCGCTCCCGCGACGCGAGAGCGGGTGCTGCAGGTGCTTCACGAGCAGCAATACCTGCCGCGCGGGGCGAGTGCGCTGCCTTCTGTCCATAGACACGTCGAGCTGGTATTCGACGCTCTCAGGAACCCCAACAACCTCGAAATATTGCGCGAAATCGTCAAGGCGGCAGGGGAGCATGGCGGTCATGTCGCGGTGAGCACAATCCCGGAGAATATGAACGCCCGCCGGTGGATCCATGAGCTTGAGCGGGTCGGCCGCGCCGGAGTCATCATAGTGACGTCGCGCTTGACGCCAGAGCAACAAAGGCGCTTGCAAGAAGCGGCGCTGCCGCTCGTTCTGATCGATCCGATCAATTCAGTCGATGGGCCCGTGCCGAGCGTTGGTGCAACGAATTGGCGAGGCGGCGTAACTGCCGTGCAGCACCTCTTGGAGTTGGGCCATCGGCGTATTGCGATGCTCCGCGGTTATGAGTGTCTGGTGGACGACGCCCGGTATCACGGCTACGCCGCTGCCATCACTGAAGCTGGGATTGCCCTCGATCCAAGCCTTGTTGAGCGGGCCGACTTCCGCTTCCAGCCGGCAGTCTCGGCGGCCGAGAGAATCTTGGGGCTCCCCGAACGCCCCACTGGGATGTTCGCGGCTAACGACCTCGAGGCCCTTGGGGTGCTAGAGGCCGCCCGCCGACTGGGCCTTGCTGTACCCCGAGATCTCAGCGTGGTCGGATTCGACGACAGCCTGTTGGCTGCAACCGCATCACCTCAGCTCACCACTGTTCGGCAGCCATTCGCAGAGATGGGTCAAGTCGCCCATCGGCTGCTGACCGACCAGATGGAGGGACGGGAGCCGAACACTCTTCGTGTCGAACTGGCAACCACGCTGATTGTCCGGGAGTCAACGGCCGTACCGCCGGCGCGCGCCCCACAGGCAGCATGAAGCCCGACGGAGTCTGTGTATGTGCCCTGAGCCTGTGTATGTGCGCCCTGAGCCTGTGTATGTGCCCTGAGCCTGTCGAAGGGCGCCGGGGAGCGACCTAAACCGCACCCTCACGAGGTCTTGCCGTTCTCGAGAAGGATCTGAACGTCCCACGCGCCCAGCTCGATCGGCTGGTCCGACAAAAGGGCGGTGTCGGCGCCAAGGGCGGTGACCGAAGCGGGAACGACATAGCGGGAAGGTTGCCAGGACCAGTTGTGGATTATGTGCAGCGTACGGCCGTTGGCGGTTCGGCACGCGATGTGTGACTGAGTCGCTCCTCGGGCAGCACGCCAGGGGTCGACTGGCAAACTCTCGGCTGCTACCCATCGAGCCAGCGCACCGGACAAGGCGCGGTCAGCAAAGCAGCCCAGGACGGTGAGTTGTCCCTTGCCGTACCGGTGGGTCGTCACGGCCGCATAGTCAGCCAGAAACGGGTGGTCATATCCGGCGATCACCTCGGCGCCATCGGGCATGAGGCAGTGCGCGTACCACTGGGCGTGGCCGTTCAGGCCAGTCACCTCTACCGGCCGCAGCAGGCTCGTCGACTCCTCGTAACGCAGGCCGGCGGCCTCCCGCAGCGCGCCGGGCATGACGTCGGCGCGAACAATGCCTTCCTCGTCGGCCATGCCGCTCCGCGGCGTCCACACCAGATGTCCGCCGGCCTCCGCGTAGCGGCGAAGGAAGTTGAGGTCGGCGTCACTGATGATGTACATGGAGATACCAATGAGCACCGGCCAGCGGGTGACGGCCCTCGCCGGGTCACCGCCGCAGGCCTGTCGCAGCTGGGCGGGGGACAGGATGTCGCTCGCCAGGCCCGCGTCAAATAGGCCGCGGTAGATCGTGGCCAGGCTCTTTTCGTACGCCAGCTTGTCGCCCCCAGTGTCGCGCCTGGCGTCACCCCCACCATGAAACGGCGGCTGGGCTTCAACGCCCCAACGGGACTCGGCGGACACGATCAGCCCGACCTGGCTAAGGGGCTCGAGGCCGGCGAGAACATCGCGGTGTTCAGCGAGCTCGGCCCCCACTGCACCGAGCTCCCGATAGATCCGGCCCGGCTGCAGGTTGTGACCGAGGATGCCCTCCCACCACGTCTCGGCTCCGAAGCGGTTGGTGTGCCAGTGCCAGTACTCGATGAGCCGGGCACCGCGGGCGAGCAGCAGATACCCCACCTGGCGCAGCTGACCGGGCCATGGGACGAGCTCATCAGCGGACGAGCCGATCGTGGTGGCGTTCGTCTCGGTTACCAGGAATGGAGCCTGCTTCATGCCGCGGGCGATGTCAGCGAGCAGCTGGACGTACGCCGGCCCCGACCAACCGATCCAAGTCGGCGCGCCCTTCGGGTCGAGATCGTCGGGCCCGGGCAGCTCCAGCCCGGCCTGGGAGGCGTAGTAGACGTTGGCGCCGACGACGTCGAGCGACTCGCCGATCACAGTGACGTCCTGGCCCGGTTGGTTGGCAGCAATGCAGGTGGTGATCAGGTGGTGCTTCGGGACGAGCGAGCGTACGAGGTCGGCCTGCCAGCGGATCATGTCGTGAGTGATCTTGGCCTGGTATCGGCGCCAGGCCAGATCGTAGGAGGGGGTTGAGTTTCCCTCCGGCACCCAGAGCTCGTTCCAGCTGGCGAGCCGGTGAGACCAGTAAGTCAATCCCCAGCGCTCATTGACGGCTGCCACGCTGCCGTACCTGTCCTCGCACCAACGCACGAAGCCAGCGAAGACGTCAGGGTTGTAGATCAACGACAACCCGGGCTCGTTGTCCACTTGCCAGCCCACCACAGCGGGGTGCTCGGCGTATCGCTCCACGATCTTCCGGATGATCCGCTCGGCGAGCTCACGAAACCTCGGATGTGCGTAGTTGACGTCCTGCCGCATTCCGTACGGCTTGGGCGTCCCGGTTGCGACATGCAGCGCGGTCTCCGGATACGCGGCGCGCAGCCACGGCGGGACGGCGTACGTCGGGGTCCCGATGATCACGTCGATGCGGCGGGCCTGGGCCCCGTCCAAGATCGGCTGCAGCCAGTCGAGGTGAAACTCGCCTTCCCGCGGCTCCCAGGTCGACCACACCGACTCTCCCACCCGGATCACGTTGAACCCGCCCGCGGCCATCAGATCGAGGTCTTGGTCCAGCCGTGGCTCCAGGTGATATTCGGCGTAGTAGGCCGCGCCGAAGCCGATCTTGTCGTCCCAGATCATCGCTCAGCTGCCGAGATGTGGATCGACGTGAATCTTGGGGCCGGGGCCTGCGCCTTGGGGACGTTCGCCGGCGAGCACGGCGCCGACCTGGTGTAGGCCGACGGTGGCGGCGACGAGCGGTCGCGGATCGACCGCACCACTGGCATAGGCCGCGATGGTGTCGTCCAGCCCCGGAGACGCGGAGAGGATCCCGACAGCGGTGACGTCCTTCAGCGCCAGAGTCCGGGCATCAATCATGCTCGGACTGCCGGCAAGACCGATGCAGACGACGCGTCCGGCCGGCTCGACAAGATCGAGCGCCAGCGCCGGCAGCTGCGCGTCGTTGGAAGCGTCAATCACTGCATCGAAGGGCAGGTCCGGGAGCGTGTCCTCGGTCCAGGCGTATTCGAACCCGAGGGTGCCTGTGAACGCCAGCGATTCGTACGTGCGGCCCATCACATGCACCTCCGCGCCGGCGGCGCGGGCGAACATCGCAGCGAGCAGTCCGATTGTCCCCGGTCCGAGCACCAGGGCTCGGTCACCCGGGCCTAGGGCAGCGGCCTGCGCTGCGCGTAGCGAGTTGCCGCCGGGCTCTACCAGGGCGCCTAGGACAGGGTCCAGCGAGTCGGGCAGCACATGCAGCGAGCGCGCGAAGACAGCAATCTGCTCCGCCAGCGCACCTGGTCGACCGTCGCGGACTCCGACTTCATCGCGGTGGTCGCACATGTGCTGATGCCCTCGCTGACATCGGCGGCAGGTGCCATCGCCCACCATCACGTCACCCATCACGCGGCGGCCGATCCACGTGGCGTCGACACCTTCCCCAATGGCGGTGACCGTGCCGGTCCACTCATGACCTAGGCGCATCGGATAGGAAGCATGGCCAGATTGGAGATAGGCCATCTCGCCGGTGAAGAACTCGACATCGGTGCCGCAGATTCCCACCCGTTCGACGTCGACGACGACCTCCCCAGGGCCGGCCACCGGTGCCGGCACCTCCTGCACCGAACCCTCTTCTGCCGCGGTCAAGACGTACGCGCGCATGGTCCGGGCGCTCATCTGAGATCGACGCAATTCTGGTCGATGTCCATCCGTGTGGGCGGCATGATGCTCAATACCTAGACCATCGCCTCGATAATTGGAAGGCCCCACAAGCCAAGGAGGACTTGATGAGTAGCAACGTGTACGGGCTCTCTGAGATCGTCGGCACGTCCCACGAGGGGGTCGACGACGCCATCCGCGTGGGAGTACGGCGCGCGGCCGGCACGCTTCGTGGCCTTGATTGGTTCGAAGTCACCAACATCCGTGGGCATCTCGTCGATGGCGAGATCGAGCACTTCCAGGTGACGCTGAAGATCGGGTTCCGGATGGAGGATCCCAAGCCGGCTTAGTCAGCGCGCTTTCGCCAGCTCCACCAGTGCTGGGACGACGTCGCTGGGGGACGGCATCGCGGCGATCTCAATTCGCATGAGTGCCGCCGCCTGGCGCTCAGCCGAGTCGCCGAGGAGCGCCTGAACCGCTGCGCCGATCGCGCCAGGCTGCTGGGCGTCGTTCGGCAGTGCCCGGCCGATTCCTCCCGCCGCCAAGATCTCGGCGTTGACGAATTGATCAGCTCCTTGTGGCAGCACAAGTTGCGGCAGTCCTGCCTCGAGCGCCCCGAGCACCGTGCCTGTGCCACCGTGGTGCACGATGACGTCGACGAGCGGTAGCACCGCAGATTGAGCCACGAACCGCTCAACACGCACGTTGTCCGGCACCTCGCCAAGTGCGGCCGGCTCGCCGTCTGGCCCAACAGTCACCAGGATGTCCACATTCAGCGGCGCGATCTCGGCAATCGCACGACTGAGTACCTCCACCGCCCCGAACGACACCGTTCCGAGCGTGAGATAGACCCGCGGCCGCGTACGTAGCTGGCTGAGCCATGCCGGTACCTCGGCCCTGGATTCGTTGTAGGCGACGGACCGGATCGGAATCGACGGAGCTCCGGTGCCGTCGGGGCCCTGCAGGGCCGGCGGCGCCGGGTTGATCAATGCCGCGGCAAGCAAGCCGCTCGCCTCTGGCGGGACGCGGTCCCGTTGCAGCCACAGGTCACGCTGATAACCGACTGTGACGGGATGCAGCATGGCGTAGACAGCACTCATCAACGCGATCGCGTACGTGGCCGCCGGGATCCCCAAGACACTCGCAGCGACGCCGGCGCCGGTATTCATTCCCTCGAAGATCACCAGGTCTGGTCGCATCCGCTCACATTGTTGGATCATGGTCGGAGCGACCTGCTCGGCGGTCACGTCGGCGAACATCGCCATGCTGAACTCCACGCCGTGCAGATCGGGATGCCGTCGTTTGGCCTCCTGGATCGCCCAGTCGAGCTCGAGGTTTGTCGGGTATCCGGGGACCGTCGGCAGCGGCAGCCTGTCGAGAAATGGTTTCCCAGTGGCAATGACTACCTCGTGACCGGCGTCGGCGCAGGCGAGCGCAAGCGGCATCATCGGGTACACGTGCCCGTACGCTCCGAGCGATGCGAACATGATCTTCACGTGGACATGCTCTCAGACGCGCACGCGAGATCATGAGCTCATGCCGACATTGCCGCTCACCCCTGACCAACTGCTCACCACGACTCGCTCGGTTCGCAAGCGACTCGACCTCACCCGCGACGTGCCGATTGATCTTGTACGCGAGTGCCTCGAGGTCGCGCTACAAGCGCCATCGGGATCCAATAGGCAGGGCTGGCACTGGATGGTGATCACCGACGAGAACAGCCGGCGGGTGATCGGCAACTACTACCGCCAGGCCGTGGCGTCCTACCTGAAGTCATCGGGCTCCGCCGCGACGCTGTTCGCCGATGATCAAGAGCGCAACGCGGTGCAGCGCCGGGTGGGAGACAGCGTGGCCTATCTCGGCGAGCACATGGGTGAGGTGCCGGTCCTGGTCATTCCCTGCGTCCGTGCGCCCCGGCTGAGCGCGGGGAGCCAGGCCGGACTCTGGGGTTCACTGCTACCGGCGGCATGGAGTTACATGCTTGCCGCTCGCGCCCGCGGATTGGGCACCGCCTGGACGACGCTGCATCTGCGCCACGAAACCGAAATCTCCGAGCTCCTCGGGATTCCGACCGACATCCGGCAAGGCGCCCTCATCCCGACCGCCTACTACACCGGCGACACCTTCCGGCCGGCGCCGCGTCAGCCGCTGGACGACGTGCTCCACATCAACTCCTGGTAGCGACGCCGACTTGTCGGTGATCAAGATTCGTTGATCATCAACCAGCACGCAGCGCCAGCAGCTTCTCGGCAATCGTGTCCAGATCCAGGTCGTTGACCTCGCGCAGTGTTTGTACGGCATCACGAGGCCAGCGGTCCATGCCGTGACATGCTCCCGCGATCGCGCCGGTCATCGCAGCAATCGTGTCGCTGTCGCCGCCGAGCGAGGCGGCCGTCAGACATGCCTGCCAGGGATCGTTTGGATGCAGCGCCACGACGGCAAAGGCGGCGGGGACTGATTCCTGCGCCGCAAGGCTGGTGCCTACCAGCTCGACGATGTCGCGTACCGAACGCTCATGATCACCAGTATCAATCAGCTCGATGGCCCAGGCGATGCGACGGGCAACGGATGGCCCGGGTGTCCAATCACACCTTCGTTGGCCAAGTTCCGCTGCCTTGATGCCCAACGTCGCCGCCTCGGTCACGGACGCCCCGCTGATGCCGCCGCTGACAGCCGCAGCAACAGCCGCCGCGCCCGCAATTGCTATGTCAGTGTTGTGGGTCATCTGCGAAGCATCAACAACAAGATCAACGAGTGCATCAAGATCATCAGTCGAAATGATCAAGCCGATTGGTGCGATCCGCATGGCGGCGCCGTTGGTCGTGCCGAATCGGCTCACCTCGTCCAACGGGCCGCCAGAGACCAAAGCCGCTATCGCTGCGCTGCTCGAGGGACCCAGCAGATCGGTTGATCCGCGTTCTCGAGCACGCTCCGCCCAGGCCAGTAGCCGGCGTGCGAGATAGTCGCCGTCGACGTGCCCGGCGCCATCCAGCAGCACGTCGGCGAGCAGCATCGCCTGTTCCGTGTCGTCGGTGATCGACCCGGCCGGCAGCCCCGCCGCGATGGGATGGTCGGAAGGCGCCGTACGGAAGCCGTCGATGACTCCGAAGCTGTCACCGACCTCCTCATGCGACATGAACTGCGTCGGCATGCCGAGTGCGTCACCGATCGCCAGACCGTAGAGTGCGCCCCGGGCGCGATCGCCAGCGGAGCTCATACCACGAATCTATTGCAGAGCGCGGATAGCCGCGTCTGATCGGCTTTGAGCATGGGTAGCACCCTCTCGGACGAACTTTCGAAACTGATCTTTCCCGTACGTGCCGCCCACGAAACCTTACGCGGGCGGGTTTGCGGGAATCCTTGGCCTGACATAATGCAGCCACCGGTGGCCTCAAGATCGTGGCCTCAAGATCATCGGGCGGCGAGGGGATGGTGGTCGGATGGCCGATGACTCGCCTGCGGAGCGGGATGTCAGTCCGAGCGATTCGACAGCCGAAGCTGAGCTGCCGGACGCTGTTGCGACCGCTCGCATCGTCGTCGGGATTGGCGACAGCGGTCCCGAGCACTACGAGGCCGCGCTGGCAGTCGCTGCCCGGATGCTGCAGCAGCGCCCAGCCGTGCTCAACCTGGTCCATGGCTGCACTCCGCGATTCTCGATTACGCCCACCAGCGGGGCTGCGGAACGCCAGCTGGTACGCGGTCGGCAGCTACTCGAAGAGGCGGAGCTCGTGCTGTCGCCGATGGTTGATCATGAGACTCTGATCACTCTCACTGCCGTGCCGCAGACCGGTATCGATGCGCTCCTCCAGGAGTCGAAGCAGGCAGCTGCCGTGATCGTGCAGCGGCGCGATGGCTCGTCGATCCGTCGTGTCTACAGCGCCTCGACCTCACATACCGTGGCGGCCCAAGCGTCGTGCCCGGTGATCGTGATGAGGCGTGATCAACTGGGAAGTGATGTCAAAAGCGGCGTGGTGGTGGGGGTTGCGCCCGAGTCAGGTCTCCGGGCGCTTGAGGTCGGCATCGCGGAGGCGGCGGCTCGAAGCTGCCCACTGACCGCCGTCTATGTGTGGGATCTGCAGTTCTCGCCGACGTTCGGCGGCTCGATCGACCCGGATGACGAAGAGCTCGCGGAGGCGACCAGGTGGGCCGACCTCGTCTTGGCCCGAGCCGTGGCTGCCTTCGTGAAAGATCATCACGACGTGGAGATCCGCGCTCTCAGCGTCAGAGGCGTTGTCGAGAACGCGCTGCTGCAAGAATGCGAGCACGCAGAGCTGTTGGTCGTCGAGCGGCACCGCGACGCGCAGTTGGCCTCGATCGGGCTGTGTGCACTGACCCGCAACCTCA
>Ga0307286_10000457_pt1 | contig 11455 bp, 13 predicted proteins | sample ER_DNA_140_FD_194478 | JGI IMG/M metagenome (GOLD analysis project Ga0307286, IMG submission 194478) | Bulk soil microbial communities from the East River watershed near Crested Butte, Colorado, United States - ER_DNA_140 | ecosystem: Environmental > Terrestrial > Soil > Floodplain | place... | reverse complement strand
ATCGTGATCAGCGCTTCGGGCTCGTCATCCGGCGTTCCGACGACGGTGGCGGTACGCGGATCAAGGTGGGCCTTGTTGACGAGCACCGGCTCGCGATGCTCGACACCCCAGCCGGTCAGCCCGACCCCGAACGGACAGTTGTCGGCCAGGATCTTGTCGGCCCACTTGTCACGCGCCCACACGGGCATGAGGAGGCGCCTGGGCTCGTCGGCCTCGTAGATGGTCAGAGAGTCGTGCGGGACGAGCTCCGCGAGCGCATCTGCAATCCGGTCGAGCAGCGCGTCGAGGCTCTGCTCGGCGAGCACGTCATGGAAGACGTCCGCCAGTCGACGGTAGGACTCGACGCGCGCGGTGCCGTGAGACGCGTCGGAGAGCGCGGCCTCCTCCAGGAGGCGGAGTGGGAGAGCGTGGTCGCTCATGGGCACGGTTGGTTTCGCTTGTGCAGCCGCAGTGGAGTCCCCTTGTTCAAGAACCGACACAAAGCAAAGCGCCGCGGAAAGCGCCTCGTATCCCCCGGTCGAGGGGTTCCTGTTGGTTGCGAGTGGTCATAGAGGAGGCATGGCCAGGGCTCTGACGACCACCTCTGCGGCGAACTTCCTCCCGCAAGAGCTGTCCCTGCCGGCGCTCCGGGAGGCGGCAGCCGGCTGCAAGGGGTGCGACCTCTGGCGGCTCGGCACCCAGACGGTCTTCGGAGAGGGCCCGGAGTCAGCGGGCGTGATGTTCGTCGGCGAGCAGCCGGGCGACCAGGAGGACCGAGCCGGGAAGCCCTTCGTGGGCCCGGCCGGACGGCTCCTGGACAAGGCGCTCGTCGAGGCCGGGATCGATCGCTCGGCGACCTACATGACGAACGCCGTAAAGCACTTCAAGTGGCAAGCACGGGGCAAGCGCCGCGTCCACCAGAAACCGGCCTGGGCCGAGATCACGGCTTGCCGTCCCTGGCTCGAGGCCGAGCTCACAGTCGTTCTGCCGCGCGTGCTCGTCCTGCTCGGCGCCGTCGCCGCGCAGTCGCTGCTCGGCAGGGAATTCCGAGTGACTCAAAACCGGCGCAAGCTGATCGAGTCCGATCTCGCCCCTGCCGTCACGGCGACGATCCATCCCTCCGCCGTCCTCCGCGGCGCGCCCGAGCGACGCGAGGCGGAGTTCGCCGCCTTCGTCGACGACCTGCGGTTCGTCGTGACGCTCCTCTAGGTGGTTGGGGCCTCTTCTTCCGCCTGCGCGCCCTCGGCCTCGCGTGCGCGTTGGGCGAGATCCTGCGTCAGATCCTCGGGATCGTTGTCCGTCTCCTCCCAGCTCGGGTGGGGCGGCGGCGTCCCGAACAATTCGCGTACGGCGTAGGCGAGACCCGCCGCGAGCCCGAATCCCAGCAGAAGTCGCTTCATGTCCAGCCTCCCGTCGTCGTGGCCCGAAGGACCTACCCTACGACTCCTGGACCGAGCTGACGAACCGCTAGTCGCCCCAGTCGAAGTCGCGGCTGCGGCCCCAGAGGCCTTCCTCGGAATCCGGGCTGGCCTGCTCCGCGGTTTCCTCGCCGGGCCACGCAAGAACTGGGGACTCGGAATTCACAGCCGGCACCTCGCCGTCCATGGTCTCTTCGAGGCGTGCCTGCTCCTCGGTCTTGAAGAGCGGGTGGTTGTCGAACGGATCCGCGGCCTTGTAGTGACCGAGGGGCATCGATTCCTCGAGCTTGGCATTCCGCTCCTTGAGCTCGAGATGGTCCTGAATGACCTTGGCAAAGATCGACGCTGTCTCAACTTGCATAGAAGCTCCTGGGGCTAGGGGGCTGGGCGGGGCCTGCGGGCGGGATTGTAGCCCTTCAGACCGGTTTTTCCACGGAAACTGCAGGAGAGTTACGAGTACGAGACGGGCTCGGGCGCTGTCTCGACCCGGTTCTTGCCGGCCCGTTTGGCCTGGTACATGGCCGCATCCGCGGCTGCAAAGAGCTCGGAGGCCGTCTTCGCCGGAGGAACGGCGGCCACCCCGAAGCTGGCTGTGACGGGGATCGGGCTGCCATCCACGGCGAGCAGAGTCCGGCCGGCGAGGAGCACGCGGATCCGCTCGGCCAGCTGGGCCCCGCCCTCGAGGTCGGTCCCAGGGAGGACGAGAACGAACTCCTCCCCACCCCAACGGCCGGCGAGGTCGACGTCCCGGACCGTCTCCTGCAGAAGCACGGCGAACTCACGGAGGACCGCGTCGCCGGCCGGATGACCGTGCCGGTCGTTGACGTCCTTGAACCAGTCGAGGTCTGCAACGACGACGGCCAGGGCCCCGCCGAAACGCTCGACACGCGCGAGCTCGTCTTCGAGGGTCTCCTCGCACTGGCGCCGGTTGGCCAGACCCGTGAGGCCGTCGACGAGCGCCTGTCGTTCCACGATTCGATGCAGGCGTGCGTTGTCGAGGGCGACCACCGCGTGCGAAGCGAGCGAAACGGCCGTCATGCGGTCCTCGTCGGTGAATTCGGCGCCGAAGAGGATCAGCGACCCGAAGTTGATCGATCCAGCCTGGAGGGGCACCTCGAGGCGCGCTGCGCCCTTGTCGGGAAAACCCGCCTTGACGAGCGAACCGCTCGTCCCGACGATCACGCCCCCCACGGCATTGGTCGCCTCCATTGCAGCCTCCACGACGAGTCGCATCAGCAGCTCGGCGTCGTGCGTAGCGCCCAGCGCCTCGCTGAAGCGCGAGGTGACGTCGCGTAGCCGCCCGCGCTCTGCCTCGAGCTCCTCGAGGCGCGTCTGCAGCTGGAACGCCATCTGGTTGAACGTTCGTCCGAGCAGCGCGAATTCGTCGCGGCCCTGAACGGGAACGCGTTCCTGGAGGTCCCCGCGTGCGATTGCGGCAGCGGCGTCGACGAGCCGCCGGATCGTGCGCACGATCGCCCGACCTTCGACATACGCCACGCAGCCGACGAAGACGAGTGCGGCGACGAGGCCGATGAGCAGCTGGTTCGTCGCCTTCCGGTTGGCAGCGTCGATGAGCCTTTGCGGGCTGATCACGCCGAGCGTGGCCGTGGGCCGTTCGTCCAGCGTGCCCGCGACGAGAGCGCGGTACCTCGTTCCGCCGAGCGAGACCGTGTGCGGCTTTCCTGAGAGGAGATCGAAGGAGCCGCGGACACCGGGAGGCCCGGCGACGATCCGGCCGTCCTTCACCAGAAGGACATGGTCCTCACGTTCGAGCCCGGAGCGGGCTTCCAGACGCGTCACGAGGGCGCTGCCGAGCGGAACGGAGGCGATTACGGCCCCACGGGTGCCCCCGGCCCCCACGACGGCGACCTGCCGCGTCGGTGCCGTCGGGTCGCGTTTGCCGACGCGGAACCCGCCCGGCGCCTCGACGGCGAGATGCGGCTTTCCTCTGAGCATGCGCTTAAGCACCGGACGGTCGCGGGCCAGGAGCGCGCGCTGGAAGGAAGGTTGGCGGGCCAGCCTCTCCGCGGCGTCATTGGCCGATCCGAGCGCTTCCTGGTAGGCGGCCAAGGTCGCCCGGAGCCCGGCCTGCAGGCGAGCATCGACCCGCCGGGCCTCGCTTTGTGCGGCCACCGTGGAAAAACCCCAGAAGGCGGCAGCCAGCGGAAGCAAGGACAACAGCAGGAAATAGGCTACGAGCTTGACCTTGAAACTACCCACGGCTTCCCTTCAAGCCTTTCTCCCCTAGTGCCGATACCCTTGAACGAGGTATCGACAACGTAGGGGAGAAGCATGAGGGAAAAGTGCGCGCGCGTCCTAGCCGCCGCGCTAATGACGGGAGCCATCGGTTTCGCACTGGCGATGCCCGCCCTGTTCGGCACGGGGCAGGACGCCGTCCGATCGCTGACAGCACCGCCCTCGTCACTTCAGCGTTCCGTGCAGGTCGTGGCCTCGGCGCCGTCGCGTCCGGTTCGCGCCGGACGGCTCGAAGGCACACGCTCGACCGTGCGGGCCGTCCACGGGGGCGTCGTTCCGGCATCAGGTCTGCTCTCCAGTCCTACGCCGGAGCCGCGGTCGGCCCCTAGGCCGGCCCCTAGGCCGGCTCCGAGCCCGGCTCCGACGCCGGCTCCGAGCCCGACTCCGACGCCGGCTCCGAGCCCGACTCCGAGCCCGGCCCCCCAGCTCGCGCCCCAACCCGCACCACAGCCCACCCCGGTCACCGATACGCGGACCCTGGCCAGCGACACGCCGGCGGCTCCCGCCCCCGATCCAGCCCCGAGCCAGCCGTCAGTTGATTCGGGCAAGGGCAGCGGGAAAGGGAAAGGCAAGGAGCGTGACAGGGACAGGGAAAAAGCCAGGTCCTCGGAGCAGGAGTCCCAGCCCGTGCCTCCCACGACGCCCCAGCCGGCGGAAGAATCCGCGAAGCCCGACTGCGAGCAAGGCAACGGCAACGACAACGACAACGACAACGGCAACGAAAACGACAACGACAACGGCAACGGCAACGGCCACGACCGCGGCCACGACCACGAGCACGACAAGGGCAAGAGCGGCGACGACAAGGGGCGCGAAGACTAGTCCCTGTGCGAGGATGGCCTCGTGGCGCCTCGCCTCACCAAACGCCTCGGCCCCGTCGGCGTCGCGCTGACGGCGTGGGACATCTGGCGCCGTCTGCCGCCGAAGCAGCGCAGACAGATTCTGGACATCGCGCGCAAGCATGGGCCGAAGGTCGCCTCGCGCGTGATGAAGGCGACCGCACGGGCGCGTTCGCGGCGCCCAAAGTAGGCCGTTAGGCCGTTCCGAGAGCAGCTCGGACGATGCGGTCCTGCTCGCGCAGGTGGGCGGTCGGATAGCCCTCGCTGGGGCTCGCCCGCCAGGGTCTGCCCGCGTAACTGAGCGGGATTCCCGCGTCCTTGAGGGGCGCCTCAAGCCGATGCCTGATCGTCCGCCACGCGCCCATGTTCTGCGGTTCCTCCTGCGCCCAAACGACCTCGCTCAGGTTCGGGTAGCCGGCGATAAGCTTCGCGTAGGCGTCGACGGGGAACGGATAGAGCTGCTCGAGCCGCGCGATCGCGACCTCCGTAGCCCCCGCGCGCGCCTCGTGCCCGGCGATGTCGTAATAGACCTTCCCCGAACAGAAGACGAGCCTCGTCACGTCGTCGTGCTCTGCGTCCGGATCGTCGATGACTTGCTGGAACGAGCCTTCCGCGAGGTCGGCGAGCGTCGAGGACGCCTGCTTCAGGCGCAAGAGCCCTTTCGGCGTCATCACAACCAGGGGTCGGCCCGCAGCGTCGAGGGCCTGACGCCGGATCAGGTGGAAATGCTGGCCGGATGTCGACGGATTGGCGACGCGGATGTTCTCCTGCGCTGCGAGCTGGAGGAACCGTTCCAGCCGTGCGCTCGAATGCTCGGGGCCGTTCCCTTCATAGCCGTGGGGTAGCAGCAGCGTCAGCCGCGTCGTCTCGCGCCATTTCGCCAGTCCCGCCACGATGAACTGGTCGATCACGATCTGCGCGCCGTTGACGAAGTCGCCGAACTGTGCCTCCCAGAGGACGAGCGCTTCGGGCGCCGCAACGGAGTACCCGTACTCGAAACCGAGGCATGCGTATTCCGAGAGCGGCGAGTTGTAGATCTCGAACGACGATGTTGCGTCGTCGAGGTTCTGCAGGGGTGTGAAAGTCTCGCCGGTCTGAACGTCGTGCAGCACGGCGTGGCGATGCGAGAACGTGCCGCGTTCGGTGTCCTGACCCGTGAGCCGGATCGGGATTCCCTCGACGAGCAGGGATCCGAAGGCGAGCGCCTCCGCCTGGCCCCAGTCGATGCCGCCTTCCTCGATCGTCTTGAGCCTGCGCTCGAGCTGGCCCATCAGCTTGGGGTGGGGCGTGAAGTGGTCGGGCACGCGCAGCAGTTCCTCGTTCAGCTCGCGCAGCCGCTCGGCGGCAACGGCGGTGACGACTCCGTCGCCGCTCGAGAACGGGATCTTGCCCTCGGGCGGATGCGGAGCGCCGAACGTCGCCTTCAGCGCCTCGTGCGCCTGCTTCAAGTCGGCGGTGACCTGGGCAGGCAGCTGTTCGGCCTCCTCCTGCGTGACGACTCCCTCTTCGACGAGCCTCTGCGCGAACTGCTCGTACACCGTGGGATGTTCCGCGATCTGCGCAGTCATCAACGGCTGCGTGTACGCGGCTTCGTCCTGCTCGTTGTGACCGTGGCGGCGGTAGCCCACGAGATCGATGACGACGTCGCTCTCGAACCGCCGCCGGAACGCGAGTGCGAGGCGGACGACAGACATCGCCGCTTCCGGGTCGTCGGCGTTGACATGAATGATCGGAACATCGAAGCCCTTGGCGAGGTCGCTGGAGTAGCGCGTCGAGCGTCCTTCGCTAGGGTCGGTTGTGAAGCCGACCTGGTTGTTCGCGATCAGGTGAAGCGTGCCGCCCGTCGAGTAGCCCTCGAGCGCGGAGAGGTTCAAGGTCTCCGCGACGCCCCCTTGCCCGGGGAAGGAAGCGTCTCCGTGGATCAGCACCGGAAGCGCGACGTTGGGGTCGTGCAGGCCGTGGCGCGTCGCGCGATCGGTCTGCTCTGCCCGCGCGCGTCCTTCGACGACGGGGTCCACTGCTTCGAGGTGACTCGGATTGGCGGCGAGCGTGACCGTGATCTCCCCGGCAGGAGTCGAGCGGGTGCCGGCCGCGCCCAGGTGGTACTTCACGTCACCGGTTCCGCCTTCGTCGGTGGCGACCACTGCCTCGATCGTACGCTCGCCCTCGAACTCGCGGAGGATCGAGTCGTAGCCGAGCCCGAGGGTGTGCGCGAGGACGTTGAGCCGGCCGCGGTGAGCCATCCCGATCACGACTTCGTGCGCGCCGTTCTCCGCCGCGAGCCCGATCGCTTCGTCGAGCATCGGCACCATCACGTCGAGCCCTTCGATCGAGAACTGCTTCTGCCCGAGGAACGCGCGGCGCAAGTATTGCTCGAACGCTTCGACACGCGACAGCTGTGCGAGCAGGTCCTTCTTCTCTTCTGAAGACAACGGCGTGCGGTACTTGCCGGACTCGATCGCCTGCCGGAGCCATACGCGCTTTTCGTGGTCGGCGATGTGCTCGATCTCGTACGCGATCGTCCCCGTGTACGTGGCGCTGAGACGCGGCAGCGCGTCGGCAAGTGTGTCTCCCGTGACGTACATGCGCAGGACGGCGGCCGGGACCCGCGCCTGGAGCTCGGGGGTCAGTTTCGGAATCAGGCGCTCGGGCTCGAGCGCGGGATCACCGGGCGGCTCCGAGCCGAGCGGATCGAGATGCGCCGCCAGGTGGCCGTGCATGCGGTGCGCCTTGACGAGGGCCATCGCGGCGGCGACGGCGCCGAGCAACTCGTCGGAGACGGGCTCGGCCTCGGGCGCCGCCGGTGCTGGAGCGGCAGCCGCTGCCGGCGCCGGAGACGGGGCCGGATGGCCGTTTCCCGCGGCCTCCAGCCGCACCAGACCGGGATGAGTCGCGACGATCTCGCTGTGGCCGCTCTCGAAGAGACGGCGCCATTCGCTCGGGACCGCTTCTGGGTTCTCGAGGTACTCCTCGAACAGGTCGCGCGCGAAGCCCGCGTTCAGGCCGTCGACGTCAGTCACAACGTCCTTTGTAGCAACGAGCCGTGCTACCAGAGGGGATGGCTCGTGATCACGGCGACCGCGAGCCCGATAGCGAAGCAGGCAGCCGCGATCGCGACGGCGTACGTCGCAAGCCGTTCGTTTCGGCCGCCGATCCCGACGGCGATCAGCGAGATCAGGATCGCGAAGGGGATGAGCCGGAGCGGCCGGTAGGCGACCCCGACGAGGCTGACGAAGATCCCCGCGGCTGCGAGAAAGCCGCCCACCGTCTCCGCGGGGCGACTCTGCCGCGTCGTGGGCGTCGCGCTCACGCCCTCACCGTCGCCCGACGGGTCCGCGCGTATCCGCGGGTTGGGCGACCGTGCGGACCGGCTCTGCGCGGGCGGCCGTGTCTGGGCTGCCACGTCCTCGGATCCGAGTCGTCCGAGGCGGGCACGAGCGCTGCCGACTGCTCGGGCCGCGGCTCGGATTTGATCGCCCAGTAGACGACCCAGCAGAGGTAGAGAATGGGGATCTTCATGATCACCATCAGCCAGATCAGCTCCCACACGATGGCCCTGAGTTTACCCCTGTCTGTCAGCCCGCAACCGCGGCCTCGAGCTTTCCCCTGACCAGCTCCTCACCGTGGACGTCGTATTGCGTCACGTCGAAGGTCGCCCGCGCTCGCCCTGCCTCGACGCCGCGAATGGACGCGATCCGCACCGGTAGGCCGGCGAGCACTTCGTAGACCTCGGTGTACCTGCCCTGGTCGACGCCGATCCACTGCACGCCTGAGGCCGGCTCGACCCACGCGTAAGCCAGCGCTCGTCCCTTTCTGTCACGGCAGAGGATGTCGAGGCGTGGGTCGAGCAGCTTGCCCCCGAAGAGGCGTCCTGCGGAACTGCCGCACCACGGCGGCGTGCGCTCCCCCAGCGGATCCGTTCCGCCGTCACATGCGTACACCGTCTTGCGTCCGGAGTCGGTGAACGTGAGGCTTTCGCCGAAGACGCCGATGCGCTCCACGACGACGGTGTCGGTTCCGATTCCCGCTCCGATTGGACGGCAACTCGTGAAGCGGTGACCGAGTGTCGTGCCGTCGAGCACGCGGCCGATCGCGATCACGCTTCCCGGCACGGCCTCGAACTCCGGTGCGGGCTCGCCGTAGAGCAGGCGCTCCGGGCGGGCGCCACCGCTGTCGCAGCCGGCGAGCAGCAGTACGGAGAGCAGAAGAACCGTCGCGCTCAGCCGGTCCAGCCCCACCTGGCCACTCCGCCGTAGCTCGGGTCGCTGCGATACGTCCGGTAGAAGATGTTCGTTCCACAAGCCTCGCACTTCGCTTCGACGATCTGATCGCCGCCATAGAGGGAGCGGGTGAAGATCATGCCGATGTGGGTCGCGCTCGCGAACGCGTCCATCACGCCTGCGGTCGACTTCGCGACGACGTGGTTCGGCGCTCCGAGACCGTTCTTGAAGTCTCCGGCGGTGTATGGGCCGTGCACGTTACGCAGTGCACGCCAGTAGTACCGACCGTCGCGCCATTCATCGGTCGACTCGCGCCACGTCTTGAACGTCAGGCCCGAGCAGTCCCCGCCTTCGCCGTGCGCCGAAGGATCGCCGGGCGCGTCATAGGGATACGCGTCGGCGTCGTCGTAGTTCCAGCAGCCTCCGCCCCACTGATAGCCCTCGTATCGCGCCGCGTTCGCGTAGTCCTGCGCGGCATCGCGCGTCATCGTGGTCATGAATGTCGGTGCCTCGTAGTTGCAGTTCGCCCAGAAGCGGTGGTAGGCCTGAGCGCCGGTCGCGCCTGCAAGCACGACGGCGACGCCGAAGGCAATGAGAAACGCTTTCATCGGGACACCTCCACATCGAAGCGGTCGACGAACAGGCCGGCGCGCGTCGACCCGAGCCGATACAACGAGGAGCCGGCGAGCCGGAAGCGAGCCAGCGGTGCCGACTCGGCCCACTCGAGCGACTCGACTGCGAAGCTGGCCGCGATTCCTGATCGATCGAGAACGAGCACGAGGTAGTCGCTGCGATCGTCGGTGTACGTCTTCGTCACGACCACGAGACGGTTTCCGTGCGGCTCCACGAGCTGCACCTCACCGAGGGGCGTGGCGCTCGTGATGCGCCAGCTTCGCATGGGCGCGTTGCCCACGAGCTCCGCCAGCCGCAGCTCGCCTGCACCGATGCGCTCGACCACCACCTCGCGCCCGTTGGTGAACGGCCGGCCAGGGCGACCACGGCCGGCCTGCGCCGCCTGGCCGAGCGCGGCGCCGTGCTCCGCGACGGGCAGCCATTGCTCCGACGGCTGCTGCTGAACTGTCGGCCCCGCAGGACCGGCGGCCAGCTTCGCCCACGTTCGATCGGAGAGGCGCTGAGCCCAACGCGGCGTCCCGTCGCCGCGGAAGCTTCGCAGCACGGGCGCCGGGGTCATGCGACTCGGAGGCTCGAGGACGTCCATCGTCCCGCCGGGCTCGAGCGCGAAGTCCGCCAGCCCCCCGCTCACCTCCACATTCGTCGCCTTCACGCCCGCGTGTGACCAGCGTTCAACTCGGGCGTTCACCTGATCGAGCACCGCGACCGTGCCGTCGGGGGCCACGTCGAACGACGAGGGGCCGCCGAAGCCGAGCTCGCGGGAGCCCGCAAGGCCGGCCTCGCCGACCTCGCTGCCCCACGGCGCGGCAACTACCCGCTCGTCCGGCGCGCGGTCACGGCCGAAGGCATGCACGCCGAGGGCGATCTCGGTCACGTCGCGCAACGGGAAGCTGCGTTGCGGCGCAGTCTCGCCGCCCGCCGGAACGGTGATCGTCGCTCCGCTCGTCCCGTCGCGAAGCACGGCGTAGTAGGAGAAGCCGTCGCGCGACGAGGCGATCTCGCTCGGCAACTCGACGAAGTAGCGGCCTTCGCCCGAATCTTCGCCACGCTTGAGGTCCAGCCGCCCGAACGGGCCGCTCTGGCCCGCGCGCGCGTAGATCGAGCCGGACCCGTCACAAGGCTCACCGTCGTCTCTCGGAGCACAAACGATCGCGTAGCGCAAGGTGACCGGCTCGCCCGGCCTGGTGAGCACGGGCGGGACGTGGACGGCGTCGAGGCCCGGCACGGCGGGCATAGGCGGCCCGGTTGCAGCCGAGGTCGAGGTCAAGGCGATTCCCCCGATGACACCTGCGACGATCCCGGCCGCTCCCCCCGCGAGCGACCGGATGCCTGGTCGGCGCATGGGATTCCTCCTGGTCGGGATCGCTCCGACGGTACGCGGCCAACTACGACGCCTGGGTGACGTCTTTGGAACAGAAGTGCAAAATTCGCGTTAGCCCAGGGTCCAAAAAGGGGAATACGCCGCGAAATGGTTGTCGACGAACGCCTACAAGCTCTGCTGGAGCAGGGAGAGGACCTTGGCTGCCTCAACCTCTCCGCGGTCAGCGACTTCCTCCAGGAGGCAGAGCTCGACGACGACCAGACGACCGGCTTCTTCGAGCAGCTGGAGGAAAAGGGGATCGCGCTCACCGACGACTGCGCCCGCCCGGACGCCGTCGGCAGCACCTACGTTAACGGCGACCTCGCCGTTGCCACGACCGATGCGCTCCAGCTCTTCCTCAATGAGGCCGGCCGCTACAAGCTTCTGACCGCTTCCGAGGAAGTGGAGCTCGCCAAGCGCATCGAACGCGGCGACAGGGGGGCAAAGGATCTCATGATCAACTCGAACCTCCGCCTCGTCGTCTCGATTGCCAAGAAGTACCAGGGTCACGGGATCTCGCTGCTCGACCTGATCCAGGAGGGCATCATCGGGCTGATCCGCGCGGTCGAGAAGTTCGACTGGCGCCGCGGTTACAAGTTCTCGACGTACGCGACCTGGTGGATCCGGCAGGCCGTGCAGCGCGGCGTGGCGAACAAGTCACGGACGATTCGCATTCCCGTCCACATCGTCGAGCGCGAGCAGAAGATCTCGCGTGCGGAGCGCGCTCTGATGACCAAGCTCGAGCGGGAC
>Ga0307286_10000452_pt1 | contig 11483 bp, 9 predicted proteins | sample ER_DNA_140_FD_194478 | JGI IMG/M metagenome (GOLD analysis project Ga0307286, IMG submission 194478) | Bulk soil microbial communities from the East River watershed near Crested Butte, Colorado, United States - ER_DNA_140 | ecosystem: Environmental > Terrestrial > Soil > Floodplain | place: USA... | reverse complement strand
CTTCCGGGATGAATGCGCCGACGACCCAGTTGGGCGCGTCGACGACCTCGTGGATGCGCAGGTCGGCGGCCACGCTCGCCACGGCGTAGGCCTCCTCCCGCTCGAGCCCGTACCGGTGGCCGAGGTGGACGATCGTCGCGCGGACGGCGTCGCGCGAGGCTTCCATCAGGTCGGGCCCGACTCCTGTGCAGACGTGGAAGCTCGTGCGCGCGTCGGCCACCTCCGCGCCGGCAGGCACGTGGAACTGCGGCGCCTCGATCGAGAAGTCACGCCGAACCGTGAGCCGGAGAATCACGTCCATTGCCGTCTCGATCGCCGTGCCGCACACCTCGCCGTCCCCCTGCGCGGCGTGCGTGTCACCGAGGGAGAACAGGGCTCCCTCGACGCCAACCGGCAGGAAGAGGCTGACCCCGGTGCGGAGGTGCTTGACGTCCATGTTCCCGCCGAAGCGGGACGGCGGCACGATCGAGTGCTCGCCGGGCTCGGGAATCGCGACCCCGAGCGTGCCCGGGAAGGGCCGGTGCGGGAGCGTGACGTTTTCCCCGAAGCGCACCTTGCCCGTTGGAGCGTCGACCTCGGAGATCCGAAGCCACGGGTCCGGGAACTCGTCCGCGAGGAGGCCGAAGCCGGGGATGATCGCCGTCCAGCCCCAGTCCTTGGCCTCGAACGCCAGGAGCTCGACCTCGAGCACGTCGCCCGGCGCCGCCCCCTTGACGAAGACCGGGCCGCTGACCGGGTTCACGTGCGAGAAGTCGAGCTTCGCCACGTCCTCGACTCCGGAGCCTTTGTGGATCTGCTCGTCCGACGCGTCGCGCACGTGCAGCTGCACCGATTCGCCCGACTCGATCTCGAGGGCAGGCTCGACCGAGTTGTCCCAGACGTAGTTGAACGCGTCCGCTGGTACGTCGTGGATGGACGCCATCTGCGGGATCATGCACCTACTCGGGCTCGACGAGAAGGGTCAGGCCGTCGCGCTCAACGACCCGCACCCAGGCTCCCCGGTCCGCTCCGGCCTCGCAGCGCGCGCGCCAGAGCTCTCCCTGGATGCGCACCTGCCCTTCCGGACGGCATGCGGACGCTACTTCCGCCCGCGCGCCGACCAGGGTCTCGGCGCCCATCTTCACGCGGTGGCGCTGCGAGAGCCAGATCCAGAAGAAGGTCTCGCCGATCTCGATCACCGCCGCCACGCCGACCAGGACGAGGCCCCATGGCGCCGGGACGACGAAGACGGCGAGGATGACCGCGATGACGAAGATCATGGCGCGGGTTGAACGGCCGCCCGCTTTTTAGGGATCATTGGGACTGCATTGGATCAGGTAGCCGCAGTCCTCGCGATTCTCGCCGCCGCCTCGTTCGCACTCGCCGCAACTCTTTGGCAGCGGGCAACGATGGGCTCCGATGTCCTCGGAGGGAGCCCGAAAGCCTTCGCCAAGCTTTTGACGAACAAGGTCTGGCTCGTCGGTCTCGCTGCCCAGATGGTAGGTGTGGTCCTACAGGCGGCGGCCCTCGACCGCGGACGGGTCGCGATCATCCAGCCGCTGCTCGTGACCGCTGTCATCTGGGCCATGCCGCTCGGGTACTTCCTGACGAACCAGACGATCACGCGCCGCCACATCCTCGGGGCCGCAATCGTCGTCGCCGGCTTGGCCGTCTTCGCGAGCTTCGGTGATCCCGCAGGGGGTCTTGACAACGCGCCGGGCTCCGCGTGGCTCTCGGCGTTCGTTGTCCTCGGCACGATCTGCATCTGCCTGCTGCTCTTCGGGCGGCGGGGCGATCTTTCGGCACGGGCCACCGTCTACGGCGCCATCGCCGGCATCCTCTACGGCGTTTCGGCGACGCTGATGAAGCCCGTCGTCGAGAATCTGCACACCCACGGCGCTGCGAGCGTGCTGGAGGGCTGGGAGTTCTGGGTGATGGCGATCGGCGGGCTCGGCGGCTTCTACATCCAGCAGATCTCGCTTGCGACCGGGAAGCTCGTCACGTCGGTGGCTACTGTCTCCGTGACCAATCCGGTCGTGAGCGTCATGCTCGGCGTGCTCGTCCTCCAGGAGCGCCTCGACCAGCCGCCTGCGTGGCATGTCGTAATGGCGGTCGTCGGGCTTGCGCTCGCCCTCCTCGGCGCCGTCGTGATCGCATCCGTCTCCGAGGGGGCCAGAGAAGCCGAGGCAGGGAGCGACCAGCCGGTCGTCACTCCGCGCCCGCAAACGGCCTAGAGAACCTCAAACGGAGATCTGCACCGGCGAGGTGATCAGCCAGATCACCGTGCCGAGAAAGATGAGCCACCCGAGCGCAAGAAGGGCCGCACGCTGGCGCAGCCTATGCAGCTTCGTGGAGATCCCGGCGAAGAACAGCGCCGAGGCGAGCAGTACGACGGCGAGCACGTAGTTGTCCGCGCGCTGGTTGGCGAGCGCGGCGTCGTCGGAATGCCCTCCGGCCTCAGCGTTCAGCTGTGAGCTCCGCTCGGCCTCGGAAACGCTGTACTCCGGCATGGCAAACGGCGACAGCGGCGCATCCCGGTTCGTGAACGGCGCCGTCGCGATCCACGCGGCGAACGCGGGCTGGAACTCGGGGCGGAACCGACGCCGGTAGAACTCCGCCAGCTCGCGGTTGCCCGCCAGATGCGCGTCGGTCCATTGCACGAAGGTGGCGATGTCGATTTGCGTGAGCTGCCCCGCCCGGGTCGCAACCTCGGACGACTCGATGCGTGCCGCCGTCCCCTTGCTGGTGCTCACCGCCTGCTGTCCCCTCCATTGCGTCGACTGGTACGTGCTCCACGCCGTCGCGACCGCCGCGACGGCGAGGAGGATCGTGGCGAACAACTCGACCCGGCGCTCCCTACTCTCGTGGGGCTGCACGATCAGGCGAAGACGTTGACGGCGCGCGCGATCACGAGCCCGACCACCGTCAGCGCGATCAGCGACTGGAGCGACATCGTCAGCTTCGCCCAGCGGGCCATGGGCATGACGTCAGTCGGGCTGAAGGCGGTGCTCGTGGTGAGAGCGAGGATGAGGTAGTCGGCGTATTGCGTGCGCCAGCCCGGCGGCGAAAGCTCCGGGCTCATGTGCTGCGTGAAGGCGAAGTCGGGATAGGGGCGGTCGCCCCGGTAGCGCGCGAGCGGGCCCCCGCTGTCGAGCAGCCAGTAGAAGAGGCTGAAGACGAGAACGTTGCCGAGCCAGATCACGGCCCCCGATGCGAGCAGGGAGCTCGCCGAGTCCGTCACCTTGGCGCCCTCGACCAGGTCGACGATCAGCTCGACCGTGGACGCCAGCGCAGCGCACGCGAGCAGGCTGACGAGGGCGATTGCGAGCCTCCTGAGCCAGCGCCTGTGACCGCTCACGCGGGCGGGATCCGCCGCCAGGAGGACGAGCAGCAGTCCGATCTCGACCGCCGGGACCAGCCAGACGGGCCCCAGCGAGGACCTCTCCGGCACCGCGATGCGCAGGACGATCGAGACCAAGACGAAGAAGCCGAGCGTCGCCACGATCGGCCAACGCGGCTCGAGGAATGCGCGCTCGTCTGGTTCGGGCGCCACGATCGTCAAGCCGGGCTCGGGCTCGCGGTGCGGGCGGCAGGGATGTCCGGGTCGGCACCCATGTCCTCGGCCTGATAGGCGGCGAGGAGCTCCTGCTCCCGCTCGAAGCGGGGGAAGAACCGGGCGACGACGACGGCACCGAGGAGGACCGCGCCGATTCCGGCCAGGTAGGCCCACTGGTCTCCCTGGACGAACGAGGTCTTCGCGGCGGCAGTGATCTGGCTCGAGTACTGCGGATATTCCTGGGCGATCGCCTCGGCTCCGTCGAACGACTTCGTCAGCTGGCCTGCGATGTTGTCGGACACCTGCCTGTTCGACTCGGCGATCTGGCTCGCGAAGGCTGAGGCATAGCCGGCGGTGAGAAGTGCGCCGAAGATGGACTGCATGAAGGCGCCGCCCAGGTCGCGCTGCAGGTCCGCCGTCCCCGATGCCATCCCCGCCCGCCGGACGGGCACGGAGCCGGTGAGGGAGTGTGAGGCCGGGGTGCCCGCGAGACCGACCCCGATCCCGACGAGGGCGTAGCCGAGACCGACTTTCCAGTACGAGGCGTCCTCCTTCCAGAGGAGGAGCATGCTGAGGAAGCCGAGCATGACGAAGACATAGCCCGAGAGGAGCGTGAAGCGGGCACCACGGGCTTCGACGATCTTCGCCGAGCGCGGGGCGACGAGCACCATGCAGAACGCGGCGGGCAGGATGGCGAGGCCGGCGTCCAGGGTCGAGTAGCCGAGCACGTTCTGCAAGTACTGCTGGCCGACGAACATCGCCCCCATCAGCGAGCCGAAGACGATGATCCCGGCGCAGGCCGCGACCCAGAACGGTGGCCGTGCGGCCACGTCGAGGTCGTAGAGCGGGTTCGAGGCGCGTCGCTGGCGCAGGTAGAACAGCGCGAGGGCGGCGACCGCGACGACCGCGAGTCCGATGCTCAGCGTGCCCTTGTCGGGCACCGGCGCAAAGTTGATCGAGAGGATGAGCGCGCCGACGAGGACGAGCGAAAGGATCCCGCCGATGTTGTCGACCGGCTCGGTCCCCTCGTTCACGTGAGCGGGGACGAGGCGCACCGCCATCACGATCGCCACCACCGCAAGCGGAAGGGTCAGGAGGAACACGGAGCCCCACCAGAAATGCTCGAGCAGAAGACCCGACGCGAGCGGCCCGAGCGCCGCGATCGCTCCTCCGAGGCCGGACCAGAGCGCGATCGCCTTTGTCCGCCCGGGGCCCGACCAGAGAGCGGTGATGAGAGCGAGGGTCGTCGGGTAGGCCATGCCGGCCGCGAAGCCGCCGCCGATGCGGGCGACGATGAGCACGACGTCAGACGGAGCCCAGGCGGCCAGCAGCGAGGCGGGAATGGCCAGCACCGTGCCTGCCAGAAGCATCATCTTCCGGCCGTAGCGGTCGCCGAGCGCCCCGAGCCAGAGCACCGAGCACGCCAGGCCGAGCGAGTAGCCGACCGCGACGAGATCGAGCGCCGTCTGGCTTGAGTCGAAGTGCTCGCCGATCGAGGGCAGCGCGACATTGGCGACGGCCAGGTTCAGGTTCGCGACCGCGGCGACCAGGATCAGCGCCGTGAGGACGAGCCCTGCGCGTTGCGGCTGTGAAGCGGTTCGGTCCGCCGAGGCGTTCATCCGACCACCCTGATCCGCCCCGACGAGCGGGGAAACGGGGCCCGGGTGACCGAAAAGAACACCACTCCCTCACGCAGTCTGTGGCTGGGCTAGGTGAGTACCGCCGGACTTCACCTAGGTGAATGTGGGATCGAACGGCGTTCCGTCCGGGCCGGCACAGGACGGAGCGCCAGGCGGCGGGCGGCGCCACGTACCGGGCGACTTCGGCCAAACGACGTATTTCGGTGCCGAGCCGGCGTGGGTAGCGTCTAGTTCATGGGAGTTACCCTGCACCCGGGGGGGACGCTTCAGCAACCGGCTCGCCCACCGCCGCTGCTGACGACGAAGCTGCATCCTCCGGCCGGGAGGGAGCAGACGGTCCTGCGCGGCCGCCTCGTCGAGCGGCTCCAGGCTCCAGCGGGCACCAAGCTGACGTGCCTGGCCGCGCCGGCGGGATACGGAAAGACGACGCTCCTCGGAGCGTGGCGCGAGCTGCAGGAACCGCATCGGCCGATCGCATGGCTAACGGTCGACGAAGGAGACAACGACCCGGTCGTGCTCTGGTCCTACGTGACCGCCGCGCTCGTCGATGCGTGCCCGGAACTCGAGGTCACGGCCCTGCCCGGCAACGTCGACGCGGCGACCGTCGTGGACCTCTTCCTGCCAAGGCTGATCAACGCACTCGCGGCATTCGGCCCTGCAGCCCTCGTCCTCGACGACTTCCACGAGCTCGCGAGCGGGCCGGCTCGCGACGCCCTCGCGTGGTTCATCGACCACGTCCCCTCCACGTTCCAGCTCGTTGTCGCCACACGGAGCGAACCCGGGCTGCCGCTGGGGGCCTTGCGCGCCCACGGAGAGCTCCTCGAGCTGCGCGCAGCCGAGCTCGGGTTCGACGTGACCGAGGCAGAAGCCCTCCTGAACGGCCTACTCGGGCTCGGCCTCGAACGCACGCAGATCGAAGCACTCGTCGAACGCACCGAGGGCTGGCCGGCGGGGATCTACCTCGCGGGCCTCTCCCTGCAGTCGACACCCGACCGTTCCGAGTTCGTGTCTCGGTTCAGCGGCGGAAACCGCCACGTAGTCGACTTCCTGGTCGACGAGGTTCTGAATCCTCACGACCCCGATGTTCAAACACTCATGCTCCATTCTGCTGTCCTAGGACGGATGTGCGGCCCCCTCTGCGACGCGGTGCTCGAGACGGAGGGAAGCGAGGAACGGCTTCACGAGCTCGCCCGCACGAATCTCTTCGTGGTGCCGCTTGACGACCGCGGCGAGTGGTACCGCTTCCATCAGCTCTTCGCTCAGCTACTGCGCGTTGAGCTCGAGCATCGCGAGCCAGGACTCGCGCCCACGCTCCACCGCCGCGCACTGGCCTGGCATCTCCAGCACGGGACGCTCGAGGAGGCGCTCGAGCACGCGGTCGGCGCGGACTCTTTGGGCGACGAGAACGAGAGCAATGACGCGGGGAGGCCGCCGGCCCGGGCCGAGGCCGATCTGAGCGAACGCGAGCTGGTCGTCCTGCGGATGCTCACCGGGTCCCTGTCCGAGCGCGACATCGGCCGCGAGCTGTACCTGTCGCACAACACCGTGCACAGCCATACGCGGTCGATCTATCGGAAGCTCGGCGTGTCGTCTCGCTCCGAGGCGGTCCGCAAGGCGCGCTCCTCCGGCATGATCTGACGTCCCGCTGCGGTCCACCTAGGTGAATTGACGCGCGGTTGGCCTCCCTCACCTACTTCTGCGTCACGCTCGCCCCATGGGCGCGACATACCGGATCGTCGTTCGGGGAGAGATCGACGACCGCTTCGCGTTCCTCTTCAACGGCATGCGGATGAAACGGGTAAAGGGCACCACAGTCTTGACCGGCGTAGTCGTCGACCAAGCGCAGTTGCACGGATACATCGAGCGGCTGGCTGAGCTCGGCCTCGACCTCCTCGGCCTCGAGCAGTTGTGCGAGCATGTCGGCCTCGCGGCCCGGGCCTCGACGCAAGGAAAGGGGAAAGAGTGATCGCTGACGCACCCGCCACCCAGGTGGCCCAACGGCCACAGCTCGAAGGCCGCCGCGCCGACCACCTCGTGATCTTCGGGATCACGGGCGACCTCGCGAAGGTGATGACGTTTCGGTCGCTGTATCGCCTCGAGGCGCGCGGCCTGCTGGACTGCCCCATCCTCGGCGTCGCGGTCGACGACTGGTCGGTAGACCAGCTCGTGGAGCGAGCACGGGAGTCGATCGTGGGCACGGGCGAGAAGCTCGACGAAGACGTCTTCCAACGGCTGGCGAAGCGCTTCTCGTATGTGGCCGGCGACTTCGCCGACGACGCGACGTACGAGCGCGTCGCCGCGGCGATCGACGGCGCGACGCTGCCCGTCTTCTATCTGGAGATCCCGCCGTTTCTCTTCGGCAGAGTCGTGAAAGGGCTGGCCGATGCGGGGCTGACCAAGAGCGCGCGCGTCGTGGTCGAGAAGCCGTTCGGGCACGACCTCGAGTCGGCCCGGGCCCTCGCGGACGAGCTCCACGCCTACATCGACGAGTCCCAGCTCTTCCGGATCGACCACTACCTGGGGAAGATGGGCACCGACGAGATCGTCTTCCTGCGCTTCGCGAACGCGATGCTCGAGCCGATCTGGAGCCGCAACTACGTCGCGTCCGTCCAGATCACAATGGCCGAAGACTTCGGCGTCGAGGATCGCGGCCACTTCTACGATCCCGTCGGCGCGCTCCGCGACGTCGTCGTCAACCACCTCATGCAGGTGGTCTCTCTCTGCGCGATGGAAGCACCGGCGCGGGGAGATCCTCAGACGATCAAGGACGCCCAGGTCTCCCTGTTTCGCGCAGTCAAGGAGGCGGATCCGGCGCGGTACGTTCGCGGCCAGTACGAGGGGTACCGGTCCATCGACGGCGTCGCCCCGGACTCGAGCACCGAGACCTACGTGGCCCTGCGCCTCGAGATCGAGAACTGGCGCTGGGCAGGCGTGCCGTTCTTCATTCGCGCCGGGAAGCGCCTGCCAGTGACGCAGACGGAGCTCAGGCTCGTCTTCAAGCATCCGCCTCGGCTCGGCTTCAAGGCCTTCGACCGAAGCATGGAGCCGAACCAGCTCGTTGTGAAGCTCGACCCCACGACGGGCATCCGGATGGAGCTCGAAGCGCACCGCGCGGACGGGCCCGGCCAGGTTCAGCTCGACCTTGAGTTCTCGGAGCAGGGCGGCGAGGGCGCGACGCCGTACGAGGTCCTCCTCAACGCCGCTCTCACCGGAGAGAGCATCCGCTTCACCCGCCAGGACGCGGTCGAGGAAACGTGGCGCGTCTTCCAGCCGCTCCTTGACGCCCCTCCCCCCGTCCAGTCGTATCCGCAGGGCTCATGGGGGCCGGACGAGGCTGACCAGCTGCTCTCCGGCTACGGCCGCTGGCACGGGCCGTGGATCGCCTCATGAGTACCGACGCACCTGCGAAGACGGCCCCGCAAAGCGCCGCTGCACCGTCGCCGTTTCCGCCGATCGCGGACTACGCGTTCCTGTCCGACTGCCATACCGGCGCGCTCGTCGCCCCGGACGGGGCCATCGACTGGCTCTGTTTCCCCTCCTTCGACGCAGCGAGCGTCTTCGGGAACCTGCTCGACCGCCAGGCGGGCTTCTTCCGCTTTGCGCCCTTCGGGATCCACCATCCGACGGCCCGGGTCTACGAGCCCGGCACCAACGTCCTCCTCACGACCTGGAAGACGCCCTCGGGCTGGATCCAGGTCCGGGATGCGCTGACGATCGGCCCCTGGGACCACGAGGACCAGATCACCCCGCACACCCGTCCGCCGGCGGACGACGACGCCGACCACATGCTCGTCCGGACGATCGAGTGTCTCGAGGGCCAGGTCGAGGTCGAGCTCGTCTGCGAGCCGGCGTTCGACTACAGCCGGGCAGCTGCGGAGTGGACGATGCCGGACGGCGATCGGAACACCGCGGACGCGACCGGAGCGGGCCAGTCCTTCCGGCTGAAATCGGATCTTGCGCTCGGGATCGAGGGCGACCGCGTTCGCGGCCGCCACGTTCTCCACGCCGGCGACCACGCGTTCTGCGCCATCTCCTGGGCCGAAGGGCTCGCCGTGCCGGAGGACTTCGAGGAGGCCGCGAGCCGAATCACCGCCACGATCCGCTTCTGGCGCAGCTGGCTCAGTACCGCCCGAATCCCGGACCACCGGCTGCGCGACCCGATTCAGCGGTCCGCGCTCACGATCAAGGGCCTGACGTACATGCCGACGGGCGCGACCGTCGCAGCCCTCACGACCTCGCTTCCGGAGACTCCGGGCGGCGAGCGCAACTGGGACTACCGCTACACGTGGATGCGGGACACGACCTTCACGCTCCAGGCGCTCCACTTCCTCAATCTCAACTGGGAAGCGGACGAGTTCATGGAGTTCGTGGCCGACCTCGAGCCCACGGACGACGGCTCGCTGCAGATCATGTACGGGATCGACGGCAGGCGGGACCTGACCGAGGCGACGCTGGACGCGTTGACCGGCTATGCGGGCGCGAAGCCCGTGCGGATCGGGAACGGAGCCTTCGACCAAAAGCAGAACGACGTCTTCGGAGCGGTGCTCGACTCCATCCTGCTGCACACGCGCCACAGCGACCGCCTCCCGCGGCGCCTCTGGCCGATCGTCCAGGCGCAGGCCGAATGCGCGACCGGCGTCTGGCGCAATCCTGACCAGGGCATCTGGGAGGCGCGCGGGAAGCCGCAGCACTACGTGTCCTCGAAGCTGATGTGCTGGGTCGCCCTCGACCGCGCTGCCAAGCTCGCCGACGTCCGCGCCGACGCCGAGCTGCAGGCGAAGTGGCGCGGCGTCGCCGACGAGATCCGCGCCGACATCCTCGAGCACGGGGCCAAGGGCGGCGTGCTCCGGCAGCACTACGAGACCGAGGCGCTGGATGCTTCGACGCTCCTCGCGGCGATCTTCGGCTTCCTCCCGGACGACGACGACCTCCTGCGCAAGTCGGTGGAGGCGATCGCGGACGATCTCACCGAGGACGGCTTCGTCCTCCGGTACAAGACGGACGAGACCGACGATGGGCTGTCCGGGAAGGAGGGGACATTTCTCATCTGCTCCTTTTGGCTCGTGTCCGCGCTCGCGGTCGTCGGCGAGCTGCAGCGGGCGCGCGACCTGATGGAGCGCCTACTCAGAGTCGCGTCGCCGCTCGGCCTCTACGCCGAGGAGTTCGACGCCCCCACGGGCCGGCACCTGGGCAACTTCCCGCAGGCGTTCTCGCACCTCGCTCTCATCGAGGCGGCGGCGCGGATCATCGTCCCCGAGATGCTGGCGGAGTACTGATGCTCGGCGGCGTCCCTAACTCCAGCGTGAGGAGTTCTGATGGACACCTATGACGTGATCATCATCGGCACGGGTGCGGGCGGCGGGACGCTCGCCCACCACCTGGCGCCTTCCGGCAAGAAAATCCTTCTCCTCGAGAGGGGCGACTGGCTGCCGCGTGAGCCGTCGAACTGGCTCGCCAAGGATGTCTTCGTCGAGAACCGCTACGTCTCGGACGACACCTGGTACGACTCCAACGGCAAGGCGTTCCAGCCGCAAGTGCACTACTTCGTCGGCGGCGCGACGAAGCTCTACGGCGCGGCCCTCTACCGCCTTCGCAAGGAGGATTTCGGCGAGCTCAAGCACCACGACGGATTGTCGCCCGCATGGCCGATCTCCTACGACGAGCTCGAGCCGTACTACACGAAGGCGGAGCAGCTCTACCAGGTTCACGGAGCCCGCGGCGAGGATCCGACCGAGCCGCATGCAAGCGGCGACTACCCGCACCCGGCCGTCTCGCACGAGCCGCGCATCCAGCAGCTCTCGGACGATCTGGCCGGCGCGGGCTACCACCCGTTTCACGCTCCGTGCGGGATCATGCTCGACGAGTCGAACCCGCCCTACTCGAGGTGCGTGCGCTGCGCCAACTGCGACGGCTTCCCATGCGTTGTCCACGCGAAGTCGGATGCCGAGGTGATCGCCGTACGCCCAGCGCTCGAGCATCCGAACGTGACGCTTCTCACCAACGCGAAGGCGGTCAGGCTGGAGACGAACGCGGAGGGCACGGCCGTCACTCGCGTCGTCGTCGAGCACAACGGGGAGACCGAGACCTTCGCGAGTGAGATGGTCGTTGTCTCCTGCGGAGCCGCCAACTCGGCGAAGCTCCTGCTCGAGTCTGGGAGCGACAAGCACCCGAACGGGCTCGCGAACGCCTCGGATCAGGTCGGGCGAAACTTCATGTTCCACGACAGCACCGCAGTGCTCGCCCTCTCCCGCGAAGAGAACCCGACCGTCTTCCAGAAGACGCTGGGGCTGAACGATTTCTACTTCGGA
>Ga0307286_10000451_pt1 | contig 11488 bp, 11 predicted proteins | sample ER_DNA_140_FD_194478 | JGI IMG/M metagenome (GOLD analysis project Ga0307286, IMG submission 194478) | Bulk soil microbial communities from the East River watershed near Crested Butte, Colorado, United States - ER_DNA_140 | ecosystem: Environmental > Terrestrial > Soil > Floodplain | place... | reverse complement strand
CGGCCTGCTCGGCCTCATCGCCGTCGCGTGGTCGATAGGCTCGCTCACGATCGGAGGCAGGCAAGATCGCGAGGGTGACGCCGAACATCCGGCACACCGGACGCCGACTCAGGTCCAGCGGCGGGCGCGTCGTCGGATTATCGTTGCGGTTCCCCTGCTGGTCCTGTGCTTTCTGCTTGTCCTTGCCCTGGCATACGCGCGTCCCTTGGTCGCGACGCCTGCTGCTGGCGCGGCTCTTCGCTCCGAGAAAGGCGTGCGGCTTTCTGACCGACTTGGCTGGTATGAACTTGTCCCGGCGCAGCAAGATAAGGAAGGCGAATATATCAAGCCGACGACTGGCCTGATCTTCGTGCCAGGAGCACGCGTCGACTCACGCGCCTACGCGCACATCCTTCGACCCGTGGCAGAAGCCGGCTACCTGGTCGCGGTCTTGAAAGAGCCATTCGGCTTCGCCATCGTCGACCCCGACCATGGCAAGAAGGTTCTCGACCTGCATCCCGAAATTGCGCACTGGGTGGCCGGCGGTCATTCGCTCGGCGGCACTGTGGCTGCCTCATTGGCTGACAGTGACGATCGGGTCGAGGGCTTGGTGCTCTTCGCCTCGTACGCGGCGAACCCGATCATTCGCAACGACCTCAAGGCGGTATCCATCTCAGGTACCGCGGATGGACTCGTGACGCCGGCCGACATCGAGGCTTCACGGGCGAAGCTTCCACCCAACACCACCTTCGTGGTGATCGATGGTGCGGTGCACAGCTCGTTCGGTGACTATGGCGACCAATCGGGCGACGGTACGCCGACGATCGACCGGTCGGCGGCCCAGGCCGAGATCAGCAAGGCCACCCTTGGGCTGTTGGCGTCAGTCGCCCCTCCGGCACCGCCCAAGAAGAAGTAGTCAGTTCGCGCGCCTTCAAGACGCGCAAGACGGAGGCTCTTCTCCCTAGGATCTGGGTATGAGCAAGAGGGGTTTGAAGCTAGCCCAGGACAAGATGGCCGCCGCGGGGGTCCACCAGCAGGCCATCGATGTCTTCAGCTACTACTACCGCCAACTCGAAGAAGGTGTGACCGGCTCCATTCCGGAGGACAGCATCGAGCCGCTTCTCGATCCGCCCATGCTGAGTGAGCTTGTCGTGAGCCAGCAGGATGCGGCAGCGGCCCTGGGGAAGACCGTGATCATCAAGCTGAATGGTGGTCTCGGCACCTCGATGGGCATGGACAAGGCGAAGTCGCTGCTGCAGGTACGCAAGGGTCAGACCTTCCTCAACATCATCGTTGATCAGGTAAGGCACGCGCGTGCCGAGTACCGAATCCAGCTGCCGTTGCTCTTCATGAACAGTTTCCGCACACACCAGGACACGCTTGCGGCCTTGGATTCTTATAGTGATCTTGCTGTTGCCGGACTTGATCTTGGCTTCCTGCAGCACCAGGAGCCCAAGCTCCGCGTCGACGACTTGACACCGGTCGAGTGGCCGGCCGACCCGAATCTGGAGTGGTGCCCGCCCGGTCACGGCGATCTCTACACCGCTGTTGCCGCGTCGGGGGTACTGGATCGCCTCCTCTCGCTGGGATATCGCTACGCCTCGGTGTCTAACTCTGACAATCTCGGTGCGGCGCCCGACGCCACCATCGCGGGGTGGTTCGCCGCCAGTGGCGCACCGTATGCGGCGGAGGTCTGCCGGCGCACACCGGCTGATCGCAAAGGCGGACATCTGGCCATCCGCAAGGCTGATCGCCGGCTGATCCTGCGCGATACTGCGCAGACCCCCAAGGCAGAGATGCACTTCTTCACTGATGAGTTCCGGCATCCGTTCTTCCACACCAACAATCTGTGGTTCGATCTCGAGGTCCTCGACCGCACTCTCCGAGAGCGGAATTCGGTGCTCGGGCTGCCGTTGATCAAGAACGAGAAGACCGTCGATCCGGCCGATCCGTCATCACCGAGGGTGATACAGATCGAGACCGCCATGGGTGCCGCCGTGGAAGTCTTCGAGGGCGCGACGGCTATCGGGGTCGGTCGTGATCGTTTCCTGCCCGTCAAGACCACGAGCGACCTCATGGTGCTGCGCTCCGACGCGTACGAGCTCGAGGCTGACGGCCAGCTCACCAAGATTGCCGATCCCACACCTGTCGTCGATCTTGATGACAGGTACTACAAGATCATTGCTGACTTTGATCACCGATTTCCGACGGGACCACCCTCGCTCAAGGATGCTCGTCACCTAGAAGTGAATGGAGATTGGAGCTTTGAGGCCGATGTTCGTGTCATCGGTGCGGTGACCTTGGAAGATCGGGGGGATGCACAGATCATTGCCGCGGGTTCGACGCTCACGGGCGAGGCTTGACCAGTGCGGGCGATGCCGTAGCGGGACGTGCCATAGCGATCGATTAGGCCTTACCGCCAGATGATGCTGAGCGTTGCCGACGCGGCCGCTTGGGCGAGAGCCGTTGCCGTCTGGCTATCCACCTCGATGAGAACCAGGGCGCCGTCGGCGCCCGGGCTGCCCGGATTATCAGCAACCTGGGGGATGGTGACGACCCGCGCGCTCGCCGCAATGACCGCGGCCTGCTCGGCCTGTGAGTCGGCGGCAACAACGTCGACGACATCGCCGGCTCGCAGCAGAGCGGCTTGTTCGGAGTCGGCGAGTCTCAACGGCGCAATCACATGTCCCGCTGCAACAGTGCCGCGAGCCGCGGTCGTGGCCAGCAGCGTCATCATCTGGTTCTCGGCAACAGGCGCGGCCAAAGTTTTACCGACAAGATCATCTGGGTCGGTCACAACGCCTTCAGGCACCTCTGCCGCGACAACCGGGTCGGTTCTCAGATCTGAGGCCGAGACAACTGTTCCACCGGCGAGCTGGGTCCGTGCCCTGACCACAGTCATCGTGGCTGGGCCTCCTGGTGCGGCGGCAGAAATTCCGCTGAGCACAGCAGCGGCAGCGGCCACGACTGCAAGCTTTCTGCGGTGCCACGATGCCGCGCGTGCGAGCCCCTGCAGGGGTCGGCGCCGAGCAGGCGTCACCGGCGGCATGCGCAGTGCGGCGAATAGGGATGTTGTGATGCGGAGTCGATCATGCCTGGAGGCTAAGAACGCGCATCTAGATCGTGCGCTTCCTCCACAGCTGCTAGCTCGAGGTGGGCTTCTGCCCTGTGGATGAGGTGCCGCTGGAGACCGGCTGCTTGTCCTTGCTAGAGCCGTTCGACCCGGCGTCGGCTGGTTTATTGTCGGCCGACTTGGTCTCGGCCTTTGAGCTCTTGTCTGAGGATTTCGAGTCGGCGGCAGCCCCGTTCGCCGAACCGTTGCGGCTGTCGGTGCGGTAGAAACCAGAGCCCTTGAACACCACGCCGACGGCGTTGAAGACTTTGCGCAACCGACCGCCGCACGCCGGGCAGGTCGCGAGAGGCGCGTCGCTGAACTTCTGCACGGCCTCGAGGTCTTCGCCGCACTCGGTGCAGCGGTACTGATAAGTGGGCATCGTGTCTTTCTTTCCTTGAGAAGCGGTTTCGCCTCAAAGGATCAACCGCAACTTAGCACTCAAGCATACCGACTGCTAAACCTTGTCGGCTGGCGCGACTCGTCGGCCGTTGCGGACGGTGGGCACAGCTACGGACATTAGAGTTTGACGGTGCGTCGCATCCCCCGCTGGCCGATCTTCACAGCGATCGTGCTGGTACTCGCACTCGGCAGTCTGAGCAGCATTGCGATCGCGACGGTACGCAGGTCGTTCCCCGAGACGTCAGGCCGACTGATGGTGCCGGGACTCAAGGGTGAGGTCGAGGTGTTACGCGACTCCTTCGGGGTCCCGAACATCTACGCCGATAACCCTGAGGACCTCTTCCTCGCTCAGGGTTACGTTCAGGCTCAAGATCGTTTCTTCGAAATGGACTTTCGTCGCCACCTCGCTGCCGGACGGCTCTCAGAACTGTTCGGCAAATCCGAGCTGGAGACCGACGCGTACATCCGCACGCTTGGTTGGCGACGGGTCGCCGAGCAGGAGCTGAGCCTGCTCGCGCCGTCGACACGCCGCTACCTTGACGCGTACGCCGCGGGTGTTAACGCCTACATCGAAAACCGACCAGCTGTCGACTGGTCGATGGAATACTCGCTGCTCAGGCTGCAAGGTTTGCAGGACAACCCCGAGCCGTGGACGGCGGCCGACTCGGTGGCCTGGCTCAAGGTCATGGCGTGGGACCTGGCATCCAATCTCGATGAGGAGTCCGAACGGGCGATCGTCGCCGGCAAGCTGGGCGCCGCACGGGCGGCGAGCCTTTTCCCGACATATCCGCTGGATGACTTCGCGCCCATTCTGAGGCGGGGAGATGTGGTGGGCAAAGCCTTCGATCCCTCGGCCGGCCGGGCGTCGGCCCGGCCGTTCCCCGGCGGACTGAGCGATGATCAACTGCGCAGGGCTTCAAGGGCGCTGGAGGGCGTGGCGAAGATCACGCGGACGATTCCACACGTGCTCCGCTCGAGCGCCGGCGGCGGTGCTACAGGTTCCAACTCCTGGGCTATGGCCGGATCCGGTACTGCCAGCGGCCATGCGATCTTGGGCAACGATCCACACCTGTCCACCTCGATCCCCTCGATATTCGCCCAAGTCGGGTTGCACTGCCGTGTGCTGTCCAAGGCCTGCCCGTTCGATGTCTCCGGATTCAGCATGGCGTCCTTGCCCGGGGTGGTGATCGGCAAGAACGCCAAGATTGCCTGGGGGCTCACCACCAGCTATGTCGACGCACAGGATCTGTTTTTGGAGGATGTGCAAGGCGATACCGTTCGGGAGGGCGAGAGCTACGTTCCGCTCCGGGTGATCACCGAGCAGATCCGGGTACGCGGTGAGGACCAACCGCGGACCATTCGCATCCGTTCCTCACGGCATGGACCGTTGCTCTCCGATGTCGACCAGCGGCTGCAACAGGTCTCGGCGAGTGAATCGGATCCGAGCACGGCGCCTTACGCCGTTTCGCTGAGCTGGACCGCGCTTCAGCCCGGCCGCACCGTGGATGGGCTACTCGCCATCAATCAGGCCCAGAACTTCGATGAGTTTCGTGCGGCCGCGGCCCTCGTCAGCGCCCCCTCGCAAAATCTTCTGTACGCCGACACGGCCGGAAACATCGGTTACCAGCTAGCTGGCGCGGTTCCACTTCGCCGCAGAGGCAACGGCACGAAGCCCTCACCGGGCTGGGAGTCGAGCTATGGCTGGGGCAGCACGGTCCCGTTTGCGAAGCTGCCGTACGTCGAGAACCCGCCCAGCGGCTTCATCGTGGCAGCGAACCAGCAGGTGATCGGATCCCAGTACCCGTATCCGTTGGGCTCGGCCTACTCCTACGGCTGGCGCAGCCAGGAGATCGTTGACAGGTTGCGCGATGCTCCGCCGCTGACCATGGACAGCGCTGAGCAGATCTTCTACGACGACACCATCCGGTTTGCGGCGGACCTGGTACCGATCTTGCTCAAGATCAAAGTGTCCGATCCGTGGGTGGTTGAGGGTCAGCGGACACTCGTTGGCTGGGACTACTCGGCAAGCAAGGACTCGGCGGCCGCGGCCTACTTCAACGTTGTCTGCCACAACATCTTCAAGCTGACCTTCCGAGACGAGTTGCCTCAAGATCTCTGGCCATCCGGCGGGGACCGGTGGTACGCCGTGCTGTCGATCTTGATCAAGCAGCCCGAGAATTCCTGGTGGGACGATGTGACCACGAAGGACAAGATCGAGACCCGGGATGACATCCTGCTGGCCGCCATGACCAATGCCCGCAAGGAAATCACCTCGCTGATGGCGCGGGACACCGACCAGTGGCAATGGGGAAAGCTGCACACGGTGCGGCTGCAAAACCCGTCTTTGGGAACCAGCGGGATCAAGCCGATCGAGAGTTTGTTCAATCGCGGTCACTACCAGGTCGGCGGTGGGCCAGCCGTGGTCAACGCGATGGGATATGACGACCGCACTGGCTACACCGTGACCGATGGCCCGGCGATGCGCATGTTGATCGATCTCGGTGATCTTGACGCATCGCGCTGGGTCAACCAGAGCGGGGTCTCCGGTCATGCCTTCAATCGCCACTATGACGATCAGACCGTGTTGTGGGCTAATCAGCAGCTGTGGCCATTCGTCTCCACGCGGGGTGCAGTCGATGGCCGCACCGCGACGCGTCAGGAGCTGCTCCCCGGCAGCTGAGCAGTCGCTTGCACCGGAGAGCTGGTGGGCGACAGGCTTCGGCCGGGTAAGATCGCCCTCGGATGGCGCAGACCCGGCAATTACCGGTGAGCCTCCGGAAGAACGATGGTCGGGAACGATCCTTCACGAGAACCGGATGGGTGGGCCGTGACTGCCCGCAATGAACGGCCCAGTTATTGATCATGGTTGCTGAGGCATTGTCGTTGATCATGATCGTGGGGGCCTTCCTGATCTTGGACACCAGTGTTACCCGCGAGCTGGCGGCCGAGGGGCCTGGCCCGCGATGTGGTACGTGCCGTGCAGCAGGCTCGTCGTGATTCGGTGATCCGTCGCCGAGTGGTTGCCCGGGGCCGAGTTCAGGGCGTGTTCTTTCGCGACACCTGCCGACGCGAGGCTAGGGGACGGCGGGTGTCAGGTTGGGTCACAAATCGGGACGATGGCGCGGTCGAGGCAGTGTTCGAGGGTGACCCCGCCGCAGTGCAGGCGCTCGTCGACTGGGCCCGGCATGGCCCACCACAGGCACAGGTGGTCAAGCTGGACGTTATGAAGGAGGAACCGCGCGGCGAGCGGGGATTCTCGGTCCGCTGATCTAACGCTAAGGCGTCACAGGTTGCAGAGCACAGACGGCTCGCAGATGATCATGCGCGTTGGCGTCACGATGACGTCGACGCGATGATCCCATGCGTGTACGGGAATGGTTTCCAGCACCTCGTCGTCGTTGAGCAGCAGCCATACCGGCGCGCTTTGCGATGCGTGCCGCAATGCTCGGTCGTACCAGCCGGCACCGCGCCCAAGGCGGTCGCCGTGCAGGTTGGCCGCGAACCCCGGGCAGATGATCAATTCGGCTTCGGGTAGCTGCTCGCTCGGCACCACTTCGCCGGTCGGCTCCAAGATCGAATATGCACCAACACGAAGCGAATCCGGCCCCTCGTACGCCGCCCATGCCGGCTTGTCGAGACGGCCACCAATCGGGTGCGATAACACCGGCAGCAGGACGCGGACTTGATGTGCTGCCAGCCATGCGACCAGCTGCAGCGTACCGGGCTCGGAGCCGCTGGAAAGGTACGCGGCGACGGTATCGGGAATCCGGTCAGCCAGCGAGGACTCGACCAACGACATCCGCACGGCGTCATCGCGCTCGCGCTGGTGGCGGGTGCGTAAGTCGCGACGGAACTGGACGGCCTTGCGTAGCGTCCGCTTTGCCCCAGCGATCGCGGCGGCGTCGATTGCCGCCATCGCCGCAAGGTCGACAGCCTCTGGCTGGGTTTGCACGGACCCAGCCTAGTCGTGCCAGGGGCCTAAACGGCTGGCAGCCGGTCAGCGTGTCGGCGCCCATGATCATCTTTTTCGCGAATCTGGCGGAGCATCACCGCCCGCCAGGTCCGAGCCATCACCTGGGGGCAGCATTACTGTGTTGAGCATGCCGTTGTTTACGCGTAAGAAGGCCGACGAACCAGAGCTCGCAGTCCAGCAGTTCGAGCCGCTACCGGAGCCACCTGAACCGGATCGTGGTCAGTTACGGTCGATGCAAGCTCATCGGCAATATTTGCTCAGCTGCGTGTCTCCGCTTCGAGCCTTTCCGCAGCACATCCTTGACGCGGTTGGTCTCAATATCTGCGAAGACATTGTCGCCACCATCGACCTGCCGCGATTCGACAACTCCGCGATGGACGGTTATGCGGTACGCGCCGAGGATGTGGCGGACGCCACTGAGGATGCGCCGCTGAGCCTGCCCGTCGTGGGCGAGATTGCGGCGGGCAAGGCGGCCCTGCATCGGTTATCCCCTGGAACGGCGATGAAGATCATGACCGGGGCGCCGGTGCCGCTGGACGCGGATGCGATCGTTCCGTACGAGAACACTGATCGAGGCGAGAGCGATGTCAAGGTCCTTGCGCCGAGCGCCGGTGGGCAGCACATTCGCCGGATTGGTGAGGACATCCAGGCGGGCACTCGACTGTACAAGGACGGTGATCACCTCGGCCCACGGGACATCGGCGTCCTGGCAGGAATCGGACTGGACAAGGTTATGGTCCGGCCACGGCCACGCGTGGTAGTGATCTCTACGGGATCCGAGCTCGTGGATCCTGGGCTGGAGCTCAGCAACGAGCAACAGATCTTCGACTCCAATTCCTATCTGCTGGCGGCCGCCACCAAGGCCGCGGGGGCCCAGGTCTTCAGAGTCGGACAGGTCAGTGATGATCACGACGAGCTGAAGCAGCTGATCGGTGATCAACTGCTGCGTGCCGACCTGATCTTGACTACCGGCGGAGTCAGTCAAGGCGACTTCGACATCGTTAAGGCGGTGATGCCTGAGATGGGTGCCTGTGACTTTGCGCAGGTGGCGATGCAACCGGGCAAGCCGCAAGGTTTCGGATTGGTCGGCCGTGATCGAATTCCGATGATCATGCTCCCTGGCAACCCGGTGAGTGCCTTCGTGTCCTTTGAAGCGTTCGTACGTCCCGTCATTCGCAAACTCATGGGTGCGCGGCCCTACGTGCGAACCGCGGTCACCTGCCAGACGGGTCACGATATGAACTCCATACCTGGCCGCTTGCAACTAGCCCGCGGCATCATCAGCGCCGGGCGCTCGGGCGACTGGAAGGTTGCCCTTGCCGGCGGGCACGGCTCGCATCTGCTTGGCGATCTTGCCCGCTCGAACGCCTTGGTGATCTTGCCCGAAGACACCCAGTTCGTGGCCGCCGGTGAGGATGTCGATGTCTGGCTGCTCGACGAGTCTCCGGGATGACTGAGGGACAGTGGTGAGCGAGTCCGGGTTTCCGCATCTAGGCGCAACTGGTGAAGCGCGCATGGTCGACGTCTCGGATAAGGCCGTCACGGCACGCTCGGCAACCGCCGCTGGGCGGGTGCTCCTCAGCGCAGAGTGTGTTGCCGCCTTGCGGGACGGCGCGGTGCCGAAAGGCGATGCGCTGGCCGTAGCACGGATTGCGGGTATTCAAGGGGCAAAGAAGACTCCTGATCTCATCCCACTCTGTCATCCGCTGTTCATCAGTGGTGTCGATGTGATCACCGAGGTAAGCGAGGAGGGCGTAGAGATCAGGGCAACGGTCACCACGACCGATCGGACGGGTGTCGAGATGGAAGCACTGACTGCCGTTGCTGTTGCGGGCCTGGCGGTCATCGACATGATCAAGGCTATCGATCGTGCCGCGGTGATCAGCGACGTACGCGTCTTGTCGAAGTCGGGCGGCCGACGGGGTGACTGGTCTCGCGAGGCGAAGTGATGCTCGGCAGTGCGTTAGTGATCTCGATCTCCACGCGGGCAGCTGCTGGCGTCTATCAGGACAAGTCGGGTCCGATTATCGCCGCCGCTCTTGGTGATCTTGGGTTTATGGTGACGGGTCCTGTCGTCGTGCCAGATGGAGATGCAGTCGGCGCGGCGCTACGAGACGCTGTGGTCGCTGGCCACGCGGTGGTGATCACGACGGGTGGCACCGGGTTGAATCCTCGCGATCAGACGCCGGAGCAGACCCGCGCGGTCGTTGAGCTGGAGGTTCCGCAGCTCGCTGCAGCGATCGCCCGGTACGGCGCTGATCATGGCGTACCCACCGCGGTGCTGAGCCGTGGGGTCGCTGGCGTGGCGGATCGCACCTTGATCGTCAACTTGCCCGGATCGAGCGGTGGCGCTCGAGACGGAATGGTCGTACTCGGGCCGGTGCTCAGCCACGCAGTTGATCAGCTACGAGGTGGCGATCACTGACATGGCGAGTGTGGAGCAGCCGCCGCACGGACTTACCGGGCTGGGGGGCTTCCGTCGTCACCGCTGGCCGGTCACGCTGCGACACGGCCCAGTCATGCTTGCCCCTCTTCGTCATCGCGACCGGGTCGCGTGGGAGCGGGTGCGCCGCGAGAACATGAGCTGGCTGCGACCGTGGGAGGCAACACTTCCTCCCGGCTCCCAGACGGGACCGGCGACCTATGGAGGTCTCGTCCGTTCGGTGACGCATCAGGCCCGTGAGGGACGGATGCTGCCGTGGCTGGTCTTCTACCAAGAGGCGCCGGACGGCTCCAGGCCGCAACTTGCCGGCCAGCTCACCGTCAGTGGAATTGTGGGCGGTTCCGCATCCTGGGGTCAGGTCGGCTACTGGGTCGCCCAGCCGCTGGCAGGCCGCGGCATCATTCCTACCGCAGTTGCGTTGGCCGTCGACTACTGCTTTCAGGTCATGTCGCTGCATCGGATCGAGATCGCCATTAGACCCGAGAACACCAAGAGTCTGCGAGTGGTAGCCAAGCTGGGTTTCCGGCCGGAGGGGCTCCGGCCGCGCTATCTGCACATCGATGGCGATTGGCGTGATCACCTGGTGTTCGCTCTGAACGCCGAAGAGGTTCCGGAGGGTCTGATGCGTCGATGGGAGAACCTCCGCCAGCGCTGATTGGGCCGGATCCTGCCGCTCAGACACGGCCAAAAACTGCCACGCTAATCTCGGCTACGAGATCGTCGATCACATCCGTCACATCCGTTTCTTGCGACACACCGCTCAAGATCAGCGGGGGAGCGCGTCTGGCCTCGTACCGTCTGGGTGTGGGGACGACCGGCGTGATCTTTGCTGCCATCGCGGTGGCGTGGCTGGCTTATCTCGTCCCGCATCTGCTGCGTCGTCGTGACGGGGATGAACAGCTGGACGATTCAGATCCCGCGGATCGTTTCTCCGACTCGATGCGCATCGTCCGGCATGGCACAGCGCCGCTACTCGATCATGACCTGGAAGAAATCGCGGCATTCGAAGTGTCGACGCCGCAGACCAGACGCGCCGCGATCAACGACCTGCGCCGCCTAGAGCGGCTCGCCGCCTCCAGACGGCGCCGGGTTTTGCTGGGACTGATGACGCTGCTCAGCGCAGCGATTGGCTTTTGTGCTGTGCAGCTCATTCCTTGGTGGAGCATTGCCATCCCAAGCGGCCTGCTGTTGATCTTCGTGCTGGTCGCTCGAATTAGCGTACGGGCGATGCGTATCAAGCTGGTCGCTCGCTACCGCGGCATCCACCACGGCAACAACGAGTCAACCATCTTTCTCAGCCTCAAGGATTTCGCCAAGGGCGGCGCTGATTCATACCTGCAAAGTGGCAAGGCTGACCTTTCCGCGAAGCAAGGTGCCTTGTGGGATCCCATTCCGATCACCATGCCGACCTATGTGTCGAAGCCACTGGCCCCCCGGACCGTACGCACTATCGATCTTTCAGGTGCAGACGTAGCGTCCTCGGCAAACCATGAAGTGCCGGTCACGGCAGACGCCCCGGTCGCTGCCTCCGACCCTTCCAGTGCGGTCGCCGCAGGCGAATAATCGCCAAAGTCTGCCT
>Ga0307286_10000445_pt1 | contig 11564 bp, 8 predicted proteins | sample ER_DNA_140_FD_194478 | JGI IMG/M metagenome (GOLD analysis project Ga0307286, IMG submission 194478) | Bulk soil microbial communities from the East River watershed near Crested Butte, Colorado, United States - ER_DNA_140 | ecosystem: Environmental > Terrestrial > Soil > Floodplain | place: USA... | reverse complement strand
TCCATGTTCTCGGCGAGCGTCAGCGCGACGGCCTGGGCGTCGGCCTGGGATAGGTCGCCGCGATCGGTGACGTCTGGATCGACGGTGACCTGGGGGAGCGTGGAGGTATCGACGTGGTGCACGTCGGGCTGCGGCGTTGCAACGGGGCCTGACGCCGCCGAGGTGCTCGCGCTGACCAATGATTCCCGGGCAGGCGCTCCCGCCACGACCACCGTCGCGCCCACCACCACGATCGTCGCGCCCACGATCGCACCACGTCCGAGCGCGCGACCGGGCGTCAGGTATCGCTCTCCGTCTCTGCCGGCGCGAGCGAACGCGCCGAGACGGTCGTGCTCGGAGCCCGGGGCCGGCAGGAACCGCTCGAAGAACAGGCGCGTCACACAGAGCACGGCCAGGCCCGACAGCAGCGCCACCTTGGCGCCGAACTCGGTCGTCTGCGGCGCGATCAACAATGTGCAGACCATCGCGACGCCGATCCCGAACACGACCCGCGCGACCCGCCCGGCCGGCGTCGTCTTCGGGTCGGTGATCATGAAGAACAGGAAGATCAGGATCTCGGGCGAGAACACGATCACCCACCAGAAGTGCGCCCCGCACACGGGCTCGAACGACCACCGCGCGGTCATGCAGTGGCCCGAAGCGGCCAAGACGCCCATGCCGACCGCGAGCGTGAGCCAGAACGCCGCCGACATCCCGAGCAGGTGCAGGCGAGCCGTGATCAGCAGGCCTCCCACGAGGATGATCAGGTAGGCCGCGATCATCCAGCCGTCGAGCGGCGCCCACCAGAAGTCGAGCGGTTCGATCCGGGCGCTGCCGAGCACCAGGAAGGCCGCGACGAGACCGACGTTCGACGGGTTGAAGATGTGCGAACCGCGGTAGCGGATCAGGTACTTCGTGAGCAGCGACAGCCCCGCCACGAGCGCGAACACGTACCAGCCCCGCCAGCTCCAGTGGTCGTTGCTCTGCATGTCGCTCAGGCGCAGGATCAGCGCGACGCCGCTGCCGGTCAGCATCGCGCTCGCCGGCCAGACCAGTGTGCCGGTCTTGGAGAGGGTCCACCCGACCTCGATGACGGCGCAGACCAGGATCGCCACCAGGATCTGGGGGACCGACACGCGGAACCCGAGCCCGATCTGGCCCAGGACATGGATCGAGATGATCACCGCCGCGAGGTGGAGTCGCGGGTCGCGGATGTTCGGCGCGACGAACGGGTAGGTGCGCCCGAGCATCCGAACCGTCCGACCGGCCGGCTCCGCGGGCGGCTCGGGCGCCGCGCGTCCCGGCGCCACCTCCGGCGCCGCCGGGGCGTCCGTCACCGACCGTGCAGACGTCTGCGCGATCGGTGGATGCGGCTCGTTCAGGGCGTCCCCCAGCACGGGTTCGACAGGGAGCGGTATCGTACGCGCTCGCCCGCATCCGTCCGGCCACGAGCAAGGAGCGCAGATGATCCGGACCGAGCCCATCGGCAGCATCCCGAGACCGAAGAACCTGATCGACGGACAGGCGGCGTTCGCGGAGGGAACCATCTCTCCCGAGGATCTCCGCGCGCTGCAGGACGAGGCGCTCGCGGAGACGATCCAGCGCTTCGAGGAGACGGGCTCGCCCGTGATCTCGGACGGCGAGCAGACCAAGTCGAGTTTCGTGACCTATCCGCTCGACGGCGTGACGAACCTCGCGGCCGACGGCGTCGTGATCCCGTTCGCGGACGGCCACACGCGGCAGCTGCCGACCCTCGCGTCGGGACCGTTCCGGTTCGGGACCTACGCGGCGAGCTACCTGCAGGAGGCGAAGAGGCGCGCGCACGTGCCGGTCAAGCAGGCCGTCATCGCCGCGTCCGCCCTCAGCCTCCTGTACCCGCAGGACGGGATCGAGGGCTACTCCCGCGCCACGTTCCTGGACGACCTCGTCGGCGAGAGTGAGAAGGACATCCGCGCGTCGCTCGACGCCGGCGCCCACACGGTCCAGATCGACTTCACCGAGGGCCGGCTCGCGTGCAAGCTCGATCCGTCGGGCGGGCTCCTCCGGGACTTCGTGGCGCTCAACAACCGCGTCCTCGAGCGCTTCTCCGACGACGAGCGTTCCCGGATCGGCGTGCACACGTGCCCGGGCGGGGACATGGACTCGACGCATAGCGCCGACGTCGACTACGCCCAGCTGCTGCCGGACCTGTTCCAGCTCAACGTCGGCAACGTCTACGTCGAGATGGCGGGCGAGAAGGATCGAGGCCGCGTCCTCGACATCATCGGGGAGCACCTGCGCCCCGAACAGCGGATCTTCGTCGGGGTGATCGACCCGATCGACCCGAGCGTGGAGTCGCCGGAGGAGGTGCGCGACCGGGTCCTCGAGGCCGCCGAGCGCCTACCGACGGACCGGCTCGGCACGACCGACGACTGCGGCTTCGCGCCCTTCGCGGACGACACGTCGACCTCGCGCGACGTGGCGTTCGAAAAGATCCGGGCTCGCATCGAGGGGACGCGCCTGGCCGGGGAGCGCCTCGGGATCTAGGGGCGGCGCTCCGCGCGGCGAACCAGCTGCTTCACGCGTGCGGGCGTCAGCCTTCGCGCGCCGGCTCCCTCGAGCCACCCGAACACCTCGGTCCGCATCCCCAGCGCGGTCACGCCGATCACGTCGCCGCGCCCGGAACGCGCGAAGACGCCCTGCACCCCGGCGAGCTCGTGGGCGTAGACGTCGACCTCGACCGCGCCGCCGTCCTTCGCGCCGGCGATCAGCCGATCGATCGTGCTTTGGCGCTCGCGTCCCCGCAGGTACCGCAGCAACTCGGCGATCGCGATGTGGTCGGAGCCGCGCGCCGCTCGGTACCCGAAGTCGTGCAGGATCTGGTCGGTCCGGTCGCCCGCCGCGCAGATCACGAGCCAGATCTCGGCGCCCACGCGCCGGAGGCCGTCGCAGATCTCGGCGAACCCCATCATCCCGGCTTCGTTGTGCGCGTAGTCGACGACGATCACTCGCCCGTCGAGCTCGAACAGGTTCGCCCGGCCCGGGTTGCGTTCGGGATCGGTGACGAAGGTCTTGAGGCCCTTCACGACCGCGCGTTCGGGCAACCCGATCGCAAGGGCGGCGGAGGCCGCCTGCATCGCGTTCATCACGTTGTGGCGCGAGACGCCCGCGATCGTGACGGGCACGTCGATCAGCTCGACCAGCGGTCGTGACGACGAGCCGTCGAGGACGGTCATCCACCCGTCCAGAGGCACGGTCGCGCGGCCGCCGTCGGCCAGGGTGTCGCGGATCGCCGGGTGCCAGGGATCGAGCGAACAGAGCCACGGCCGGCCCGTCGCGACCCGCCGCATCGACAGGACCCGCGGGTCGTCCGCGTTCAGCACGTCCCATCCGTCCGCCCGGGTGATCCGCGTGATCGTCGCTTTGACCTCGGCCAGCTGGTCAAGGGTGTGGATGCCGTGGAGCCCCAGGTGATCCTCGGACACGTTCGTCACGAGCGCGACGTCGTTGTGCATCACGCCGATCCCGCGGAGCAGGATCCCCCCGCGCGCTGTCTCCAGGACGGCGACATCCGGTGCTTCGGCGAGCGCGCGGGCCGCGCCGCCGAACCCCGAGTAGTCGCCCTCCTCGATCAGCTCACCGTCGCCTCGATACACACCATCCGTGGACGAGTACGCCACGCTCTTGCCCGCCGAACGGACGAGGTGTGCGAGGAGCCGGACCGTCGTGGTCTTCCCGTTCGTGCCCGTGACGGAGACGACCGGGATCTCGGGCTCGGGGACGTCGGGCTCGTTGCCCGGTTCGGCGGCCGCGACCCGTTCGGCCGCCTCGGCGAGGAGCCGGTCGACCGAACGGCGACCGCCTACCTCGTGCAGGAGCGGCACCACCTCGCGACCCAGCGCCTCGGCCGCGCCGCGCCGCCGCCACGGGAACGCGACGACGACCTGGTCGCGTTCGGGACCCGGGCGGCTGCGGACCGCGAGACGCACCCGGCTTGCCGTCGCGAGCCGCCACGTGACTCGAGCGGCCAGCCGAGCGACGGTCCGTCGCCGCTGATCCGATCCCGCAATGCCGGGGCGTCCGGTCGCGCCCACGCGCTCGAGCGCGGTCTCCAGCCGTTCCTCCGGGACGTCGAGCCAGCCCCCGACGGCGATCGTCAGCTTGACCGCGGGGCGGGGGAAGTACAGGTTCGGGCCGTCGAGGACCCTCAGCTCGACGAGGTCCGCGCGCGGTGGGGCCACGGGCGCGAGCTTAGTCAGCCGGGGTCGCCGGCGTGGTACCGGCGGAACGCGGGGACGCGCCACGCGACGAGGCCGGCGCCGGCGATGCACAGCAGCCCGCCGGAGACCACCGACACCATCGGCGAGAAGGCCGCCGCGACGAGGCCGGCCTCCAGATCACCGAGCCTCGGCCCACCCGTCACCACTAGGATGTGGATCCCGAACAACCGCCCGCGCAGGTTCTCGGGGACCGTCACCTGGAGGATCGTGTTCCGGAAGATGGCCGAGATCACGTCGGCCGCGCCCGCCACCGCCAGGAAGAACAGCCCGAGCCACAGGTGATTGCCGACAACGCCGAAGGCGGCGATCCCCGCGCCCCACACCACGACGGCCCAGATGACGGCGAGTCCCTGGTGCCGGACTCGCCCGACCCACCCCGTCGTCGCAGCGCCGATGAACGCGCCCACCGCCGGCGCCGCGAACAGTAGACCGACCACGGTCGCGCTCTCGTGGAACTGGGACGTGATCAGGATCGGGAACAGGGCTCGGGGCATCCCGAACACCATTGCGATGATGTCGATCACGAACGTCGACTGGAGCACCTGGCGACCCTTGAGAAACGCGAAACCCTCCCTGACGGCCCTCCATCCCACCGCCGTGCGCTCGCCCTCCGCCGGCGGCATCGGCCGGATCGAGATCGACGCGAGGAGCAGCAGCCCGATCGAGATCAGGTCGATCCCGTACGCCCACGGGAACCCGAGCGTGCCCACCACGAGTCCAGCCAGCGCCGGGCCGACGAGGCCCGCCCCGTTCCATACGATCTGATTGAGGGCCGCGGCCGCCGGGAGCTGCTCGCGACCGAGCAGGCGAGGCGTCATCGCGCTCCGCGTCGGGCTGTCGACCGCGCTGGTGGCGGCGATGCCTGCGACCGCCACATAGATCAGCGCGAGCGGCGGGTCGCCGTGCACCGCTCCCGCGAAAAGCAGGCCGGAGGACGCGAGGTACCCGATCTGAGCCGTGATCAGGATCTTCCGTCGATCGAACGCGTCCAGGAACGTCCCGCCCGCTAGCGTCCCCCCCACGAGCGCCAGGAACCCGACGAGTCCGATCAGCCCGACCGCGGCCGGAGAGCGGGTCAGCTGGTACACCTGGAGGAACGTCGCGACGATCGTGAACTGGGAGCCGAACGTCGACGCGAGCAGCCCGAGCCACAGCCGCCGGAAGTCGCGCGACGCGCGCAGCGGCGTGACGTCGACCGCGATCCGCCGGACGAGCGAGCGCCCTCGCTCGGCGCCGACCTTGGACGGGAAGGCCTCGTCGCCCGCCTTCTTGTCTCCGTCAGGTCTCTGGCTGTCGTGGCCCACCACGTCGCCGACCGTAGCAGTCGATCGTCTTTCGACGATGGAACCCGAAGACGCGGAGGGAAGTCAGGTCAATGGAGCCGAACAGGAGGGAGACCGATGCGTCGATGGCTCGTGGTGATGCTCGCGGCTGTGATCTGGACCGCGCTTGCGGCCGCTCCGGCCCTCGCGGGGGGCGCTCCGGTGCCGGCGACGCCTCCCTCCTACGCCGCGCTCGGGGTCTTCGTTGGGGTCGTCTCTTTGGCGATCGTCATGCCCGTGTGCCTGGCCCTGCTCGCGGATCGGCGCCTGCTACGCGCCGATCGCCTGGTCGAGGGTCCCGAGCCCTTCGTTGAGGAGGTCCTCGTCGATCGTGAGCGGGGGCAGGAGCCGGATCACGTTGTCGTAGGTCCCGGCCTTCAGGATCACGAGGCCCTCGCTCAGGCAGCGCTGCACGATCGCGTTCCCATCGGCGCCGGGTAGGGGCTCCTTCGTCTCGCGGTCGGAGACGAGCTCGATCGCCGTCATCATCCCGCGCCCCCGCACCTCGCCGATCACCTCGTGCTGATCCTGCATCTCGCGCAGCCGGCCGAGCACCTTCTCCCCGAGTGTGCGCGAGCGTTCGAGCAGGGTCTCGTTCTCGATCTGGTCGAGGACGGCGAGCGCCGCCGCCGCGGCGACCGGATTGCCCCCGTACGTGCCCCCGAGACCGCCGACGTGCACCGCGTCCATCAGATCGGTCCGACCGGTGACCGCGCTGATCGGCAGGCCGCCGCCGAGCGACTTCGCGCTCGTGATGAGGTCGGGCACGACGCCCTCGTCCTCGATCGCGAACCAGCGGCCGGCCCGGCCCATGCCGCTCTGGATCTCGTCGGCGATGAACAGGATCCCGTGCTCGGAGCAGAATTCGCTGAGCCCCTTCACGAACCCCGGCGCCGGGACGATGAACCCGCCCTCGCCCTGGATCGGCTCCAGGATCACCGCGGCCACGTTGTCCTCGCCGATGTGCTTGTGGATCTCCTCCCGCGCGTAGTCGAGCGCCTCCTCGGCGCAGCGCTCGGGGCCGCCCGGCCACCGATACGGGTAGGCGAACGGGAGCCGGTAGATCTCGGGCGCGAACGGCCCCATGCCCTGCTTGTACGGCATGACCTTGGCCGTGAGCGACATCGCGAGCAGGGTTCGGCCGTGGAACGCGTGGTCGAACGTCACGATCGCCTGGCGCCCGGTCGCCCTGCGGGCGATCTTCACCGCGTTCTCGACGGCCTCGGCGCCCGAGTTCGCGAACATCGTCTTCTTCGAGGCAGCGCCGGGAGCGAGGGCGTTCAGTCGCTCGGCCAGCTCGATGTAGGGCTCGTTCGCGGTGACGTGGAAGCAGGTGTGTGTGTCGAGCTCGAGCTGCCGCTGCGCCGCCGCGACCACCTCGGGCGAGGTGTGGCCAACGTTGAGCACGGCGATCCCGGTGGCGAAGTCGATCAGCCGGTTGCCGTCGACGTCCTCGATGATCGCGCCCGAGGCCCGGGCCGTGACGATCGGGTGGGTGTTGAACACGCCCTGCGGCACCGCCGCGGCGCGGCGCTCGAACCACTCGCGCGACCTCGGGCCCGGGATCTCGGTGACGACCTTGCGCTCCTGCGGGATGTCCACGCTGCCTCCTCGTGCCTGCGCCTCGGTGGCCGCCCGCCGATGGGTCCGCCACCGGTATCCCGGACAGTGTGGCATGTCTCTCGGTTCGTCCGCCTGGGCGGCCGCCGACCACCCCCGGGTGGCCCCCTACCTGTCGGTTTCGGCATACTTTGCTGAGGAGGACCTCCAGACCACTCGGGGTCCCGGCGCAGGAAGTGAGGTCCGGATGGGCGACGCGAAGAGCTACAAGATGTACGTCGGCGGCGAGTGGGTGGACGCCGCCGAGGGCAAGACCCGCAAGATCGTCAGCCCCGCTAACGGCGATGTGATCGCCGAGGTCCCGGAGGCCTCCGCGCCCGACGTCGACCGAGCCGTGGCCGCCGCCAAGAAGGCCTACGACGAGACCTGGTCCGAGGCCACACCGGGGGAGCGGAGCCGAGCCCTGCTGCGGATGGCCGACCTCGTCGAGGAGCACGGGGACGAGCTTGGACGACTGGAATCGGAGAACGTCGGCAAGGTTCTCGCCCTCACGATGTCCGAGGAGATCCCGGTCATCGCCGACCAGTTCCGGTTCTTCGCTGCGGGTGCCCGCATCCTCGGCGGGCTCGCCGCCGGCGAGTACATGAAGGGGTACACGAGCATCCTTCGGCGTGAGCCGATCGGCGTCGCGGGCCTGATCGCCCCCTGGAACTACCCCCTGTACATGTCCGCATGGAAGCTCGGACCGGCGCTCGCCGCCGGGAACACCGTCGTGATCAAGCCGGCCGAGAACACGCCGCTCACGCTGCTCCGGTTTGCGCAGCTTCTCGCCGAGGCCGAGATCTTTCCGCCGGGCGTCTTCAACGTGGTGACGGGGGACGGCCTCCCGGCCGGCGACGCGATCGTGAAGAACAAGGACGTCGGGATCGTCTCGCTCACGGGCGAGAGCTCGACCGGCAAGCTCATCGCCAAGAACGCGGCCGACACGCTCAAGCGCGTGCACCTGGAGCTCGGCGGTAAGGCGCCGGTGGTCGTGTTCGACGACGCGGACGTCGCGGCGGCGGCCGAGTGGATCCAGGTCGCGGGCTACTTCAACTCGGGCCAGGACTGCACTGCCGCGACCCGCGTGATCGCGGGACCCAAGGTGTACGACAACCTCGTATCCGAGGTTGTCTCGAAGGTCTCCGAGATGAAGGTCGGCGACATCTTCGACGACGAGGCCGCGATGGGCTCGGTGGTCTCCGACGTGCAACTCGACCGGATCCGCGGCTTCGTCGATCGTGCGCGCGAGGGCGGCGCCACGATCAACATCGGCGGCGAGGTGATCGACCAGCCGGGCTCGTGGTACGCGCCGACGGTCGTGACGGACGTCGCCCAGGACTCCGAGATCGTGCAGAACGAGGTGTTCGGCCCGGTGGTGACGGTGCAGCGTTTCTCGGACGAGGACACGGCGCTCGAGTGGGCGAACGGGGTCGACTACGGTCTCGCGGCCTCGGTCTGGACGCGCGACGTCGGCCGGGCGCTCCGGATGTCGCGCAAGCTCCAGTTCGGCACGGTGTGGATCAACACGCACATCCCGTTGACGCCCGAGATGCCGCACGGTGGCTACAAGCAGAGCGGGTACGGCAAGGACATGTCGATCTACTCGATCGAGGAGTACACGAACATCAAGCACGTGATGGCGTCGCTCGACTAGGCCGCCGCGTGCGCAGGCAAGGGCCAAGGAAACAGGCCAAGGAAACGGGAAGGAAGTGAGCCGACGATGAGCGTTCGACCGTTCCTGGTGAACGGGGAGTGGCGAACGGGCGAGGGGACCTTCGAGGTCCACAGCCCCTACGACGACAGCGTGGTGGCCGAGGTCGGCGTCCCGGGGGCCGATGACGTCGAGGAGGCGATCGCCACCGCGGCCGAGACCTTCCCCGAGTCCAGCCGCCTGCCGGTGCACGCGCGCGCCGAGGCGCTCGACCACATCTCCAGGCGCCTGGGCGAGACGATCCAGGACAACGCCGAGCTGATCGCCAAGGAGGGCGGCAAGCCGCTCAAGTGGGCGACCGTCGAGGCCACGAGGGCCGTGTCCACGTTCCGGTGGGCCAGCGAGGTCCTCCGTCGCGGGGACGACGAGCTGATCCGGCTGGATACCGAGGCCTCGCTCGGCTCGCGCGTGGGGTTGATCCGACGGTTCCCCTACGGACCCGTCCTGGGGATCACGCCGTTCAACTTCCCCCTCAACCTGGTGGCGCACAAGGTGGCGCCCTCGCTCGCGGTCGGCGCGCCGATCGTCGTGAAGCCGGCATCGGCCACGCCGCTCGGGTCGCTCCGCCTGGCGGAGCTGTTCGACGAGACGGACCTCCCGCACGGGATGTTCCAGGTGCTGCCCGTGTCCTCGAAGGTCGCCGACGGGATGGCCAGGGACGAGCGGTTCCGCAAGATCTCGTTCACCGGCTCGAGCGACATCGGCTGGTACCTGAAGGCTCTGGATCCGAAGAAGCGGGTCACGCTCGAGCTCGGCGGGAACGCGGGGGTGATCGTCCATTCGGACGCCGACCTGGACCTCGCGGCGCAGCTGGTCGCGTTCGGGGGCTACTACCAGGCGGGGCAGAGCTGCATCAGCGTGCAACGCGTGCTCGTGCAGTCGGAGGTCTACGAGGACTTCGCGGCCAGGCTCGTGAAGCAGGTCGAGAGCCTGAAGGTGGGCGACCCGATGGACCCGACGGTCGACGTCGGCCCGGTGATCCAGAAGTCGGAGGTCGGGCGTATCGACTCGTGGGTGCAGGAGGCGGTGACCCAGGGGGCGACCGTGCTCACCGGCGGCAAGGCCGAGGAGCCGTTCTTCTCGCCGACGCTGATCGCGGACGTGAAGCCCGACATGAAGGTCTGCCGGGAGGAGATCTTCGGCCCGGTCGTCACGATCAGCCCGTACCAGACCTTCGAAGACGCGATCGCCACGGTGAACGACTCGCGCTACGGGCTACAGGCGGGGGTGTTCACCAACGACATCAACCGCGCGTTCCAGGCCCATCGCGACATCGACGTCGGCGGCATCATCGTGAACGACGTGTCGGCGTTCCGGGCCGACCAGATGCCGTACGGTGGTTCGAAGGACTCCGGGTTCGGACGCGAGGGCCTGCGCTACGCGATGGAGGAGATGACCGAGCCACGGATCATGGTGCTCTCCCACATCCCGCTGTAGCGTCCTCGAGGGCAGACCTAGGCCCTTCGTTCTAAGAGCGCAGCACCCGAAAAAGCACCGGACGGGCCGATGGTCCCACTGATCAATTCAACCTAGCCTCCTCCCGGAGGTGAGCGGTGTGGAGTCGATCAGAGCTCTCCGGGGAGAACCGTTGCACCGCAAGCGGTGTTCGCGAGCCGGAGCACGTGATCAGCGCGGTGCCGTCGCCGTCGAGTTCGCGCTCATCTTCCCGATCCTGGTGCTGCTGGTGCTCGGCATCATCGAGTTCGGAGCGGGCTTCCACGCTTGGGATGCGACGCAGAACGCCGCACGGGAGGGCGCACGGCTCGGCGCCGTCGACGCGAGTCCGTCGGACATCACCAAGCGCGTGCGGGGCACGACGAGTTTCCTGAACCAGTCGGACCTCAAGGTCACGATCGAGTGCCAGCGCAAGGGCGGGCCCTTCTTCACCTGTCCCAACGATCCGGCCCAATGGGTCGAGGGCGACATCGTCCGGGTGGCCGTCGAATATCACTACGATTACATCACCCCCCTGCCGAGGTTCGTCGGCATGGGCCCGGACGTGGACATGCGATCCGTCGCCGAGGCGAGATTCGAGGGCGTGTGATGCGTCGTCGCCTGCGCCAGCTGCGCGCCGATCAGCGGGGGGCCGTCGCGGTCATCATCGGCCTGCTGATGGTCGTGCTCCTCGGCTCCGCCGCCACGGTCCTCGACCTTGCGCGCCTCCGCCACGAACGCCACATGATCCAAGCGGCCGTCGACCTGGGTTCGCTCGCCGGTGCACAGTTCCTGCCCGTCTACAACCCGCCAACGGCTTCGGCAGCGCAGAACAATGCCCGCGCGATCGCGGTGGCGAACTACCCGGCCCTCGGGTCCGGCGGGCTGAAGATCGATTTCGGTTGCGTGGTCACGACGACCGGGAGCGCCGGCGCCCCGACGAACGCCGGCTGCGGGCCCGCAGGCGGGACCGGGACGTATGGGGGCGGATGGATCGTGCGGGGCGACAAGGCGTTCCATCTGTGCAATCCGTTCGGCGGCGATCTCTGCAACAGCATCCAGCTGAGCGCCTCGGGGACGGTCCAGTACTGGTTCGCCCCCATCCTCGGGTTCGACTCGGGGACCACGGACACCCTTCGGGCTACCGCCTGCCGAGGCAATTGCGGGCAGGTCTCCTCGAAGGCCGACGTCGTGTTCGTGATCGACCGGACGGGCAGCATGTCCCCCACCGACGTCGCCAACGTCAAGGACGCGATC
>Ga0307286_10000441_pt1 | contig 11566 bp, 12 predicted proteins | sample ER_DNA_140_FD_194478 | JGI IMG/M metagenome (GOLD analysis project Ga0307286, IMG submission 194478) | Bulk soil microbial communities from the East River watershed near Crested Butte, Colorado, United States - ER_DNA_140 | ecosystem: Environmental > Terrestrial > Soil > Floodplain | place... | reverse complement strand
GCCGGCATCCCGATCGTGGAGAACCTCCGAGGCCTTGAGCAGCTCCCCCGCGAGGGGTTCGTGTTCTCGGCGCCGCCGATCGCCCTCGTTCGCGGCGCGGCATTCCCCGTGCGGGCGTTCGCGCAGTTGGAGTGAGCAAGCCCCGAGCGGGATCGCAGGTCCGGGGGGTCGGAGTTGACGTTCCCAGCGCGAGATGGATCTCGGGCTACTCGACGCGCCGTAGGAACGCGAGCGTGCGCTTCTTGAGCAGGCCCGCGGCCTGCTCGTCGTAGTCGCCGGAATCCGGGTCGGCGAACAGGTGGCCGGAACCCGGGTAGATGAAGAGCTCCGCGTCCTCGATCTCCTCGACCATGGCCTCGGCCACGGGTCGATCCTCGTCCGCCCAGGGGTCCCCATCCATCATGTGGATCTGGAGCGGCACGCCGTCGGGCCATGGGCCCTCGAACTCCGAGGTCGGCAGGGCTCCGTGGAACAGGATCGCCCCCCGCGCGCCGGGTCGCGTCTGGGTCAGCGACTGCGCGGGCATCACGCCCAGCGAGAAGCCCGCGTACACGACATCGGCGGGCAGTTCCTCGGCCCCCTCCGCACCGAGACGGACGATCTCCCCGAAACCCACCTCCCGCGCGTGGGCGACGCCCTCGTCCACGGTTCCGAACGTCTCCCCCTCGAACAGGTCCGGCGCGTGGATCGTGTGACCGGCCGAGCGCAGCTCGTCGGCGAACGCGAGGAACCCGGGCGTCTGCCCTTGGGCGGAATGGAACAGGACCACCTTCGTCACGGCGAGCACTCTAGCCAACGACGGTCGAGTCCCGTTGAGCGCCGAGCTGGAAGAGGGTCGGCGAGGTCGCAGGCCCAACACGGCGGGCGGACCGCCCGGACGGATCGGTCGCACCTTCCCTCCGGTGACCCTCAGGCTGGCCCCGTGGCGTGCCGAAGATACAGGGACGGCACGAACGGGTGGGCGCCCACGAGGCGTCCCCCACCGGCGGAGCCACACCATGGACCCGGCCGGACGTGAAGGCGGGGCCGCCACCCCCTCGGCGGCCCCGCCGCCTTTTCCGGCATCGGGACGCGAGCCACATCGCGGGCGACGCGCCGGTGATAATCAGCCGGATGCCGAACGCCGTCCGACGGATCGGGCTCGGGACCGTCTTCGCGCTGCTCGCGGGCACCCTCCTGCTCGGTCACGCCCTCAAGGCGCCGTGCGCGGCCGGCGAGTGGAGCGACAACCGCCAGTACACGCGGCTGTGCTACTCGGACAACGTGCACCAGCTCGCCACCGAGCAGCTGCGCGGGAACCGGCTCCCCTTCCTGGACGCCTGCGAAGTCACCACGGCCGAATGCGACGAGTACCCGGTGCTCACGATGTGGACGATGCGGGTGGCCGCATGGATCTCGGGCCCGACGACCACCGGCTACTTCTACACGAGCGCGATCATGCTCTGGATCGCCGCGTTCATCATCGCGTTCTGCCTGTACCTGCTCGTGGGCGATCGGGTCCTGTATTTCGTGCTTGCCCCCACGCTCGCGCTCTACGCGACGATGAACTGGGACCTGCTCGCGGTCGCCCTCGCCACGGTCGGCACGCTGGCGTACCTGCGACGTAGGGACGGCTGGTCGGGGGTGTTCCTCGGCCTCGGGGCCGCGGCCAAGATCTTCCCGATGTTCCTGGTGGTCCCCTTCGTCGCCGCGCGCTTCCGCGGAGGCGAGCCCGATCGCGGGATCCGGCTCGCGTGGGCCGCGATCGGGACGTGGGTCGCGGTGAACCTGCCCTTCGTCCTGCTCGCGCCGAGGGGCTGGTGGGAGTTCTTCCGCTTCAACGCGGCCCGCCTGGCCGACTGGGACAGCCTCTGGTACCTGGCGTGCGAACGCACCACGGGCGAGACCTGCACGAACACGCGACTGGTCAACGTGGCCTCCTTCGGGCTGTTCGTCGCGTGGGTCGCGGTCGTGTGGGTCCTCAAGGCGCGTCGCGAACCCGGGTTCCCGCGGTGGACGCTCGGTTTCCCGATCCTGGTGCTGTTCCTGCTGACCAGCAAGGTCTACTCGCCGCAGTTCAGCCTGTGGCTGCTCCCCTGGTTCGCGCTCGCGTTCCCCCGGCTGGGATGGTTCGCCGCGTTCGAGCTCGCGGACGTGGCGGTGTTCATCACGCGCTTCTCGTGGTTCGGCCGCTACCTCGGCATCGACGGGGGAGCCGCCGGGTTGCCGGTCGGCGTGTTCGAGCTCGCGGTCGCGATCCGCGCGCTGATCCTCGTTGGCTGCGTGATCGCGTGGGTTCGGGGTGCACAGGCGGGTCCGAGGCTCGCCACCCGGGACGAGGAACTGCCGGCCGCGGCGGAGGTCCTCGCGTGATGCCGAGCCACGACGCGAGCGAACCGGCGGGTCCGCACCCGTCCCCGCGGACCCCCGGCGAAGATGTCCGGGCCGTGCCCGCTACCAGACGAACGATCGGGATCGGTGTGGTGCTGCTCCTCCTCACCGGGACCCTGGCAATCGGTCACGCGATCAAGGCGCCGTGCGTGCACGGCGACTGGAGCGACGGCCGGCCGTTCACGTGGCTGTGCCACACGGACATCATCCCGCTGATCGGCAACGAGCAGCTCTACGGCGACCGCCTCCCCTACCTCGACCCCTGCGAGGAGACGGGAGGCACCTGCGACGAGTATCCGGTCCTGACGACCTGGATGATGCGGCTCACCGCCTCGGTGGCGGGACCCCACAACACGCGCTTCTTCTACGCGAACGCGATCCTGTTGTGGCTCGCCGCCCTGTGGACCGCCTACCTCCTGTATACGGTGGTTGGGCGCCGGGCCCTGTACTTCGCGCTCGCACCCACCCTTGCGATCTACGCCACACTGAACCTCGACCTGCTTCCCGTCGCGCTCGCCACCGGTGGAACGGTGGCCTACCTCCGCCGGCGAGACGTCACCTCCGGGGTCCTGCTGGGACTCGGCGCCGCGGCGAAGCTGTTTCCGGCGCTTCTGCTCATCCCGTTCGTCGTCGGTCGGTTCCGGGGCCGCGAACCCGATCGAGGGATCTATCTCGTCTGGGCCGCCGTCGGCGCCTGGGTCGCGGTCAATCTCCCGTTCGCCCTCGCCGGCACGAGCGGCTGGCTGGAGTTCTTCACCTACAACGCGTCCCGACCGGCCGACTGGGACAGCCTGTGGTTCATCGTGTGCGAGCAGGCGACAGGCCTGGGGTGCACGAACACGCGCCTGGTCAACCTGGGGTCACTCGTGGTGTTCGTCGGATGGGTGGCGATCGTGTGGACGGTCAAGGGGCGTCGCCAACCCGGCTTCCCGCGATGGACCCTCGGGTTCCCGATCCTGCTGATCTTCCTGTTGACCAACAAGGTGTACTCGCCCCAGTACAGCGTCTGGCTCTTGCCGTGGTTCGCGCTGGCGCTGCCCAACCTTCGCCTCTTCCTCGCGTTCGAGGCCGCGGACATGGCCGTCTTCGTGACACGCTTCTCCTGGTTCGGGCTGCTCGGGGGGCATCACAACGGTTTCGCGGGCAGCCCGCTGGGAGCCTTCGAGGTCGCGATCCTCGTCAGGGCCGTGGTCCTGGTCCTCTGCGTGATCGCGTGGGTCCGTGCCGGCGAGCCGGTCCCCGGGCTCGAACGACCTCCGCCGGACCAGACCGATGCCCGCGTCGAGGTGCCGGCTTGACGACCGACACGGCGTCCATCGTCGATGTCTCGGGCGGTCACGATGAATGGCGCGAGCGCGCCCTCCGAGCCCTCCGCTTCTGTCTGTTCGCGTTCGTCGGGCTCCGGGTCGCGATGTTCATGATCGGCGTGGTCGGCGTCTCCCTTTTTCCGCCGCTCAGCGGCGTCGGCGTACCGGGGTGGCCCGCGCCTGCGCTCGACCCCGGATGGCAGAACGCGTTCACGGCGTGGGAGCGGTTCGACGCGCTGTGGTTCCTGCGCATCGCGGAGAGCGGCTATCGGCTCCGGGACGGAAGCGCCGCGTTCTTCCCGCTCTACCCGCTCGCGATCCGAGGGCTCTCGTTCGCGCTCGGGGGCCACCCCCTCGCCGCCGCGACGATCGTGTCGAACGCCGCCTTCTGGGTCGGCCTCGTCGTCACCTACGTGCTCACCGCGACCGAGCTGTCCGAACGTGCCGCGCGCACCACCGTGCTCCTGATGTGCGTCTTCCCGACCGCACACTTCTTCCTCATGCCCTACAGCGAGTCGCTCTTCCTCCTGCTGTCCGTCACGGCGTTCTGGGGTGCGCGCCGGCGGAGATGGGCGGTCGCGGGAGCCGCCGGGGCGCTGGCGGCGCTCACCCGGAGCATCGGGATCCTGATCGCGCCGGCGCTGGTGATCGAGGCGCTTCACCAGCGCGCCGAACGGCGCGGGCCGGCGTGGCCCGGGTTCCTCGCGGCGGCCGCCACCGGGTGCGGGCTGATCGCCTACCTCGGCTCCTGGTGGCTCCGGGCCGGAGAGTGGCTCGCCCCCGTGAAGTTCCAGGCGAACTGGGAACGCTCGTTCTCGTGGCCGTGGGCGACGCTGTGGGACGGGACGGGCGACGCGTTCCGTTACCTCGACCAGCTCAACGGTGGCTACTGGCTGATCGACTGGTTGATCGTGATCCCGATGCTCGCCGCGTCGGTGTACGCGCTCGTGCGCCTGCGGCCCGCCTACGGTGTCTACCTGTGGAGCGCCCTGCTGATCCCGCTGACCTTCGTCTTCCCGGATCGTCCGCTGATGTCGATGCCCCGGTTCGTCCTGCCCTTGTTCCCGGCCTTCTGGGGGCTGGCGCTCGGCCTCGAGCGGCTCCGGATCCCGCGACCAGCGGCCCTGGTCGTGGGCGCGGCCGGCCTCGGGATCCTCTCGGTCTTGACGGTCAACTGGTACTACATCTTCTGAGGGGTCGTGCCGTCCATATAGGATGGGCCCCACGCCGTCGAGGCTCCGGAGGGAGAAGCGTGACGATTCGGGTAGCGATCGCCGACGACCACTCGCTCGTGCGGCAGGGACTCCGCAGGTACCTGGACATGGCGGAGGGGATCGAGGTCGTCGGCGAGGCGGCTAACGGGCAGGAACTGGTCGATCTGGTCGACAAGGAAGAGCCGGACATCGCCCTGGTCGACATACGGATGCCCGAGATGGACGGCCTGGAGGCGGCGCGGAAGATCCGCGAGACCCACCCCAAGACCGGGGTGATCATGCTGACCGCCTACGACGACCGGCAGTTCGTGGTCGAGGCCGTCCGGAGTGGTGCTCGCGGCTACGTCCTCAAGGCCCGCGACGCCGAGCACCTGATCCAGACCGTCCGCCTGGTCGCCGGCGGCAACATGGTGATCGACCCCCAGCTGGTGGTGGCGCTCGCCGAGGAGCTGTCACAGGCCAAGGAGCGGGACCGCCGGGCCGAGACCCTGACCGCGCGCGAGATCGAGGTCCTGCAGCTGCTCGCGTTCGGACACACCAACCGCGACATCGCCGAGCGCCTGTACATCTCGCCCGACACCGTGAAGACCCACCTCGAACACATCTTCGAGAAGCTCGGTGCCTCGGACCGAACGGCGGCCGTCGCCGAGGCGCTCCGACGCCGCCTGATCGAGTAGCCGTCCCCGCGCCCGGCGCGACGGTCCGGCCAGTGGACTAGTCACCCCGGGCTACGGCGATACCCGCCGGACGGCCTAGGGCCGGTCCTCCGTTAGGCCCCGGTCGGGTGATGGAGGCGCGGGCTCGGCTGCTGCATCATGGTCCCTCGAACGATGTCCACGCAGACCCAGCGCAGGGCTCCATGGTTCGCGCCCTTCGTCCTCCTCGTCGCGGGCGGCGGCGTGGCGCTCGCCTACGCGGTCTCGAGCCGTTTGGGTTCCCCGGAAGACATCCGTTTCCCCGTCGTCACGGGCTCCTGCCTCCTCTCCTCGATCGTGATCCTGCTCCGGAGTCGGCACCACGGCGCGTGGCGCAGCGCCCCGTCGCTCGGTCTGGGGATGGCGGCGATCGCGGCCCTGAGCGCCACGCTCCTGGTGACCGACGCGACCGGATCCGATCCTCCGGGGCTCGGCCGGTACGAAGGGGGGTTCCTCGCGGCGGGCGTGCTGTTCCTGATCGCCGTCGGGATCGAGTTCCGCGAGCACGTGCCCCGTGAGGACCGGCGCGAGATCGTGGCGGACGTCGCGCTGCTCACCGCCGCGATCGGCACGATGCTGTTCCTGTCCCTTCGCCCCGAATCGACGACGGACCCGGCGAGCGCCGTGGCCACGGAGTTCGCGCTGATCATCGCCTCGGGTGTCTCGGCCTACGGTGCCCTGGCGCTCGCGCGACCCAACGTCGCGCACCTCGGGATGTTCCTCGCGGTCTGCGGGATGTGTGTGGGTGTGTACGGGTTCGCGGAGCTGTGGCTGGGCGCAACGTTCGAGGTCGGACGGCCCGAGGTCGACCTGCCGATCGCGTTCGCCGCCCTGTTCGTCGCGGTACTCGTCAGCGTCATCCCCCGAAGGGTGACCGAACGGCGCAAGGATCCGGCGCGGTACGGCAGGGCCGTCCTCACGACCGTCTCGGTCGCCGCGACCAGCGCCGCCCTCGCCCTGGTCGCGGTCGACAGGCGCAGCTCGGTGATCGACGACCGCCAGGCCTCGCTCCTGATCGGCTTCCTGGCGGCCGCGGTCGCGCTCCGCATCCTCGTGAACCAGGTCCGAGGAACGCAGTCGCAGCGCGCGGTCCACGACGCGCTCGACCAGAAGGAGGCCGCCCTCCGCGAGACGGACATGGCCCTGTTGCGGCTCCAGCGCGCGAACGAGACCCTGCGCGAGTCCGAGGAACGCCTCCGCACCGTGTTCGAGTCCGCGGTCGACGGGATCGTCGAGCTCGACCCCCACGACGTCGTCGTCCGCGCGAACGGCGCCTTCCGCACGATGGTCGAGCTCCCCCAGTCGCTCGTCGAAGGGCAGCCGTGGAGCGCGCTCGCCGCCTCGATCCAGGCCGACGAGCACTTCGCCTCGCTCCCGGTGACCGGGCAGGGGACGATCCATCGGGAGGGTCACGCCATCTATCTCGAATCGAGGACCTCGGAGATCCCCGGCGAGCCACCCCGGCGGCTGCTCCTGGTCCGCGACGTGACGGCCGCCCGGGTTGCCGACCAAACGATCCGCTCCCTGTTCAAGTTCCTGCAGGATCGCGACGAGGACCGGACGCGAATCATGCGCCGGACCAACGCGGCGATCGAGGGGGAGCGCAACCGCATCGCGCGCGACCTCCACGACGGGCCGGTGCAAGGGGTCTCGGCCGCATCGCTGTCGCTCGAGGCGGTGCTCCTGATGCTCAAGGCCGGCGAGATCGACGAGGGGCTCGGCATCCTGTCCAAGGTGCGCTCGGAGCTCTCGGAGGAGGCGGACAATCTCCGGCGGCTGATGTCGGGGCTCCGTCCGCCGCTCCTGGAGGAGCGCGGCCTGATCCCGGCGCTGCGGGAGACGGTCGACCGGTTCGGCCGCGACTACCACGTCCACACCGAGTTCTCGGGCCGCGCGAGCGGCGAGATACCGCAGGACCTCGAGACCCTGGCCTATCGCGTCGTCCAGGAGGCGCTGTCGAACTCATCCAAGCATGCGCACCCGGTCTCGGTCACGGTCGCGGTAGAGACGACCGGCGGCCAGCTCCGCGTCGAGATCGTCGACGACGGCGAGGGCTTCGACGCCGGCAAGGCCCGCGAGTACCTGCAGAGCGGAAGGGTCGGTCTCGCATCGATGCGCGAACGGGTCGAGCTCGCGAACGGGACGTTCATGGTGCACTCGGCTCCCGGCCGAGGCACGACCGTGGTCGCCTCGTTGCCGATGGGTGCGGTGCCGGCGGCGCGGGAGTTCTCGGGCGACGGCGCACCGGGACCGGCGAACGACCCGGCTCCAAACGCGAACGGCGGGCGATCCCCGCGTCAGCCCGATCCGGGGAGCGGGGGGCGTTCGGGCGCGGCCGGCGGGGACGTGGTCGGCAACGGTGAGGGCGGAGGGCTCGGCGAGACGCTGGGGCTGGGCGGAGGGCTCGCCGACGGAGAAGGGGTCGGCGTCGGCGAAGGGCTCGGCTTGGGCGAGGGCGACGGCGACGGACTCGGCTTGGGGGAGGGCGACGGTGCGACCGACGGCGGCGGCGGCGGCGGAGGCGGGGTCGGCGCACCGAGCGAGTAGCCCTCGAACGACGGTTCGGCGAAGTCCTTGATCCGCATGTTCGCGGTCGCCTGCGACATGAAGTCGTGCCAGATCAGCGCGGGAATCGTGCCGCCGAACACCGCCGAGAAGCCCTCGACGTTCTCCAACGGGATCTCGCCCTGCGGGTACCCCACCCACACGCACGTCACGAGCTGGGGCACGTATCCGCAGAACCAGGCATCCCAGTAATTCTGGGCGGTGCCGGTCTTTCCGGCGGCCGGACGCCCGATGTTCGCCGCGGTGCCCGTGCCGCTCTGGATCACGCTCTGCAGCGCATAGGTGACGAGGTCGGCGTCGTTCTGGCGCAGCACGAGCTTGCCACGCCCGCCGATCCGCAGGTCGGTCTTGCCGTCCGCGGTGTCGACCCGCTCGAGCGGCGAGGCCCGGTGCCGCCATCCGCGAGCGGCGAGCGTCGCGTACGCGTCCGTCATCTCGAGCGGCGTGACCGCCTGGGTCCCGAGCGTGATCGAGCACACCGGTTCGAGCGGCGAACGGATCCCCATCCGGGTTGCCGTCTGCCTGATCGCCTCCGGCGTCACGGCCGACGCGACCTGCGCGAAGACGGTGTTCACCGAGTACGTCGTGGCCGCCAGCAGGCTGAAGTCGCCGCTCTCCTCGTCGGCCGCGTTGGAGAGCTCCCAGGGTGCGCCGTCCGTGTAGCAGGCGGGATCCGGGATCGTGATCGACGACGGGCCGTGCCAGCGCGAGTCGAGCGAGTACCCCTGCTCGATCGCGGTGGCGAGCGTGAACGGCTTGAACGCGGACCCCGCCTGCCGTCCCGAACCGCCATCGCCGGTCGCGAGGTTCACCTTGGACACCGCGAAGTTCTTCCCTCCATACATCGCGCGGACCGCCCCGTTGCGCGGGTCGATCGCGACGACGGCCGCCGCCGGATCGCCCGGGGTGTCCAGTTGGTTGGCCACCGCCTCCTCGGCGTACCGCTGCATCTGCGAGTCGAGCGTGGTCGTGACCTGCAGTCCGCCGCCGAACACGAGCCCCTCGTCGTACTCAGCGAGCAACGACCGCCGGGTGTAGTCCAGGAAGTAGCCGAGCTTGCCCGGGAAGTTGAGGCCGACCTCGATCGGGTCCACCTTGATCTCCCGCGCCTCGAGCTGCGCCGCGCGCTCCGGGGTGAGGTAGCCCTCGGATGCCATCTGCTCGAGGACGTAGTTCCGCCGCTCGAGCGCCGCCTCCTCCTGCTCGACCGGGTCGTAGTACGAGGGGCTCTGGATCATGCCGGCGAGCAGTGCGGATTCGAGCGCCGAGAGCTCGGAGGCGTCCTTGCGGAAGAACGTCTGCGCCGCGGCCTGGACGCCGTACGCGCCGCGGCCGAAGTAGACGGTGTTCAGGTACTTGGCCAGGATCTCGTCCTTGGTGAACTCTCGCTCGACCTTGATCGCGAGCAGGCTCTCGCGCACCTTCTGCCCGAGCGTGCGCGGCGGGACCGCGTAGGTCTCCACGCCGGTCTTCGGATCCTTCTCGTATCGGCCGGCGTACACGTTCTTCACGAGCTGCTGGGTGAGCGTCGAACCGCCCTGCACGACCTCGCCGGAGACGAGGTCGGTCCACGCCGCGCGGAAGATCCCGGTCACGTCGATGCCCGGATGGTCGTAGAAGCCCTTGTCCTCGACGGCGATGACCGCGTGCCGGAGCTGGGGCGGCATCTCCGACAGCGGGATGATCGTCCGGTCGACCGTCGAGTGCAGCGTGGCGATCTGGTGGCCCTGGCGATCGTAGATGTAGGTCGTCTGTAGCGGCGGCGGCGTCCTGGGGAGCTCGAGCTGCGAGTAGATGTAGAACAGCGTCAGCAGCAGGCCGATGGCGGCGACCAGGGGCACGACGACGAACACCCACCACCAGCGGCGGAGCCAGGCCTTGAAACCCTTCCGCTTCTTGGTGGGGGCGTGCCTACGACCCCTGGGCGCGCGCGCGGGCGCGGTCTTGACCGCCAACTCGTCGTCAAGTCTAGTCACGAGCCCGCATTTGCCCCGCACACGACCTGCGGAAACGTCGTGGCGTTCCCGTGGAGTCTTCCGCGGAGGCGATTAGCCGGCGCGGGCCACGAAGGCCTCGTGCAGGTGGTTCCAGTGGCAATCGGTGCAGACCTCGACCACGTAGCACCAGGATCCGGGCCGGTCCGCGGCCATGTCGAGCCCGACGTCGAGCGGCCACACGCGCCCGTTGTCCTGCTTGAGCCCGTCCCCGTAGACGTAGGTCACGAGCTTGAGCTTGGCGTCGTGGCACACAGGGCATTCCCTCCGCGTCGGCTCGCCTACGTGCTGGGCGGCCCGCATCAACTCAGGATGGGCGTCGCAGATGTCGGTCCACGAGGCGAGTCCGGTCCGGACCTGGTTGATCAGGGCGCGCTTGGCGAGCGAGTAGTCCACCGTCGCGAGCAGGTGGCGGCGGCCTCGCCTGACCGGGAGCCGTTGTCGCATGGCCATCGTCGAGGCATGGTACACCCGCCTCCCGACGGCGGAGGGGCGGCCTCGCACGAGATCAGGGGGCGGGCAGGTCGACCTGGGCCCGGGCCCTGGCCAGCACCGTCCGGTCCCCGGCGACGAGGAACAGGTCGCCCACGGGCAGACGGACGCTGACCGTCGCCTCGAAGGTCCCGCGCTCGCACGAACACGTCTCGAGCACGGCGCCGTTCCGCTCGGCGTACTCGCCGGCGAGCGCCGCCGGTTCGGGGCCCTCCTCGTCGATCGCCAGCGCCTGCGCGGCGGCGAGCGCCGCGGCGTCCGCTGCCGTCTGCGCCCGCGACGCCGCGTGGAGCACCCGGGCGACATCAGCGGCACCCATCGCGAGCACGACCAGGGCCGCCAGCATCGCCGCACTCAGCAGCGTGATCGAGCCACGATCGCTCGCCGGCCGAGGAGTCGGCGAGGCGCGAGCGTCCATGGAGCCGTGTTCGACACGTCCGGCGGTCACGCGAACTCCTGCCGCATCGTCGCGCTCGCGCGGAGCGACACGGACGATGGGAGCAACCATCCGGCCAGCAGCGACGCGACCGGCGCCTCGTAGGCCACGTCGACCGTCACGGGGGCACCGCGGGCTCCGCTCCACGTCGCGACCACGCTGAGCCGATCGGGATCCAGCCCGACGGCGGCCGCGCGGACCGCCGCGTCAACCGCGTCCTTGGTCCCCTGGACGGCGGCCTCGCGCGCTCCGGCGCGCGAGGCCTGCGTGAGCACGAGGGAGTCGCGGGCGATGACGCCGACCTGCACGAGCGCCAGCAGCAGGAGGAGGAGGATCGGCAGCAGCAGCGCGAACTCGACCGCCGCGGAACCGCGTTCGCGAATGCGATCAGCCGGCACTTCCGGCAACCTGATCGATGATGGAGTCGAAGAACGCCGGCAACTTGCCCGACGATCGCGCCCAGGCGATCAACACGACGGCGACCGCGGCGGCC
>Ga0307286_10000435_pt1 | contig 11604 bp, 9 predicted proteins | sample ER_DNA_140_FD_194478 | JGI IMG/M metagenome (GOLD analysis project Ga0307286, IMG submission 194478) | Bulk soil microbial communities from the East River watershed near Crested Butte, Colorado, United States - ER_DNA_140 | ecosystem: Environmental > Terrestrial > Soil > Floodplain | place: USA... | reverse complement strand
ATACGGTCTATGTCACGTACGGGAAGATCTGGCTCCCCGTGTGCCTTGCTTTCACCGCGGCGGCCTACCTGGTCTACCGGCGGCGGCACCCAAAGGGCGGTGAGCGGCGCCTGTGGCAGGTCGTCCTCGTCGGCTACACCGTGATGATCTTGTCAGTGTTCGGCGACTACTTCACCCCGTGGATGGACCAGATGTTCCTACTCGGCATCGGCGCCATGCTGGTCATCGGGTTCGGCGGGATCGCCCTTGGCATCATGATGCTGCGCAACGGTTTCCGACCGCGCATCACCCCGATTCTGCTCATGATCTTCATCCCGTTCATGTTCGCAATAACGGAGGTGACGTCGCTCGGCAGTGCGTTGCTTCCACTCATGTGGGGCTGGGCCGTCGCGGCCCACGGCGTCGTATCCCATGAGCGTGAGGAAGCAGCACCCGCCTCGGCCCTAGTAGCCGGGTGACGAAGGTCGACTTTCGACAGCCCGAACTGTTGACGATTGATCGGTTTCGATATGACGGGGCTCGAGTGGGCGAACAGCGAAGATCCCGCGGTGCCACTTGCTGCAAGCGTTCACATCTCCTCTTCCCAGCCGAGCAGCACGGCAAGCCGCCCCGGCGACAAGGCGACGGGGCCCTCGTAAGGTCGGTAAGCGACGGCTATGGTCTGCAGTCCCGCGTAGGGTCTAGCTGGTCGTGGAGCACCGGCGCCGAGTCCATGTCGCCGAACCAGGCGCACACCTCCGCGTTCCCGACTGTGGCGATCAGCCACTCGGGAGAGCTCGTCCGCTTGGCGCTGCCTACATGGACGCAATCAAGCCGTTCCGCTACCTGTGGGTGCGGCCGGCACTCATCTGATGGATCGCGCACGAGTGGCAGACTGTCGGCGCAACGGCGCTGAAGGCTACGATCAAGCAACCGGATATCGCTCGCTACCTCCCCCCGGCCCGCGCTGCTGGCCCGACTCTGGACGGGGCGACAGGACTCTCGGAGGTGAGTCTTCATGAGCAACGAAGGTAGTCCGTTGCTGGAGGTCCGCGGGCTAGTGAAGGACTATCCCGGGGTACGTGCCCTGGGCGGCGTCGACCTGACGGTGACCAGTGGTCAGGTGCACTGCCTTATCGGCCAGAACGGTGCCGGCAAATCGACACTGATCAAGTGCGTTTCCGGGCTGGTTGAGCCGACCGCTGGCGAGGTTCTGTTCGAAGGCGCTCCGCTGCCGGTCGGAGATCCGAACGCGTCGATCGCCCGCGGCATCGCCACCATCTACCAGGAGCTCGACCTGGTCCCGCACCTGTCGGTCGCACATAACGTGTTTCTCGGCCACGAACGCAAACGGGGTCCGCTGCTGAATCGGGCAGCGATGAACAACGAAACGGAAGCACTGTTTGCCCGGCTCGGAGATGAGGGCATCTCTCCGACGGCGGCAGTCACGACGCTGCGGCCGGCGCAGCAGCAGGTGGTCTCCATGGCCCGAGCGCTTTCGCACTCGGTCAAGCTGCTGATCCTCGACGAGCCGTCTGCGGTCTTGGATGACGTCGAGGTGGACGCGTTGTTCGGCGTCGTACGACGGCTCACCGCCGAAGGGGTCGGAGTCATTTGGATCTCGCACCGGCTCGGTGAGGTGGCCGAACTTGGTGATGTGGTGACGGTGTTGAAGGAGGGCCGGACGGTGGCCACCGAGCTGCCGCCGGACACGCCGGTCGACACCCTGATCAGACACATGGTCGGCGGGCGTATGGAGGCGTTGTTCCCCGACCGCGGACCATTCCGCGAAGAGACCGTGCTGCAGGTACGCGGGCTGACCCGTACCCCGGACGTCTACGACGCCTCGTTGACGCTGCACGAGGGCGAAATCCTCGGCCTGGCCGGGCTGGTGGGCTCGGGTCGTACCGAGCTCTTGCGCCTGATCTACGGCCTGGACCCTGCCCAGTCGGGCGAAGTCGAGGTCGGCGGCCGCCGCCTCCCGCCCGGCAGGCCGGACCTGGCCATCCGAGCCGGGCTCGGGATGGCGCCAGAGGAGCGAAAGTCCGAAGGGCTGTGGCTCGACTGGAGCATGATCCGTAACACCTCGATCGCCGACCTCAGCCGGTTCCGGCGCGGCCCGTTCACGGACCGAGCCGCCGAGCGGCGCGATGCCACGCGTCATCTACGGTCTCTGAACACCCAGCCCGACGCGCCTGAGCGGCCGGCGCGGCTGTTCTCCGGGGGCAACCAGCAGAAGGCGGTTCTCGCTCGCTGGCTGCTGCGTTCCTGTCGCGTGCTGTTACTGGACGAACCGACACGGGGGGTTGACGTTGGCGCTCGGTCGGAGATCTACCGGGTGATCACTGAGTTGGCTGCCAACGGGATCGGGGTCGTCATGGTTTCCAGCGAGCTCGCCGAGCTGCTCGGTTTCTGCCACCGCGTGCTGGTGATGCGTGAGGGCCACATCGTCGACGAGTTCGATGGTGCGACCAGCACCGAGGAGGACGTGCTGCGGTCGGCTGTCCCAGTTCATCACATAGCAAAGGCAGGGTGAGGAAATGGCCGTCGATACCACGCCGCCTACGGTCGACGTTCGGGCCCGTTTACGCCAGGTGCCCGTCCAGGAGCTGGTGCTGCCAGTAGTGATCATCGCCTTGGTCATCGTCGGAGCCATCATCAGGCCCGGCGTCTTCCTGACCAGCGACAACCTGCTCAACGTGCTTACGCAGGCCAGCATCACCGGCATCATCGCCATCGGCATGACCTTCGTGATCGCCACCGGAGGCATCGACCTGTCCGTGGGGTCAGTACTGGCCGCGGCATGCATCGCCGGAGGACTGTTGGCCGAGTATGGCACCTGGATGTTCATGCTTGGCGCGCTCGGCATGGCACTGCTCCTCGGCTCGATCAACGGCCTGGCCATCACCTGGGGCAAGGTGGTCCCCTTCATCGCGACCCTGGCCATGCTGATCATTGCCCGTGGCTTGGCGTTGTGGATGTCCGACAAGACCCCCATCAGCCTGATCGAACTGGACATCCTGCAAAGCTTCGGCAGTGGCCGGGTGCTCGGCGTGCCCGTTCCCGCTCTGGTCTTCGTTGCCGTCACAATCGCTGGCTGGGTGCTGCTCAACCGCACCACCTTCGGCCGACGCGCGATCGCCGTCGGCGGTAACCGCAGCGCCGCCCGGATCGCGGGCATCCGCCCCGGACGGGTTGTCTTCGCCGTCTATCTGCTCACTGGGCTGTGCGTTGGCATCTCGGCCATCCTGCTGTCGGGCCGGCTGGCCAGCGCCTCCCCGGTCGTCGGGAACCTGGTCGAGCTGGACGCGATCGCCGCCGTGGTCATCGGCGGCACCGCCCTGACCGGCGGCAAGGCCACGGTGACAGGCACTTTCTTCGGCGTCATCACATTCGGCCTGATCTTCAACTTGCTGAACCTGCTCAACATGCCCAACGAGATCCAAGGGATCGTCAAGGGCATACTCATCCTCCTTGCCGTGGCGCTGCAGCGCCGCGATTAGCCGACGTCGTCGCTGTCCCACCGCTTTGGCTCCAAGAGGAGCCACGCCTAGAAAGGAAGAAGAGCACATGAGGCTCCCTCGAATACTGGTACTCGGAGTCGCGCTCGCGGCGATCACGCTTACCGCCTGCACCAATGAATCCCAACAACAGCCGCAGGAGCCAGCAGCGTCCCAGGCCCCTTCGGCTGGGCAAACCGGTGGCGTCTCCGGGCGTGCCGTCAAGGTGGCCTTCAGCGCCCCGGGCGCCGACCACGGCTGGCTCAAGGCAATCACCGACAACGCCCGCACGGCGGCTGACAAGCTGGGAGTCGACCTAATACTGTCTGAGGGCACCAACGACTCCGCCGCCCAGGTCTCTCAGGTAGAGACGCTGATCAGCCAGAAGCCGGATGTGCTGGTCATCCTCCCTAATGAGGGTGGACCGCTCACCCCTATTGCGCAAAAAGCAATGCAAGCCGGCATCCCGGTCGTCAACATTGACCGCGAGTTCTCTAGCCCCACGGCCTATCGGACCTGGATTGGCGGCGACAACTACGGCATCGGCAAGGCCGCCGCTGACCTCATCGCCGATGACCTGAAGTGCCAAGGCAACGTCGTCGAGATCCAAGGTGTCGCCGGCATCTCCGTGACCGAGCTGCGCACCAAGGGCTTCACCGACGGCATCAAGCGCTGCAACGGCGGCATCAAGATCGTCGCCAGCCAACCTGCCGACTTCCTGCCTGACAAGGGCCTGCAGGTGATGGAGACCATCCTCCAGGGCCAGAAGAAGATCGATGCGGTCTACACCCACGACGACGACATGGCCATGGGTGCGGTCCAGGCGATAAAGGCAGCCAACCGGGAGGACGAGATGTTCGTGACCGGCGCCGGTGGATCCAAGGACGCGATGAACCTGATCGCCCAGGGTGGCCTATACCGGGCCACGTTCCTGTACAACCCCTCGATGTCCGGGTCGGCGGTCTCGCTAGCCAAGCTGATCGCCGAGAAGAAGGGACTCAGCGAGCTTGTTGAGCCCGAGGTGCCGAGCCGCATCGAGCTGCCTGCTACCACCGTGACTAAGGAGAACGTCGCCGCAGTCCAAAACCTGGGTTACTAGTGTCCTGAGTCGTTGATTCACGTTTAGTGTCGGGCGACTCCGCGTTGGAGCCGGAGGGTCATCTCGACGTCTCGAGCGCACCGGGGCGCCGTGGAGCGAATTCCGTGATCACCTCGTGGCGGCGATTGCCGCCACGACTGCCTAGTACACCGCCTGGCTTAGCCGGGGGCCGGCATGGCGACTCGGCCTTATCGGCTAGCCGTTCGGGTTAGTGGCCCGGCTGGTGTACCAGCTGGCCACGGCGGCCCTGGATGTGCGGCCGAGCTTGTGCAGGATGTGGCTGACGTGGTTCTCCACCGTGCGCTCCGACAAGGTGAGTCGCTGCCCGATCGCGGCATTGCTGAGTCCCTCGGCGACCAGGGCGGCGATCTCGAGCTCGCGGCGGGTGAGAGTGGGCTCGGACCGACGGGACGCGGTCAGCTGATCCGCAAGCACAGTAGCGAGCGGGTGCATGCCCAGCCGTCGGGCCAGTCGGGCCGCGGTCTCGGCGTGCTCCTGGCCTGGGCGCGAGCCGAGGCCGTACGCGGTCGCGAGCTCGGCGTGGGTCAGCGCGAGGTGGGGCAAAGCGCGCTGGTCCTCGCAGCTACGCAGCGCCGCGTGCAGGTGACGGCGACCCTCCTCTTCCCAGCCGAGCAGCACGGCAAGCCGCCCCAGCGACAAGGCGACCGGCCCCTCGTACGGTCCGTAGGCGACGCCGATCGCTTGCAACCCGGCGTACGGGAGTAGCTGGTCGTAGAGCACCGGCGCCGAGTCGACGTCGCCGAGCCAAGTGCACACCTCCGCGTTCCCGACTGTGGCGATCAGCCACTCGGTGGCCCGCTCCGGCATCCGTTTCAGATGCGGCACGAGGGCTTTCCACTCCCACGCCGTCTCCTCCCGCTTGCCGGCGCTGCGCAGTTGCACCGCCAGCCAGCCGCGGGCCAGGTACGGCATCTCGTCGACTGCTCGGCGCACCTGCTGCTCGACCTCGTCGGCATCCTCACCGGTCATTCTGGCCAGGGTGGCCCGGAAGATCAGGTGCCAGAACCCTGCTTCGGAATCGGGACCACCGACCGCAAGTGCGGTGTCGTTCAGCGCGGCGGCCTCGGCGAACCGCCCTTCCAGCAGTCGGGCCGAGGCCTTGACCAGCAGCAGGTGGACCTGCCACGCCGCCTTGCCGAGCCGCTCCACGAGCGGTGTCAGCGCAGCTAGTTCTGCCGTCAGGTCGAGGCGGTTGCCGAGCTCTGCGTACGCGTCCATCCGCCAGCGGCGGCCCCAGCAGACGTACTCATCCACCCCTGTACGGCGGCCCAGGTCGATTGCCGCATCGGCCAGCACCAGCCGCTCCCCGATATGGGTGGGGTTGAGTCGCTCGGCGTGCCGAGCCCGCAGCCGCAAGAAGGACGTCTCCGGATCGTCCACAGCGGAATCCCCGCTCAGCTCGACCCGATCGGGGCCGAACGGATCGCTGGTGGCCACCAGCTGCGCCCGCAGCCGTGCCGAGCGGATCGGGTCGGCGTCACCCAGCCGTGCCAGGGCCTCCGCGCACAACTCGTGTACGCGGGCCATCATGGCGAAATTGTGCGATGGCCGGATGAGGGTCGCGGCGTCGGCCAGCGTCACCGGATCCTCGGCACGGCGACTCAGGTCGGCAACGGCGGAGACGCTCTTCCAGGCGTCGCTGAGCGCGCCCTCGTCATGCTGCCGTCGAGCCTGCCGCAGCAGCTCGAATCGGGCCGCCGGATCCGCAGCCGACGGTTCCCGCACGACCGCCAGCTTAGGGTCGGCCTCGCGGTGCGAACAGGACTTTTGAGTGGTCAGATGAGTGGTTCCACGGCTGTGGTGTACGCCTTCGGGCCCTTACGGTCGCCTCATGAGCACTCGAGTCTCCACGCCGGCCCGTTCTTCGGCTGGCGAATCTCGTTCCGGCAGCCGGATCCGGACTCTGGGCTTGGTATGTGCTGTCGGTGGGCTGCTCGGCGCGGCCTCAGTCGTACCCATGCTGGCCGTGCCGCCGATGGTGGGGCCGGACCGGTTCAGCTATCAGTTCAGCGCTGGATGGCACATCGCCGCCGAAGTGTTCTTTGCCCTGCAGCACCTCACGCTGCTGGCCGGGGTCGTGGGTCTGGCGGCGTACTGCGGCCGATATGGGTCTCGGCTGGTCCGTGCCGGTCTCGTCGTCACCGGCTTAGGTGTGGTCACCCTGGTTTGTTGCGAGGTGCTCGCAGCCACGGCGGCGTACGAGCCGAGCGACAGCCCGTGGGCCATGACCGTCGGCAGTTTCTACGGGGTGGCGATGTTGCTGATCGGTGTCGGGCTGGTGGTCGCCGGACTCGTTATCGCCCGGCGGAGGATGCTGACCGGCTGGGCGCGCTGGATCACTCTGGCCACGGGCGGCTATGTGTTCGTAATCTTGTTCCCAGCCGTTTTCGGGCCGAATGTGGCCGGACGGCTGGCGATCGGTGGCTGGATGCTCGCCTGGGCGGCCGTTGGCTGGGCTGTCGCCCGGACCGAGCGCGACGGCGGAGGAGAGCAGGGTGGCTAGCAGCGCCCCAACGCGCACCGTACAGCGGCAGCGCTCCCCAAGCCGGAACGCCTCACTCCTATCTCTACTGCTGGTGGGTGCCGTATGTGGGCTGGCCTGGGCGGCTTCGTTGCGCGGCTTCATGTCTCAGGTCGCCGGACCGGAATCGGCTGTGACCTGGTCGGGAACGTTCGGCTGGATTCTGGTTCCCGGCGTCGTGACCGGGGTGCTGCTGGGCTGGGCGGAGTACCTGCGGCGGACCGGGGGGCGGCGCGGTTGGCGGTGGCTGGCCCTCGCTCCGCTCGTGTTCGCCGGCGTCTTGCTGCCTGGACTGCTCGATCCGGCGACGATGTTCGAGGGCGGTGTCGGCGGCGGGGCAATTGGGGTGCCGATCTACGGCATGGCCGGTGGGTACGCCATCTCGGGTCGCGGTCCGCTGGTGGCGCGGATCGGTTGTGGCGTGCTGTTCCTGACAATGATTCCGATTTGGGCGTTGACCGTCACCGCGTTCGGCGGCCCGGGGCTCGCCGTGGACACCCCACGCGGGTTGTGGGTTGCCCTGTACTACTGGTCGCTGATGGTGGTGCTGGCGCTGGCCTGCGCCATCCCGCACCGACCAGTGATCGCCCCGACCGCATCGGCTTGATCGGACAGCGCGTTAGCTCAGCCCTTAGTGCGAATCACGGCTCACATGATCTCCACTGGCGCCGACAAGGAAGTCGAGATCGGCGCCCGTGTCGGCCTGCTGTACGTGATCTATATAGAGCCGCTCCCAGCCGCGTACGGGGTTGGCGAAACCTGCAAGGGTGGCGGCGTTCGGCCGGCGGCGCTGTAGCTCCTCCTCCGACACCTCCAGCGTCAACGTTCGGCCGGGTACGTCGAGGGTGATCTCGTCTCCCGTCTGGACCAATGCCAGTGGTCCGCCGGCGGCAGCCTCGGGGGCGACATGCAGCACCACGGTTCCGTAGGCGGTACCGCTCATCCGGCCGTCGCAAATCCGCACCATGTCGCGTACGCCCTGCTCGAGCAGCTTTTTCGGCAGTGGCATGTTCGAGACTTCTGGCATTCCGGGGTAACCCTTCGGCCCGCAGCCGCGCAGCACTAGCACGGTGTTCGCATCCACCTCGAGGTCAGGGTCGTCGATGCGTGTGTTGAAGTCCTCGATGCTGTCGAAGACGAGAGCGCGTCCGCGGTGCTGGATCAAGTGCGGGGAGGCAGCGGCTGGTTTGATGATGGCGCCGGCGGTGGCGAGGTTGCCGCGTAGCACCGCGATGCCGCCCTCGGTCAACAGCGGCTCACGTCGAAGGCGGATCACCTCGGCGTCCCAGATCGGCGCCGCGTCTAGGTAGTCGACAAGTGGACGCCCAGTCACAGTCACGGCCGTCGGGTCGAGAAGATCGCGTACTTCCCGCAGAACCGCGAGCAGGCCGCCGGCACGATAGAAGTCATCCATCAAGAACCGGCCTGCCGGCTGTAGGTCGACCAGCAGCGGGACGTGCGAGCCAATCCGGTCGAAATCGTCCAGTGTCAGGTCAATCCCGAGCCGCCCGGCAATCGCCAGCAGGTGGACCACGGCGTTGGTGGATCCGCCGACAGCGGCCATGGTCACGATCGCGTTGGCGAACGAAGCATGCGTGAGGAACGTGCTCGGCCGTCGATCGGCGGCGACCATCTCCACGATCAACCGCCCGGTTCCGTGGGCAGCCTCCAGCAGGCGACTATCAGCCGCGGGTGTCCCGGCGACGCCAGGGACGACGGTTCCGAGCGCCTCGGCGACCAGCGCCATCGTTGACGCGGTACCCATGGTGTTGCAGTGCCCCCGGCTCCGGATCATCGCCGACTCCGATTGGGTGAACTGCTCCGCGGAGAGGGTCCCGGCCCGGACCTCCTCCGACAACCGCCAGACGTCAGTGCCGCAGCCCAGGGACACGCCGCGAAAGGTGCCGGTCAGCATCGGCCCGCCGGGCACCACCACGGCGGGCAGGTCGACCGAGGCGGCGGCCATAAGTAAGGACGGGATGGTTTTGTCGCAACCGCCGAGCAGCACCACGCCGTCGATCGGGTTGGCCCGAAGCATCTCCTCGGTGGCCATCGCGGCCATGTTGCGCCACAGCATCGCGGTGGGCCGGAGCAGGGTCTCGCCCAGCGACACCACCGGGAGCTCCAGTGGGATACCGCCGGCCTCGTACACACCGTTCTTCACCGATGCGGCCACCTCGGTCAAGTGGGCGTTGCACGGGGTGAGGTCCGAAGCCGTATTCGCGATCGCGATATGCGAACGGCCGGTGAACGCGTCACCCGGCACGCCGCGACGCATCCACGCGCGGTGGATATAGGCGTGGCGATCATCGCCGGCGTACCAGTGGGCACTTCGCAGCCGGCTTCCAACACTGAGATCGTTTGCCGAGGTCATGGCTCCTTACTAGCCGAAGCGGCATCGGGAGTCGAGGCGTGCCGGACCGGCTGCTAGAACAAGCTCGTCAACGGGATAGCAGGATCAGCAAGATCATCAGCGTTGATCGGGCGTCCTGACGTGATCAATTGTTCGATGTCCCCGGCGACGTCCCAGATGTTGATGTTCATGCCAGCCTGGATGCGCTGCTCGTAGAGCCAGAAGACGATCACCTGGCGTGAATCCGGGTACCGCCGGAAGATCACGTGGTCATAGCCGGCCGGGCCGATATCACCGGTGTATTCCATGCCCAGGTCGTACTGATCGGTAAAGAAGTATGACGGCCGTACGTCAACCGCGTCGTGGTCCAGCATCGCCTTGGCGGCAACAGCGCCTTGACGTCGGGCGTTGGCCCAGTGCTCGACACGGATGTGCCGACCCAGGCGTGGGTTGTACGTGTGGGCGATATCGCCGGCGGCGAAGATGTCCGGATCGGAGGTCCGCAGGTGTTCGTCAACGACGATGCCGTTGTCGATCTTGAGGCCGGCGTCTGCGGCGAGTTCGGTGCGCGGTGCGACGCCTACGCCAACAATGATCATGTCCGCATCGATCCGAGTCCCGTCGCTCAGCATGACACCCGTCGCCGTCCCGTGCCTGCCAGTCAGTTCGGCCGCCGTGGTCCGATAGCGCAGGTCCACACCGTGGCTGCGGTGTAGTTCGTCAAAGATGGGTGCAACCTCGAGGCCGAGGACGTGCTGCAGCGGCAGATCGCCAGAGACGAGGAGCGTGACATCCACCCCCGCGGCGCGGGCAGCGGCGGCGGTTTCCAGCCCGATCCAGCCGGCGCCGATGATCACCACCCGTTTCGCCTGGCCGAACTCGATCTTGAGGCGCTCACTGTCCTCGACGTTCCGCAGGTAGTACACGCCGTCGAGATCTGCGCCTGGCACGTCGAGGCGGCGCGGCTTCGAACCGGTGGCTAGCAGCAGTTTGTCGTAGTCCAGCTGGGCACTACTTGCGGTGGTAACGGTCCGCGAGGGGGGGTTGATTGAAGTCCCACCATTGCCCAAAAACAGCTCGACCGCGTGCTCGGCGTACCACGACTCTGAATGGACAAAGATGCTGTCGCGGTCAGCTTTGCCTTGGAGGTAGTCCTTGGACAAGGGAGGGCGCTCGTACGGAGCACTGGGCTCCTGACCGAGCAGAGTGATCTTCCCGTCGAAACCTTCCTCGCGCAGGGTCTGAGCTGCGATGGCGCCGGCCATGCCGCCGCCGACAATGACGAAGCTGGGTTTTGCGTTCATCGATGAGCCTCCTCGTGGGAGGCGATCAGGGTAAAGAACTCGGCGCGAGAGGCGGCGTCGCTGCGGAGCTGACCATGCAGCGCGGAGGTGACCGTAATGGCGCCCGCTGCTCGGACGCCACGCACGGTCATGCACAGATGCTCGGCTGCTACGACGACACCCACACCGCGCGGCGCAAGCTGATCTTGGAGCCAGTCGGCGACCTGCTGCGTCAGCCGCTCCTGCACCTGGGGGCGGCGGGCGAAGAGTTCGACCACCCGAGCCAACTTGGATAGGCCAAGAATCCGATCTCCCGGTAGGTAGCCGACGTGAGCCACCCCGACGAACGGCAGCAGGTGATGCTCACACACCGACTGAACGGGGATCGAGCGAGCGATGATCAGCTCGTCGTATCCGGCGTCGTTGGGGAATGTGGTCAAGTCGAACGGACGGGGGCTGAACATCTCGGCGTACGCGCGCGCCATCCGAGCCGGGGTAGCCGCCAAGCTCTCGGTGTCGAGGTCCACTCCGAGCGCGACCAGGAACGCGGCTGCTGCCTGTTCCGCCGCGGCCAAATTGGCTCCACTCGAGGGTTTGACGACATGCAGCGTCGTCCGTGGGGGAGCTTGACCTGGTTCGGCACCGTTGACCAGGGCGCTTTGCGCACTTGGCGTCATTGTTGATCCTTCTTCTAAAAGACACTAACGTTGACGTTAGACGAGGAGGAGTTCTTTCGTCAAGCGATTTGTCCTTTAGAAGAGACGGCATTCATGACCAGAGACGATCTTGCGGCGCGTGTGGCTGGCGTTGCGGCGCTCGCCGACCCGGTCCGGCGCGACCTCTACCTG
>Ga0307286_10000419_pt1 | contig 11721 bp, 7 predicted proteins | sample ER_DNA_140_FD_194478 | JGI IMG/M metagenome (GOLD analysis project Ga0307286, IMG submission 194478) | Bulk soil microbial communities from the East River watershed near Crested Butte, Colorado, United States - ER_DNA_140 | ecosystem: Environmental > Terrestrial > Soil > Floodplain | place: USA... | reverse complement strand
AAGTACTGGACGAGCGGCTTGCCGTCCTTGTCGAGGAAGGCTTGGCCGATGAGCCGGCTTCCCACCGGTGCCCGCGACTCCGGCCTACTGAGCAGGGATCCGTCAGCGCGGCTATGCAGGCCTGGCAGTTGGGCCACCGCTGTTATGGCCAGGGGGTAGGCGATGCCGAGCGCGACCGTGAGGAGAAGTAGCACTCGGAGGGCGGCGAGATGCTGGGCGAGCCAGGATGGAAGTCGCATCACGATAGCCCGGGAATCATCGAGAGCAGCAGGTCGATGATCTTGATTCCGACGAACGGCGCGACGATCCCGCCAAGTCCATAGACCAGGAGGTTGCGCCGCAGCATGGCACTGGCGCTGCCCGGGACGTACCGTACGCCGCGCAGTGCGAGGGGTACCAGCGCCACGATGATCAAGGCATTGAAGATCACTGCGGCGAGGATCGCCGTCGTGGGGCTGTGGAGCTGCATGATGTTGAGTCTGTTGAGACTGGGGTAGACCGCTGCGAACATCGCGGGGATGATCGCGAAGTATTTCGCGATGTCGTTGGCGATGGAGAACGTGGTCAGCGCCCCTCGGGTGATCAGCAGCTGTTTGCCGATCTCGACGATTTCGATGAGCTTGGTGGGGTCGGAGTCGAGGTCGACCATGTTCCCGGCTTCCTTGGCGGCCGAGGTGCCGGTGTTCATTGCGACGCCGACATCGGCCTGCGCTAGGGCGGGGGCATCGTTGGTGCCGTCTCCGGTCATTGCGACCAGATTGCCGCCTTGCTGCTCAGCCTTGATCAACGCCATCTTGTCCTCCGGCGTTGCCTCGGCCAGGAAGTCGTCCACACCGGCTTCGGCGGCGATGGCGCGGGCGGTCAATGGGTTGTCGCCGGTGATCATCACCGTACGGATGCCCATCCGTCGCATCTCGTCGAAGCGCTCGCTCATGCCGGTCTTGACGACGTCTTTGAGGTAGATCACGCCGAGGGCGCGCGCTGGTTCGCCGTGGATCTGGGCGGCGACTACGAGCGGCGTACCTCCGGCTGCGCTGATCCCATCCACGATCGGACCCATGCCATTGCCGGATCCGCCATCGTTCTCTCGTACCCAGGCCAAAACAGCAGCGGCCGCACCCTTACGCACCCGAAGCTCCGCACCATCTGTCTCCCGGGCGGGCAGGTCGACCCCGGACATGCGCGTCTGGGCGCTGAACGGCACCCAGTTGGCTGCCGCCAGCTCGCCCGGCTGACGAGCCCGCAGCCCGTAGCGTTCCTTGGCCAGGACGACAACGGAGCGTCCCTCAGGTGTCTCGTCGGCGAGGCTGGATAGCTGGGCGGCGTCGGCCAGTTCGACCTCGTCGGCTCCGCCGACCGGGATGAATTCGCTCGCCTGCCGGTTGCCTAGCGTGATCGTGCCCGTCTTGTCCAGTAGCAGGGTGTTGACGTCGCCGGCCGCTTCGACAGCACGACCTGACATGGCCAGCACATTGCGCTGCACCAGACGGTCCATGCCCGCGATACCGATGGCCGACAAGAGAGCGCCGATCGTGGTCGGGATCAGGCAGACCAACAGCGATACGAGCACGATCCCCGTGACGCCGTAATTGTTCAGCACCGCGCTGTCCGGTGCCGCCGCCTGGACCCCTTTGGAGTAGATCGCCAGCGGCTGCAGCGTTGCCACGGCAAGGAGAAACAGAATCGTGAGCGCGGCGAGCAGGATGTTCAGGGCGATCTCATTAGGGGTTTTCTGCCGGTTCGCCCCTTCGACGAGAGCGATCATCCGATCGATGAAGCTTTCGCCGGGCCGTTGGGTGATCCGGACGACGATTCGATCGGAGAGAACCTTGGTTCCGCCCGTGACCGCGGACCGGTCTCCGCCGGATTCCCGGATCACCGGCGCTGACTCTCCGGTGATCACGGATTCGTCCACCATGGCAATCCCGTCGACGACGTCTCCGTCGCCGGGGATCACCTGTCCGGCCTCAACGACGACCACATCTCCTAGCCGGAGAGCGTTGGCCGGCACCGCTTCCTCTTCCACACTGGCCGCACCGGGGGACCAGTCAAGCAGCCGACGGGCAGTGGTCTCCTGGCGGGCGCGCCGGAGCGTCGCCGCCTGCGCCTTCCCCCGGCCTTCCGCGACCGCCTCAGCAAGATTCGCGAACAGCACAGTCAGCCAGAGCCAGATCGTGATCGACCACGCGAACAGGCTGGGTTGTAGCACCGCGAGCACGGTGGTGAAGATGGAGCCGATCTCAACGACAAACATCACCGGATTGCGCCACAGCGTCCGAGGATCGAGCTTGCGCAGCGCGTCGGGGACGGATCGCCACAACAGTTTGGGGTCGAGCAGCCCAGCTCCAACGCGACGCGCGGGCGACGTGGACTGCTGCTTGGCGCCCCCATCGGTGGTGCTGGCAGGTTCCGAGGACGGCAACACAGTCGAGCGGTCGGAGCTCATCTGAGTCCCTCCGCGAGCGGTCCGAGCGCCAGCGCAGGCAGGAAGGTCAGGGCGACCAAGATGATCACCACTCCGGCAAGCATGCCGACGAACAGAGGTTGATGGGTTCGCAAGGTCCCGGCAGTGACCGGGGATTCGCCTTGCGCTCCGAGTGAGCCGGCCAGACCCAGCACCAGCACGATCGGGAGAAACCGGCCGAACAACATCGCCAGTCCAAGGGAGGTGTTGTACCAGACCGTATTGACGCTAATGCCGGCAAAGGCGGAGCCGTTGTTGTTGGCTGCTGACGTATAGGCGTACAACACTTCGGACAACCCGTGGGGTCCGGTATTCAACATCGACGCCCGCGCGGATGCCGAAGCCATGGCCGCCGCCGTCCCCACCAGGACGAGGATCGGTGTCACGAGGAAGTACAGCGAGGCGAACTTGATCTCCCGAGATCGGATCTTCTTGCCGACGTACTCCGGCGTACGCCCAACCATCAGTCCTGCGACGAACACAGTGATCACCGCCAGCACCAACATCCCGTACAGACCCGAACCCGTGCCGCCCGGCGCCACCTCCCCCAGCATCATGTTCGCAATCGGCACCATCCCACCCAAGGCGGTGTAGGAGTCGTGGAAAGAATTCACCGCACCTGTCGAGGTCAGCGTGGTCGCCGAGGCGAAGGTCGCGGACTGGGAAATTCCAAACCGGGCCTCCGTACCCTCCGTAGCAGCACCGACCGCTTGAGGCACCGTCCCGCCAGCCTGCAGTTGGAAGTAGTTGACCGCCGCAACGCTGATGACCGCCAAGATCACCATCACGGCGACGATCGCGTAGCCCTGGCGAAGATCACCAACCATCCGACCAAAGACCCGCGGCAGGCTGAACGAGATGGCGAGAAGCGAAAACACCTCGATCCAGTTGGTCCACGACGTCGGATTCTCGAAGGGGTGGGCGCTATTGGCGTTGTAGAAACCGCCGCCGTTGGTTCCCAGCTCCTTGATGATCTCCTGGCTCGCCACAGGCCCGCCCGTAATGTGCTGACTGTTGCCCGCCAACGTTGTGACATCGGTGCCGGGAGAGAGATTCTGCACCATGCCCGCTGCGACGAAGATGATTGCGCCGACGACGGCAATCGGCAGTAGCAGCCGGAAGCAAATGCGGGTGAGGTCAACCCAGAAGTTGCCCAGGCTGCCGTTCCCTATGCGGGCGAAACCACGGATCAGCGCGAAGGACACCGCGATGCCAACCGCGGCGGATGCGAAGTTCTGAACCGCGAGCCCGGCCATCTGGACCAGGTGGCCCATCGTGGATTCACCCGAGTACGACTGCCAGTTCGTATTCGTCGCGAAGCTCACCGCGATGTTCCACGCCTGGTCCGGTGCGACGCCGGAAAAACCTAGGCTGAGCGGAAGATGGCTCTGCAGCCGAAGAAAACCGTAGAGGAACAGGATTGACACCGCCGAGAACGCCAACACGCTGCGCGCGTACACGCCCCAGGACTGCTCGGCCTTGGGGTCTGCACCTACGAGCCGGTACGCGAACCGCTCCGGAGCCAGATCCCGCGGCGAGGTCGCAATCCAATGCAGCAGGTCACCCAGCGGCCGGTGCACAACGACCAGAGCTACGGCCAGCGACGTCACAAATAAGACACCAGCGAGCGATTCCGACATTAGAACCTCTCCGGAAACAGCAGCGCCAAGACAAGGAACACGGTCAGCAGAACCGCGACCACTAGGCCCACAGCGTTCTCCGCACTCACAGACGCTGCCCAGCCCGCACTGTGAGTGTCAAGATCACGAACGCCAGCACCGTCAAGACGACGAAAACCACGTCAGGCACCCGCAGTTCCGATCGCTACGATTCCGGTCCACACGCCTGTTATCCGACAACCGGATCCCGAACTCGCCTAGCCCTCTTCACGCGTCCTTTACGCGGAGCGGCTCAAAATTCACGGTATTTCTACGCATTAGGCCGCCGCGCCATGTTCAGCAGAGTCTCATGGTCCTGACGCTCAAAGGACCAGTGCTCCCACCGGGATGCCTCGCTGGGTCAAGATCTTTATTGCCGCCGCGGTGGCGCTGATCGTGCTCATGGTGGTCGCCATGCTGCTCATCGGCGGCCACCATGGGCCGGGAAGACACTTGTCGTCACCAACGCAAGCCCAAACAGCACCAACCACCCCATTAACAACTAGTGCCGCGGGCGAAGGCGGGCGCTGATGCAGATGGCGCCCGCCACCCGGCGGGTGGCATTGACTGTGCATGTCGTCTGCTCGGTGGGCTGGATTGGTGCCGCGGCGGCCTACCTGGTGCTTGCCGTAGCCGGCGCTACAAGCCGAGAAGTCCTCACGGTGCGCGCCGCCTGGATCGGCATGCAACTCACCGGCTGGTATGCCATCGTTCCGCTCGGCTGCCTCGCCTTCCTCACCGGCCTCGTCATGTCGCTCTGCACGCCATGGGGGCTCCTGCGTCATTACTGGGTGCTGATCGCTTTCCTGCTCACCGCCCTGGCGCTCGCCGTGCTGCTCCTGCACATGCCCACCGTGACAAGAGCGGCCGATGTTGCCCGCTCCACAGACGCCGCATCCGCCGTTACCCCCGGCGGCGACGTCGTGCACCCAGCCCTCGGCCTCGTCGTACTTGTTGTGGTCGCCACGCTGAATATTCAGAAGCCGCGTGATCTGACCGCTTTGGGCAACGCCCGCAGTCCGACAAGGCTCGGCTGTCAAGCAAACAACAAAAGTTGCCAAAAACATCGGCTATTGAAGATTGATCAGGGCGAGGAGCGTGGGTGCATATCCGGTAGGCCGTCGGCTAGTTGAGTGGTGTGGAAGTCCGCACCGACGCAACAACGTCGCGAATTGCCTGGCTGGCTGCGGCAGCATTCGTTTCGTCGAGAACAAGCGAGGCGTGTGTTGCGTCGGCGACAATACGGTGGCGACTATTAGTTGACAGGGTGGCCAGCTTGCCCTGCGCCGCCAGCCATGCAGCGTCATGCTCACGGCCGGCCGTGACGACGATGAGCGGCTTATCGGCAAAGTCAACAAGTGAAGCGGCCTGATGTACGGCCATCGATCCCTCGAGAAATTCGTTGAGGAAGCTTGCGACATCGCTGGCGGTGGCGCTCCTAGTGCGCGCCTCGTCCCGGGAGCGTGGCGGCAGACTGCCGTAGGAGGACTGAACGTACACCCTTGTCACACCGAGGTGAGCCACGGCCGGTAGCAACGCTGAGATGCGACCGACCAGGTCGTAGGACCCGCTCTTGGTCGGCGGCGCCGGAGCCGATGCCGGGGCGGTGGAGTCCAGCAGCACCATGCCGGCAACCTGGTCGGGGTAGTTGGCGGCGAAGGTGAGGACGTACAGGCCGCCGAATGAGTGACCGGCTAGCACGTACGGCCCGGGAATGTGTGCGCGTGCCAACAACGTGTGCAGGTCGGCGGCGGTCTGCGCTGCGTCCTGCGGGCCGTCAGCAGCTTCGCTCCAACCTCGGCCGGCTCGGTCATAGACGCAGACTCTGGTGTCGGCCGCCACGGCCGGTGCTATCCAACTCATTCCTGAAGAGGCTTCGCCAAGACCCGGTTCCAGCACGACTGTGGGACTGCCGGAGCCGGTGCAGTACAGATGCAACCTGTGCCCGCCGACGTCGATGAGCTGGCCGGGCATGGGATAGGCGGTCGCATCCACCGACTCCGCAACCGTTTCATAGCCTCCACCCACCGAGGCCAGAGCCAACACAGCGAATACGGGATACAGCATCCACTGTGCGGTTCGGCTACGTAGCTCAGTGCGGGACCGGATGATCATCCAGACAACGAGCCCGAGCAGCACCGGCGGCCACACCCAGCCGAACACATTGCTCACGGTGTCCGACCCGAGCAGTGAAATCAGACCGACCAGCGTGAAGAACACGGCCGGCGCAGCCGCCCACCGCTGGGGCTGGTCGCTGAACCGTATCGAAAGCGCGGCCAACAATGCCCAACCGAGAGCAAAGGCCAGCAAGACCATGCCGGTGAGCACATTCTCTTTCGCCTCGATGAACGGAGCGGCCACGAGAACCACCGCAACAACCAGGCCTGTGGCCAACGATGCGGCGACGATCAACCCAATGCGTCCATTCGTCGTGGGTTGCAAACGTCGGCGTTGCTGCCCTGAACGACTGTCCTGAGTTGTCATGGCCGTATGGGCTCAATTCGGTGAAGATGGACGCTGATGCATCGACTGGATCGATAGCCGGGGGAGGCCGCAGCCGGGCGGGGCAGCTCAGTCGTTAGGTGGCCGGTGCTTCCAGGGAAAGACCCACCGGAACGTGCTCAGGATTGGGCGTTTGCACCAGCAGTCGGCACCGCAGCCGCACCGCACGGCACCCATCCCTTCCACGAAACGGCCGATGACGGCGAAGAGCACATACAGACCAACGAGAGATTTAACGACACGACGCAACATCGTCTGCGCCTTCCAGGGAGCGTTGAGGTACCTGTCTGAGTATGCCGCCCCGCGAAGCACTAGCCGGGCGTCGACCGAAGGACAGCCGGGCCCGGGGGGTTGGAATTGGATTAGAGCCGTCGCCGTAGCCGGTTCGGTGGGTGTTCAGGCCTTGTCTCGTCGCTCTCCGGTGGCATCTGCTCGGCGGGTGGCGTCCATCACCTCCCCGACGAGTTGTTCGAGGATGTCTTCAAGTGCAATCAGGCCGCGGATTTGGCTGTCCTCGTCGATCAGGCGGGCGAGGTGTGAGCCGCTACGGCGCAACGTTACGAGCGCGGTCTGCAAGGTGGCGGTGGTCGGGATGTCAGCCAGTGGGCGGATGTGGCCACGCTCCACCGGCTGGTTTCGTGACGCCAGGTCGGTTTCTAAGACATCGGCCAGGTGGATGTAACCGATGAGGCTCGCTCCGGTCGAGGAGTGATCGGCTGCTCGAACGGGGAAGCGGGAGTAGCCGGTGGCGGTGACGAGCTGCTCGACATCGGCAGGGGTGACGTCCGGTTCGACGGTGACTAGAGCCTTCAGCGGCATTGCGACGACGTCGGCCTTGGTCTCTTCGAAAGCCAGCGCTTCGGATAGCAGCTCACGCTGGTTGGCGTGGAGGAGGCCTTCTTCGCTGGATTCACCGATCAGCGCCGCTACGGAGTCTCTGTCGAGTACGTCGCCGATTTCACTCACGGGTGTGATGCGCAGCAGTTTCAACACGGCGGTTGCCAGGGCAGTCAGGCTGATGATGATCGGGCGGAATAGGCGCACGAAGACCAGCAAGGGCGGGGCGAGCATCATCGCGGCGTGTTCTGGTCCGGTGAGGGCGAGGTTCTTCGGCACCATTTCGCCGAGCAGCATGTGCAGGCAGGACACCAAGGTAAGCGCGATGGCGAGCGCGAGCGGGTGGACGAGCTCATGCGGGACATGGAGTGCAGCCAGAGGTCCGGTGAGGAGGGTGGCGATGACTGGTTCGGCGAGCGCGCCAAGACCGAGGGAGGCGAGGGTGATGCCGAACTGGCAGGCCGAGATCATCAAGGGCAGCTGCTCGATGGCCCGCAGTGCGGTCCGAGCTCGGCGGGAAGTGCTCAGCAGCGGTTCGAGCCTGGAGCGGCGGCTCGCGAGGACCGCGAACTCAGCCCCGACGAAGAACCCGTTCGCCGCGATGAGCGCAAACGCGAGCAACAGCGAGGCGGCCGTCATGCTCCACCGCCCTCGTCGCGGGTTGGTGTGGTGGCGGGGGCCTCTGAGCGCGTGACCTCGGGATTGTCAGAGCGAGGGGTGACTCGGACCTCATCGATCCGCCGACCGTCCATACGCTCCACGGTGAGCGTGGCGCCGGGCACGTCGACGCTGTCGCGGGATCTTGGGATACGGCCGAGTACTTGCAAGATGAGCCCGGCCACCGTCTCGTAATCGGCGTGTCCGGGCGGCAGCTCGATACCGATGGCGGCCTGGATCTCGTCTGGCCGGAGCAGCCCGGATATTAGCCAGGTCCCGTCAGCGTGGCGTTGGATGCCAAGTGCGGGCGGGTCATGTTCGTCCACGACGTCGCCGACGAGTTCTTCCACCAAGTCTTCGAAGGTGACGATCCCGGCCGTGCCGCCGTACTCATCAACCACAACCGCCAGTTGCAGGCTGCGTTCTTGCAGCAGATGCAGCAACCGGTCCAAGGCCATAGAGGGCGGCACGAGCACCGGCTGTGCCATGACCTCCCGGACCCCCGTCGCGCTGCGGTCCAGCTCAGGGACGGCAACGGCTTGTTTGACGTGCACGACACCCCAGATGTCGTCGATACTGTCTCCGATCACCGGGAAGCGGGAGTGGCCCGTCTCACGCGTGGCCTCGATCACCGTCGTTACCGACGCTGAGGCAGACACGGTCCGCAGGCGGGTGCGGGGTGTCATGACATCGGCGGCGGTCTTTGCGCTGAAGCTCAGCGAGTGTTCCATCAACACCGCCGTCTCCGATCCCAGCGCTCCCTGGACACCGGCTCGCCGCACCACCGAGGCCAACTCGTCGGGGGTGCGGGCGGAGCGCAGTTCCTCCACCGGTTCCACCTTGACCAGACGCAGTAGCCGGTTCGCCGAGCCGTTCAGTAACCCAATCAGCGGGCGTGTCACCGTGGTGAACACCAGCAGAGGTGGCACCACCCATAGAGCCGCCCCGACAGGTCGGGACAGGGCGATGTTCTTCGGCACCAGCTCGCCGAACACCATCTGCACACCTGTGGCCAGCAGCAACGCCGCAGCTACCGCGGTGACCTCTGCGACATCGGCATCGAGCCCGAGCACGCCGAGTGGTCCCAGCAGAAGCGTCGCAACCGACGGCTCGGCCACAAAGCCGATCGCGAGACTCGTGACCGTGATACCCAGCTGGGCGCCCGACAGGTACGTCGACAGCCGCTGCAGGGTCCCCCGCACCCGACCGAACCGTATGCTGCCCTCCCGGGCGCGCGACTCCACGAGGTTGCGGTCCACCGTTACCAGCGCCGTCTCCGCAGCCACGAACACCGCATTCCCAACAATCAAGACCGCAGCCACACCTAGCAGGATCCAGGCGGTGCTCATCCCATGATCACCGTCGGGTGGACACAAGACGGAGCGCCGGCACCCGTGCCGCTTCGGGGCCATCGTCACACCGGCGGCAGGATCGTCGTCGGGCGTCTTCGGGCCCGGTCATGGGTCCCAGGCTAGATCAAGATTCGGAGCTGGTTCGATCAGACGTGTCGCTAATGACCAGCGCTCCCGCCAGGTCCAGGTATGTCGACCCCAGCGGTTTCCTCGGGCTGTAACGGGGCAAATCATCAATATGCCGGCAGAGCTGCCTAGGCTCTTGGAGAGGTGACCCTCTAGCGGCACTGAAAGAGAGGGATGTCATGCGCATTCCCAATATCGCCCGCCGCATCAGTCCCTGGGCTGTCAATCGAGCTGACGGCTTGAGCCACCTCCCAGGGCCTCAAGCCGAGGGCGACAAGGAGGCCGACCCGGCCGTATCGGAAGACGCTGTCCCGGAGGATGAGCCCGCGCCCCGCAAACCGATTCCCCAGCGGGTCGTGGTGATTCGCCCGCGCTCGGTGCTGATGGTCCTGCTCGTCTTAGTGGCCGTCGCTGCGGTTGTCAGCTTCGTCTTCTTCGCATCCTACGGCCTGACCGTAATCGCCATTGCATTGTTCTTGGCCCTCGCGCTGAACCCAGCGGTGGAGTTCTTTCAAAGCCGAGGGCTCAAACGTCACTGGGCAGTCTTCGCCGTCTACATCGCGGCCCTGGTTGTGCTGGCAGTGCTCGTGTTGGTACTTATTCCACCCCTAGTCTCCCAACTCACCACCCTGATCAACGCAGCGCCTGACTTCTTCGCCAAGCTGCGCCAGGGCAACGGTCCGGCCGGCATGTTGGAACGGAAGTATCAAATTGTCGAGCGAATCCAGGCTGCGACAAACGGCCTGGACCTGACCAAGTGGAGCGGAGCGGCTGCCTCGGGGCTCGCTGTCATCGAGCGGATTGCAACCAGCCTCGTCGGGGTCATTCTCATCGCGTTCTTGACCCTCTTCATGTTGCTGGAGGGGCCGGACTGGCGCCGCCGATTGACCGCGCTGCTTCCCGACAGCAACCGTGGATCGATTGAGCGGATCGGCTCGGGTATCTACACGGCAGTCGGAGGGTTCGTTACCGGTAACCTACTCGCTAGCCTTCTGGCTGGTTTTGTGGCAACTGTGCTGCTGCTGGCCACCGGAGTGCCGTTCGCCCTGCCACTGGGCGTCTTCGTAGTCGTCCTGTCACTCGTGCCCTATCTGGGACCCGCCGTTGTGACTGTGGTTCTGACGCTCATTGGGCTCACGCAAGGTATCGTTCCGGGGCTGGTGATCCTCGGGGTGCTCGTCGGGTACCACCTCCTCGAAGGGCACACGCTGCGTCCCCTGATCTATGGTCGGGCGCTCAAGTTATCGCCACTCGTAGTGATCATCGCCATCCTGCTCGGCACCGAACTCGCCGGCATCCTGGGCGCCCTGCTCGCCATGCCTGTGGCGGGCGCCATCCAGGTCACCATCGCCGAGCTCCTGCGGCAGCGGGACTATCGCAAGAGAGCTGCGGCCTTGCCCTTGCGATGACCGGCCCTTCGCGACCCCGGCCACCGACGGTCGCGCTGCCGTACGCCGTCTCCCGTACGGGGCAGGTCCGAGGAGTTCGGACCCGTGCCTCGGGCGACGAAGATGCCGCCCTGACCCCGCTTGTCGGCAGACTCAAACTGAAGGCTGGACCTCGGTCAATGGTTCGGCCGGCTCGGCTGTCTGGTTCTGGCTGAGGTGTCGAAGTCGATGAACATGCGACAGAAGTAGTCAGGGTTCTCCTCGGCGACCCAGTGGCCGGCGTCGGGCACGAGGTGTCCGGTGACGTCGATGGCGATTTCCTCACACATCGGCGGGTAATTGGCGGCAAGGGTCTGGGCGCCGCCGCCGGAGGCAAGGACGGGGACGGTGAGCTTGCCGTGGGCTGCGATGTCCGCACGGTGGATGTCGGCATCGTGGTCGAGTTCGCGGTAGATCTCGCAGAGCGCGCGCATCGCGCGGGGCGCTTCGAAGGCGCGGGCGTAGACGTCGAGATCGTCCTGGCTGATCGCGTCTGGTTGGTAGCTGAGATCGTCGAAGAAGCGGGTGATGTACCAGCGCTCGCGACCGTGGGTCAGGTAGACGGCGATGTCTGGGTTGGCGTGGAAGTCGAAGTGCCAGCTCTTGGCGACCTTGCGCTGCTCGTAGTAGTCGGTGCCGGGCAGCGGAGCTTCCATGGTGGTCAGGCTGACGACGTCATGGCGGTACCGCATCGCGTA
>Ga0307286_10000418_pt1 | contig 11751 bp, 9 predicted proteins | sample ER_DNA_140_FD_194478 | JGI IMG/M metagenome (GOLD analysis project Ga0307286, IMG submission 194478) | Bulk soil microbial communities from the East River watershed near Crested Butte, Colorado, United States - ER_DNA_140 | ecosystem: Environmental > Terrestrial > Soil > Floodplain | place: USA... | reverse complement strand
CAACCTCAACTTCTCAGCCACCCTCTCCGGGCGGCCCGGCGAGTACATCGTCACGGGCGTCGTGCCCCCAGGGCCGGCTCGCTACGTGCGTGGGGTGGTGCGAACGCGCCTCGAGCCGCAGCAGGTCAGTGTGCTCATGGACGACGCCAAGCTGCGGCCCCAGCCGGTGAAGCAAGCCTCGCTCTTTGCCGCGAATGACGCGCGGGCCTCCTACCAGATCGACGAGCCCCTCCTCGGCCTCGGCTTTGGCCGCGAGACGCAGTACGTCTGGCAAGGGACCTATTACCGGGTGAAGGGCGATCCGGACAACAGCTACGTCTTTCTGCTCGCCGGGGGCGGCATCCTCGCGCTGGGCGGATTCCTGTTCTTGCTCGGGAGCTTCGCCCGCGATGCGTTCAAGCGCCTCCGCACCGCCTTCGGCGCCGACCGCGGCCTCGTCCTCTGGGCGCTCTCGGCGTGGTTCATCGTCGCGGCCAACTGCGCCATGGCGCCGTTCCTCCCGCGCCCGAAGATCGTGCTCAGCCTCTGGGCCCTGATGCTCCTGCCCGCTCTCGTCGAGCGGGTCAGGAAAGAGCGCGCCGACTAGAGGCGCCGCCCCGAGCGTGCGGATCTGCATCGTCACGGTTGCGAGCTACGCCCATGGAATCGGGGGCATGCAGGGCCACGTGGCCGACCTCTGCCGAGGGCTTACGGACGCCGGCCATGAGGTCGAGGTGGTCGCGCCGAGGCATCCCGAGAGACAGGCGCGCACCGAGCACCTCGGCGGGATCTGGCACTTCTGTGACGTTACGGCTCGGAAGCCCGGGCGGCCCTTCAGGAATCGCGACTGGCTGACGGCGTCCGCCGCCGCCTTCGACGAGCTCCACGCCGCGCGCCCGTTCGACATGGTGCACAGCGAGTCTACGAGCGCCCTTGGGCTCTTGCGGAACGGCGTGCATCGCAGAGTCCCAGTCGCCGCCAAGTTCCATGGCAACTACCTCGGGCTCGCGACTGCGACGGTCCGGCGCGGGCTGCGGGAATCCGGCGTGCAGCCGCGAGTCCGGGAAGCCAAGCACCTCGTCTGGCTCACGGTGGGGCACGTCATCCCGGCGGACGTCGTTCGCTTCCGCGCGTGCGAGGCGATGGTGCCCTCCCACCAGCAGGTCGAGGGGACCGTCCGCTCCTATCTCCTCGACCGCTCGCGAGTCCATGTCGTCCCCAACGGGATCGACGCCAACGAGTTCAAGCCGCGGGCCAAGGAGGAAGCGCGCAGGAAGCTCGGATTGGGGGCGGCCCCTGTTCTCCTCTGTGTCGGACGCCTCGAGCGGGACAAGGGCTTCCAGACGGCGATCGCCGCCCTCGAGTGCCTCGGCGACTCCGATGCGAGGCTCGTCATCATCGGCGCGGGCTCGGAGCGTGGCTTCCTGGAGGCGGGCGCACGAGATGCGGGCGTCGCTGAACAGGTCGACCTGCTCGGGTCCAAGCCGCGGGCGGAAGTGGTCGAGTACCTGGCCGCGGCCGACCTCTTCCTCTTCCCGACCGAGCGCGATGAGGCGGCCCCGCTCGTCCCGCTCGAGGCGATGGCCGCGGGTTTGCCCGTTCTCGCGTCGAGGGTAGGTGGCGGTGTCGAGCTCATCGACGACGGGACGACCGGCCTGCTCCTGCCTCCGGCCCAAGCCGCCCCGTGGGCGGAGGCGATTCGCTCACTGCTCGCAGACGATGCGCTTCGGACCAAGATGGGCAAAGCTGCACGGGAACGAATCTTGCGGAGCTACACGATCGAGACCATGACGAATCAAACAGTCGACGTCTACGAGATCGCGGCAGAGCGCCTCTCGAAGGATGGTTGAGGCGGCCGAAGCTCGGGCCGCGGTTGACTCCCTTTCGGCGGCGCTCGAACGGAGCGACTTCGTCGGCTGGGATCCATACGACGCGCTCGCTTCTCCCGGACTGCGCGCGCTGGCGCGCACACCGGTGCTCCGCCAGGCAACGATCCAGGGCCTGAAGGCAGTCCCCTTCAACCCGAGACGCCTCCTCGGCGTGCCGGCGACCGAGAATCCCAAGGCGCTCGCGCTCTTCGTCTCGGCTTACGTGCGGCTGGCGCGTCTCGAGCCGCAGAGCCGGTTCGCCGGTCTCGCGCTCGCACTGGCGGGCCGTCTGGAGAGCCACGCGCTGCCGATCGAGGAGGGCGCGGGTTGGGCGTACCCGTTCGACGTCCAGACCCGTTGGGGCTTCTATCCCCGCACGCAGCCGAACGCGGTCGTGACGTCGTTCGCCGCGCACGCCCTCATGGACGTCGAGGAGCTCGGGCCGCCGGGCCGCTTTACGGCGACGATCGACGCTGCGCTCGTGTACGCCCGCTCGCACCTCGTCGTCGAGCAGGGAGAGGAGGCGTTCTTCGCCTATTACGAAGGATCACGCGTCCCGATCCACAACGCGAACCTTCTCGTGGCGAGCGTGTTCGCGCGACGAGGGCGGGTCGCCGATGCACTACCCGCGCTTCGCTACTCGCTCGCGAGGCAGCGGCCCGACGTGTCCTGGGCTTACGGGGAGCAGGCTGACCTCGCATGGGTGGACGGGTACCACACGGCGTTCATCCTCTGGAGCCTGCACCGCGCGGCCGGAATGTCGGAAGAAGGGGAGCGGCTCGAGAGGGCGCTCATCGGGGCGCTCGACTTCTTCCTCGAGCGGCTCCTGGACGCCGACGGCGCCGTGCGCGCATCCCCCGACACCCGCTATCCGGTCGACATCCACTCCTGCGCGTCCGCGATCTGGGCGTTGTCCGACCTCCGCGATCGCGACCCCCGGGCCGTCCAGGCCGCCCAACGGATTCTCACGTGGACGCTCGAGAACATGCGACGCGACGACGGCCGCTTCGCATTCCAGCGCCGTCGCTTTTTCCGCGCCTCCGTTCCCTACGCGCGCTGGAGCGACGGGCACATGCTCCTCGCGCTCGCCGAGTTTCTGTCCGCGAGCCCTTAGGCGGACCCCGACGGCGCGATCTCGTCCATGAGCGCCTGGAAACCGGGGTCGGCGCCGAAGGCCGGCGCGAGCGCGGTCGGGGTCGCCGCGCGGCTGAAGCCGTCCTGGTAAAGGACGTTCGTACGGCTCGCGTCGTCGTTTCGGTAGAAGCCGATCTTCAGATAGTTGTCCGAGACGACGCCGTCGAGCGACTGCATGGTCGGGATACCCGCAACGTCGATCTTCTTCAGGAAGCGACTGCTGCCGGTGCGGTGCCAGACGGTGAGCGCGCCGTTGGTCCGCGACCAGACGATGTGAACGACGAAGTCGTTCCAGACGCCGCGTGCGAGCCCGTCGGTGATCGGATAGACGGGCTTGAACGTCGCCCCACCGCTGTCGATGGCGCCGGTGTTCAGATTCACCTGAATCCGCTCGCCCTTCATGTTGAAAGAGATTGGCGGCGAGGCGTTGTAGTACGAGTGCCACTGGGCGAAGATCGACCAGCCCGACGGCGTCGACCAGCCCGAGGGGAAGAGCGTCGACCATGCGTACCAGACGTCGTCGCCTTTGCGCTCGTCCGCTCCGGTGTAGAGAACTTCCGAGCGCTCTCCGGACGTCGTGCCGAACTTGTCGCCTGGGCGCACCGTGAACTTGGCCGCGAAGCCACCCTGCCGCACCGGGTCGGCCACGATCTGGAACTGGTTGCTCAGGGGGGAGCTCCGGTTCCAGTGGTTCCCGCTCCACTGGCTTGCGTCGCCGGTCTCCCAGTCGCCCGCGAAGGCCCGCGAATCGCCGGGGACGTTGGAGGCGTTCGTCGCGAGGAAGCGTGTCCTGTGCTTTCGAAGGACCTTGTAGCCGGGGTCCTGGATCAGCTTCCGGGAGCCAACGCGCCGCCAGCCACGGTTGCCCTTAACCCTCATGCTGCCGAACGCGTAGACGAAGTGGTTGCACGCAGGAGCTCCGCCGTCCCACGATTCGGCCGTGGCGACCGCGCGCAGCCATTGCCGGCCTCGCCCGAGCCTGAGCGCATGGCCGACGGCGCTTCCGTCGATCAGAACCCGCCAGCGCTTGGGGTTGTTGCGGGAGCGCACGACCTTGACGAAGTGGCGCTCGCCGGGGCTGACCTCGGGGCCGAGCCGGCGCACCCAGCCGCCGTTCCTGCGAACTTCGTAGTAGAGGCGGATCGTGTTGTCGGCCTGCGCGAGCAAGCCGACGCGCAGAAGGCCGCGCTTCCCGGCGACGCTTACACGGCCGACTCCGATCCAGCCGCTGACGTCGCCGCTCTCGACCTTGGGGGCGACGGGCGCCTTGATGCTCGCGCGGACTCCTTCCATCCGCTTCGGCGTCACCATGCCGGCGTAGGAATAGCCCGGGTTGCCGCAGCTGTCCGCGAGCGCGGGGGCGGCGAGAAGGCATGCTGTGGACAGCGCTCCGAGGAGCGCGCTTGTCCAGCGAGCGGCCGGCAAGGGAACCTCCGGGTTGGTTGCGGCGGGACTCGAAACCCGCGCGACCAATCATCGTCCGGCCCTGGAGGCCTCCTGATCCCTCGAAGTTGCTATTGAGCCTTTTTGTGCACGTATCGCCACTTCGAGGGACATGGCGCTGCGCCGGCGAGCGCGTGGATCAGGGTCTGAAGCGCTGCAAACCGTCGTGGATGATCGTCGTCGTCCTCGACGAGTTTCCGCGGTAAAAGCCCTGCTTCACGTAAACGCCCATGCCGCGATAGAGCGTGGCCACGTGTCTGTGCACGCGGGTCCTGCCGTTCACCGAGACTTTCACGAAGCCCCGGGAGGCTCGAGGGGACCACTTGAACTTGACGACGAAGTTGTACCAATGGTTGCGATGAAGCCTGCCGAGGCTCCACGAATGCTTGTACTGCGGGTTGCACGAAGACAGACGTCCGCTCCAGATGTCGAGGCGAAGCCGCGGCCTGCTCGAATAGCGGTCGACGAGGAACCGGACGGGGGAGACACAACTGTCCCCGGTCTGGTGCCACTGCGTGAACACGTTCCACGCGCCCCGATTCGGGTGGAATCCCTTGGGGAAGTAGGTCGACCAGCGCCACCACGACGTCTTGCCGGCCCGTTCGTGGCTCCAGAACATGAGCTCAGCGCGTTCGCCGCCGGCCACGGGGTGATCGCCCGGCTTCACGGTGAACCGTGAGGCGAACTGCCCCTGGCGGACCGGGCTCGGCACGACGTCGATCCGCCCGGGAAGGGCCTGCTTGCTCGTCCATTGCCCTAGAGAGCCGGTTTCGAAGTCGAGCCGCTTCAGAACGCGGGCTTCGGCGGGCGCGGTCACGGCGATGAACGCGCCTGAACATGCCAGAAGAGCGAGCGCACGTCTGACAATGCGGCCTCGGATGCGGGGGCGAAACGGCACGAGGTCGAACCGCACTGTGGCACTCGAATGGAACGAGAAAGTTGTCGATTTGTGAACATTTTGTGGGGTTGCCCGACCGCCGCAAATTGGAAACTCCTTCCAGGGCTAACCCGTGAATAGCTGGGATTTCGGGTTCAGCTCGCGGGCGCGGGCGAGACTTTCACGGGCCTCCGCGATCGCGCCGGCCTTCGTCTGAATGCGCGCAGCGACGAGCCACAGGCGCCAGTCGTCCTCATCGTGGCCGATGGCGTTCTCGATAGAGCCGCGCGCCTCCTCGATCCGGCCGCCGAGCTCCTCCACAAGCGCAAGCTGGAGGTAGGGAGAAGCGGCCCAGGGCTGGATGCTCCTGGCGGACTCGGCGCGATCGAGCGCCTCGACGAGATTGCCGTTGTCGACCGCCTCCTGGCTCCGGCGGACCTCCATCGTCGCGAGCAGGGGGATCGCCTCGGCGACGAGGAGCCCGAACGCGATTGCGGCGACGGCGATGCGCAGGAAGGGAAGGCCTCTTCGCCTCGCCGTGGCCGGTTGCAGCCGGGCCAACGCTGGCTCGGTCGCAGGCCCGCTCAGCAGGCCGAGCGCGAGGACGGCGACGACCGAGACGGCCGTCAGCTCCCACATCCAGTCGATGCCCGCCTCGAAGAGAAACGCGGCGACGAGCGCGAGGAGCGCCGCGACCGCGGCGCGCTCGCCCTCTGTTCGGCCGCGGAGGCGACGGGCGCCGGTCACCAGGCACGAGACAAGGAACGCGAGCAGGAGCGCGAGCCCCACGAGCCCGAGCTCGCCAAGCGTCTCGAGGTAGAGCGAGTGCGCGTCGCGCACGAAAGCGGGGATCGAGGCGTGCTCGGCCCACCAGGCCTCGTATGAACCGGCGCCGCGCCCGACGAGCGGACGGGTCTCGAACTCGTCGACGGCAGACGTCCACCACTGCCAGCGGCCGTTCCCGCTCGTCGAGAAGAGGTGCTCCTGGACCGACGCGCCCGTCAGCTCCGGCGGGATCTCCTTGAAGTTGCGGTAGCGCTGCACCGGATCTGCTGCGATGATCGCTCCGAGGGCGACCAGGACGAGCACCGCCGCAAAGGCCGTCGCGGCGCCGCGGCTCGCGCGAGGCGGCGCGGGGACGACGCTCGCGAGCAGGCCGTACGCGACGCCCGCGACCGCGCAGAGGAGCGCGATCAGAAGGGCTGCGCTCCTTCCCTGGCTCTCGGCGACCGACGACGTGAGCGGCGAGTCGACGAGCTCGTCCCGCGTGAGCAGGACAGCCACCGCGCCCGCGGATGCCGCTCCTCCGATGAAGAGGGCGCCTGCCGTCGCCCAGCGCCGTGACGTCAGCGCCATGAGGACGACGATCGCGATTCCGGCGGCGACCCAGCCGCCGCGCGAGGACGTGAGGTAGAGAGTCGCGGCTAGCGCCGGAAACGGGGCGACCGCGAGGCCTCGCACGACGGCTCGCGCCTCCACAGCGAAGTAGAGAAGCGTGGGGATCGCGAAGGCGACGAGCGTTGCAAGGCCGTTCCAGTAGTCGACCGGGAAGCTCAGCCGCTTGCTCGCCGTGGGGAAGGCTTGCGCGAGCTGGGTGGTGTCCTCGAAGGAATGGGGAAAGAGCCGACTCACGAGTGCGATCACACTCACGGCGGTGAGCCCGAGCGCGAGGCCGGCGAACCAGCGGCGCGCGCTCCCCCGCGGCGCGGCCACGACGGCCAAGGCGAAAACTGCCAGGAAGAGGAGGACCCGGTCGAGCTCGTTGAAGGCCTTCTCGGGGCTCGCGGCCCAGAGTGCGGAGAGACCGGTCCAGACTGCGAAAGCTCCGAGCAGGGATCCCGAAACGAGCGCTGAGCGGGAGACCGGGGCGGTGGGCCAGAGCCCGGCGGCCGAAGCGAGGACGATCGCCCAGAGGACGATCACGGCGATTGAGTTCCGGCTCGTGAGACCGTAGCTGCCCTCGTCGTAGGCGAGCCAGAAGACCCCGGCAGCGAGAACAGGGGGCCAGAGATAGGTGACGAATTGTCGTCCGGAGGACATGTAACGGTGTCGTTTGTCTTTCGGGGGAAGGTCCTCTAAGCTGCCCAGCCTTCCGGAGCTTTTTCCATCAGGACCCCATCGGCCCACGCTTCTCCGGAGAAACATTGTCGATTTGTAAACAAACGCGAATACTCGCCGTTCTCTGCTGCGCTCTTTTCGCATTTCTAGCGCCGAGCGCCGCTTCCTCCGCCTCTCGTCCCCTCGTCACGGGCGTCGAGCAACCCAACACCAACACCACCGATCTCCGTGACGCCTACGGTCGCATCTCCAACACCGGCGCAGGCGTCGTGCGCATCATCCTCTACTGGGACAGCGTGCAGCCAAGTGCGACCGGGTCCTACCAGTGGACGGAGCCGGACAAGCAGATCGGAAACGCCCTCGCCCAGGGCCTCGACCCGCTCGTCACCGTTTGGCGTGCACCGGCCTGGGCGGAGCATGGGTCCACCGGCGAGCGCGGGACGAGGAAGCCCGACGCGCCCGCCTTCGGCGCCTTCGCGCGAGCCCTCGCCAACCACTACCCGGCCGTGCACCGGTGGGAGGCCTGGAACGAACCGAATCAGCCTCATTTTCTCCAGCCGCAGACCAGGAACAAGAAGCCGTACAGCCCGGTCCTCTACCGCGACCTCCTGAATGCGTTCGCCAAAGGGATCCACGCCGTCGATCCGGGCGACACGGTTGCGGGCGGCGCCCTCTCGCCCCGGTACAAGATCGCGCCGCTCGCGTTCATGCGCAAGCTCTTCTGCCTCACGTCCAGGAACAAGCGGGCGGCTCGCTGCCCTGTCCACCTCGACGCGTGGTCGCACCACCCGTACACGAACGGTGGGCCGTTCGCGAAGCAGGGGACGCCCGACGGCGTCTCGCTCGGCGATCTGCCGCGCATGCGCTCGACCCTTCGCGCAGCCGCCGCAGCGGGCAACATCGTGACGAAAAAGCCTGCGGTGGGGTTCTGGATCTCCGAGTTCAGCTGGGACACCGACGGCCCCGATCCCGACGCGGTTCCCATGCGCCTGCACACCCGCTGGGTGGCTGAGGCTCTCTACCAGTCATATCGGTCCGGGGCGAGCCTCTTCGTCTGGCACCAGCTCCGCGACCGGCCGCTCAAGACGAGCCCGTACCAGTCCGGCTTCTACTACTGCGGCAACAGCTCGGTCGCCGACGACGATCCCTCGTCCTCGTCGTTCTGCCGCGACGGCGCAATGCTCGACCGCGACGAGGCGAAGTCGTCCACGATCCGCGCCTTCCGCTTCCCGTTCGTCGCCTATGCGAAAAACGGGCGTGTGCGCGTGTGGGGGAGGACGCCGGACGCCAAAGCGCACACGGTGGCAATCAAGCGCAAAGTGTCGGGGCACTGGCGCCTGGTGAAGTCCATTCCGGCGAACGCCAACGGGATCTTCGCCGCGAGCTGGCGCTCCTCGGACCGCAGGCACGTCTACCAGGCCTACGCCTCGTCCGACGCGAACTCGGCCCCCTTCTCGCTCCGCCGGCCGAAGGGATTCAAGTTCGACAAGTCCATGTGGGGCTGCGGCGGCTTCATCGCCTGCTGAGCCTTTAACCATTCTTAATCGGCCGCCGATTGTGTGGCGGCCGCATTGCCACTATCGTCAGATCAGGAGAGTGCCCACGGCGTCGTGGGCTGGGGGGCAATTGCATCGCTCGAGCTTGACTAACAAAGCGCGCTTTGCGTTCGCCGCAATGCTGGCGGGCGTTGTCCTTGCCGTGCCCGTGACCGCCTCGGCCCGCGGGATCTCCACCGGTTTTCTCGATCCGGGCCAGATCTCCCATCAGAGCTTCGCCGTGCCTCCTTCGGTCGCGATGGACAAGACGGCCGAGGCGGGCGGCACGTACGTGCGCATCTATCTCTACTGGAGTGCGGTCGCGCCCACGACCAAGCCGAGCGATCAGACAGACCCAAACGCCTACGACTGGGCGGAGGGCGGCCTCCAGGCCAACGTGAACGCCGCCCACACCGCGGGCCTCCGGGTCATGCTGAACGTCCGCTCGGCGCCGGCGTACGCGCAGCGGGGCAAGCCCGACGGCCGTGGGACGCACGATCCCAGTCCAGCAATGCTCGCCAACTTCATCAAGGCCGCTACCGCGCGCTTTCCGGATGTTCACCTCTGGGGCATCTGGAACGAGCCCAACTCGCCGCAGTTTCTGACCCCTCAGTACCGGAACGGCAAGCTCGTCTCGCCGACCCTCTACAAGAACCTGCTCAAGGCCGCCGCGCCCGCCGTATACAACGGCCACCCGCTGAACAAGATCGTCGCGGGCGAGACTTCGCCCTTCGGGCATAAGCCGCCGCAAGGGCACAATCCTGGGCCACTCGCCTTCCTTCGGAAGCTTCTCTGCATGAGTGGGCGCAGCTCGCCGAAGCCGACCTCCTGCAACCCCCATCTCAAGGCGGACTACTGGACGACGCATCCCTACACCTCGGGCAGCCCGTGGCGACACGCCTTCAGCGCCGACGACGTCTCCTTCGGTGACGTGCCCGCCTGGAAGCGCCTCGTTTCCAGGGCCGTCAAAGCGAGGCATCTACGGAATCGCAGCGGCGGCAAGAACGTCGGCTACTGGCTTGACGAGTTCAGCTGGGACACGAAGCCTTCCGACCCCGAGGCGGTCCCCGTGCAGCTCCACGCGCGCTGGACGGCCGAGGCCCTCTACCGCTCCTGGACCTTCGGCGTGGGCGCCCTCTTGTGGGGTCAGCTGCGGGACTACCCGCTCGCTGCTGCGCCATACCAATCCGGCCTCTACTACTGCGATACGACGCCGAAGATCGCCGACGCTTGCACGCCTAACGTCAATCCACAACCGGACTCGGCCAAGCCGGCCCTGCGCGCGTTCAAATTCCCCTTCGTCGCCTACGCCTCGAACGGGCGCATCAAGATCTGGGGGCGGACGCCGCAGAGCAATTCCGTGCCTGTCGTGATCCAGCGCAGGACGTCCTCCGGCTGGAAGCACTTCGCGAATGCATCCCCGGACGGGAACGGGATCTTCGCGAAGTCGATCTCGTCCGGGCGCAAGACGGGCTTTCTACGGGCGACCGTAGCGAGCTACGAGTCGCAGCGGTTCTCCCTCGTCCGGCCGAAGGAACGCTTTGTGAACCCCTTCGGCTGCGGCGGCGGGATCCCCTGCTAGCCCGGTCCATCGCGGACCGGTCGCTTCGCTATCGTCAGCGCGGGCTCGTGAAGCTCCCCGCACTCATCGGCCGCGCACCGGAGGCCTACGACGACGTCTTCATGGACACCATGGCCGGCGAGTACCTCCGCCGGACGCCGTGGACAGAGCTTCGGCTCGCCGCCGTCGAGGACCTCGTCGAGCCCCGACCAGGTGACCGCATCCTCGACCTCGGCTGCGCCGCCGGCGCGATCACCGACTTCCTGAGCAGCTTCGGCTGCGAGGTGGTCGGGGTCGACAGCGAGGCGCGCGCGATCGAGCACGCGCGCTCCCTCTTCCCCGACTACCGTTTCGAGCAGGCCGACGTCGCCGAGCTCCCCTTCCCGGACGGCTCGTTCGACAAGGCCGTCGCGGCCGACCTCGTCGAGCACCTCCCCGACTCCACCTTCGCCGCGATGCTCGCCGAGTGCCGCCGCGTCCTCGTCCCGGGCGGGACGCTCAGCATCTACACCCCGAACCCGAGCCATCTGATCGAGCGCCTGAAGTAGCGGAACCTCGTGCTCGCCCGCAACGAGACGCATATCGGCCTCCGGACCTCGGCGCAGATCGCCGAGGCGCTCGCATCCGCCGGCTACGCGGTCGAGCGCAACGAGTGGCGGCGAAGCTTTTTTCGCGGGCTCCGCAGTGTGGAGAAGGTCGCCGGCCCGCGGCTCGACCTCTTCCGCTACCGCCTCTGCATCCGCGCCCGGACGCCGCCGGGCTAGTGGCGCAGCTCCGCGTCGTCTTCCTCACGACGTCCTGGCCCCGGCATCCGGGCGACTACGCCGGCCGCTTCGTCGCCGACCTCGCCGAGCGGGTGTCCGCCGCGGGCGTGGACGTGCAGGTCGTCGCGCCCGGCGCCTACCGCGACTTCGGCCTCGCCCAGGGGAACGGGATCCTCGCGAACGCCCGCCGCCGGCCGTGGGCCGTTCCGCCGCTCTTCGCGTCGATGACGACGGCCGCGCGCCGCGCCGCCCGCGATGCCGACCTCGTCCACGTCCACTGGCTGCAGAACGTCGCGCCGGCCCTCGCCGCGCGCAAGCCGATCGTCCTCACCCTGCACGGGAGCGACATCGCCCTCGCCTCGAAGGCGCCGAAAATGGCGGGCCCCTTGGCCAGGCGGGCGCGGGTGATCCTCGCGGTCTCGGAGCCCCTGGCCGCCGAAGCCCGGCGTCTGGGGGCGCGAGACGTGCGCGTCGTCCCGAACGGCGTCGAAGTTCCCGACGAGGTAGGGGAGGAGGCGGATCCGCCGGAGGT
>Ga0307286_10000414_pt1 | contig 11809 bp, 8 predicted proteins | sample ER_DNA_140_FD_194478 | JGI IMG/M metagenome (GOLD analysis project Ga0307286, IMG submission 194478) | Bulk soil microbial communities from the East River watershed near Crested Butte, Colorado, United States - ER_DNA_140 | ecosystem: Environmental > Terrestrial > Soil > Floodplain | place: USA... | reverse complement strand
CGAGCGAACGCGGCGGCCAGTGCGCTGGCCCAGGGCCAGGTGCGTTGCAGGCGGACGATCAGGCGGCGGGCGTGGCGGACGACGCGGGCGGCCACGTGCAGCAGCCGGTAGCGCAGAGTCTTGGGCTCGGCCACGGCCAGCTCGCCGTCCAGAAGCAGCGCCTGCGCCCAGCAGAGCAGTGAACCGCCAGTGAAGATGGCGGTGGTCCCTGATGATGGGGCTGGTCCTGCCGGACGGGTCTGACCCTGAACCGCCCTGACCGTGGTGTCATCCCGGGAGCTGTCGGCCTGCCCAACAGGGCCGCGTGAAGGAGCAGTACGCCACCTTGGGCGCCAACGTGGTGGTCGAACTGTACAGCGAAAGCCACGCCCGCCAGCCAACTACCCGCGCCTGGGCCATCATCCGACGGGCCGACCGCAACCACCGGCTGGCCGGCCAACGCACCAGCCGCCCCGACCGCCGCCACGCCGACCGAGCCGACCGCACCAGCCGGTCCCAACAACCCCAGGAGCGGAAGCTGGCGGCCGATGCCCGCTAACCTTTACTGGCTCTACCCGCGGACAGGGAGCAGTGGTTCCACCACCCCGCCGCTCGGAAAGGAACATAGTCACGTCGACAAGCCGCCGGGGCCGCGGTAGATGTGGCCGGGGACTATTCAGGGGATCGGAGGTCTGAGCGCATCGCACTGAGTACGGGGTCCGCTGCTTCAACTATGGCCTTGTAGTTAGCCTCATGATCATATGTGTCATTAAGAGCCTCAATAACAAAACGATTGAACAGCTGCCGTTGTTGAAGTGCTGCTTTCGCGGTCTTCAATGGTGCTACTAGCCTAATGAGTTCACATACTTCGTCATAGTCGGCCTGAGCAGCCTCGAACGCCTCCAACTTGGCGTCACGCAGTTCGCGAATGCGCTCCTTCCACAAGCGCTCCTCCTCTAAGCTCTTGTCTTCTGCGAGGACTAGCCCGTTGCGTCCATTGGCCTCGTCAAGAGTTCCAGAACGTCGGGCCTCTGCGAGTTCCCGGATCGCATTTTCTAACCGGTCAGCCGCGAGTTGATATCGTGTGTAGATTTGCACAAGCTCCTCACGGCGCTTGGTTATTTCGATGTGCTCTCGTTCCTTCGCCGTTACCTGCTCGCTCCATCTACGGTCTTCGTGAATTTTGAGGGTGTCGAATCTCTGCTGTGATCGCGCCTGATAAAGTGCAATAGTGCCAGTGAGGCTACCGCCGACTAATACCCCGGCGACCGCGACCCAGCCGCTGTCGGCCAAGGTTCTCCCCTCCTGTGGTCAGAGCGTGCCGGCCGAGGACGGACGCCGTAGGCGGCCCCCCGCAGGCTGGCCTTGAGGAAGAGTAGAGGAAGTTGTGACGAGCCGGAACGATCGGCGGATTGACCGTCCGCTGCTTCCGGAACGACCTCCGTCCGGACGGCCGCTGTCCGGTACACCAGGCCATGCTGGTGACCGGCGCGGCCTTACGGCCCGGATCAGGTGTCCGGCTTGCCTCCGCCCGCCGGTCACTAGCGCACCCACCCGGGGTGGGCCTTGCGGCAGCTCCGCGGACATGGCAACTCGTGCAGCGCGCGGCCGGACACGGGTCCGGAACCGCTGCTGCCGCAGGCCACAGCCGCGGCCAAGTGAGGTGGCATGGTCGGTGTCCGGCCAGGATCGCGAACCCGACTGAGCTGGGTGAACGGGAATGGTCCCGCCGCAGACACTGCCGGACTCGTCCGCTGTGGCCGTCCGCCTGCCGTCCAGGTTCCGGACGCCGCGGACGGACGGCCACGTCCGGTGTCCGGCTGGCGGCTGTGGTGGCTAGGGGAACCGGTCGTCGGGTTGGCGGCCGCTGGTGGGATGCAGCCAGCGCCGGTGGGTGCGGGCGAGCCGGGCGGTCAGGCGGCCGCGGAGCTGGTCGCGGACGTAGGTCATCGCCGGCCGGGTGAGCGAGCAGGCCTCCTCGAAGCCGAGGTCGTCAACCTGGAACCCGGTGACCTCGCCGTCCTGCCAGCAGCCGATGACCGCCTGGGCGACCTGGTCGGGGTCGACGCCGAGCTTGGCCCAGGTGTCGTGGGGCCAGGCGCGCAGCTCCCCGGTCAGGTCGGCTACGAACACCAGCTCACCGGCCTCTCGTTCGGGGTGGCCGGTGAGCAGCGCATAGACCAAGCTCCCCTCGGGCTGCGGAACTCGAGGATCCAGCAACGCGGCCGGGCCCACGATCAGGACAGTGCCGGCTTCGGGTTCACCGGCGGGTCCTGGGGGCAGCAGCAGGGCGAGGTAGCAGTCGGTGACCCGGCCAGACTCTGGGACTTCGCCGAGCGCGTTCGGGCCAAGCTGGTCCACTGCCCGTCTCCCGCCTTTCTCACATGGATGGTCGAGGGATGAGGCTACCCGCCCACCTGAGGACGTTGACCTTCAAGCGCCGTTCCCGCAGATCGCCGCCAACCGTAAGTGTTGGAGTTGAGTGCTCTCCTTGCGTTCAGTTAAGGGCTCTTGCGACGCGGCCCAGCTCGGCGACAAGCTCATGTGCCTGCGAGGCCTCCGGCGACCGACTGCTGGAGGGCGCGACGGGCGACCACATAGAAGACCACCGCCGGGATCACGTAGACCACCGAGAGGGCGGCCAGGAACCCCCAGTCCACCTGGGTGTAGGAGATGTAGGCGCGAAACAGCCCCAGAGCGATCGGCTGCTTGTCGGGGTCGGAAATGAGCACCAGCGGGATGAGGAACTCGTTCCAGGCGCCGATGAAGGCGATCAGGGCGGTCGCCCCCACGCCCGGTCCGGCCAGCGGCAGCACGACCCGGAAGGCCGCCTGCAGCCGGGTTGCCCCGTCGACCCAAGCGGCCTCCTCGATCTCGAGCGGCACGGTGTCGAAGAAGCCCTTCATCAGCCAGAGGGCCAGGGGCAGCTGCCAGGAGGCCAGCACCAGGGTCACGCCGTAGTAGGTGTCCAGGAAGCCCAGGCTGGCGGCGATGATGTACAGCGGGGCGATGATCGCGGTCGGCGGGATCACGCGGATCAGCAGCACTCCCAGCATGAGGGTCCGCCGACCCGGGAAGCTGTAGCGGGACAGGACGTAGCCGGCCATGGTGGCCACCACCACCAGGATCAGGGTCGCGCCCCCGGAGTAGATCAGGCTGTTGATGATGAGCCGCAGGCCGTCCTGGTTGGTGAACAGGTTGACGAAGTTGTCCAGCGTCCAGGTGCTCGGGATCTTGACGAAGATGCTCGCCTGCTCGTCGAAGGCAGCCAGGAGCAGCCAGCTGAAGGGCACGATGGCGAACAGGGCCAGCGCGAGCAGGATCAGGTAGGCGGCCGTCTTGGCCAGGCCGCGACCGGCCCTGGGGCGCGGTTGCGGGGCGGCCGGCCGGTCGGCGGCGGCTCGGGGGGTGGCATCGGGGGCGGTCGGCGGGATCTCCAGATCGTCGCTCATACCTGTTCCCGCATCAGCCACACGTAGTAGGCCCCCAGGACCAGCAGCACGAGCAGCAGCAGCACCCCGGCGGCGCTGCCCAGGCCGATCTCGAAGAACTGGAAGGCCCGGTTGAAGATGTAGATCCCGATGATCTCGGTGACGTTGCCGGGGCCGCCCCGGGTGAGGAAGAACACCAGCCCGAAGATGCCGAAGGTAGTGATGGTGGTCAGCATCAGGAAGGTCAGGATCTGCGGGCGCAGGATCGGCACCACCACCCGGCGGAACTGCTGCCAGGCCGAGGCCCCATCGATCAGACTGGCCTCCAGGGTGGTCCGCGGGATGCTCTCGATCGCGGCGGCGAACAGCACCATGGCGAAGGGGATGCCCCGCCAGATGTTGACCACGGTGACGGTCTCGAAAGCATGGGCCTGCAGCCACTCCACCGGGCCCAGGCCGACCAGCGCGAGCCCCCGGTTGAGCAGCCCCTCGGAGGTGCCGTTGGCCGTGCTCGCCCAGAGCAGCGCCGCCACCGCCTCAGGCACGGCCAACGGCAACAGGAACACGGCCGCGAACAGCGGCGTGAACCCCAGGCGCCAGCGCGGCCGGTCGGCCATCAGGTAGGCGATCGCGAACGCGAAGATCGTCTGGCCGACCACCGCCGACAGCAGCACGAAGACGAAGGTGCGCAGCATCGAGCTGTGGAAGTTGGGGTCGCCGAGCAGGCGGATGTAGTTCTGCAGGCCGACGAAGCGGGGCGAGCGAGCCTCGAAGCCGGTGAGCGCTTTGTTGGTGAAGCTCTGGTAAACGGCCCAGACCGCCGGCCAGACGGTGAACCCACCAAGCAGGACCAGCGCCGGCGTGAGGAACCCGACCACGGTCAGGACGTCACGCCAGCTGCGGACGGGGCGCACCGCCGGCCCTACTGCTCGAGGATCTTGTCCGGACCGAGGAGCTGCTTGGCCTGGTCGGCCAGCATGGCCGCGGCCTCGTCGCCGGTCGCCTTCTTGCTGATAATCGCCTCGGTGGCGTCCGCGATGACCTGCTGCATCTTATCGGTGCCCTCGGGCGGCGGGAACGAGCGGGCGCCGGCGAGCTGCTTCTCGGCCTCCAGGAGCTCCGGCTGGTCGCTGTAGGGCTTGACGTCGCCGAGGTCGTCGCGGGGGGCGGCGGCCCCGATGGTGACCGCGTTCTGGGCCATGAACTCACCGCTGGCCAGCCACTTGACCAGCTCGAAGGCCTGGTCGGGGTGCTTGGTCTTATGGGTGATCGACCAGGCCCAGCCGGTCGCGCCGTAGGCGAACGGCTCCCCGCTCCCGGTCTCGGTGGGGAAGTTCCAGGTGGCCACCTTCTTGGTGATGTCCTTGATCGGGGCGGTGCCGTTGGGGCCGTAGTCGAAGAACCAGCACCAGGTCCCGCACGTCTCGATCAGCAGCTTGCCGGCCGGGAAGTCCTTGTACTTGGGCTGCACCCACGGCTCGGGGTTGAGCAGCGGCTGAACCGGCAGCAGGCCCTCGGTGGTCAGCTGCTCGTAGAACTTGAGGGTGGAGGTCAGGCCCGGGCTGCGCACGACCCACTTCTTCTGGTCGGCGTCATATAGCTGGCTGCCGGTGCCCAGCATCAGGTGGATGAAGCCCTCCCCGAAGGTGCCACCACCCCACTGCTTGCCCGCCGGGAACAGCAGCGTCGGGGTGCCGACCGCCTGCTTGGCCTGCCTGGCCCGGTCCAGCAGCTCCTGCCAGCTCTTGGGCTGCTCGGTCGAGATGCCCTTGGCCTTGAGGATGTCTTGGCGGTACCAGAGCTGCATGATGGTGGCCTCACGGGGCACGTAGTAGACCCTGCCGTCGGGCTGCACCGCCTCGTCGCGGAGGCGCTGGTAGAAGCGCTGCCAGTCGGGCCACTCATTCAGCCGGTCGGTCAGGTCCAGCAGATAGCCGCTGGCGGCGAAGGTGCTGGCGTCGGCCGCCCCGATCGAGGTGACATCGGGGGCGTTGCCGGAGTTGTAGTCCAGGGTCAGCTTGCTCTTGAAGGCCCCGTCCTCGGCCGGGCCCTCGATCAGCTTGACCGTGATCGGCTTGCCCTGGGCCGCCATGGCCTGCTCGAACTTCGGCAGGAGCTGCTTCAGCAGGTCGACGCGCGGCTGCTGGTGGTCGAGCAGGGTCAGCTCCACCGGCCCGCCGCTCTGGTCCTTCCCCTCGCCCCCCTCGTCCCCCCCCGAGCAGGCCGCGGCCAGGAGGCCGATCACGACCATGAAGGCGAACACCCGCCACCGGTCCGACCTGCTCAGCTTCATGATGACTCCTCTCCCGCGCCGTAGCACGCCATCCAGAGGGACTCCGGCGGCGCCGGCGTCTGCCAATCTGATGATCGGGGAAGCGGGCGGACCTCGACATGGGTGAGGCGCTCGGGACCGAGCCGATGTCGAACTCAAGCTCCATGCGCCACCCACCCGCCGGCGCCAGTCTGGCGCCAACCTCGGCCACACGCCTACCGCAGACTGGGCACACGACGACATCCAAAGGGCGGCGCCGCGGCCCGGATACGGACCTTAGCATCCCGGCTGTCGCCACCTGCGTCCAGCGTCGACAACTGGCCCCGCCGCGGCGTCGGCGTGACCGATTGCCCGATCTCCAAGTCGCGACCCACGGATGGACAGCAGCGCGAAGCTAGGTTGACTGGGGTTAATGTCGATCGTCGATCGTCGATCGCCTCGTCCGGCGCCTGTGCGCCCGCCCCTGAAAGCGCTGATCCGCGAAGCCGTGACCGCGCAGGTGGCGGCCATGGCCACCGACCCGCTGCACCAACCGCTCATCTATGGCGATGCAACTCGCCTCCACATTCATCCGACTGCGGTTATCAACAACGCACTGTTCAACCCTGTCTTCGGGGGACATCACCGTCGGACAGCACGCCTTCTTTGGCCACAGTGTGGCGATCCTGACCGGCACCCGCGACTTCACCAAGTTCGGCGCCGAGCGTCAGCGCAGTCCCCATGACCGGTCGTGATGTTGTCATCGGCGAGGGAGTCTGGTTGTCCAGCTTCGCCATCGTGGTCGGACCCTGCTCCATCGGAGAGCCGCCGTGGTGGGTGTCGGCTCCCTGGTCCTAGACGACGTCGCCCCCTACACGGTCGTCGCGGGCTCGCCAGCGACTGTACGTCGTGCCCTCCCTCGCCCAGACGACGAGCAGGCCGAGGCATGACTGCTGCACTGGAGGCCCTCCGCATGTCCAGGCTGCGCGGTTGGGAGGTTCGCGTCGCAGTGAGCACAACCTTGGAGCGATCTCGGCGTCAGGTTCGCGCGCTGAGCCGACCTTGCCAGACCATGAAGCCAGCGCACATGCTCACGTCGGATTGGTGGGGGTGCTCGAAGGCTTGAGGACGACATCCACCTGCGCGGAACGACAGCCGCTGCTGGATTAGGGAACGGAGCCAACGTCACCGCGGCAGCGGATTGACCCTCCGCCGCTGTCCGGTGGCGCTGGCCGGGTGGGCACGGTCAGGCGGCCGGGCAGAGGCTGGTCAAGGCGGTGGTGGCGAGCAGCTCCACGTCGGCATCCGACAGCACCCGGTCATCGCCGAGCGCATCGCGGAGCTGTGCGGCGGGCACGATTGCCACGCCCTGGGCATCCAGGCCGCCACCCTGGACGTGGGCGCCGTGGATGCACAGCAGGGGGGCGGCGGGGATGCCGAGGAGGAGGCCCAGCGTCTCGGCTTCCCAGCGCACGGTGGCCAGAGTGCGGTCCAGCCGGTAGTGGTTGTGCCAGACCAGCCCGTCGGTGCCCTGGCGGACTTGTCCGGTCCACTGCTTGGAGTCGATCACGAACACGCCGGAGGGGCCGATCACCAGATGATCGACGTTAGCGGGCGAGCCAGGCACGGCCAGGTCGTGCAAGACCACGTAGCCGTCGTGGGTGAGGCGGTCCAGGAGGCGGGCGGTGCGCCGCTCGCCTGCCGCGCCGCGCTGCCAGATGCGGGCCTGCTCGGAGGGGCGGAACCGTAGCCGCCAGCAGACCAGCGCGGCCCCGGCCAGCCCGACCAGGCCGGCCCTGGCCAGGCCAGCATAGGCGGCAACCACGGCGACGGTCAGGCCGGCGGCGGCGACCAACGGTGCCCGCCAGGCGAGGCTGTGGGTCCAGGCGGCCAGCTCGGTGGCGCGGTGGCGCCGGTACTGCGCGAGGGCGGAGCGGCCAGGCCGGCCCAGGCTGCCGGCAACCGGCCCGGATCGGACCGACGGCAGAGGTCCGGGAGGCTCCGGAGGGGTCCGGGGACCCCCCAGGGGGTGCCCCGGTGGGTCCAGGGCGGCCCAACCGCTGCCCAGCCGCTCGGCGGGCTGGCTGGTGTGGGCGTCCAGGAACCGCTGGAGCTCCTCGGCGGTCAGGGCACGAACCGACAGGCCGCTGCCCTCATAGATCGGCGTGCCCAGCTCCTCCATGTCCTCGTCCTCGTAGCCGTTCGGGTTGGGGTCTGGGTGCTGGCGCATGTGCTGCTCCCTTCTGCCAGCTAACGACCGTCGCGCTCCTGGCGGCCGAGGTCGTGGCCGAGGCTACGGCCGGGTCGTTCACGGTCCGTATGCCGCTGGTCGCGTGCCTGGCGGTGGGGATTCCAGCCGGCTAAGCGCTCGAGCGCGGCCCGGGCGGTCTGCCAGTCGCGGCGGCGGCCGGGTGTCTGCCGGCGGGATTCGGCGCCCAGCAGCCGGTCGGGGTCGACCTGATGGCCCTGGCCGGTCGCTACCGTCGGCCGCTGTCCGAGGTCGCCGCGGCGATGGGTGCGTTCGCCACGGCCGCCGTGCTGCGGCTGCTGACGTGCCCCGTCGGCCCGCTCGCCGGCGAGCGGGGTGGCCGGCACGGCGGACCGCCCTCCCCGGGCCAGCCTCCCCCAACCATGCTTCGCCGGTCCGGGGTGGTCGAGGCCGTAGGCGCGCCGGTAGCCGTCCAGTTCCGCAGCGGCCACGCGCCACGTCTGGCGTTCCTGGGGGTCGGTGGGAAGGGGGCCGAGTTTGGCCAGCAGCCAGCCCGGCGGGTCCAGGGCCAGCGCCCGCTGGTCAACCCGGCGCCGCCAGGCATCCTCCCGCGCCACCGCCCGCTCCTGGACACGCAGGTCGGCGTCGTGGGCTTCCATCCAGCCCTGATGGCGCTGTTGGGCGCGGCGCAGCACGCCGATTCGCTCGGATGCCTGGTCGGCCTGCCCGGTCGTCGTTCGCAGCCCGTGCTCGGCCAGCACCAGCCGCTCCCTAGCCGCCAACAGGTCCCGACGATGCCGCCAGCTGCCCTCAAGCGCCCCAGCCTGCTCGGCGGCGGCCTGGTGGTCGGTGCGGGCCTGCTGGCGGGCCTGCTCGGCCTCGGCCCCCCGCATGGTGGCCAGCCGCAGCTCCCGTGAGCGGTCCGGCGGACAGGCGGTCCGCAGCTGGGCGAGCCGGTCGCGTTCGGCCCGCGGCTGTCTGGTGGACAGCCGCCGCACATCGAGCAGGTCGGGGGTGTCGGTAGCCAGGGTCTTGCTGCCGTCGCGGGTCAGCACCCGGGCCAGCAGCTCCTCCGGCGCCCGTAGCTCCTGAGCCGGATGGGGGCGTTCCTCGTCGGGGCTGAGGGGTTCGGGCCCGACCGTCAGGTACAGGTCGGTCCGCTGGGTGCTGCGGGTCAGCTGCACATAGCCGCCTTGCATATCCTCGGTCCCGTCCAGGGCCAGCAGCGCTCGCCGCTCGGTCCGGCCCTGGGAGCGCATGTCTGTGCGGGCATAGGCCAGGTCGACCCGGCGCGACTGGCCCGGGCGTACCTGCGCGTCCAGGTACCAGCCGGGCAGCCGCACCGTCGTCGACCGATCCTCCTCGAAGCTCTGGACGGTCATCGCCCGCCCGGATACGTCCAGGTCCACGATGACGGCGGTGGTGCCGTTGACCACACCCAAGCGGTCTTTCGCGTTGGCGCCCAGCACGACCACGTCCCCAACCGCGAAGCTCCGGTCGCCGACCACCAGTCGCTCGGGGCCGAGCTGGCCGTGCTCGGCCCGCAGCCGCTGGCAGACGGTGTTGAGCTGGTCGACCTGGGCGCGTCGGTGGGCGTAGATCACCGGCTGTTCCCCCTGCTGGTGGGCCTGCCACCAGTCCGCGACGAGGGCGCGGTCGCGGTCGTCGCGGGCCTCGAAGGCGCGGATGCGGTCATGCTCGGCATAGGCGGCGATGGCCTGCTCCAGGTTCCCGGCGCGCACGTCGTCGATCGCCCGTTGCTCCCACGCTTCGATCTGCCGCCGGTTGACGGTCAGTTCGGAGGCGCCGAGGCGTAGGCGGAGGGCGCGGAAGCCGCCGCCGGCGGCGATGGAGGCGAACTGGCGGTCGTCGCCGACCAGCACCACCTTGGCCCCAGCCCGCTCCGCATGCCTAAGCAGGGGGGCGAGCCTTCGGGTGGCGACCATGGCGGCCTCGTCCACCACCAGCACCGTCCGCTCGTCCAGCTCGGTCCGGCCACCCTGGAGGTCGAGCAGGAGCCGGTCGATGGTGCGGGCATCGCTGAAGCCTTCATCGGCCAGACCGACGGTGGCGATCCCGGTGGGAGCGGCGCCGAGGACCTGGTAGCCGTCCAGCTCGAACGCCTCCCGCGCTACTCCGAGCGCCCAGGTCTTGCCCGACCCGGCCCGCCCGACCACCACCGCCACGCCGGCGCCGCCGCGGGTGAGGTCGCGGACCATGGCCGCCTGGTCATGGCCGGCGCTGGTATGCCGGTCGAGGACCTGGCGGACAACCTCCGGCCGGACGACGGCGCAGCGCTCGCCCGCCCGGCCGGCGGTGCCACTCATGAGCTGGCGCTCCAGAGCCAGCAGCTCCGGCGTCGAGTAGCGATCAACGCCCAGCCGGCGGTCGTGGGCGACCCGCACGGCCCGCTCGGCCAAGAACCGGTCGGCCGCCGCCTCAACCTGAGCGAGCGCCTCCTGTGCGCCTGGGGCGACCGGGAGCTGCTTGGCCAGGGCGTCCACCACGTCCGTCCGGGTGAAGGTGGACGCCTGTTCGGTCAGTCCGTCAGGGCCGGACAGCTCGGCAAGCGCGGCGTCCAGCTCTGTCCGCGTCGCTGGACGGCCCCGTCCACCCGAGCAGACCTCGGCCAGCTGTCGCTCACCCACCCCCTGCTCAGCCAACTCGGCTCCCCACCGCTGGTAGACACTCTGTTCGGACTCCGAGTAGTCCTTGGGCGCCCGGGTCGCCACCGCCGCAGCACTGGACGCCTTGATCCCGGACAGACCGTGGGTGTCCAGCCACTGGTCGATCTGCTCTGAGCGCTTGGAGAACCGCTCGATCAGTGCCCGGTCGTCCAACCCTTGGATCTCGCCCGCGCCTGAGCGTTCGTCCACTGACCCCCAGAGGACGCCCAGGCGTTGGGTGAGCGCGGCCCGCTCGGCGGCCAGGTACAGGTGATCAGCGGCCATCAGATGGGCGTACAGCCGATCGCTGTCTAGCGCCGTCCAGCGTCCGTCCGGTCCCTGGGTGGCGTTCTGGACCAGGACATGGGTGTGGTACTGGGGGTCGCCGGCGCGGCTCAGGCGGTGCTCGAACGCCACCGCCACCAGCCCCCCGACCGCCTGGTAGCGGTCGGTGCCGTTGTGGTCGCGCCGCACGCCGATGCCCTGGCGCTCCAGGTAGCCGATGGCCGTCTGGAGGGCGTCGGCGCGGGCTTCGGCCACCTGCCGCCGCACCGGGTCGCCGCCGCCGGCCGCCAGCAGCGACACGCTCTTGGGCGAGCTGAAGCAGTGGTCGAACGCCTGCACCCGCTCATTGACCCGCTTGCCCTTGTGCTGCCAGGCCCGCTCGAACCCCTCCCCGTACAGCTCACGCGGGTCGATGTCGAGGACCTTGCGGCACAGCCGCTCCACCGTCTCCACCTTCACCCGCCGGGCGCCGCCCAGCCGGCAGGCCGCCTGCACCGACCGCACGTCACCCTTGAGCGCCTTCGACGGCGCCAGCGCCTCCAGCTCGGCGGCCCCCTGCTCCACGGCCTGGGTCTTGAGGGCTTCCAGCAGCGGCCCGGCGGCCAGCTTGGAGCGCGAGTCAGCCCGCCACAGCGGCGCACACCGCACCTCACCTGTCGCCGGGTCCAGGCCCTGGAACATGGCCCGCACCTGGTTGGGGCTGGCGAGTCCCTCCAGGCCGGCCGCGGCGGCGGCGCTGCCCACGAACCGGCCTGGTGACTCTCCGCGGCCGGAGAAGTACTCTTCGCGGTTGCGGGCGATCTGGTCCAGCCAGTAGCTCTCCTGGCCCGCCTTGAGCGCCTTCACCGGCAACGCCACCGGCCCAACCTCCCGCCGCCACCTGGCGGCAGCCGTGCATCGCAGATGCGGATGTGTAGAACGACTTGAATTGCGGTGAGGATAGCACGAAGGAGAGTGGCATATGCAGGTAGATAATAGGACGCTGAAG
>Ga0307286_10000413_pt1 | contig 11811 bp, 9 predicted proteins | sample ER_DNA_140_FD_194478 | JGI IMG/M metagenome (GOLD analysis project Ga0307286, IMG submission 194478) | Bulk soil microbial communities from the East River watershed near Crested Butte, Colorado, United States - ER_DNA_140 | ecosystem: Environmental > Terrestrial > Soil > Floodplain | place: USA... | reverse complement strand
TACACGTTCGCGGCGCTGTGTCTCCGCTTCCTCGGCGGCTTCAACTCGGCTGCTGATGCCCTCTCGACCTGGGGCCGACGATCGTCGCTCACGAGGATCCGCAAGCGCGGCCTGACGTTGCGAAGCTACGCGCGCTCGCGAATCTCGTCGTAGACGGCACGCTCGCAGCTCGCCACGGTGGCCGGCGTCATCGCCGTCACGCGCGCCGAGAAGCTGTCGCCGGGCCGGAGGAGCCCGCCTCCGCCTTGCAGCATTCCTGCGAGGACGACCCCGAAGCGCCCTTCTCCGTCGAGCGGTTCGCCCGGAGCGAGCTCGCGGCGCTCCATGCGTTCGGCGAGGCGCATGAGCGTCTCCCCGGGAACGCCCGCGAGCTCCGCGATCCTCGCGAGCTCATTCGCCGTCGCGCTCTGATGTCTCACGTTAGGCTCGATCGTATGTCTCGTAGTCCGTTCTTCGACGGCTGGAAGAGCTGCCCGCGCTGCAGAGCCGACCTCGACATCGTGGACGCGAGGGCGACCTGCCCGGAGTGCGGACTGGTCGTCTACGCGAACCCTGGGCCGACGGTGAGCGGGCTCATTCTCGACGACGACGGGCGCATCCTGCTCGCCCGTCGCGCGGCGGATCCCGGCCGCGGTCTCTGGGACATCCTCGGCGGCTTTGCGGACGAGGGGGAGTCGCCGCTCGAGACCCTCGCCCGCGAGCTCCGCGAGGAGACCGGCGTCGAAATCGAGCCGCTCGGCTTCTACGGCGCGTGGCCGGATCGCTACGGAGACGGCGGCGTCTGGACGCTCAACCTGTACTGGACCGCGCGCATCGCCTCGGGCGAGCCCGAGGCGGCCGACGACGTCGCCGAGGTTCGGTGGTTCGCGCCGGACGAGATCCCGCCCTGGGACGAGTTCGCCTTCGAGAACACGGTCGTCGTTCTCAAGGCTTGGAAAGCGGGTCTGTAGGCGCCGAAAAATGGGCCGAACGGCCCATGTAGAACCATCGGCCCCCTGCCGATAATCCAGCCACGTTGGCTGAGCACGGCATGCACCGGATCGACGACGACCTCTCTGAGGAGTGGCTCGACGCCTTTGTGGCCGAGGGCCTCGCCGACGTCGAGTCCTACCTCCGCAAGCACGCCGACTTCCAGACCTTCCTGGAAGACCGCGACTGAGCGTCCTCGGCGGCGCTCGCTATGACCGGGCAGAGCCCGGCCTCGCCGTCTCCTCGCCTCAAGCCGCTCAGGCCTTCCCGGAAGCTATTTAGGCTTCGACCAGCCCGAGGGACTTCTCGAGCATGGTCTTGGGCTGGGCGCCGACCGCGGCGGCCTTGGGCTCGCCGGAGTCGAAGAGGATCATCGTCGGGATGCTCATGACGCCGTAGCGGCGCGCGAGCTCGGGCTCCTCGTCGATGTTGACCTTGACCAGCCGCAGATCCGAGCGCTCATCGGCGATCTGGGCGAGCACCGGTGCCACCGCGTGGCACGGGCCGCACCATTCCGCCCAGAAATCGACGAGCACGGGGCTTTCGCTCCCGAGCACCTCGGTGTCGAATGTGTCTGTCGTGATCGTGTCTGCCATGACCCTTGAAACGTAGACTGACTCGCAAATGTTCCAGCCGCTTCCCTCGGTACCCGATCACCCCGGTCTCGAACGTGAGGTGCTCGACTGGTGGGATGAAAAGCAGGTCTTCGACCGGCTGCGAGAGCTGAATCACGACGGGCCGACGTGGAGCTTCGTCGACGGCCCGATCACCGCGAATAACCCGATGGGCGTCCACCACTGCTGGGGCCGGACCCTCAAGGACGTCTTCCAGCGCTACAAGGCGCTCCAGGGTTTCGACCAGCGCTACCAGAACGGCTTCGACTGCCAGGGCCTCTGGGTCGAGGTGAACGTCGAGCGCATGCTCGGCCTCAACTCGAAGCCCGAGATCGAGGAGTACGGGCTCGCGGCCTTCGCCGAGAAGTGCAAGCAGTCGGTGGCCGAGTTCTCCGAGGTCATCACCGACCAGTCCAAGCGGCTGGGCATGTGGATGGACTGGGACAACGACTACTACACGTTTTCAGACACCAACATCGAGTACATCTGGCGCTTCCTGAAGACGGTGCACGAGCGCGGGTGGCTCTACATGGGACACCGCTCGAACGTCTGGTGCCCGCGCTGCGGGACATCCATCTCGCAGCACGAGCTGATCGGGTCCTACGAGGACCGGAGCGACCCATCGCTCTACGTGCGCCTGCCGCTTCTCGACGACGACGGGGAGGCCCTCGTCGTCTGGACGACGACGCCCTGGACGCTGCCTGCGAACGTCGCCGCCGCCGTCGATCCCGAGGCCGAGTACGTGAAGCTCTCGACTGCCGACGGCATGCTCTGGGTGGCGGAGGCGCGTCTCCCGGAGCTGCCGTTCGGAGGTGAGGTGGTCGCAAAGGCGAAGGGGGAGGAGCTCGTCGGCAAGCGCTACGAGGGCCCGTACGACCACCTTGCCGCAGCCGAAGACGTCGAGCACCGCGTCATCGCGTGGGACGACGTGACCATGGAGGAGGGCACGGGCATCGTCCACATCGCGCCCGGCTGCGGCGCGGAGGATTTCGAGCTCTCTCGCGTCCACGACCTCCCGGTGCTGACCCCCGTGGACGAGGCCGGCCGCTTCTACGACTCCTACGGCTGGCTGCACGGCACCTCGACGGCCGAGGCAAAGGACCAGATCATCGGCGACCTCGGCGAGCGCGGGCGCCTGCTCGAGGCCGGCGAGATCGTCCACCGCTACCCCGTCTGCTGGCGCTGTCACACGCCGCTCATCTTTCGCATCGTCGACGAGTGGTTCATCGCCTGCGACGAGATTCGCCAGCCGATGCTCGACGCGAACGCCACGGTGAAGTGGACGCCCGACTTCTACTCGAAGCGGATGGACGACTGGCTCCGCAACATGGGCGACTGGAACATCTCGCGCAAGCGATACTTCGGCCTGCCGCTTCCCCTCTATCCGTGCGAGTGCGGCCGGCTGAACGTGATCGGCTCGCGCGCCGAGCTCGAGGAGCGCGCGGCCGGCGGGCTCGACCAGCTGCAGGAGCTGCACCGGCCGTGGATAGACGAGGTCCCCATCCGCTGCGACGAGTGCGGGGAGGAAGTGCGGCGCATTCCCGAGGTCGGCGACGCCTGGCTCGACGCGGGCATCGTCCCGTTCTCGACGCTCGGCTGGGAGAACCAGGAGTGGAAGGAGAACGGGTACGCAACGGGCTCCTCGCAGGGCCTCTCGGGCGCCGACCTACCCGACCACGCCTACTGGGAGACGTGGTTCCCCGCGGACTGGGTGTCGGAGATGCGCGAGCAGATTCGCCTCTGGTTCTATTCGCAGCTCTTCATGTCGGTCGCGCTCGTGGGAAAGGCGCCGTACAAGGAGATCCTCGCCTACGAGAAGCTCCGCGACGAGACCGGCAAGGAGATGCACAAGTCCTGGGGGAACGCGATCGAGGCGAACGAGGCCATGGACAAGATGGGGGCGGACGTGATGCGCTTCATGTACTGCGACCACGTTCCGCAGCAGAACCTGAACTTCGGCTACGGCCCAGCGAACGAGGTCAAGCGGCGTCTCCTCACGTTCTGGAACTCCGCCTCGTTCTTCGTCCTCTACGCGAACATCGAGGGCTTCAAGCCGACGTACCGCGACCTCGCGGGCGGCCCCGACCTCGAAGAGCTTCGCCCGCTCGATCGCTGGCTCCTCGCGCGGACGCAGCAGCTCGTGCAGGAGGCGACCGACGCCTACGAGCGCTTCTGGACGCCGGATGTCACGGATGCATGGGAACGCTTCACGGACGATCTCTCCAACTGGTACATCCGCCGCTCGCGCAAGCGCTTCTACACGCTCGACGAGGCGGCGTTCAGGACGCTCTGGTACGCCCTCGTCCAGGCGGTGCGCGTGATCGCGCCGGTAATGCCGTTCCTCGCCGAGCACATGTGGCGGAATCTTGCGGCGTCCGTTCGCCAGGCGCCGGAGAGCGCCTTTCTCGCGGGCTGGCCGCAGCCGGCGTCTCGCTACGAGGACCCCGGGCTGCTCGCAGAGGTGGCCGACGGGCGCCGGGTCGCCGAGCTAGCCCGCGCGGCGCGAGACGCAGCCGGGATCAAGCTGCGCCAGCCGCTCCGGCGGCTCGTCGTCGCGACCTCGGATCCCGGCCGGCGGATGCTCATCTCCAGGCAGGTGGAGGACCTCGCGGCCGAGCTCCGAGTGAAGGAAGTCGCGATCCTCGAAAGCCCGGGCGAGGTCGCCGAGATGCGCGCGAAGCCGCGCCTCGACGTCGTGGGCCCGCGCTACGGGCGCAACCTCCCCGAGCTCAGGCGGCTCCTCGAGGAGGGCAGCTTCGAGGTGACAAACGGGACGCTTCGCGCGGGCGCCTACATCTTGTCGAAGGGCGAGTTCATGCTCGAGTTCGCGCCTCGGGAAGGGTGGGAGGTCAAACACGAGGACGAGTACCTCGTGGGCGTGGACACGCGGCTCGACGACGAGCTCGTCACGGAAGGGCGCGTGTACGACCTCATTCATTCGGTGCAGCGCCTGCGACGCGACGCGGGCCTCGAGGTCACGGACCGCATCGTGCTCACGATCCCCAACGAGGACGAGGCCCTCCTCGGGCACCGCGACTGGATCGCCGGGGAGACACTTGCCGTGGACGTGCAGGTCGGCGACGAGCTGGCGGTGCGCAAGGCGGGATGACCCGCCTCCTCCTGGCTGCCGTCGTCGTCCTCGTCGCGGTGGCGGCGGCCGACGCGATCAGGCCGGACAGCAAGGAGCGGACCGTCTCGGCGGCCCCCGGCCGGCCCGCCGCGAAGCCCGCGGTGCAGCGGTCGTCTTCCGGGTACGTCGCCGTCGGGGCGTTCACCCGCAAGCGCGTCCTGCACCACGGCCGCGAGTACCTGAGCTCGGAGGCGATCGACGCCGCTTTCCCGAGCCTCGAGAGCGGCGAGCCCTTCGACATCTCGCACCTCGCCACCGCGGCCGACGGGACGCTCGCGCTCGCCATCTACCGGTTCCCCGCGAAAGAGCCGGTCGAGGCGGGGGTCGAGCTGTGGCGAGAAGGCCGGCTCATGGCCGCATTCCAGGTCCCTGCGGGAAGCTTCGGGGGCGGGCTCGGGTTCGCCGACGAAGGCCGACTCGTCGCCATGCTGCTCTCCGACGGCCACTCCGTCGTCCTCTTCACCCGCACGGGCAAGCGGGTGGGCAGCGTGTCGGCTACGTCCTGGTGACCGCGTCCGCGCGGACCTCGCGCGGGAGCTTGAAGAAGACGTCCTCGAACGCGCCGTCGAGCGACTCGATCTGGGAGACACCGCGTTCCCCGAACCAGCCGACGACACGGCGGACCAGGGAATCGGGAGCCGACGCGCCGGAGGTGAGGCCGACGCTTTCCACACCGTTGAGCCAGGCCTCGTCGATCTCGCTCTCGTCGTCGATCAGGTAGGCGTCCACGCCACCGGCGCGGGCCACGTCGACGAGGCGGTTCGAGTTCGAGCTGTTGCGGGAGCCGATGACGAGCAGGAGGTCGACGGCGGCGAGGATCCGCTTCACTGCGCGCTGTCGGTTCGTCGTCGCGTAGCAGATGTCGTCCTTCTTGGGCGCCTCGACGGCGGGAAAACGGCGGCGGAGGACACGGACGATCTCGTCGGTCTCGTCGACGGAGAGCGTCGTCTGCGTCAGGTAGACGAGCTTCTCGGTCTGGGGCGGCACGACGGTCTCCGCCTGCTCGGCGGTCTCGACGAGGAGGATCGACTGCGGCGCCTCGCCGGTCGTCCCGTCGACCTCCTCGTGACCCGCGTGGCCGATGAGGAAGATCGTGTAGCCGAGCCGTGCGAAGTGTCGTGCTTCGGCGTGCACTTTCGAGACGAGGGGACAGGTGGCGTCGATCGCGCGGAGCCCGCGGAAGCGCGCGCTGTGGCGAACCGCCGGCGACACGCCGTGTGCCGAGAAGACGACGAGGCTTCCCTGCGGCACCTGCGCGACGTTGTCGACGAACACGGCTCCGCGCCGCTCGAGGTCGCGGACCACGTGCGCGTTGTGGACGATCTGCTTGCGGACGTAGACCGGCGCTCCGTGCAGCTCGAGGGCCCGCTCCACGGTCTCGACTGCCCGCTCGACGCCGGCGCAATAGCCTCTGGGCGAGGCGAGGACCAGCCGTTTCACCACCGTCTTCCAGTCTAGTTACGGCCTGGCCGCGGCAGAGGAGGAACCATCCTCTCGCGCACCTGAAAGCGGAAAAGCCCGCCGCTCGGGGGGGTAAGCGCGGCGGGCCTTCCCACAGTTGCTCACCGCGGCTCTACATGGCCAGGGACACATGCCGCGGTTCGCATCGCCCAGTGGCGGGGACGGTACAGCGGCTCTTCGGGTCTGCCAATAGGTCCTTCGGCCCATCTTTGCAATCGTGATTTCCTGCCTGCTGGCTTCTCGACGGGCACGCAAACGGCACCTATCATCACGGTGCCCAGTGAGTCACCACAGTCGAGTCATCCTGCTCGAGGTCGTTCCGCTTCTCGTCCTCGCGGCGCTGTACCTCGGCGTCGCGCTCGCGCTTGCGCCCGAGCTCCTGCGTCGTGGGAGGCGGTTCTCCTGGCTCGGCCTCGGCATCTGGCTCGTCTTCGTGCTCATCGGCGGGACGGCCACGGTGATCGCCGGCGAGAAGCTGACGAACGAAGACTTTCTCGCGTCCGTCGACGAGTGGGCCGTCTTCGGCCTGACGCTTCTCGCCTATCTTCCAGCCGCGATCTTCATCTGGCGCTGGGACGAGCGGCATCTCCTCATCTCGGCCGCCCCGCGCGTCGTCGAGGCGGAGATGGAGGCGTCGGAGCGCCGCCGCGAGGCCGAGTCCATCTCCCGGCTCTCGACAGCGCTCGCGCAGGCGGGGAGCGGGCGCGAGGCCGCAAACCGGCTCTTCGACGAGCTCGAGAGCGTCCTCGAGGTGACGAGGATGATGATCGCGACCGTGGACGAGCAGGCGGGCGTTGCGGCCGGCTACGCCGCGCGCGGGATCGACGAGGCCTGGTGGCAGACCGTCGTCCTCGACCTCGACACGGCTCGGAGCGCGGTCGTGGCGGTTGCCCGCGAGCGCAACTCCCTCGTCGTGTTCGACGTCAAGACCTCCCCGCAGGTGAACCAGGAGCTCGCAGCGCGCGTGGGCGCGCACAGCGCAGCCTTCGTTCCCCTCCTCGCCGACGGCCGGGTGACCGCCGTCCTCGCGGTCGCGAGCGAGGAGCCACGCCTCTTCACGCCGTCCGAGACCGAGCTCATGCAGGACCTCGCCAACGAGACCGCGCTCGCCCTCGGTCATGCCTCGTCTCGCGACGCGCTCCAGGAGGCCCTCGCACGGGAGCGTCTTGTCGGCGAGATCTCGAGGCGCGTGCGCTCCGAGCTCGACCTCGACGCGGTGCTCAGCGTCGCCGTCAGGGAGGTCGGGATGGCGCTCGATCTCTCGCGCGCGTTCATCCGGCTCGGCGACCAGATCGAAGGGGTGCCCGTCCGCGCTGAATGGGACGCGCCCGGGGTCGAGACGATCGGCAACGCCGCCGGCCGCCTGCCCGTCTCCAACCTCGCCACGCGGGAGCGGCGGACGGTGGCGATCGCAGACATCCTCACCGCGCCGGAGCTCGACGACTCGAGCCTCGGCGGGAGGGAGACGCTGGTCGAGCTCGGAACACGCGCCGTCATCGCGACGCCGATCCTCGTCTTCGACCGGATGATCGGCGTCTTCGCCTTCCACCGCGCCGAGCCGTCGGCCTGGAGCCCGCACGACATCTCGGTCGCCGAGGCGGTCGCGCGCGAGATCGGGCTCGCGGTCCACACGGCTCAGCTTCTTCAGCAGAACGCGCGCCGCCTGCAGGAGCAGGCCGCGCTGCTCAAGGCCGGCCAGGTGCTCACCTCGGACCTCCGTTTCTCCTCGGTCATCCAGCGCCTCGTCACCGAGGTCGTCCAGCTGCTCGGCGCCGACGCCGCCGACTGCTGGGTCTTCGACGAGCGCAGGACGATGCTTCGGTGCGAGGCCGTGCTCGGTGTGCCGGAGCGCAACGTCGGCCGCGAGATCGTTCCCCAGGGCACGTTCCAGCAGGTGCTCTCGACCGGGCGCCCGGTCCTGAAGCGCGATTTCGCGCGCTCCGAGTCTCCGACGCCGACAGGGGACTACCACGTGTTCGCCGAGGTCATGGACGCGCCGATCACGTGGCTCGGCGAGGTCCGCGGCGTGCTCGGCGTCTGCGCGCGGGAGGACGGCCGGTTCGACGAGAAGGACCTCGAGCTCCTCGACACCTTCGCCCGCCTCGCGTCCCTCGCGCTTCACAACGCCGAGAGCTTCGGCGAGCGCGAGCGCCAGGCCCAGGTGCAGCGGGGCTTCTACCGGATCGCAGAGGTGCTCGGCTCGACGCTCTCCCTCGGCGAGACCCTCGACGCGCTCGCTCAGGCTGCGTGCGATGCGCTCGGCGGCACGTCGGCTCTGGTGCTCGAGCCGATCGGCGACCGGCTCATGCTCTCCGGCTCGCACGAGCTTCCTCCGGACCTGCGGCAAGGGCTCGCCGCCGGCATCGCCGGAGACGCCACGCCGCTTCGCGCCGCCGCCGAGGAGGGGCGCATCCTCTCGGCCTCCTCGCTCGAAGGCGATGACCGCTTCAAGGAAAGCGCGCGAAAGCTCCTGACCGACGAGGGATACCGGTCGCTGATCGCCGCACCGGTCATCGGCGCGCAGGGTCAGAAGCACGCCGTCGTCGTCCTCTTCCGGGAGGAACGGAGCTTTTCCGACGACGACCTCGCGCTCGCGCGGCACCTCACCGGAGCCGCGCGCGGCGCCCTCGAGCGCGCCGAGCTCTTCGAGGGCGAGCGGCGGGCGCACACCTTCTCGCAGCGCCTTGCCGACATCGGGGGCCTCCTCGCCACGAAGCTCGACCCCGTTGCGGCATTCGAGGAGGTCGTCCGCGAGGCGCCGGCTCTTCTCGACGCCGACGCAGCGGTTCTGCGCCTGCTCGAGAACGACGACCTCGTCGTCCGCGCAGCGTCGGGCCCGGGCACGCAGGGGATCCGCAATATGCGCTCGAGCTCGGCCGGCGGCGCGGTCGGGATCGCGGCGCAGTCACGGGCCCCGCACACCGTCTCGGATGCGCGGGAGACGCCGAGGTTCGCGCACGAAGACCCGCTGCTCGCCAACGGGATGATCTCCTGCGTCGCCGTCCCGATGCTCCTCCACGGCGGCGGCCTGAGCGGCGTGCTCACGGTCTACGACTCCGCCGTGCGGACCTGGCGCGATGACGAGGTGCAGGCGCTCGCGGCACTCGCCGCGACGGCCTCGGCGGTTTTCTCGAGCGCCGAGCTCTACCAGCGGGTCGCCGAGGAGAAAGAGCGGAGCGAGGCGATCCTCGCCAACATCGCCGACGGCATCGTCGCGGTCGATCGCGACGGGAACATCGTCCTGTGGAACGCGACCGCCGAGCAGATCAGCGGTGTGCCCGCCGACGAAGCGCTCGGCCGCCGCGTGTCGAAGGTGCTTCAGCGCGATCTCGCAGCGGAGGACGGCGCACCTCCCGGCGAACGCACGCTCTCGATCCAGCGGGGCGACAAGGAGGTCTGGCTCTCGCTCAGCGAGGCGGTCATGCTCGACGCCGGCGGGGCCGTCGCCGGCCGCGTCTTCGCCTTCCGCGATGTCTCCAGCGAGCGCGTGGTCGAGCAAATGAAGTCGGACTTCGTCGCCACGGTCTCGCACGAGCTCCGGACCCCGCTCACCTCGATCTACGGCTTCGCGGAGACGCTCATGCGCGGCGACGTCGAGTTCTCGGACACTGAGCGCGCGACCTTCCTCGGCTACATCGCCTCCGAGTCGGGGCGGCTCATCAACATCGTCGACGACCTCCTGAGCGTCGCCCGCCTCGAGACCGGCACCCTGCGGCTGAACATCGAGGAGATCGACATCGGCTCGGTTGCAGGCGAGGTCGTTGCGCGGATGCAGGAGCACGCCGAGCGTTGGGAGATCGAGCTCGAGGTCCCGAGTGCGGGCGTCGTCGTCGAGGCCGACCGCGAGAAGCTCTCGCAGGTCCTCCTCAACCTCGTCGACAACGCGGTCAAGTTCTCGCCGGAGGGAGGCCGGATCTCGATCTCGGCGCGGCGCCGTCCGGAGAGCGCCGAGGTGCGCGTGTCCGACCAGGGAGTCGGAATCCCGCGCGCGGACCAGCAGCGCATCTTCTCGAAGTTTTACCGCGCCGAGGGCACGGGGGTCGGCGTGCACGGGACTGGCCTCGGCCTCTTCCTGGCGCGCGGGCTGCTCCTGGCGATGGGCGGGAGGATCTGGGTCGAATCGAAGGAAGGCCAGGGCGCCACGTTCGTCTTCGAGCTTCCCACGGCGGCCAGCGGCGTGATCGAGCCGGCTCCGGAGAAGGTGACGGCCTGATGGCGCTGACCGTGCTCGTGATCGACGACGAGGATCCGATCCGGCTTCTCTGTCGGGTCAACCTCGAAGCCGAGGGAACGAGGGTGCTCGAGGCGAAGAACGGCCGCGTCGGGCTCGAGCTCGCGAGAGAGGAGCGGCCGGACGCGATCCTCCTCGACGTGATGATGCCCGGTCTCGACGGCTGGACGGTCGCCGAGCGGCTCCTCGAGGACGAGGCGACGCGCCGCATCCCGATCATTTTCCTGACCGCCCGCGCAGACGTGCGCGACCGGGCTCGCGGTCTCGGTGCGGGCGGGCTCGACTACATCACGAAGCCGTTCAACCCGGTGGAGCTCGCGACTCTCGTCGAGGAGGTCGTCGACGCGGTCAAGCGCGGCGAGCGCGAGGAGCTTCGCGCCGAGAAGCTCACCGACCTTCGCGACCTTCTCGGCATGACTTAGAGCTCGTTTCAGGATGGAGCCTCGCTAGGGTCCTCGGGCCGTCTGGGCGAGCACGATGGCGGCGAGCACCATGAGGCCGCCGACCAGCTGCTCCGGAGCGATCTCCTCGCCGAGCCAGGCGTAGGCGACGAGACCGGCGAGCACCGGTTCCACCATCGCGACGACGGTTGCGCGCGTGGCTGGGATGTGGCGGAGCGCCGTAACCATGCAGATGAACGGCACGACCGTTCCAAGCACGACGATGTAGGCGATCAGAAGCCAGACCGGGAGGCTCTCGTCCTCCAGACGGCCGAGGAGCGAGGCGTCGCTCGTCAGGACGCCGCCCGGGAAGCTCCACCAGGGTTGCACCACCGCCCAGAAGAGCGCGGCGAAGAGGAAGCCCCACGCGAGAAGTGAGTAGACGTCCCGCCCGCCGCGCACGCTGTGCTCGGCCATGAGGATGTACAGGGCGTAGGCGAACGCGCCGGCGAGCGCCGCGGCAACTCCCACGCCGTCGAGCGTGCCGCCACCGCTCCAGATCTCGGCGACGAGCGTGAGTCCCCCGAGGGCCAGCGCGAGCGCGTACCACAGCCTCCGTCGTACGCGTTCGTGGACGAAGAAGCGCGCCCAGAGCGCGACCAGCACGGGGGCGAGGTACTGGATGACGAGCGCGATCCCGATGTCGAGGTGCGTGATCGCCGTGAAGTAGAAGAAGTGGACGAAGGCGAGGCCGCAGATCCCGAAGATGGCGAGGTAGCCGAGCTCCCGGCGCGTGACGCGAAGCGTGCGCGGCGCGAAGATCGCTACGCCCACGAAGAGAAGGATCGCGGCGCCGGTGCCGCGGACCTCGGCCAGCCGGAGCGCCGAGAGCCCGCCGGAGTCGACCACGATCTTGGCGACCGTCGCGTTCACTGACCAGAGTGCGATCGCCGCGATGACGAGCGCGTATCCCAGGGCAGGGCGGCGGTGCGCGGTAGGATCCGCGGGGCGCTCCGGGACGTTGAG
>Ga0307286_10000407_pt1 | contig 11863 bp, 11 predicted proteins | sample ER_DNA_140_FD_194478 | JGI IMG/M metagenome (GOLD analysis project Ga0307286, IMG submission 194478) | Bulk soil microbial communities from the East River watershed near Crested Butte, Colorado, United States - ER_DNA_140 | ecosystem: Environmental > Terrestrial > Soil > Floodplain | place... | reverse complement strand
TTCAGCCGGCTCTTGTTCTCGACGTAGTACGAGTAGCCGAAGTAGCCCATCGCGCCGCGTTCGCCCTCGACCCCGCGAACCAGCACGTTGTCGTCCTCGCTCGCTGTGAAATCCGACCGACTCTGCTTGGCCTTGCCGTTGATCTTCTCGGTGAAGAAGTCGAAGGTGCCGGAGTCGGTTCCTGGCCCGAAGAGCTTCAGCGGGACGTCCGGGAAGCTCGGCCGGACCTCGTTCCAGTTGTCCACCTTCGAGCCCTTGTCCCAGATCTTCTTCAGCTCGGGCGGCGTGATGCAGTTGATCCACGTCACGTTCTTGTTGACGACGATCGAGAGCCCGTCGTTCGCGACCAGGAACTGGATGTACGCCACATCGTTGTCCTGGCACTTCTTGGCCTCGGTCAGCTTGATCGGCCGTGAAGCGTTCGCCAGGTCGGTCTCCCCCTTGCAGAAGCGCTCGAAGCCTCCGCCCGTGCCCGAGATGCCGACAACGACCTGCGCACCGCGGTTCGCGCGTTCGAAGCGCTCGGCTGCGGCCGTGGTGTAGGGACCGAGTGTGCTCGAGCCGTCAGCCGTGATTTTCCCGGACACCTGAGGTCCGGACGTCTTCGCCGTAGCCGTGGCCGCCAGTGCGAGCGCGAACACCGCCGTCACCGCAAGCAGGACCGAAGTCCCGTAAGACAGCTTTCTCATTCGTTTTCCCTCCGCATTCGTAGGTCGAGCCAATTCTTGGCGGACTCGCGAAGCGGTTGGGTGCCGGTGGGGTGAACGTCCTGGGAAAATCTGGTGAACATCATTCGACGTCGGTCGCCGCGCCTTCCAGCACCGTTCGCGACCGCTCGAGCTGATCGGTGGTCAGCGGCACGAACAGGGCCCCTCTGGCGATCGGTTCCTGGTTGTCGAGGAGGAACTGGAGAAATGCGTCGACCTCCAGCTTTTCGAGTGACGACTTCTTGACGTAGGTGAAGAGCGGGCGTGACAGCGGCTTGTACGTGCCGTCCTGCACCGTCTGGACGCTTGGCGAGACGCAGCCGTCACCCCCGTCGACCCCGACTCCCTTCAACTTGCCTTCGTTGCTCTCGAGATACGAGAGCCCGAAGTAGCCGAGCGCTCCCTTCTCGCCTGACACGCCGCGCACGATGACGTTGTCGTCCTCGCTCGCCGTGTAGTCGGAGCGGCTCGCTCCTTCCTCGCCGACGATGGCGTCCGTGAAGTAGTCGAACGTGCCGGAATCGGTGCCCGGCCCGTAGAGCGTCAGCTTCTGGCTCGGGAAGCTCGGGTCGGCGTCCTTCCAGTTCTTGATCTTGGAGCCCGGCTGCCAGATCTTCTTCAGCTGCTCGACCGTGAGGCACTTCGCCCAGTCGTTGCCGTTGTTGACCACGACGGAGAGGCCGTCGTTCGCGACCTGGAGCTCGAGGTAGTCGATCCCCTTCTTCTTGCAGGCGGCGATCTCGTCTTCCTCGATCTTGCGTGATGCATTGGAGAGGTCGGTCTCGCCGCGACAGAAGCGCTCGAAGCCGCCGCCGGTGCCTGAGATGCCGACCGTCACCTTGACGCCGGGCTCCTCCCGGCGGAACCGCTCGGCGGCGAGGCTGACGAGGGGCGCGACGGTGCTCGACCCGTCGGCGCGAACCGCGCCGGACAGGTCCTCTTCCGGGAAGGCGCCCGTGTCCGTCGTCTCCTCCGCCGTCGCTGCGGCCGGCCGTTCGCGTCCACACGCTGTAAGTGACGCCGCGAGGACCAGCGCAAGAACTAGGAGCAACAGCCGCCTAGGCACGTCTCGATTGTCGGTCGCACAGCCGTCGCGATGGGGTTACGAAGTGGTGAAGATGTGGAGAAGGGCTACGAGCCGGCCGGGAAACGGCAGGTGATCGTCAGCCCCTTCCCGAGCCCGCCCGAGGCTTCCGCGGTGCCGCCCGCGGAAGTCACGACGTGCTTGACGATTGCCAGGCCCAGGCCGGTGCCTCGCGACGCCCGCGCTCGATCGCTGCGGTAGAACCGCTCGAACAGTCGGGGCAGATCGTCCTCGTCGACCCCGGCGCCGTCGTCTGCACACGTCAGGACCAGCTCGTCGTCGGTGCGGGCAACGCTGAGCCGAAGCGTCGCTCCCTCGCCGGCGTAACGAATCGCGTTCGCGGCGAGGTTCTCCACGACCATGCGCAGCATCCTCGGCCGCAGCGGAAGCCGTATGCCCTCGTCCACTTCGGTCTCGATCTGCACTCCGGCCCTGTCTGCGGTGTCTCCGAGTCGACGGACCACATCCGCGACCACCGGGCCCGCGGCGGTCGAGCCGAGCGAGACGATCGCGCGGCCGGTCTCGAGCTCGCTGAGGAAAAGGACGTCGTCGATCAGCTCCTTCATCTGCTCGATCTCCTGGCGTGCGTTCTCGAGCAGGTCGCTCGCGTCAGCCCCGGGCAAGACCGCGGTCTCCAGCAAGGCGAGAAGGCGCGCGAGCGGTGTGCGGAGCTCGTGCGAGACGGCCGCCGTGAAGCCGGCGCGCAGCTCCTCGTACGCAGCGAGATCGCCGGGCTCGCCGAGATAGACGAGCGCCTCGCGCCGGCCGGCGATCTCGTAGGGGACGACGATCGGCCCGTGACCATGCTTGCCTTCGAGCAGCTCGACTGTCAGCGAGCTGCCGGGCTCGAGACCCTCGATCGACTCTCTCGCCCGCCGGCTCGCCGCGATGATCCGGAGGTCGGCGTCGACGACGACGACGTTCTCCCGGCTCTCCTCGATGATGACCCTCGCGCGCTCAGCCTCGATCTCGAGCTCTTCGAAACGCTGCTCGCTCTCGTCGACCGTGGCTCCGAACAGCCGCTTCATTATCGTGACCCAGTATGGCGAAGGTCCTGATCGTCGAGGACGACGACGTCATCGCCCAGGGCATGGCGAGTCACCTGACGGCTTCGGGCTTCGAGCCGGTCACCGTCGACAACGGTGAGACGGGCCTGGCGCGGCTGCGCTTCGAGCGCCCGGACGTGTGCATCGTCGACCTCATGCTGCCGCGGCTCGACGGGTGGCGGCTCATCGAGCAGGCCCGCGAAGAGGGCATCGGGACTCCGATCGTGGTCGTGAGCGCGCGCGGGACCGAGCACGACCGGGTGCACGCTCTCGAGATCGGGGCGGACGATTACCTCGTCAAGCCCTTCTCGATGAAGGAGCTCGTCGCCCGCGTTCGAGCCGCCTCGCGCCGAGGGACCCGGGCCGAGCGCAGCGAGGACGGCGAGGCGATCGAGATCGAGGAGCTCCGCATCGACCCCAAGCAGGTGCAGGCGTACGTCGACGGCGAGAGCGCGAAGCTGACTCCCACCGAGTTCCGCGTCCTCTATGCGCTGGCGCTGGAGCGCGGCCGTGTGGTCAGCCGGGACGAGCTGCTGCAGAAGCTGTGGAGTCGCCGCGAGGGACACCGCGACCGGACCGTCGACGTCTTCATCCGCAAGCTGCGCGAGAAGATCGATCGCCCGGCGTCCGCGCATACGTTTCTCCAGACCCGGTACGGCGTCGGGTACAAGCTGGAGGCGGTGCCGAAATGAACCTCTACTTCGTCTGCATCGGAAACGCGGGCCGCTCGCAGATGGCGCAGGCGCTCGCCGAGCGCGAGGGCTTCGCTGCGCGGTCAGCCGGCAGCCGGCCGGAGAGCGAGCTGCACTCCGAGGTGATCGCGGCGATGGACGAGCTCGGGATCGACCTCCGTGACCGGCGGCCGAAGGGAATCGAGGCGTCCGACGTCGAGTGGGCCGACGTTGTCGTGACGATGGGCTGCGGCGACGCCTGCCCGGTGCTGCCGGGGAAGCGGTACCTCGATTGGGAGCTGACCGATCCGATCGACCTCCCGCTCGAGGCCGTGCGCGAGATCCGCGACGACATCGAGCGCCGGATCCAGAGCCTGAAAGCCGATCTCGCAGCCTGATTTCGGGGGTGCCGGCTTGGTGCCCAACTGGAGAAGATGTGGTTGAGCAGTACGACGGACTCCGGATTTTGCTGCAAAGTACGTAGAGACATGCAGTTCGCGCTGATCGCCCACCGAGAGACCGAGACGAACCGCAGGCTGCTCGAGGCCGTGCCGACGGGAATCGAGGCCAGGTTGCTCTCCCCTGCCGAGACGCTCGGACGCCTCGGCGACGACGACGCCGCGCTGGCTCGCCTCGACGTGCTCCCGACCGTCGACGGCATCGAGCCCGGGGCCTGGGAGCTCGCGCGACTGGAGGCCGAAGGGATACGGATGCTCAACCCGTTGCGGACGCTGTCGGCTACCCACGACAAGTTGATGACGGCCCGGCTGCTCAAGGACGCCGGCGTGCCGCATCCGACCACGCGGCACGTGACGCATCCACACACCCCGCCGACGATCGATCCGCCGTTCGTCGTCAAGCCGCGGTTCGGCAGTTGGGGCATCGACGTCCACAGGTGCTCGGACCGGGCGGGTGTCCGAGCCTGCCTCGAGGAGCTGTCGGCGCGCAGATGGTTTCGCAGACAAGGGGCTCTGGTCCAGGAGCTCATCCCGCCGCTCGGACGCGACTTGCGGATCGTCGTCGCCTCCGGCCAGGTCGTCGGCGCCGTCCAACGGCTCGCGGCTCCCGGCGAGTGGCGGACGAATGTCGCCCTCGGCGGCGTCCGGAAGCCGACTTCGCCGCCCCTGGCCGCCCGGGAGCTGGCGCTCGCGGCAGCTGCCGCCGTCAACGCCGACCTGGTCGGCATCGACCTGCTCCCCACGCCCGAAGGGGGCTGGGTCGTGATCGAGGTCAACGGCGCGGTCGAGTTCACGGACGACTACTCGCTCGACCGGAACGTGTTCGTCGCAGCGGCCGAGGCCTTGGCCGATGCCGCGTTCGGTCAGCGGAGCGAGCCGCTCGCGATCGCCTAGCCAGATTCACCACTCGGATACCAATCCTTCACCAACCCTGCACCCAGTCGCGGTCCCCGGGGGTGAAGGATCTGTGAAGCAATGGCGAAGGTGCTCATCGTCGAGGACGACGACGTCATCGCGAAGGCGATGGCGACTCACCTCGCCGATGCGGGGTTCGACCCGCTCTGGGTCGGAAACGGAGAGGCCGGCATGGCCCGTCTTCGCTACGAGCGGCCGGACGTCTGCGTCCTCGACCTGATGCTCCCGCGACTGGACGGCTGGAAGCTGATCGAGACGTCGCGAAGCGAGGGGATCGGGACGCCGATCGTCGTCGTCAGCGCCCGCGGGAGCGAGCAAGACCGGATTCACGCACTCGAGATCGGAGCCGACGACTATCTCGTCAAGCCGTTCTCGATGAAGGAGCTCGTGGCGCGCGTTCGCGTGGCCGCGCGCCGCGGCGTCCGCGCGCAGGACGCGAGCCGGGGCGAGGCGCTCGAGATCGAGGAGCTGCTGATCGACCCGAAGAGCTTCCAGGCCTACGTCGACGGTGTGAACGTCGAGCTGACGCCCACCGAGTTCAGGCTCCTCTACGCGCTCGCGCTGGACAAGGGGCGCGTGCTGACGCGGGACGAGCTCCTGCAACGGATCTGGGGGCGCCGGCTCACCCGCCGCGACAGGACCGTCGACGTCTTCGTGCGCAAGCTGCGCGAGAAGGTCGACGGCAACTCACGGCGGCACAGCTTCCTGCACACGCGGTACGGCGTCGGGTACAAGCTCGAGGCGCAGCCGAAGTAGTGGGTTTTCCCCAGGTTGGGGAAAAGTCGGTGTGCGTTTCGTCACCGGATCGATACAAGAGTCGCGCCTGATTTGATCCAGTCCATGCGGGCGCGGATCGGCATTTACGCGGTGGCAGGCGCCCTGCTTGCGGCCGCCACGATCCTCGCCACAATGCGGGTTGGTGACGAGCCGGGAGCACTCTCCGGCTGGCAGGCCCTCGTCCTCGGGATCGTCCAGGGGTTGACGGAGCTCCTGCCAATCTCCTCGTCGGGCCACCTGATCCTCGTGCCCTGGCTGGCTGACTGGACCTACCTGGAGACGCACGATGACTTCAACCAGACGTTCGATGTCGCACTCCACTTCGGGACCCTCGTCGCCGTGGTCGCGTATTTCCGCGCCGACCTCGCTCGCCTGCTCGCCGCCTGGCTCCGCTCCCTTCGGCGCCGCCGCGTCGAGACGACGGACGAGCGCCTGGCCTGGGTCATCGCGATCGCGACCGTGCCGGCCGCGGTGGTCGGCGCCGCCGGCGAGAGCCTGATCGCCGACAAGCTCGGGGAGCCGTGGCAGATCGCGATCTTCCTGGCGTTCTTCGGCATCGCCCTCTGGATCGCGGATCGCAGTCCGCAAGCCCGCGGGCTCGGAGACGTGCGCTACGGGGAGGCGCTCGCCCTGGGGTTCGCGCAGGCCCTCGCGCTCATGCCGGGTGTCTCACGTTCCGGGGTCACGATCACCGCTGCCCGTTTTCTGAGACTTGACCGGGACGCAGCCGCGCGGCTCTCGTTCCTGCTTCTCGTGCCCATCGTGCTCGGCGCGGTCCTGCTCAAGGGCGTGACGGACGTGCTGTTCGGCGACCTACCGCCTGGCTGGGGAGGCCCTTTCCTGGTCGGCACGCTAGCGGCCGCCGGAGCCGGGCTCGTGGCGATCGACCTCCTGCTCGGCTACGTACGGCGCCACGACTACACGCTGTTCGTGGTCTACCGACTGGTCCTCGCTCTCTTCGTCGTGGGCTTGATCGCAAGCGGCGCATTGGACGCAACCTTCTAAGCTCGTTTGATGCGGTTCAACCGACGCGAGCTGGCCGGCGCGGTGGCCGATGTGGGCGTACTGGTTCCAATTGCCGTCGCGCTCATCGTCGGCAACGGCCTCTCGGCGACGGCCGTCCTGCTTCCGGCCGGCCTCCTCTACGTCACCGCGGCGTGGGTGTATCGACTGCCGGTGCCCGTTCAGCCCCTCAAAGCCTTCGGCGCGATCGCGATCGCGAAGGGGCTTGGCTCGGATGAGATTGCCGCCGGCGCTCTCCTCATGGGCGTCATCTTCCTGACGCTCGGGCGCCTGGGACTACTCGATCTCGCGGCCCGGACATTCCCGCGCCCGCTCATCCGCGGCGTGCAGCTGACCGTGGGACTGCTCTTCCTGAAGATCGCCTGGGACCTCGTCACCGACCCACCGAAGAGCTTCTCGGAGCATGCCCTGAGTGCCGACTGGGCTCTGCCGCTCGCGCTCCTGACCGTCGTGCTGGCCTTCGCGCTGCGCGACTACCCGATCACGCTCGCTCTTGTCGCGGTCGGCGCGGTCGTGACGGTCGTCCTGGCCGGAGGCGAAGCGGCGTTCGGTCCCTCCGCTCTCGCTCTACCAAGCCTCGACACGGCCACGATTGCGACTGCGTTCACGGTTCTCGTCGTGCCGCAGGTCCCGCTCTCCTTCGCGAACTCGTGCCTCGCCACAGCGGACGCCGCCAAAGTCTATTTCGGCGACCAGGGCAGTCGCGTGCGTCCGGGCCGCCTGGCGACGACGTTCGGCTCCGCGAACCTCTTTGCCGGGGCTGTCTCAGGGATGCCGGTCTGCCACGGCGCCGGGGGCATGACCGCGCACTACGCATTCGGCGCGCGCACCGGCGGTGCGCCCCTCGCCATGGGCGGACTCTTGCTTGTCCTCGCCATTGGTCTCGGCACCAGCCTCGCCGAGCTCCTGACCGCCTTCCCGCTCCCGATCCTGGCCGGCGTGCTCGCCACGGCGGGTGTGCTGCACATCCTGCTGCTTCGCGACCTACGCGGTATGCGCGCGTGGGCCTTCGCACTGGCCGTCGGGGTCGTCGGGTTCGAGGTCAACCTGACCGTAGCGCTCGGGATCGGTCTCGCACTTTGGTGGGGTGCGGAGGGCCTGCGGCGCCTCCCGCGCCTGCGTCCGGCGGCGTAGCTGGAGGTGGGTAGAGTGGCGACCCCGGGGTGCCCCCGCAAAAGCGGCGGCTGAGATCAGACCCGTCGAACCTGATCCGGTTAGGACCGGCGAAGGGAGACCGTTGCAGGACGAAACTCCGAATTGGGGCATCGAGCCGGTTCCCGACCGCCTGCGGGTGCTGGGCGCGCTCGACCAGACGATGCTCTGGGGAAACCTCGGCGTCTCGCTGCTCGTGCTGGTCATCGGCTCCTTGCTCGTGCCTGCGCTGTCGTTGCGAGACGCGCTCATCGCCATCGTCGTCGGCAGCGTCATCGGGAACGCGATGCTCGGTGTCGCCGGGATGATCGGCGCGGATGCGCGCGTCCCGTCGATGGTGCTGCTCCGCGCACCTCTCGGACGGCGCGGATCGTTCCTCCCCACGGCCCTGAACATCACGCAATGCCTCGGCTGGGCGACCTTCGAGCTGATCATCATCGCCGCCGCAGCGGCCGCGCTCTCTGACGAGATCCTCGGCTTCCGGGCGCAGTGGGCGTGGACGATCTTCTTCGGTGCCGCGGCCGCGGCGCTTGCGTTCATGGGCCCGGTCGGCTTCGTCCGGCGGTTCCTGCGCCGCTTCGCCTTGTGGGCTGTGCTCGCCTCGCTCGCCTACCTGACGTGGTGGGCGCTCTACGAGCCGGACGTCGGCGAGCTCTGGTCGGCCAAGGGCGAGGGCGGGATGTCGATCTGGCTCGGCATCGATCTCGTGATCGCGATCACGGTCTCGTGGGTGCCGCTCGTCTCGGACTACACACGCTTCTCGCGCGGCCGCCGGGCCGCCCTGGTCGGCTCGGGCATCGGCTACTTCCTGGGCGCGACCTGGATCCTGGCGATCGGGGTCTTCATCGTGGCAGGACGGGGCATCTCCGATCCGGTCGACGTGCCGGCGGCGGTCGCTGCAGGCGGCCTCGCAGCGGCACTTGCGTTGCTCGCCGTCACGGTCGACGAGACGGACGAGGCCTTCGCCAACATTTACTCGACGGCCGTCTCGGCGCAGAACCTCGTGCCCTGGGCCTCACAGCGCCTCCTGATCGCCCTCGTCGCGGCCACGGCCACGATCGGCGCGCTCACGATCGAGCTGCGCACGTACGAGTCGTTCCTCCTGCTCCTGGGCTCCTTCTTCGTGCCCCTCTTCGGCGTACTCCTCGCAGACTGGCTCGTCGCCGGGATGCGCTACCGCGAGGCGGACATCTTCTCCGCCCCGGCCTACCGCCCCGCCCTGATCGCTTCCTGGCTCATCGGATTCGCGCTCTATCACTGGCTTCACGAGCCTCCGCTCGGACCGAGTTGGTGGGTCGACATCGTCGAGGAGACCAGTCAGCCGGGGGTGGGGATCGGCGCCTCCCTGCCGAGCTTCGCTGCCGCGTTCTGCCTCGCTGCAATCGCCACGAGCGTTACGAGAAGGCGGTCAGCGGTCGCTCCCTACCCGTCGTAAGTGATACTCCCCCACGAGCGTGGCCGCCGTCACCTTCTCGGACGTCTCGAAGATCTTCCCTGACGGGACAAAAGCCGTCGCCGACCTCAATCTCGAAACCGAGCACGAGGAGTTCATGGTGCTGGTCGGGCCGTCCGGCTGCGGCAAGACGACGGCCCTGCGCATGGTCGCCGGGCTCGAGGAGATCAGCGAAGGCGAGATCCGGATCGGTGACCGAGTCGTCAACGAGGTGTCGCCGAAGGACCGCGACATCGCGATGGTCTTCCAGACCTACGCGCTCTACCCGCACCTGACCGTCTTCGACAACATCGCGTTCAGCCTCCGGCTGCGCAAGATGAAGAAGCAGGAGATCGGCAAGCGCGTGCGTGAGGCGGCGAAGGTCCTCGGCCTGGAACCGTTCCTCGACAGGAAGCCCCGGGCACTCTCGGGCGGCCAGCGGCAGCGCGTCGCGATGGGGCGCGCGATCGTCCGCCAGCCACAGGCCTTCCTGATGGACGAGCCGCTCTCGAACCTCGACGCGAAGCTTCGCGTCCAGATGCGCGCCGAGATCAGCCGGCTAACGCGCTCGCTCGGCGTGACGACGATCTACGTCACCCACGACCAGGTCGAGGCAATGACGATGGGCGACCGCGTCGCCGTCATGCGCAAGGGCGAGCTGCAGCAAGTCGCGCCGCCCCAGGAGCTGTACGACCACCCGTTGAACGTTTTCGTCGGCGGCTTCATCGGCAGCCCGGCGATGAATCTGGTTGAGGCCTCACTCGAGCGAAGCAATGGGACGCTGGCCGCCGTGCTGGGCGACCAGCGGATCTCCCTCGACGACGCCGTTCTCGCCGGGCGGCCCGCGTTGAAGAGCTTCGAGGGGCGAGCGGTCGTGCTCGGCATTCGCCCGGAGCACCTCGAAGACGCCAGCCTCGTACGGGACGTGCCCGAGGGCAAGCGCCTGCGCGGGGAGATCGAGCTGACCGAGGCGCTGGGCTCGGAGCTGATGGTGCACTTCAAGATCAACGCGCCGCCTGCGCTGACGGAGGAAGTCAAGGAGCTGGCGGCGGACGTGGGCGAGGTAGCGGTCACCGGGCTGGAGGATGCGCGCGCGGAACAACAGACGACCCTGGTCGGCCGCTTCGGGGTCGAATCGCGCGTCAAGGACGGCGAGACGGCAGACGTCGCAGTAGACACGCGCGCCCTGCACTTTTTCGACTCTGAATCTGGGCTTGGAATCTACGACGAACCGAAAGGAGCCACGCAATGACGAGGCGCTTCATCGCGCTCCTCGCCGTCTGCCTGCTCGCGGTCGGAACAGCGACCTCGTGCGGCGGCGACGACGACGGCGGGGGCGATACGGCAAAGGGAACCGGGGAGATCACGATCTTCTCGCTCTGGGGCGGCAGCGAGCAGAAGGCGTTCCAGAAGGTCCTCACGCAGTTCACTACGGACACCGGCATCAAGACCAAGTACGAGTCGGCCCGCGATTTCCTGCCCGTGATCCGCACCCGGCTGGCGGCTGACAACCCGCCGATGGTTGCGATCATCCCGCGGCCCGGTTTCGTCGCGGAGCTGGCCCAGGATGACGTCCTGATCCCACTCGAGGATCTCGGGCTCGACCCGGACAAGATCAACGAGAACTACGCCGATACGTGGACGAACCTGGCCACCGTCGACGACACGGTCTACGGCGTTGTCGCCAAGGCCAATTCGAAGAGCACGGTCTGGTACAAGCCGCAGTCGTTCCAGCAGAACAGCTTCGAGATCCCAACTGACTGGAACCAAATGATCGACATCACGAAGCAGTACAAGGCCAAGGGCGAGACACCGTGGGCCGCAGGCGCGCAGGGTGACGACAACTCGTGGACGCTCACGGACTGGTTCGAGCAGATCTACGTCCGCCAGGCCGGTCCCGACAAGTACACCCAGCTCTTCGAGACGGGTGAGGTCAAGTTCAACGACCAGTCGGTCAAGGACGCCCTGAACGAGATGCTGAAGATCGTCAACGACCAGTACATGGCCGGAGGCATCGACACGGTTCTCGGCATCAGCTTCGTCGACGCCATCGGCCGAGTCTTCGGCAAGAACCCGAAGGCCGAGATGTTCTACGAAGGCGGCTTCGTCGGGGGAATCGCCATCGACCAGGTGAACCCGAGCCTGAAGCCCGGCACGGACATCGACTTCTTCGACTTCCCACACATCGGCGACGGTGATGACGGACTGGTCGTAGGGGGTGGCGACGTCGCGTCGGCCTTCGTCAACAACGAGGACGTGGCCAAGCTGCTGGATTACCTCGCGACGCCTGAGGCCGGCCGGATCTGGGTCTCGACAGGCGCAATCGCCTCACCCAACAAGGGCGTCACCGCAGACGACTACCCGAACGACCTCGTCAGCAAGGAAGCGAAGCAGCTTCAAGACGCAAAGGTCTTCCGCTTCGACGGTTCAGACCTCCTGCCGGGAACCCTCGGACAGAACTTCGGCACCCTGCTCCAGAACATCATCAAGACGCCGGACAACATGGACAGCCTCCTCGACGACTACCAGGCCGACGCCGAACAGGCCGGCTTCGGCGCGTAAGGGCAAGAGCAAGAGCAGATGAGCAGCCAACCCGTC
>Ga0307286_10000393_pt1 | contig 12128 bp, 14 predicted proteins | sample ER_DNA_140_FD_194478 | JGI IMG/M metagenome (GOLD analysis project Ga0307286, IMG submission 194478) | Bulk soil microbial communities from the East River watershed near Crested Butte, Colorado, United States - ER_DNA_140 | ecosystem: Environmental > Terrestrial > Soil > Floodplain | place... | reverse complement strand
TGGCCAGCCACACCGCGGTAGAGGCAAAGAGAGCAACGTCGAGGCCCAACTGCCGCGCCAGCGCGAGGACAACCGGGGTCACCAGCACCGCGGTGGTGTCGAGAGAAAGCACAGCAGTTGAGGTGACAGCTACCCGACGATGAGCAGCCACAATCCGAGCACCGATCCCTGGGCCAGTCGGGCGGCTCCCTGCGCGAGGGTCGAGAAGACGCCCAGCCCGTCGGCGACCTCCGCGACGATGGTGACGCACACCAGGAAGCCAAGATCGGCCCGACGCGGTGGAGCAAGGATTCCCACTGCACCAGGTCACCCTAGTGTCGGCCGAGAGTGCCTTGACACCTGTCGCGGATACCCCGTTGGCTGTGGGCTATGAGTCCTCTGTTGACCGATTCCGAAGTGTCCCAGCAGCTCGCAGGCTTGCCGAACTGGCAGCGCGCCGAAACAGCTGAGCCAGCGATCACCGCGACGTACGAGCTAACCGATTTCGTCGCGGCCCTGGACTTCGTCAATCAGGTCGGCCATGAGGCTGAGCTCATGAACCACCACCCAGACATCGACATCCGCTGGAACACCGTGACTCTGGTGCTGTCCACCCATTCCGAGGGCGGACTCACCGAACACGACATCGAGCTGGCACGTCGCATCAACGACGTCGCCGGTCAGGCCGATTGAGCTAGGCGAACGCTTCCGGCGGCGGGCAGACGCACACCAGGTTGCGATCGCCGTAGCCGCCGTCAATCCGCCCGACGGGTGGCCAGTACTTGTCGAAGCCCTGCGCGTAGAGCGGGCCGGTGTGCAGCCCCGCCGGAAACGCCGCGACACGCCTGGTGTACGGGTGACTCCACTCCTCCGCCGTCAGCTGAGCTTGGGTATGCGGGGCATTGATCAGAGGGTTGTCCTGTCGCGGCCACTCCCCCGATTCAATCTTGGCGATCTCGTCCCGAATGTTGATCATGGCATCGCAGAACCGATCGATCTCTTCCAGGGTCTCGGACTCGGTCGGCTCGACCATCAACGTGCCCGCGACCGGAAAGCTCATGGTCGGTGCGTCGACGGTCATTCCGCTGGCCTTGTTCAGCGCCCGCAGATCAAGAATGCACTCGTGGGCGACCCGTCCGCTGCGTCCGGCGTAAAGCACCGCGTAATGATCATGGAGTCGCTGGGCGACGTAGTTGGCGGCCAGCAGGGCATGTTCAGTGGCCGAGGTCAATCCGTCGGCTCCCATCATCGCGATGTAGGCATAGCTGATCGGCAAGATGCCCGCCGACCCATACGGAGCCGCCGAGATCGGGCCGATGCCCGTCGTAGGACCGGCCACGTCCAGCATCGGATGGTTGGGCAGGAACGGTGCCAAATGTGCTGCGACGCCAACGGGACCGACACCCGGCCCGCCGCCACCGTGCGGGATGCAGAAGGTCTTGTGCAAGTTGAGATGGCTAACGTCGGCACCGAAGCCGCCGGGCTGCGCCAGACCGAGCAGCGCATTGAGGTTGGCGCCATCCACATAAACCTGGCCGCCCGCGGCATGCACCAGCTCACACAGCTCGACGATTCCTTCTTCGAACACCCCGTGGGTCGATGGATAGGTCACCATGATCGCTGCCAGTTGATCACGATGCTCGGTGATCTTGGTACGAAGGTCGTCCAAGTCCACGGCCCCATCTCCGGCTGCCTTGACGACCACGACCTTGAGGCCAGCCATGGTTGCTGAGGCCGCATTCGTGCCATGTGCTGACGACGGAATCAGACAAATCCGGCGTTGATCATCGCCCCTCGACTCGTGATAGGCGCGAATCGCCAGCAGTCCTGCGAGCTCGCCCTGGCTGCCAGCATTCGGCTGGATCGAGACCTTGGCATAGCCGGTCAGCTCGGCGAGCCAGGACTGCAGTCGCTCGATCAAGACGAGATAGCCCTGGGCATCCTCGATGGGTGCAAACGGATGCAGGTTGGCAAAGCCTGGATACGAGATCGGCTCCATCTCGGTCGTCGCATTCAACTTCATCGTGCACGAACCAAGCGGGATCATGCCGCGATCCAGCGCTAGGTCCCGATCAGACAGAGCCCTCAGATAGCGAAGCATCGCTGTCTCGCTGTGGTGAGTGTTGAAAACCGGGTGGGTGAGATAGCTGCTGGCACGCTCACTGCCCGCCAGATTGCCTAATTGCCGGCTGTCACTCCACTCGACTCCGAAGGCGGTGCGTACCGCACGCAGGTGGGCCCGGGTCGCGTCCTCACCTACCGAAGCACCGACATGGTCATGGTCGACCAGCCGCAGGTGAACCCCAGCGCTTCGGGCCGCGGCGACCACAGCCTGAGCTCGGCCCGGGACTTCGGCGAGCACCGTGTCAAAGAACGCGCCATGGACTACCCGGATCCCGCCCGTCTCAAGATCACCGGCCAGCTCCGTGGCGTGCGCATGAATGGTCTGAGCGATCTCCCGCAAGCCCTTCGGCCCGTGGTATACGGCGTACATGCTGGCGGTCACCGCGAGCAGTACCTGCGCGGTGCAGATGTTCGACGTCGCCTTTTCCCGGCGGATGTGCTGCTCACGCGTTTGCAGCGCGAGGCGGAACCCAGGCGTGCCATCACGATCCTTCGACACCCCGACGAGCCGCCCAGGCAGGGTCCGTTCCAGGCCGGACCGCACCGAGATGAACCCGGCGTGCGGTCCGCCGTAGAACAGTGGTACGCCGAACCGCTGACTGGATCCGACCGCAATATCTGCACCCCACTCCCCCGGCGGAGTTGTCAACGTCAACGCCATCAGATCGCACGCCGCGATCACCATGGCGCCGTGCTCGTGGGCCCGCTCGGCAATCGTCTGCAGCTCAGTTGTGCTGGCGAGTCGTCCGCTGGCGCCAGGGGTTTGCACCAAGACGGCAAACACGTCCACGTCCTCGATCGCCTCGACCAGAGGCTTGTGGGCCACCACGACCGGTATCCCTAGTGCAGCTGCCCGCGTCGTCACGACCCCGATGGTCTGGGGCAGGGTGTCGCTGTCCAGCAGGATGGCTTCACCCGCTTTGACGGTGCGACGAGCGAGTGTCATCGCCTCCGCGGCGGCCGTCGCTTCGTCGAGCAAACTGGCTCCGGATACCGGTAGCGCGGTCAGGTCCGAGATCACGGTCTGAAAGTTGAGCAAGGCCTCAAGCCGACCTTGGCTGATCTCTGGCTGATACGGCGTGTAGGCCGTATACCAGGCCGGCGCCTCCAAAACGTTGCGGCGGATCACCGAGGGCGTCACGGTCCCGTGATATCCAAGCCCAATCATCGCCGTCAGCGGTCGATTACGACTCGCGAGCTCACGGAGTTCAGCCAATGTCTCCGACTCTGACAATGCTGGCGGGAGTCGTAACGGCTCCGTGCTGCGGATCGAGCGGGGCAGCGACTGCTCGACGAGCTGCTCGAGATCGGTCAATCCGAGGGCAGCCAGCATCTTCTCGCGATCATCGGCCTGCGGCCCGATGTGTCGACTACTGAACCGCTGCGACGGAAGCGCATTTGTCGCGGTGTCTGGAAGGGTGGCGGTGCTGGATGTGATCATGGGCATCGATCTTCCTTCGCGCATGTGCAGGTAGGTGCTCCCGCTTTCGCGAGCGGCACTCCCCCTCTGTCACCTACGGCTTCAGAGTTGCCATGGCGTGCGCGGTCTTGCTGCCTGAGAGGTTCCGGGGATGTTGCACCTTCGGCGCCACCGACCTTTGTCGTGCAAGGTGGTGAACTCTCCCGCGCGGCCGTTCCAGCAGCGCCCAGACTACTCCGAACTCACACCTCAACGACGGTAATCAGGTCTTCGAGCCCATCGAAGTCCTTGCTGTTGCGCGTGACCAATGGCAATTCTTCGGCAAGGGCCGTCGCCGCAATCAGCAGGTCAGCGAACCGCCGTCGCGGCTGCCGGTCTTGTCGCAGCACGGCAGCGCAGACGCGACCATAAGCCCGCGCAGCCTCGATATCGAAAGGCAATGGGTCAAAAGTGGCCTCGACGCGCTGCAGACGATCTTGCCGTCGAGCGCGCTCAGATCTATCTGTGGTCGCCGAGGGGCCGCAGGAAAGCTCCGCTAGCGTGACCGTAGATATCGCGACCTCTTCAGGAAGCTGAGCTACGTCAAGTCGATCTAGATCGACGATCACCGAAGTGTCAAGCAGTCCGCGGGCGAGCCGCTCAGGCACGATGAGGAATCTCCTGGTCGACGACCTCATCCAGATCGCTCCGGAATGTAGCGGAATCGAGCGGAGGCGCGTTACGGAACATGGCAACGGCAGTATCGGCCGTGACAAATCGGTGGCGCCGGAGAGGACGCAACTCTCCCACCGGAGTGCCGTTTCGAGTCACCACGAACGACGCACCCTCATCCAAAGCGCGCATGATCCGACCGCTGTCATTGCGGAGTTCACGCTGGGAGATCTGCTCGGTCATGAAAAAGACCGTAGCACAACGTGCTACATCGAAATATGAGTCGTCAGACGGTGGTGCGAGCCTTACGACGCTGAGACAGCTCGTCGTGGGAAGGCTCGGACTCGACAGCTTCAGCACGCTCGGCCGGCAGGGCGGACAGAGTGCCCTCGATGTCGCGCCAGACGCCGCCCAAGGCGATGCCGAAAACGCCCTGGCCACCACGCAGTAGGTCGATCACCTCGTCGTCGGAGGTGCATTCGAAAACCGAGACTCCGTCGCTCATCAAGGTCACCTGAGTCAGGTCCTGTACGCCACGCCTGCGCAGATGCTCAATAGCGGTACGGATCTGCTGCAGGGAGATACCGGCATCGATCAGCCGCTTGATCACCTTCAAGATCAAGATGTCCCGGAAGCTGTAGAGGCGCTGGGAGCCGGAACCGGATGCGCTCCGAATCTCGGGCACGACGAGGCCGGTACGCGCCCAGTAGTCGAGCTGCCGATACGTGATGCCAGCCGCGCTGCAAGCGACCGGCCCCCGAAAACCCAGGTCGGTTGGTAGCGGCGAGAAGTCGCCGTCGAACAGCAGCCCCTGGGCGTCCGCAGACTCAGTCGCTGCCGAGTCCGCTGGATCTGCCGATGCCTCGGTGCTGCTCACGTGTTGCCTCCGATTTCAGAGTCGAACTGGGGAAGAAAGAGCTGCTCAAAGTTCTCTACGCGTAATTCCACGGTCGGCATTACTTTACGAACGCTACGACGAGCGCACCAATCGGGTCAACGACCGCCGCGCTGAGTCCGGCCGGCGAACTGAAGTCTCGAGGCGTCCTCGACAGTGCCCTGAGATCGCCGCTGGAGCCGTTAGTCAGTCTCAGGTTGAGCTTTAGTGTTGCCTCTGACTAGGACTTTGGCTCTTCCCCTGTGACGAAATCATCTGGATTGACCTGATCGAGGAACTCCCGGAACTTTTCCACCTCGTCATCTTCGGCTTCGGGAATCTCGATGCCCGCTTCATCGAGCACATCCTCGGCGCAATAGATGTCGGAGCCGACCCGAAGCGCCAACGCGATGGCGTCAGAAGGTCTGGCGCTGACTTCTATGCCGTCAACTAGCAGCACCGCGTAGAAGGTGCCGCCTTCCAGCTCAGTGATATGGACCTCGGTGAGCCGGTGGCCCAAGGTCGTCAGCGTATCGACCATCAGATCGTGCGTGAGAGGCCTGGGCGGGACTATGCCCTCTTGGGCATTCGCTATGGCGGCAGCCTCAGCAGCTCCGATCCAAATCGGCAGGTAGCGAGTCCCTCCAACCTCGCGCAACAAGACCATCGGAGCATTCGACGGCATCTCGACTCGAACACCCACCACATCGAGCTCGCGCATGCGACAACACTACTTCGCGGGCGGCCCGCTACAAGATCACCCCTCGCCGGCGATCACCATCAAACATTGCGCTCCATGGCGGTCCGCACCAGGGCCGCATGAAAGCTGATCACCAGCTGCGTGACGTCCCCCGGCACGTCGCGGTTGCTTCCTGACCGTCGCACGTACGGCGCGATTGCTTGCTCCACCAGCCCGACCTCGCGGTCGGCGGATAGCTTGAACGCCCGCAGATGTCGCCCGTCGATGCCGTACTCGGCAAGCCGGCGCGCCGCGATCGCCAACGTGAGGGCGTCCCTGCCGTAGTGGGCGGTTCCTCGGCGGGTGTGCAGGATCTGGGTGCGCTCCAACTCGCTGAGCGCAGCCTCGGTAAGACCGCTGGCGTCCAGCAGCTCTTGTCTGGTGAGCCTGATCGGCTGTTTTGCGGTCACCGAATTCTGGCTCTGGGCACCGGCTGCGGATCCGGCGCCGAGCGCTGCGCCCTGGGTCAGCCCTAGTTGAGTCTGACCACGATCGATCTGCTCCAAATGCTCCCTGATCACCTTCAAGGGAAGGTAATGCTCGCGCTGCACCGAGAGCACATAACGCAGCCGTTCCACATCGCTTTCGGTGTAGCGGCGATATCCCGACGGCGCCCGCTGGGGTGTGATCAACCCCTCGGCCTCCAGAAACCTGATCTTGGAAATCGAGATCTCCGGAAACTCCGTGTGCAGGATCGCCATCACCTGTCCGATGCTCCGGGTCGGATGCCGGAGGCGGGTTTCAGACGCAGGCGACAGTGAGTCCTCCACCCCACGAAGGCGCGGGTCGGTGGCCGCGGTTACCGGAGAATCGGCAGGTTTCGGCATCATGCGCGGGCTAGTCGGAAGCCCGATTACTCCCGAAATAGACCAGGCGGAATTTGCCGATCTGCACCTCATCGCCGTTGCGCAGCAAGGATTCGTCGACCAGGTCCTTGTTGACGTATGTGCCGTTGAGACTTCCTACGTCCCTGACGACGGTGCCCTCGGGCGTACGGGTGAATGTGGCGTGCCGACGGGACACCGAGATGTCATCGAGGAAGATGTCGGAATCCTGGTGCCGCCCGGCCGTGACGAGATCGGTGTCGAGCAGAAACCGGCTGCCAGCATTGGCGCCTCGCTGCATGATCAACAACGCTGAACCGTGCGGCAGCGCATTGACGGCGGCCTCGTCCTCGGCCGTCAGCGAGTCAGTGTCACGCTCCTCAACCATCGCTGGCATCGCCTTGGTCGTATCGCCGGTCGGCACCTTCTCGGGAGTCGCAGCTCGGGCCGCGCCGGGCACGAGCGCCGAGCCACATTGGCCGCAGAAGTTACTCCCCTCGGGGTTCTCGTGTCCACAGTTGGTACAGAACGGCATTGCTTCGGCTTTCGTTCACAGCCTCGAAGGCTCGAGACGTGATGGAGAGTTTAGGACCAACCTCAAGCTCGCATGCGGCGGACCGGTGAACTCACCCTCCGACTTGCTCCGCATAGGAATCAGCATCCATCAGGTCGTCGACGTCGGCACTCTCGGCAAGCTCGAGCTCGAAGAGCCAGCCATCCCCGTACGGGTCGACGTTGACGGTCTCCGGGTGCTGGTCCAGCAGAGCATTGACTGCCGTGATTACGCCTGGCACGGGACAGAAGATGTCCGACACGCTCTTGGTTGACTCCAGTTCCCCGCACGCGTCTCCCGCGGCGACGGCGTCGCCCAGCTCTGGCAGCGAAACGAAGACGATGTCTCCCAGCTGGTCGGCCGCGTACTCCGTGATCCCTACTCGGACGCTATTGCCATTACCACTGCGAACCCACTCGTGCTCGGTGGAGTACTTCAGATCTTCGGGATAGTCCGACATCAGGCTCCTCAAAATCTCCTCGTCAACGAGGCGTTGGCGGCGCGGACGCGGGGTGAGCGTACTGATTCTCGCGCGTGGTGTGCAAGGACTCGATCACGAGCCGATTCTCCCGCTCTATCGAGACCTGTCCACCGATCTTGGGGCCCGTGATCTCGGAAACGATCCCGCCTCGGAACTGTGCCGCCTCCTCCAAGCTGTTCGGATCCCCAATGACCTCGAATGTGATCGGGCGGCTGATCGGCTTACCGTCGATAACGAGCGCGCGGTTCTCGGAGCCGAACCACGTCGAGCCGACGACGCGGATCGTGTTGTTGACTTCGATGACCTCGGCACCGGCGTCACGCATCTCCTCGACAGCGTCGAGGAGCACCCCGGCGTCCACAGCGGCCTTGGGATCGGCGATCCGCATCCGAATTCCTGGGCCTTGGGCGGGGGCTGTGCCAGCCAGGATGGATAGCTCGTCGAAGTGCTTTTGCGCCTCTTCGCGGGCCACCCGCTGGGTATCGGCGCCTGACTGCAGATTGCTCCGCGTCTGCTCGAGCTGGGCGATCTCACCTTCCAGCCGTCGTGATTCCTCGCTCAGTCCGTCGAGCAGCTGTATCAGATCCTCACGCCGCGCCGACGCGTAGGTGTCGCCCGCGGCGTTGCTCTTGATTTGCATGACACCGGCAGCGCCCACCACGAACAAGATGACTGCCGCCAGGATCTGACCACGCCCCGGATGCAACAGTGCTGTACGTAGTCGGCCGCGCGTCTTCTCGGCGGGCTCTGCGCGTAGCTCAACCGGATCGGCGGCAGCCGCGGTCGGTGCCGTAGCTGCCGAAGCGGCGGGCGTTTCCTCTCCTGCTAGTCGTCGCTGACTACGTCGCAGCGAGCTGATTCGTCGGGACACGGCGTTGCGTCGGCGTGGGTGATGGGGGCGATGCCGCACGGGCTGCTCCGGCGGTTGCGTCTCGAGGTAGGCCTCGTCAGGCATGGAACAACGCCCGTCTGATGGCAGCGGCGTTGGTGAAGATGCGAATTCCGAGGACGACCACCACGCCGGTCGCCAGTTGTGAGCCGACGCCGATCTGGTCGCCGATGTAGACGATCGCTGCCGCGATCAAGACGTTGGAGATGAACGACACGACGAAGACTCGATCGGTGAATATGCCCTCCAGGTATGCCCGGAACGCGCCGAACAGCGCATCCATGGCAGCAACGATGGCGATCGGGAGGTAGGGCTGGAGAGCTTGGGGAATCGATGGTTCCAGCACCACGCCGAGCACGATCCCGGCGATCAGTCCGAGCAGCGGGATCATGAGCTCGCCTTCCCCGCGCGACGGAGCACGATGCCAGGATCGGCTGCCAGATCGAGCTGTTTCACGTTACTGATCTCGTATCTCATCCGCCGGTTCTGGGCCAAGTCATTCCACCACGCGCCTGCAGAAGACTCAACAAAGCCAGCCTGCAGGGTACGCAGATCCCCGATCGCCTCGACCCGATAGGGGCGGGTCAGTGAGCGATAGTCGACGGTGATCGCATCCCCGGCGCTCCGGATCGCCGTCAGATTGGACAGCCGGTGTCCGTTGATCGCGACGGCTTCCGCGCCGGCTTCCCAGAGCCCATTGGCCAGCACCTGGAGGTCGATGTCGAGCACCCGGTCGCGGGCATCCGCGGCGGCCGAGGGTGAGTCGTCAACGACGATCAGCACGCCGGGGCCACTGACAGCAACATTGCCGACCACCGGGTCGAGGGTATTGATCTGGGATTCGACGAACCGTGCTGTGTCATCGTCACCCAACGCCGCGGCACGCAGTGTGGCGATCTCCTGGGTCAACGTGGTGACTCTGCCGCGCAACTCGTCCTGCTCCCGTTCCGCGGTCTGTACCCGACTGATCAGCTCCGAGCGCTCGGACTGCAAGACCGGCGCGGTGCGGGTGGTCTGCAGGGCTGCCACAGCAAAGAGGGCACCGATGATCAACGCCAACACGCCCAGCGTCCAGCGTCTACCGGAGGAGTTGTCACCACGTGCGGCGCCGAGGGCGTAGTCCGGATCAACTGGCTGTCGGATGATCTGGTTGAGCAAGTCCATGCTGGCGTCGGGCGCCTGAGAAGTCGTGGGCGGCTGCTGCCCGGCCGTCGAGCTGGCCGCCTGACCGCGGCGTTGGGCTCGACGACGTACGGACGTGACAGTCATCCCCGTGTCATCCCCAAGTTGTGTCATCCGCCGCGCGGTGTTGCCTTCTCCGGCCGCTAGCCGGTCACTCCGCGGTGCTGACGGCGGTCGAGTGGTGGCACGGTCCGGAGCAAATTGACGGTTTGCGCAACGTAGAGACCTCCGGCGTACCAGTACAAAGCAGTTCCCCAGATGGCGAACGCCCAACCCAACACCCAGGCCAGCTGTAGCCAGCCCTGTTCGCCGGAGCCGAGCAGCACCAACGGGAACGCGTACAGCAGACTAAAGGTCGCAGCCTTGCCGAGGAAATGCACGGGTAGCGACGAGAAGCCTCTGGTCTTGAGCAGAGGTACCAGGCAGGCGATCATGACATCGCGTGCTACCACGATGACGAGCAGCCACCAGGGGATGATCTCCCGCAACGCCAATCCAATCAGCACCGCGAGGATGTAGAGGCGATCAGCGATCGGATCCAGCATTTGACCGAGCCGGGAGGTTTGGTGCCAGGCACGCGCCAGGTAGCCATCCAGCCAGTCGGTGAAACCGCCCGCGGCGAGCACCAAGACAGCGAGTCCGTCAGCCTGCGGGCCTAGGATCAGCCACAGCATCAGCGGCACACCGGCCAACCGCAGCAGGCTCAGCAGATTGGGCAGCGTCCAAGCGCGGTCGGTGTCGTAAAGCGGTGCGCCACGCCCGGTGTGCGCATGAGCCGGCAAGCCGGCGCCGCGGAGTGGAGGTGATGCGTCAGGATCTTGCGGCGCGCCAGCCACCGAAATCGGCTGCTCGCTACCTGTCACGTGGCCAGCCTAGTTCTCGACATCTCGCACAGTGACGGTTAGCCCCCTTCGCCAACTGCATGCCGGGCTACCAGTCAGAGTGCACGTCAGATTCCGCCATTTCGAACGGATGCGGCTCGGCTGCACCGCCTGCCGATCGCAGCGTTCCTACGCTGTAGCGGCGGCGTATCGAGAGGGCGGTGGCCACCGCGTCGTTGTGCAATCGCCGGCAGATGCTGGCTCGCGATCGCTCCGAGTCCAGTGTTTCCGGAGTCCCCGGAAGCCTGGAACCGACCGCGTCCAGCACGTGGCTGAGATCGCTCTCAGCGCGTTCCCGATCACGCCGAGAGAGGTCGGGCTCCAGAGCCGCGGCCGCGGCATCTGAGAGCAGCAACGCCGTGGCGGGGTCAACGCCAGGAATCGCGATCAGTTCGAGGGCCCGCTGTGCACGTCGCACCAATGCGGCATCAAGAGCGGCCCAGGTCCGTGCCGCTCGGGCCTGCGCGCGGTCGAGGGGGGTCGCCACGGTCCATCGATCCGGCGCGGTAGCAAGCGCCGCTCGATAGACAGCAAGGACGGTTGCGCCGACCTTCGACCAGTCGTAGCGCCGGGCCGCCTGTTGCGCCCTCGAGGTGCGTACCCCGTTGGGCTGGTTCAGGACGCGGAGCACTGCGGCCGCCAAAGCACGGTGGTCGCCGGCGGCAAACACCTCGCCCAGTCGCCGTTCGTCATGGGATGACCCGATCAGGTCGACGAACGACGGAAGCTCGGAGGCCACCACGGGAACGCCGCTCGCCATGGCTTCAAGCAACACAATCCCGAAGCTCTCCCGGGCAAGGTTCGAAGCGACGAAGACGTCCGCGGAGCTGAGCAGTGCGATCTTGGTCTGCTCATTGATCGTGCCCAGGTTTTGGCACCAGCTGGGCAGCTGTCGACTGCCCGCGCCTGCGACGATCACCTCAAGATCAGGATGAATCTTGGCGATCAACGGAACCGCTGCCAGCAGCACGTCGAGGCCTTTCCGCGGCTCGTCGAGCCGACCCAGGAAGATCAGCTTCGGATGATCAGCGTGCGGCTCGCTGGCGTTGGCGAAGCCGTCGAACTCAATCCCATTGGGGATGACCACAGCGTCGCGGCCTAGATGCTGTACGACGACATTGCGCGCCGACTCTGACACGGCGATGCCCGCGTCGATCTTCTCTACCGCTGCGCGGAGCACTCCGCCAGCCAATTGCAGGGATCGCGATCGAGGGGTGGCGGTATGGAAAGTGGCCACCACCGGCTGCTCTGCCGCCCAGAGCGCCAGCAACGAGACGCTCGGCGTGATCGGTTCATGGATGTGGAGTAGGTCGAACTTGCCCCTGCGCAGCCAGCGACGTACCCGAGAGGCGCTGAGCGGTCCGAAGTTCACCCGGGCGACGGACCCGTTGTAACGAACCGGCACCGCGGCGCCGACGCTGGCAAAGTCGTCAATGTCCAGCCGAGCCGCAGCTGGGTCCAGCTCGCCCGGAGCAAGCACCGAGGGCCGATGGCCGATCTGGCGCAGGTAACGAGCCAGGCCCAGGACATG
>Ga0307286_10000389_pt1 | contig 12195 bp, 10 predicted proteins | sample ER_DNA_140_FD_194478 | JGI IMG/M metagenome (GOLD analysis project Ga0307286, IMG submission 194478) | Bulk soil microbial communities from the East River watershed near Crested Butte, Colorado, United States - ER_DNA_140 | ecosystem: Environmental > Terrestrial > Soil > Floodplain | place... | reverse complement strand
TTGGCCGCCGGCGCAACTCCGGAGATCTTGCCGAACGAGTGCCCGGCGACCGATGCGGAAACGCCGGCATTGCCCGCGGCCGTGGACCCCACATGGGTGCCGTGACCGTCGCCGTCTCGGGGCGAGAGAAAGTCGATACGCTGCGAGGACGGTGTCTGCGACTCGTAGGTTGAGGAAAAGAAGCGAGCCCCGATCACCTTGGTGTTGCACTCCCCGCCGGTGAAGGAATCGCCCGCTTGGCACGTACCGGTGAACTGGCCACCGTCGGCTTTTTTCATGATGATCGTGTTCTTATTCGACCGGTACGGCCGGTACGGATCCGCCGTCGTCGGTTTCGCGGTGCCCAGGGGCTCACCACCGAAGGATTTGCTCTCCGGCCAGTAGCCGGAATCCAAGACCCCGACAACCACACCTCGGCCAGCATTCTTCTTACCGCCGAGTGCTGCCCAGACGCCGCTCGAGCCGGACAGTTTGAGGAAGTCGACGGGGTTCTTGTTGTTGGCGAGCTCACGAGGCCGGTCCTTGGTTACCGAGAGAACGCCCGGCGCGCGTTGCAGCGTACGCACTTGGTCAGGTGTCAAGCTCGTCGTAAAGCCATTGAGACTAACGGCGTACTGCTTCAACGGCTTGGCGCCAACCCGTGCCGCTGCAGTGGCCTGCCGCTTCTCCAGGTAGGTCCGATAGCGCTTGGCGCGGCTGGATGTCACGTTTACCCGCTCGCCTTTGTCTGGCCGGGTCGCGCGGAGGCCCTCGACATCGCCGCCATAGGTGGCGATGGGCTTGTCGGTCAGCGTGACAATGTAGTGGCTTCGGCTTGGAGCCGGAAGCGAAGGCTTGACCGGCTCAGGTGTCGCGTACGCCGCGGGCAACTGCGCGACGGTCAGCAACGCGCCGATTCCAAGGCTCGTGGCGAGAACCGCGAAATGGGCGCGATGGGACAACAACAGCACGAAAAATCCCCCGATTGATTTCGATGCCTGCTCGGATTCGCTCGCTCCGCTCGCGGCAACTCCCCCGGCGGCGAGCGCGATGAGTCGAGCAAAAGTAGGCTTGACCCTAGCAGCAGCCGACCAGGTGCGTGGTGGATCGACACCAATTGCGCGACGAGCAGGGAGACAGGTTGACATCGCCGCGTCCGGCACAGGTACTGCTAGCGCTCATGTGCGCCGTGCTGGCGCTGATCGTCCTCGGCTGTGCCAACCAGACGGCCACACCCTCCAGCCCAACTTCAGGAACCTCGACCATGCCAGTGAGTCCGTCCTCCTCCGCCGCTGGAGAGCCATCGGCCGGTACGCCGCCCGAACCCGCAGATACAGATCTCACGATCGTGATCAACGATGGATCTGGCTCGACCACGACCTGGCGACTCACCTGCAATCCAGCCGGGGGTACCCATCCCGGCCCACTGGCGGCTTGCCGGGCTCTCGAGGCCAACGGTGCTGCGGCACTTCCGCCGGTGCCTAAGGACAAGGGCTGCACTCAGATTTATGGAGGCCCGGAGACAGCCACCGTCACCGGCACCTGGAAGGGCCAGCGCGTGATGAGTAGGTTCGCGCGCAATGACGGTTGTCAGATCAGCCGCTGGAAGCTCATGGCAGGACTGTTGCCGCCTGGCGGCAATTAGTGACCTCGCTCCCTACACCGAGCAATCGAATAGCGGCGTCAGCCGACGACGATCTCGACCCGCTGGAACTCCTTGATCTCGGTGTAGCCGGTGATCGCCATTGCCTTGCGCAGCGCGCCCACCAGGTTCATCGTGCCGTCGGGCACCGTCGACGGACCGAGCAGGATGTGCTCGAGATTGCCGACGGTTGAGAACCGGGCCCGCTCGCCGCGCGGCAACTTCTCGTGCCAGGCCTCCGGTCCCCAGTGGTAGCCGCGACCGGGCGCTTCATCCGCCCTTGCCAGCGGCGAGCCAACCATCACCGCATCGGCTCCGCAGGCGATCGCCTTGGGAATGTCGCCGGAGCGTACGACCGAACCGTCTGCGATCACGTGGACATAGCGGCCACCGGATTCGTCGAGATAGTCGCGGCGTGCGGCTGCGACGTCGGAAACCGCGGACGCCATGGGTACGGCTACCCCCAGCACTGACGTGCTGGTATAGGCAGCTCCACCGCCGAAACCGACCAGCACACCGGCTGCACCGGTACGCATCAGGTGCAGAGCGGTCTGGTAGGTGGCGCAGCCGCCGACGATTACCGGCACATCCAGCTCGTAGATGAACTTCTTCAGATTGAGCGGCTCAAGATCAGAAGAGACATGTTCGGCGGACACCGTCGTGCCACGGATGACAAAGAAGTCGACGCCCGAATCCACCACCGCTTGGGCGTATGCCTGAGTATTCTGGGGCGACAGTGCGCCGGCGGTCGGCACGCCAGCTTCGCGAATCTGCGCGACGCGCTTGCCGATCAGTTCGGACTTGATCGGCTCCGCGTAGATCTTCTGCATCCGCCGAGTCGCCTCGACGGCATCCTCGATCGCGATGATCTCTTCCAGCAACGGCTGCGGATCGTCATAGCGAGTCCAGATGCCCTCGAGGTTGAGTACACCCAACCCACCCAGTTGGCCAATCCGGATGGCAGTGGCCGGCGAGACCACTGAATCCATTGGGGCAGCGAGCAGCGGAAAGTCGAACATGTACGCGTCGATCCGCCACTGCAGTGAGACTTCCTCTTCGCCGCGGGTCCGCCGTGACGGGACGATCGTGATGTCGTCGAAGGCGAAGGCCCGCTCGGCACGCTTGCTGCGACCGACGTCATACATGGGATTACCCCCGGGATCAGCCTGAATAATTGGGCGCTTCGACGGTCATCTGGATGTCGTGAGGGTGGGACTCCCGCAGACCTGCTGGGGTGATCCGAACGAACGAGCCGCGCTCCTGCAACTCCGGAACTGTCGACGCTCCGGTGTAGAACATGGCTTGTCGCAGGCCACCGACCAGCTGGTAAGCCACCGCGGCCAAGGGACCTCGATAGGGAACATGGCCCTCGATGCCCTCGGCGATCAGCCTCGAGTCGGACGTAATATCGGCCTGGAAGTAGCGATCCTTGGAATAGGAAGAACCGCTGCGGCCACGGGAGGCCATCGCGCCTAGCGATCCCATGCCGCGGTAGGTCTTGAACTGTTTGCCATTGATGAAGATCAGCTCGCCGGGGCTCTCATCGCAGCCGGCAAGTAACGAGCCGAGCATCACCGTGTCAGCGCCAGCTACCAGGGCCTTCGCGATATCGCCGGAATACTGCAGGCCGCCGTCACCGATCAGCGGTACCCCGGCGGGGCGACAGGCGCGTGCCGCATTGTGAATGGCTGTGACCTGAGGGACACCAACGCCGGCCACCACACGGGTGGTGCAGATCGAGCCTGGGCCGACCCCGACTTTGACACCATCGGCTCCAGCATCGACCAGTGCCTTGGCACCCGCGTACGTTGCGACGTTGCCGGCGATGATGTCGACCTTGGCGGCCGCTGAGTCGGACTTCAGCCGGCGCACCATCTCCAGCACCCCCTGGGAGTGGCCGTGAGCGGTATCGACAACCAGCGCATCGACGCCCTCCTCGATCAGCGCCATCGCTCGCTTCCAGGCGTCGCCAAAGAATCCGACTGCTGCTCCAACCCGAAGCCGGCCTTGATCATCTTTGGACGCATCGGGGTACAGCCCGGACTTGACGAAGTCCTTGAGCGTGATCAATCCTTTGAGCCGATCTTGATCATCGACCAGCGGGAGTTTCTCGATCTTGTTCTGGGCCAGCAGTCGCATCGCAGCGTCTCGGCTGATTCCCACCGGCCCGGTGATCAACGGCATCGGCGTCATGACCTCACCCACCGGCCGGGTCGGGTCGGTTTCGAAGCGCATGTCTCGATTGGTGATGATGCCGAGCAGCCGCAATTCGCGGTCGACAACAGGAACGCCAGAGATGTGGAAGCGGGCACACATCGCATCGGCCTCGCCGATCGTCGCGTTCGGCGAGATCGTGATCGGCTCCTCGATCATGCCAGCCTCGGAACGCTTCACGACATCGACCTGATGTGCTTGATCCTCAATGGAGAGATTGCGGTGGATGATCCCCATTCCGCCCTGTCTCGCGATGGCGACAGCCATCCGGGCCTCGGTCACGGTATCCATCGGCGAGGAGAGCAGTGGGACCTTGACGGTGATGCGCTTCGAGATCCGGGAGGCTGTGCTCACCTCGGACGGGATGATGTCGCTCTCAGCCGGCTGAAGCAACACGTCGTCAAAAGTCAGGCCGATCGTCTCGAAGGCGCGCGGCACACCAACTGGACTGAGGTCATCGGAGGACGGCAACACGGCAAGCCTTTCACCTGACGAATAGAGACTCATGCTAGTCCAGTGCGCTCGCCCAACCGTGCTATGAACCAGGGCTGGCACACGCAGGAAGGTATTCCGGCACTCGGCAGGGCATTTGAGAAACTCAGGATGATTCGACGATCAGCTGGGTCGGGACTTGAGATTGCTCGTCGCCGGGCCTTCCAGCACCGTCCCGTCGGCCGCGAACCGGGAGCCGTGCAGCGGGCAGTCCCACGACTTCTCGAGATCGTTGAAGCGAACGACGCCGCCGAGGTGGGTGCAGATTGCCGAGAGGGCGCAGGTCTCGCCAGCAACGGTTGAGATGGCGACCGGCTCACCTCGTACAGCCCCGACAACTCCGGTGCCTTCGGCGGGGTTGCGTTCCTGATCTTGGAGCGGGTGCAGCTCGGCGTTCAGCCAACCCTGCGTGGCCGCGACCCCGATGGCCGTGTTGGTCCGCAAGAACGCGGCGGCGCTTGCGGGCTTGCTCACTCGAGTCCCCAGAGTCCGTGCCCAAGGCGGCACGCGTTTCAGGATTTCCCCACTGATGCGTAGCGCCGCGGCGACCGCGTTGGTCATGCCCCACTTGCTGTATCCGGTTGCCAGATAGATGTGGCCGCCGCCACGCGGCAGCTTGCCGACAAAGGGCACTCCGCCGAGCGCCTCGTAATCTTGCGCCGACCAGACGTGGGTGCGCTCAGCGCCGGAAAACCAACGGCTGGTCCATGCCGTCAGGTCGGCAACTAGATCTGAGGGATTCTTAGGCTGCCGACCCACTGGGTGGCCGTTGCCGCCGACGAGCAAGAGCTCTTCACCCTCGTGAAGCGCCGTACGCAACGACCGGGTCGGCGCATCCGCCGAGATGTACATGCCACGCGGAATCGGGGTGCTCACCCGGAATCCCAGCGCGTACGAGCGTTGCGCGGTGACCTTGGCGAAGTACAGCCCGCGATCCAGGAACGGGATGCCGGTAGCAAGCACCACGTTGTCGGCGGTGAGACGACCCGCCGAGGTAATCAGTTCGCAGCTGCTGCGCCCAGAGACTCCGGTCACTCTCGCTCCCTCGATTACCAGCCCGCCTGTGCGGCGCAGTTCCTCGGCCAGCGAGGCCAGTACGTCTACCGGATTGAACTGCAGTTGATCAGGCAGGCGCACTGCGGCATAGCTGGGGAAGGGCAACTCGACGGCATCAGTCATTTGAACTGGCAGGCCGAGTCGGCGGGCAATGTCGAACTCACGCCGTACGGCGGAGGCGCCAGCCGGCGTACCCGCGTAGGTGTAGGCGTCTCGTTGCTCGGTTGGGATGTTGTGATCTGCGCAGTAGGTCCGGAGCCACTGCTGACCGGCACGATTGGCGTCCAGGTACGCGGCGGCGACATGGTCAGAATGGTTTTTCACGATCTTGGACAGTGCGGTGGTCTGAAGCAGCGAGACCTTCGCCGTCGAGTGGCCGGTCGTCACGGCGCCGACCGAACGCGCTTCCACGACCGCAACCTGACGCCCGGCCCCGGCCAGCAGCACCGCGGTCGCCAGGCCCGTCAGCCCAGCTCCGACGACAACAACGTCGTAGCGGGCACCAGTCGGAAGCCAGTCACTCTCGATGGCTGGCGCCGGGTCGAGCCAGACAGAGGGCAGGTCTTCGGCGGGCACAACCCACCGGTACCCCTTTGCTTCCTGCTCAACCCATGGAGAAGGGCCTCCCGGTAACGGGAGGCCCTTCCAATTTGAGCTGCTGTGACCGCCTTCGGGTCAGTGAGTGTGCCCGTGACCGGCCGGAGCCGCGTCTTCCTCCTCGGGCTTCTCCACCACCAAAGTCTCAGTGGTGAGCAGCAGCGAGGCGATCGAAGCGGCGTTGGCCAGCGCGGAGCGCGTCACCTTGACCGGGTCGATCACACCGTCGGCGTAGAGGTCGCCGTAGACACCGGTAACGGCATTGAAGCCGTTGCCGGGCTCCAACTCGGCCACCTTGGAGGTCACCACGTAACCCTGTTCGCCACCGTTCTCAGCGATCCAGCGAAGCGGCTCGGCCAAAGATCGCCGAACAATGCCAACCCCGAGCTTCTCGTCACCGGTGAGGTCCAGGTCACCCTTCAGAGCTGCCGCAGCGTGGATGAGGGCAGAGCCGCCGCCGGCAACGATGCCCTCCTCGATCGCCGCGCGGGTTGCCGAAACGGCGTCCTCGATGCGGTGCTTCTTCTCCTTGAGCTCCACCTCGGTCGCGGCGCCGACCTTGATCACGCAGACGCCACCGGCGAGCTTGGCCACTCGCTCCTGCAGCTTTTCGCGATCCCAGTCGGAATCGGTACGCGAAATCTCAGCCTGCAGCTGCGCCACCCGCGCCTTGACCTCGCTGGGATCCCCCGCGCCGTCGACGATCGTGGTGTTGTCCTTCGTCACCACAATCCGGCGGGCGCGGCCCAAGACGTCCAGGCCGACCTGGTCGAGCTTGAGACCAACCTCGGGAGACACGACCTCGCCGCCGGTCAGGACGGCAATGTCCTCGAGCATGGCCTTACGGCGGTCGCCAAAGGCCGGAGCTTTGACAGCCGTTGACGTGAACGTGCCGCGGATCTTGTTCACGACCAAGGTAGACAGTGCCTCGCCGTCAACGTCCTCGGCAACGATGAACAAGGTGCCCGAGGCGCCAATAACCTTCTCCAACAGTGGAAGCAAGTCGGTCATTGACGAGATCTTGCCGGAGTTGATCAAGATGTACGGGTCGTCGAGGATCGCTTCCATCCGCTCCGGATCGGTCACGAAGTACGGCGAGAGGTAGCCCTTGTCGAACTGCATGCCCTCGGTGAACTCGAGCTCGGTACCCATTGTCTGGGACTCGTCGACGGTGATCACGCCGTCCTTGCCCACCTTGTCGAAGGCCTCGGCAATCAAGCGGCCGATCTCTTCGTCCCGCGCGGAGATGGTGGCGACATGTGCCATGTCGTCGGTGGTCTCGACCTCGCGGGCGTTTTCCCGGAGTCGCTCCTCAACGGCAGCGACAGCAGCGTCGATGCCTCGCTTGAGACCAACCGGGCTGGCCCCGGCCGCAACCGCACGGAGACCTTCATGCACCAGCGCCTGAGCAAGCACCGTGGCGGTGGTGGTTCCGTCGCCAGCGACATCGTTGGTCTTGGTCGCGACTTCCTTGGCTAGCTGGGCCCCGAGGTTCTCGTATGGGTCTTCGAGTTCAACCTCGCGGGCCACGGTCACACCGTCATTGGTAATGGTCGGCGCGCCCCACTTCTTGTCGAGCACGACATAGCGGCCCTTAGGACCGAGGGTGACCTTCACGGTGTTGGCGAGGGCGTCCACACCCCGCTCAAGCGCGCGGCGTGCCTCCTCGTCGAACAGAAGGATCTTTGCCATAGATGTAGATCCCCTTACTTGGTCACAACCGCGAGGATGTCGCGGGCATTGAGGAGCAGCAAATCCTTGCCGTCGTACTTGACTTCGGTTCCGCCGTACTTGCTGAAGATCACGACGTCACCTTCTGCGACATCGAGGGGAACCCGCTTGCCGTTGTCGTCGATGCGACCAGGACCGGTGGCAAGTACCTTGCCCTCCTGCGGCTTCTCCTTAGCGGTGTCGGGAATGACCAGGCCGGAGGCCGTGGTCTGCTCTGCTTCGAGCGGCTGAACGAGGATGCGATCCTCGAGCGGCTTGATCGTGACTGCCACGCCAAACCCCTTTCACAGGTGATATGTCCGATGTGTGATGGTCGAGACGTCGTCGCGGGTGCCATCCCGACCGCCAGCATTTGCGCTGGCACACTCATAGCGAGAGTGCTAACCAGACATTAGCACTCGATGTATGTGAGTGCCAGCGGGGCTAGGCACGCCTTTCGGCGGCCGGATGAGAGGGCACTCGCCCGTTCGAGTGCCCATTTCCGCACAAGGCGAGGTATGAACGCGAAACCTGCCTGTTTCGCGGTCCATACGTGGCCTTGTGCGGAGAAACGCCTAAGTTTGGGGTGTCCTCCACACGGCGAGTCATAGCCGTTCGACGATTGCGACGAGTGCGCCCTTTCCCCTGCGCGAGATCACCATCGTCGCGCTGTTCGGCCCGTCCAGCTTGAGCTGTTTGCGAAGCACAGCCGGGTCTACGTCGATTCCGCGTTTCTTGATTTCCAGCACGCCGATCTCGGCCTCGCGGACCCATTTCCGCAGTGCTCTGAGTTTGACCGACAACTGCTGCCGCACCTCAAATACCGTCGCCAGCGGTGTGCTGTGGAGTCCATCACCCGTCAGGTACGCGACCTGCGGATCGAGCAGCCCGGCACCAAGTTGTGCGCCCAGTTCGGGAATGGCACCGGCGCGGATGACTGACCCGGCCGGTTCGTACAGATAACGACCGAGTTCGCGTACGGGCAGCGGCGGTGCACCGGACGCCGCCAGCCGGGCATTCGGCAGCACCAGCGCCAAGCGTCGCCCGGGACTCGCGCCAACACCTGACAACAGCGCTACTTCCACGGTGTCGCCGCGATGGGTGACCCATTCCGCCTCGGCCGCTTCGGGAATCAGCGTGTGTGGTAACGCCGGTCCGAGCTTCACCCCCGCCGTACGGCTTGGGTCGAGTAGGCCAGTCACAAACGACCATGGCGGCGTGAAGTCCTCGACGCGCCACAACCGCCCACGATCGTCTCGACGGGAAGGGTCGCAGAACACACCGACGCCTGGACCCATGAGCTGGTCGGCGACATCATTCGCGTCTGCGCAGATCACGTTCGCGCGATCACCGAGGTTCGCCTGCGCGACTACCGCCGTCACTGGATCGACCTCCAACGCAACCACCTCGAGGCCCGCTCGGGCGAAAGCCAAGGAGTCCGAGCCGATGCCGCAGCCGATGTCGACCACGCGGTGCACTCCGGCCTGCACAAAACGACTGGCGTGGTAATCGGCGACCTCGGGCCGGGAGGCTTGTTCAAGACCATCTCTGGTGAAGAACATCGCCAGGGCGTCGCGACCGAACTTGGTCGTAGCGCGCAAGCGCAGTGTGGCTTGGGTGAGTGCAGCCGCCGCCAGCTTCGGGCCATACAGCTCACGCATCCGAGAGGTTGCAGCCAACGACTCGGGATCGGTTTCCAACATTGCTGCGTCGAGCGCATCTTCGGTCAGGCCGAGGGGCAACCGAGTTGACGACACTCGACCATTGTGGCGGCTCTGAGACCGTCGATGATCACAGAGTCACCAACGCAAGGAACCGCCTTACTCTCAACCAGCCAGCGCAGCCAGCGCATGTGCTCAGCCACTAAAACCACAATGCGCAACGCCTACTCATCCGACCCATTGCATCACGCCATGGCGAACGCCATGTTGTGGTAGACCAGGGTCGTGGCGCGGACAACAGGATCGGGACGCAATCCGGTCATCAGTGTGATCACGATTTTGCTCGTCATCTGGCTGGCCATAGGTGCCTTCGCGGCATTCCAGAGGCACTACTTCAGCCGGTCGTCCGCCAACTGCGCCAACGTCGTCACGACCGTCGTGACGATACTTGCCGGCCCGCTGAACTATGTCGGTGTCAACCCGAAGATCTCCTGCCAGATTCCTCAGCCCAGCAAGTAGCGAGGTCTCGAACGAGCGCGGGACTGTCTCATGCGCTCACGGCATCTCAGGCAAGATTAGAGCTCCGCCCTGGTTTTGCATCACTCATGAGCCACTGGGGGCACGAATCCAACCCTTCGGCCGTAACCGCGATGCGTTTTCAGTGGAGTGCGTCGCCGACGAGGTCCGAGCGTGGAGCGCCCTAGAGCAGAACGGTGCTCACCGGCAGCGATGAGTCCGCTCCGATGTCGAGCGCGGACGGTTTGCCACCAGCGGCGACGATCTCCGCACCTAGCACCGCGATCATGGCGCCATTGTCGGTGCACAGGTTGGGTCGTGGGGTACGAAGAGAGATGCCGCACTCGGCCGCACGTTTGGCGAGCAACGTCCGCAGCCGGCCGTTGGCAGCGACGCCGCCGCCGATCAACAGGTCCGTCGCTCCGGTCGCCGCACAGGCATCCATGGCCTTCGCGCTCAGTACGTCACAGACCGCCTCCTGGAAACTGGCCGCGACATCGGCCAGCGGGATGTCCAGCCCATCGCGCTGGCGGGCCTCGACCCAACGCGCGACTGCCGTCTTCAATCCGGAGAACGAGAAGTCGAACCGATGGCGTTCGAGATCTTTACGCGCGGTCAGCCCGCGTGGAAAACGGACATAGTCGGGGTTGCCTGTGGCCGCTTGGTCGATGTAGGGGCCGCCCGGGTATGGCAAGCCGAGCACCCGAGCGACCTTGTCGTACGCCTCGCCTGCCGCGTCGTCGATCGTCGATCCCAGCTCGACAATGTCGTCGGCAATGCATCGCACCTCGAGCAGCGCGGTGTGCCCGCCAGATACCAACAGCGCGACGCAGCTTTCCGGGAGCGGCCCGTGCTCCAGCAGGTCGACCGCGACATGCCCAACGAGATGGTTAACCCCGTACAGAGGCTTGTGCAATGCGTACGCCAGCGCCTTCGCGCTGGCCAGACCGACGACGAGGGCGCCCATCAAGCCCGGGCCGGCCGTGACGGCAACGCCGTCAATCTCCGACAGGTCGATGTCGGCAGTAGCGCAGGCCCGCTGCAGCGTGGGCACCATAGCCTCCAGGTGGGCGCGACTTGCCACCTCAGGCACCACGCCGCCAAACCGCACATGCAACTCGACGCTGGAGGCAACTTCGTTGGCCAGCAACTCATGTCCGCGAACAATGCCGACCCCGGTCTCGTCGCACGAGGATTCGATACCGACGATGAGCGGGGCGGATGTGGCCGAAGTCGGTGACATGCCTGCTGAGCCTGTCGAAGCACGCCCATCAACAGGCGCCGTCCTGAGCTGGTCGAAGGGCTCAGGGCGCACTTGCGGCGTGCCGGTCACACGTCCTCCGTCATGCTCGCGAGGCGGTCGCGCCAAGCCTGCAGGTCATAGAGCTTCAAGATCAACGCGTGCTGACCCGGTCCGTAGTAGTCCTTGCGGGCACTGAGCTGTTCGAAGCCGAGCTGTTGGTAGAGCGCAATCGCAGCCTCATTGTGGTACGCAACGTCCAAGATCACCGCGCGAACGCCGACCTGCCGCGCCATCTCCAGTCCAGCTCGAACCAGATCGGCTCCGATACCCCGCCGCCGGCTTCGCGGCTCCACTACGAGGCGGTGAAGATCAGCAAGTTCGCCGATGATCGCGATCGAGATCACCCCGGCCGGGTGCTGTGCGCGGGCAATCAAGATCGTGCGATGCTCGGCAAGCAGCTCGCCCCGCCAGCTGCGCTCGCTCCACTGCTCCGCGGCGGGGAAACCGGCGCGCTCCAACACCATGATCGCGGGAAGATCATCCAGACGAGCTGGCAGGATGCTGATCTCCGGATTGCGAAGGGCATGAGTCATCGCCGCACGCCCTGGTAGTGCAGCACCGATTTGGGCCGTGTCATCTCCCTCGCATCGGGATGGCGCAGATACAAAGGCTCCTGACCGGCCTCGGGAAGTGTCGGACCGCGCGTCGCAAGTACGCCGGGATCGAGTGAGCGGGGACCCGCTACCGCCTCCAGTTGATCCGCGTAAAGATCGGCTGCAGGTCCGATGGTGGGCAGCCGCGGTACGTCGCTGGGCCGCGAGACCTTGGGATCGCCGAGCCGTACGCCGGCCGAGGAGTAGGCAGCCCAGTAGACCTCCCGACGCCTGGCGTCCGTGGCCACCACAAACTCTCCCGGACGTGCTTCGGCAAACTGCGCGGCCAAGACGTCGAGGCTGCAGATGCCGCGAAACGGTAGATCGAGCACAGCGCTGAGTATCTGGGCGGTGACCACACCGACCCGCAGTCCGGTGAACGGTCCTGGCCCGACCCCGACGACCAGTTGGTCAAGATCATCAGGGGCGACG
>Ga0307286_10000382_pt1 | contig 12275 bp, 14 predicted proteins | sample ER_DNA_140_FD_194478 | JGI IMG/M metagenome (GOLD analysis project Ga0307286, IMG submission 194478) | Bulk soil microbial communities from the East River watershed near Crested Butte, Colorado, United States - ER_DNA_140 | ecosystem: Environmental > Terrestrial > Soil > Floodplain | place... | reverse complement strand
CCAAGATCGCGTCCCACTATCGACAATGGTCCGTCGATGCCGAGTTCGTTGCGGACGAGGTGGTGAAGGTCGCCGGCCATGGTCCATTTGTCGTAGCCATCGCGGGGCTTAGTGGAAGCACCAGCGCCGCGGTAGTCGGGCACGACGACTTGGTAGCCTGCCGCCACTAGCGTCGGCACGACCTTGCGCCACGCGTACCCGGTCTGCGGCGCACCGTGAATCAACAGCACCGTCTTCGACGTCCCCAGCGAGATGCCGGCGAGTGTGTAGCCGATGCGAACGCCAGCGGCCTGGTCGATCCAGACGCGGCCACGCCTAGTTTCGGTGGGGTTGGTGTTGTCTGCCGGACTAGTTGGACTGGGCAAGTGTTGATCCTCTCTCGTTGGGCCGGGGATAAAAGCCGCCCCCAGCCACGGCCAGAACCGGATGGGGGTACGCCGAGCACGTCATGATCGCCGAAGAGATCAGGCTGATGCGTGATCTCGCCATGAGTGCTGAGGCTCCAGCCGAGAAGACGGCGAGCCTTGTCGATCGAGCAGAGTGACTGCGTTCCGTCAACCGGGGCACGGAATTCGGTCCTGGGGAAGAACTCAGCCATCAGCTCCGTGGAGGGCCGGCTCATGACGGTGTCGGCGTTAGCGATGACGAAGTGGTCGAACCCCGGCTTGTCGTACCCCAGCGCGCGGACGATGGCTTGGGCGCCGTCACGGGCGTCGATATAGGACCACAAGTTCCACTTCCGGGAGGCCGGATTGTCCCTCGAACGACGGGAAGTTGGTGTACTCGGACGGGTCGATGACATTAGAGAAACGCAGCCCGATCATTTTCTGATCCGGGTTCCAGCGGCAATATTGGCGGGCCATCTCCTCTTCGAGATCCTTGGCTAGGGAGTACACGACCTCAGGGTGTGGGTGGGATGTTCTCGTCGATTGGCACGTACGCCGGTGCGTTGTTGAACGGGTAGACAAGCAGCGTCTCGCTCGAGGCCCAGACCAGATTGTGAATCTTGAACAGCTTGGCGGCCTGGAAGACGTGGAAGGTCGACGCCAGGTTGTTGTCGAACGTGGCGACGTTGGGCGCGAAGGTCGCACCGGGAATGGCGGCGAGATGGACGACGGCATTGACGCCGCTGTGCACCTCATCAATGCCGGAGAGGCCTCGACAACCTGCCCGTAGTCGGTGAGGTCGGTGCGGATGAAGCGTGCTCGGCTGTCCGATGAGGGCACACGGTCGAAGTTCACCACGGTCCAGCCCTCCTCGATGAGCGCCGCGACGACGGCACGACCGAGCTTGCCGCTGCCGCCGATGACTGCCACTGTTCGATTCATCCGTGTCTCCTCACGTTGTGGTTGCTTGGGGACGGGTCATGTCGTCGGTGCCGGTCAGAAGCCGGCCGGGTGATGCGGTTCGTACACGGTCTCCAGCTGCTGCCGCTCGGCGTCGGTCAAGACGAGGTCGAGGGCGAAGACTGCGTCGCTGACGTGGTGCGGTTTGGTGGCGCCGATGATCGGCGCGGTAATGCCGGGCCGGCTGGCCAACCAGGCGAGCGCGACCTGCGCTCGGGGGACTTGCCGCTCGGAGGCGATACGGGCGACGTGCTCGACGATCAACTGATCACCCGGTCGGTAGAGGTTGCTGCCGAACTCGTCTGTCTGGCTGCGGGTGGTTTCCTCGTCCCAGTCACGGGTGAGTCTTCCTCGGGCGAGAGGACTCCAGGGGATGACGCCGACCCCAAGATCAGCGCACAGCGGCAGCATCTCCCGCTCCTCTTCCCGGTTGAGCAGGTTGTAGTGGTTCTGCATGGATATGAACGGGGTGAGGCCGGCCGCGCGGGCGAGGTAGTGGGCCTTGGAGAACTGCCAGGCGTTCATCGATGAGGCGCCGATGTAGCGCGCCTTGCCGGCCTTCACGACGTCGTGCAAGGCCTCCAGCGTCTCCTCGATCGGAGTCCGCGGATCCCAACGGTGGATCTGGTAGAGGTCGATGTAGTCCGTTCCCAGTCGAGACAGGCTGGCGTCCACCTCGGCCATGATCGACTTCCGCGACAGGCCGGCCCCATTCGGGCCGTCGTGCATGCGGCCGTGGACCTTGGTCGCAATTACCAGCTCGTCGCGGCGGCCGAAGTCCCTCAGGGCCCGGCCGACGATTTCCTCGCTGGTACCGGTGGAGTAAACGTTCGCTGTGTCGAAGAAGTTGATCCCCGCTTCGAGCGCCTGACGGATCAGCGGTCTGCTGCCCTCTTCGTCCAGTGTCCAAGGGTGGGCGCCACGTTTCGGTTCGCCGAAACTCATGCAGCCGAGCACGAGCCGAGAAACCTCGAGCCCGGTCCTCCCTAAGCGTACGTATTCCATCGCTCCTCATCTCTGTTGGCCGAGGCGCAGCTCGGCAGCCATTACATGCTGGTGGATGGTCTTCTCTCGCTTCAGCTCGGCAGCTCTCCGGCGCTGACGGATCTCGAATCCAGGCTGCGATGGCGATCCCGGAATACCGGGCGGTCCGCCTGAGACGCGGCGAGTGATGAGCGGCTTCATGTATCGGCGAACCTGCGGCCCAGCTCGAGGATGTTTGCGCAGACGAGGTCCCAATCGCCTTCGGCCGTCAAGTCCTTCGTCTGACCCACGCCGAGCTCGGTCGGACGCGGGATGAATGCCGTGCCGAGTCCCGCCCGTTGGGCAAACGTGAGATCGCAGTTGTGGGCTGCCGCGAGCATGACCTCGCCCGGATCCAGCCGTAGCATCCAGGCCATGTTCCGATACGCCTCCATGGTCGGCTTGTAGGCCCGGGTCGCATCCGAACCGACGATCACGGTCCACGGCAGTTTTGCCCGCAGTGCCATCCGCAGCAGCAGGGCGAGGTTGGCGTTCGACAGCGGTCCGACGATCACATGTTTGCCGAGTTCGGCCAGGCCGGCGGCGCTGTCCTCCCACGGGTCAAGCCGCTCCCATGCCGCGTTGAGGTCGGCGAGGTCACGATCGTCGAAGTCGGCCGAGTTCAGGCCGAATTCGGCAAGAGTTGCGTGGAGGTTCTCCAGGTGCAGCTGATCCAGCGGCACGAACTCACGGCTCCCGTTGCGGACCGGCTCCATCGACGGCTCATACGTCGCGCGCCATGCGTCGGCGAACGCTACGGCGTCAAGGTCGATCCGGTGGCGCTTGGCGAAGGCGGCGACGTCGCGGGCCACTCCAGAGCGCCAGTCCACGACGCTGCCGAACGTGTCAAACAGAACGGCCTTGATCACACGCCGTGTGGATGGTGAGACGTAGCTCATCCTTGCCCTTTCTGCGGCGTTCATGGTCCTGAGTCGGGATCGAGCCGGGGGGTCACGGTGAAGCGCGACGGCGGCGAACAATGCTCGAGAAGTCAACCGGTTGACCGATTGATGCAATCTATAGCTTGCGGAAGAATTCTGTCAACCGGTTGATCAATTGTGCTGATGGCGGCTCGTCTCAGTTCGGGGCGGGTTTCCGCTCAGCTCAGGGCGAGATAGCCGGTCAGTCGTTCGGCCGCGCTGTCCATGTGGGTATTCATGGCCGCGGCTGCCTGGTCGCGGTCGCCGGACTTGAGTGCGTCGTACACGGACCGGTGCTCCGCGAGGGTGCGGTGGGCCTGGTCAGTGTCGTTGAGAGCTCGCTCCACCCAAACCCTGAGCAGCGAGCGAGCCGTTTGCAAGAGATCGGCAAGCAGCGCGTTCTGGGCGGCGGCTGCGACGGCCTGATGGAATCGCATGTCGGCCGCGACGAACTCCGTGTAGTCCTCGATGGTGTCGGCCATCGTCGCGAGGTGGCGCCCGACCTCGGCGATGGCCTCCGGCGTGCCCAGTACGGCGGCGAGTCGGGCCGCCTGCACCTCCAGCCCGTGTCGGACTCCAATGAGATCGTGTGTCTGCGGGGTGCCGATCAGCATTCCCCAGGACAGGGTCTGGGGGAGCAGTTCGGATGCTTTGCCCCGCAAGTACGTGCCGGATCCGGGGCGTACGGTGACGACGCCGAGAATCTCCAACGCAGCGAGCGCCTCGCGGACCGCCGATCGACCGACGCCCAGAGTCAGAGCAAGCTGGCGTTCGGGCGGGAGCCTGTCGCCGGGCTGGATGGCATCGCTGGTGAAGTACGTCAGTAGGCGGCGCGTGACCTCGGAGACCGCGCTAACGGCATCGATGCTGCCCCCCAACGCGCCGCCGAGCTGGTCGGCAGTGGGGTTAGCGGCAGGCTCGGAGTGGACAGGCATTCTCTCACCCTAGAGCCTCTTCCGAGGAACCGGTTGACCAAAAGTGGTCAACCGGTTGATAAATCTGGTGAAGACTGCAATTGTTTGTGTGCGTCCTTCCGACTGTTTGACGCCATCGCCGGGCCAGCTGCCAGACGCTACTGCCGATCGGAGATCAACGATGTCCCGCCTCTATAGCGATCCCGCCCGGTTCGCCGAGGATGCGGCGGAGGGGCTTGTGTCCACCGTCCTCGACGTGGCCATCGCCATCCAGCCCAGAACGGTGGCGTCATGACGATCGGGCTGAGCACTTACGCCTTCTTCTGGCAGTGGCACGACACCGCCACCTCACCGCTGTCGCTGACCGACATGATCGAGAAGACAGCCAGGTGGGACGTCAAGGTGTTCCAGATCTGTGACTACCCCGCACTCGACAGCTACGACGACGCCGCGCTCTCCAAGCTGCGACGTCACGCCGAGTCCTGCGCCGTGACGCTAGAGCTCGGCACCAGAGGCGTCACCCCAAGCCATCTGTCTCACTACTTGCACATCGCCAAGTTGCTCGGCGCCCGGCTGGTGCGCAGCATGATCAACACCGCCGATCACCGACCCACGCGGGACGAAGCGGTGCGAATGCTTGGGCAAAGCACACCCGCGTACGAGCAGGCGGGCGTGACCCTCGCCTTGGAGACTTACGAGCAGGTGCCGGTACGTGCCTTGGTCGGCATCGTTGACGCCGTGGACTCACCGAACCTCGGCATCTGCCTCGACCCGGCCAACTGTGTCGCGGCGCTCGAGCACCCGCGGGACACGATCGAGCTCACTGCGCCGCGGGTGGCCAACGTCCACGTCAAAGACTTCGCCTTCACCCGGCAGGCCGGCTGGGTCGGGTTCTCCCTCGTCGGCGCACCGCTCGGCAACGGGCTGCTCGACTACGACCACCTGGCCCAGACCGTGCAACCCGACCGGCGGGGGATCAGCCAGGTGGTCGAACATTGGCTGCCCTGGCAAGGGGACAGCCTCACCACCGCCAACACCGAAGACCAGTGGACTCTCCACAATCTTGACTACCTAAGGAGCAAGCAAGCATGACCGACAGCACGAAACCCAACGGCCAACTGACCATCGCCGTGATCGGCGCCGGAGGCAAGATGGGCATGCGCGTGTCGGACAATCTGCAGCGGAGCTCCCACGCTGTGTATTACTGCGAGAACTCGCCGGCTGGGCAGCAGCGCGCTCGCGACGCCGGCCGTGAGGTCACCGACACACCAACCGCGGTAGCAGATGCCCACGTGGTGATCCTCGCCGTGCCCGACGTCGCGCTCGGTCCGGTCTCGGCCGAAATCGTCCCGCAGCTGAAACCGGGCACGCTATTGCTTACCTTGGACCCGGCCGCCGCCTACGCCAATCTGCTGCACCAGCGGGGTGATGTCGAGTACGCCGTAGCTCACCCGTGCCACCCCTCGGTGTTCCTGCAGCGGAAGACCGAGGCGGAGCTGAATGACACGTTCGGCGGCATCGCCGCTGCACAAGACGTCGTCGCTGCCCTCCAGTCCGGCAACGAGGAGAAGATCACGATCGCCGATGAAGTGATCCGACTCATGTACGCGCCAGTGATCAACGTGCATTGGGTGAGCGTCAAGCAGCTGGCCTACCTCGAGCCCACCCTCGTCGAGGTCGTGGCCTGCATGATCGGCGACCTGCTGAACGAGGCGCTCCGCGAGACGGTGGACACGGTCGGCGTCCCGGAGGCAGCGGCTCGCGCAATGCTGTTCGGCCACATCCAAGTCGCCCTCGCCAACGGACTCCGCGGTGACAACCCGTTCTCCGACGCCTGCCTCATCGCCATGGACTACGGCCGCAACAAGATCATTAAGGAAGACTGGAAGTCGATCTTCGACGACGACGAGCTCGACTACGTGCTGAAGCAGATGCTGCACCTGGACGGTATCCACCGCTGATCTTGGTTGACGGCGCGGAAGCCGCGGGAAATGGATCCGCGCCGTACCTGACATCAAGAAGCCACAGCCTTCCCCGCCCGAAAGATCGTACGCAGAATCCCGTCGCTCAGGGCTCCGAAATCGGCCCCAAGGCTGCGCCTGCTCATGGCTTGCATCGCCCGCCACGGATGCAGCGCGGCGAGCTGGATTGTCCGTCGCAACGACGCTTTCTACGCGCCTCGTCCTCCCAATAGGCCACGTCGTACGGTTCCGGTTTCGTCGCCGAAGTTGATCGGCTGTCTCGTCGTCTGCTGGGAGACTGAGTTGTGACCCATCAGCCGGGATTGCCGCTCGTTGTCGCTCTGGTGGTCTTGGTCGTGCTGGCCATCGCGGCTTCCTGGGCGGGCCGGTTGAAGGTCGAGCGTTCCATTGCCACAGCGGCCGTACGTGCCGTTGTGCAACTAGCGGCGGTCGCTTTGGTGATCACCGCAGTCCTCAGCCAGCTGGCCTGGTCCTTGGTGTTTGCCGCTTTCATGTTCGGTGTCGCAGTCCTCACTTCCTCCCGGCGTATCGAGGCCCCGCAGGCCTGGCCGTGGGTCGCCGTGGCGATCGGGTGTGGTGTTGTGCCCGTTCTTACAGTGATCTTCCTTTCTGGCGCGGTGCCATGGAATGGGGCGTCTCTGGTGCCGATGGCAGGCATCATCATCGGCGGATCGATGACGGCGCAGTCGTTGGCCGGTCGACGGTGCTTTGCTGCACTCCGCGAGGAGCACGGGAGCTACGAGGCAGCGCTCTCCATCGGTCTACCCCGCCCGACGGCGATCGGCGAAGTGGTTGAGCGTCGACTGCCAGAAGCCCTGGTGCCAGCACTCGACCAGACGCGCACCGTGGGGTTGGTCACGTTGCCGGGAGCCTTTGTCGGGGTGCTGCTGGGCGGCGGAACTCCGATCCAGGCTGGCGCCGTACAGGTCCTCGTTCTCGTTGGCCTACTGGCCGCGGAAACCGTGACTGTAGTCGTGGCCTATCAGCTCATGAAGGCATCCCGGTTGCTCCCGCCCGATCTCCGCAGCCGTCTCATTGCCTAAACCGTTGGGGTCAGCGGCAGCGCCGATATCGACACCGCGCATCCGGCTCAGCTCAGCTCTGGTTTGGTAGTGCCGGAGGTGAGCTGATCGAGGCAGCGCAGGTTAGCTAACCTTCGCCTATTCCAATGAAAGCTCCTTTCTGCAGCAAAGCTGGTTCGGATGTGTCGGGATCGCCGGTCCGGGTACCGCCGCGATCCGAACAGAAGTCGAGCCGAACGTGACGTCTACCCATAACCGCTCCAGCCTTGGGCCTTTGGGATCGCTCGCGCGGTCCCTCACGACCAACGCAGTCCTTGCCATCACCGCGACTGTGGGCGGCCTGATCATCCTGGGCCTCACCGCAGCCGGCGCTGGGATCTACGACGCGGTCGCTGAGAAAGACGGAATCTCCGGCCTTGACCAACCTGCCCTCAACCAGGTCATCGCTTGGCGTACGCCGCTCGCCAACCACCTGTGGACCGGATTCACCCATCTCGGCGGCGCGCTGGGCATGACACTGATCGCCGGCGGGGTCACGCTATTAATGGTGTGGCGGTGGCGGTCCCTCACTCCGCTGATCTTGATGATCATCGCAGTCGCCGGATCGCTCACCTTCACCAAAGTCGGCAAAGCGATCGTCGGACGGCCACGGCCGCCGCTCAGCGACGCCGTACCACCGTACGAGCACGCCTTTTCCTTCCCCTCCGGTCACACGCTGAACAGCACCGTCATCGCCGGCATGGTCGCCTACCTTGTCGCAAGTCGGCTCAACAACCGCCTCGGCATCGCCCTATGCGTCGTCCTCGCCGTCGCCTGGGCAGCGGCCATGGGGTTCAGCCGGATCTTCCTCGGCCACCACTGGCTCACCGACGTCATCTTCGCCTGGATCCTCGGCCTGGCCTGGCTCGCCCTGTTGATCACCGCGCACCGCATGGTCCTCGCTCGCCGCCCGGCCGACAACTCACGCGTGCTGCGCGAGTCCTGACCCGCTGAGTGGGTCGGCGGTTCGACTTAGGTTCGTCTCAGCGGGTCTCGGGCACCCTGGTCGCATGGGCACAGAGATCATTCGCTCCAGGTGCCTGGTCGAGCCGTCCCTCGTCGCCATTGTTGCCCTTACCCGCCCCCGGCGGGTTACTCGTAGGTTTGCCAATTCCCTCGAGGTGGCATGAAATGCCCAATTCCTCGCTCATCGTGAGCAGACCGGATATGACTCCCTCCGGGCACGTCCCGGTGCGATCTCACCGTCGTCGTTCCGGGATGTTCCACCCAAGGGACTCCCTGGACTGGGTATTCGAGGTCGGGATCATCCTGAAGGGCCTCAACGGTTTGCTGGAGATGGTGGGCGGCGTGCTGCTGCTGATCGTGACGCCTGGCGCCATCAAGGGCATCGTCCGGACCTTGACCGCGGGTGAGCTGTCGGAGAACCCTCACGACTTCATTGCCACCCGGCTGCTGCACACGGCGGGCGGCCTGACCGGGGCAGGGCTCACCTTCGGTGCTGTCTACCTGTTAATCCATGGCGTTGTGAAGGTGACGTTGGTGATCGCCTTGCTGCGCAACAAGCTGTGGGCGTACCCGTGGATGATCGCCGTGCTGCTCGCGTTCATCGCCTATCAGGTTTATCTGATCGTCCTCGGCCCAAGTCCAGGCCTGGTTGCCCTGACGGTCTTCGACGTCCTCATCGTGGTCCTCACCTGGCGCGAATACCGAAAACAACGCGACATTGGGACGCCCGATGACTGATGTGGAAGGCTCGTTGACGAAACTTGCCCTTGTCGCATCCGGTTGCCGAGGATGGCTGCTGGCGTATTCGAACTCCCTCTTCCGGCACCCGCCGGGCATTGTGTGCTCGGCTCCTGCAGAGGTGTCCTAGGTGCGGGCGTTCCCACGATGGATCGGTTGGCCCGTCGCCATAATGCTGCTGATCGGGCTCTCGGCGTGCACCACCGCCCACCCGCAATCAGCCGTCACGCCGCCGGTTCCTGGCAGCTCGGACACTATGGTGCCGCAGGCTGGCGGCAAGAGAGGCGGGGTGCTGCCGCGACCGGACCATATCGTGGTGGTGATCTTTGAGAACGAGCATCGGTCCAGTGTGATCGGGAGCCCGCAGGCGCCGTACCTGAACAAGCTGGCAGCGCAGGGCGCAAACATGACCCACTCCTACGGCATCACCCATCCCAGCCAGCCGAACTATCTGGCCCTGTTCTCCGGCTCGACTCAGGGGGTGACCAGCAACGCGTGCCCCCAGCAGTTCCCGACCGCCGACAACCTGGGCCATCAGCTGCGTACGGCTGGACTCAGCTTCGGCGGCTACGCCGAATCGCTGCCCACGGTCGGCTACACGGGATGCGGCTCAGGTGATTATCGGCGCAAACACAACCCCTGGGTCAACTTCACCAACCTGCCCGCAAGCGTCAACCGACCCTTCACCGACTTTCCGAGCGACTATCGCAAACTGCCGACCGTATCGTTCGTGAGCCCGAACATGTGCCACAGCATGCACGACTGCCCGATCGGCACCGGTGACCAGTGGATGCAGGAGCACCTCGACCGCTACGCCCGCTGGGCCACCGGTCACAACAGCTGGTTGATCGTCACCTTTGATGAGAACGCGGGCGGCACGGTCAACCCGATACCGACGATCATCCTCGGCGACCACGTCCGACCGGGCCACTATGCCCAGAAGATCAACCATTACGCCTTGCTCCGCACCATCGAGGACGCGTACGGGCTGCCTGCACTCGGCCACGCTGCCGCCGCGTCCCCACTGTCGAAGATCTGATCAGCTAGCCGTGCTTCAGGAACCAAGGAAATGGGCGGAAAAGCCGACGACGATCGAGATGCCGGACCAGCGGGCAGTGCCGCCGACGCCGAGGAGGCCTTGTCAGCAGCTCCGATCAACAATGGTGTGGCGCCAGACTGCCATCGATCTTGGCAGTGCCGGGGTGTTCAACCACGATCATCGACCAGCCGTCCTCGGTTGGTCGCATGCAGCCAACGGAGGCGGTCAAGTAGCGGGACCAACGTAGGCGCACCACGTAGTCACCCGGGTCAGGCAAGGACACCGTGAGCGAAACGGCATCGCGAGCGACAACTCGCCCTGGGGCTTCGATGACCGGCCTCGGGTTTGTCACGGCATAGAGGGTCCAGTTTTGGTTCGACCACAGTGCTTGCAAGTACGGCAGCCCGTGGCGTACCAGGTTCACTTCGTCGGGCGCCGACCAGTCGTACGGCCCCTGCGAGATCGCCACATAGGAGATGGCGTTGTCGTCGAGCCATCTTCGGTACGTGTCCGCGTTGAGGGTTCCGTTGTAGAAGATGGCGTGTCGCCCGGTGTCGGCTTGTCGCGACCACCCTTTTGCGATTGCAACCACTGGCGCCACGAAGGCAGCTTCGCCGCGTCGCCGCGTCGGAACGACCTCAATGGGACCGGCAGCCTTAAGAGCTGTCAGCTGGTGCAGCAGGGGCGCATAAAACTCGTCGCTGAGCGCAGGATCGCCCCGTTCGCGCACCTCCGTAATGGACACCGGCGGTAACAGCAAGACGGCGCTTGCGGTGGCGGCAATGATGGCGACCAGCGGGACGGTCGCGGCCGCCACGATAATCGGCGCAGCGAACAATTCCGGCAGACGTGTCGCGGTCGTGCCTACAGGCGTCGGGAGCAGATATGCCGCAACGACGAGCACCGCCGATAGCAGCCCGCCCCACCGGACAACCGGCCGGCGCCAACACAATCCGGTCACAGCTAGACAGACGAGGAGACTAACCATGGCTTGCTTCGCTGCGAAGGTTTGGTATCCGCCGTTGCCAAACGCCAGCGCGATTGCAATGGTCGGCACCAGGGCGCTGACGGCCAGCACCACGCCGGCTCGTCGTTTACCGGACAAGAAAAGCGCGCCGCCAGCTACGGCGAGGAACACACCAGCTACCGGGCTGGCGAGCGGTGCTAGGACAGACAGCCCGGAAGTGACGCGCAGGCGTCCGGAAGTGAGGGCCAACAGTGCACCAAGCCCTAGGGCGAGGCCGAGGGCGAACGTGGTCCGTGTGACTACCAGATTTCCGGTGAGACAGACCGCCCCGGTGATCGCTCCGACGACCGGTCGTGGCACTCCAGTGTTCTTCAACAACGCCGCAAAAAGCACAACGGTTGCGACGTACGCCAGCGCAGTCGTAAGAGGTACGCCCAGAAGCGCCATCACCGGGGGAGACAAAACGCTATAGCCGAGCGGGTTGAAACCGCCATACCAACGCAGATCCAGCAGCTCCGGCCAATGCGACTCGGCCAGCTCTGCATGAGCCAGCTGTGCTGAGAAATCCCGGCCCATCGGCGGCGCGAGGAGGTACGCAGTCCCGAACGCGACCGCCAGAGCTCCGGCAGCGATAATTCCAGGCGATCGCCGGTACAGCGCAAGCAGCCGGAACCGGATGGCGCTACTCGGGCCGGTGACTTCCGGCGCCGTGTCGACGCGGTCAGTATTCGCGTTGACCGCTTCGGCATCTTTCGCGGCTGGGGACCGTGTGGTCACCGAACAAGGCTTCTGATTGCGATCTTCCCCTTCTCATCGCTGATCGCGCAGCGGCTGCGCTATCAGCGCGGCGACGGTCCCTCCCTCACCGCACGAACCAGCAGCGGCCGAGCTTTAGGGGCGGCCGTCCAGTCGCGATTGCGTGATGTGCGACGCACATTCGCCCTAGTCTGTGACATCTCCCTGAGGCTGACCTGAGAAAGCTGCCAATAGCCGGGGCGGGGAAGCAGAGCAAGCGAACAGGCGGAAGCGGCAATCGGCTTCGCACGCCCACGGCGGCGTGCCTCCAGCGTGGCCCACGCCTGGCTGCTTAGGCTCGGGCGCTATGAGCGGCCTGCTGCGCCCGGTCGGGCCAGCGCGCGTGCAGACCTACTGGGCCCGGCGCGCGCTGGTGTTCGGGGCCGCGGCATCGGTGGTCGCGATCGCTGTCGTGGTGATCATCAACGGCACGAGCAGTGGCTCGGAAGCTCAACCAATTCCACGCGCCGGCGCTTACCCTGCCGGTTCGCCGACTACGAGCATGAAACCGGCCAAGCTACACG
>Ga0307286_10000381_pt1 | contig 12295 bp, 11 predicted proteins | sample ER_DNA_140_FD_194478 | JGI IMG/M metagenome (GOLD analysis project Ga0307286, IMG submission 194478) | Bulk soil microbial communities from the East River watershed near Crested Butte, Colorado, United States - ER_DNA_140 | ecosystem: Environmental > Terrestrial > Soil > Floodplain | place... | reverse complement strand
GCGCACTCCTGGGACCGGCTCGCCGCCGGGCGTGGACTGCACGCCGACCTCTACAGCAGCCACGCCTGGCTGGCCGCCTGGGTGCGGGCGATGAGCGCGGAGGTGGCCGATGCCCTACGCATCCCGGCCGTCCTCGGTCCCGACCAGCCGGTCGCCCTGCTCCCGCTGGTCGCGCGGTCCCCTCGCCGGTGGGAGTGGGCAGGAAAAGGTGGCTCCAGGATGCGGTACCGACCGGTGCTGGCGGCCGAGCAGCCGCCGGCCGAGGTGCTGGGCCTGCTGGTCGAGGGCATCGCCCGGGCCGGCGTCGACGACCTGGCGCTGCACCGGCTCCCGGCCCGGGACCTGGCCACCGAGGGGCTGGTGGCCGCGCTGCGCCAGGCCGGCTTCCACACCTCCGTGCGCCGGACGTCCAGTGACTGCCTGGTCGTGGTCGAGGGCGGCTGGGACGAGCACCGCCGCCGCCTCGCTGGGTATGAACATCAGGTCAAGCGGCTGGTCAAGCGGCTGGTTCCGCTGTGGGAGGTGACCGTCGACGAGTACGGCCCGGCCACGGGCGCCTCGCTGCTCGACGGCTACGAGGCCTATGCCGCCATCTACGACCGCAGCTGGAAACGGCCCATGCCGGCGCCGATGCATACCCTGGAGCGGGAGCTCGTCCGCGGCACGGCCTCGCTGGGCTGGCCGAGGGTGTACGTGCTCCGGCTCGACGGCCAACCGGCGGCGGCGGAGGTCTGGTTCCGTCTCGGGCAGGTCGCGACCTCCCTCGGGACGGCCTACGACAAGCGCATGGCCGCGCTCGGCCCGGGGTCGATCATCGCTTGGTGGGCCCAGGAACGCCTGTTCGCTGAGGCCGTTCCCGGCCTGATCGACCACTTGCCCGGCTACGGCCCCCAAAAGGACCAGCTGGGCCCCGACCGGTCACCCGTCGTGGAGGTGGAGGCGGCCCGCCGGACGGTCGTATCCGGGGTCACCTTCCCGGTGCGACGACAGGTCCGCTACGTCACGCCCCGCGTGGCAGGGCGGGTCCGGCGCCGGGTCCGGCGGCTCGGGCGCCTGGCAGCGGCCACCCGTAGGCGCCGGACCGGGCCGGCCCGGACCGTGGAGATCGCGCCCGGCCCGCGTCCCCTCCCGGCCGAGCCGCTGGGCCTCGACCAGTCGATGCGACGGTTCCTGGCCGTTGCCGGAGGCCACCCGAACTTCACCGCGATGGCCAGAGGCTGGCAGCAGGCGGACACCTGGTGGCGGGTCGGCGCCGAACCGGTCGCCCTGGTCCGCCTGGGCAGCACCGGAGATCGGCGGGTCGTCCGTGAGGTAGTGCTCCTCCGGGACGACTTCGCCCCGTTAACGGAGGTCCTTGCCGGGCTAGGCGCCACCATCGGGGCGTCCCTGGCCGCCGACCTCCCGTCCGAGCAGAGCCACGGCGGAAGCCACACGAACCGGCCGCCGATCACGGTGCAGCGAGCCGTGCTCGACTGGCCACGGCAGGGGTTGGGCAGTCAGCCTGAGCCAGCGGCGCCCCGAGCTGGCCAGCACGCCGGTAGAACCCGGCCATCTGGGCCACCACCTGGTCGGTCGTGAAGCGCGGCTGCAGCCGCTACCCCGCAACCAGCAGGCTGCTCGTCATGGCCACCTGCGTCTGGCACAACTTGCAACTCGGCCAGCCCCGCCGCGGACCCTGATCGCCCAGGACACACCAGACCGCATCAATCCTCTACATGTACCGACGGAGCTGGCTGGTCGGGTCCTCTTCCGCCCGATGCCGCCAGGGAGGCGAGGAATGGCGACGGCGGTGCCGGCTGGCTGTCCGTGGGATGTGCGAATCACACGCCGAGGATGGGGAACAGGTCCTCAAGCGAGGTGATCGAGGCACGGCAGGAGGCGGATCGGCTGCGCGGGTGATGGTGGACGGCTCGACCTCGATCACCCCTTGGCACCTCAGGAGCTGCTCGACGCTCGGCCTCGTTCCGCATCCGCGGCAGACCGGCGTAGCGGATGAGGATGATCCCGGCCGACATCGGGGCCCAGTAGCGGCGGAACCGCTTGCGGGACTCCGGATCGGTGGCCACCGCGCGGGTGCGGGTGACCAGCAGGGACTGGTTCGGTCCGAGTGGTTCGACCCCCAGGGTCCAGGCGATCTTGACGTACCCGGGCTGGTTGAACCCGGCGAACTCCTCTGGTGGCAGGGGCTGGAAGGTCACCTGCTCGTGCCAGGGCTGGGTGTAGGCCCCGATCACCAGCTCCCGGTCGGGCACCTCGGCCAGCACGCCCCACCCCAGGCCCAGCGTCTCTGCGACGATGCCCCTGGACCCCTCGGGCCGGAACGGCTCGCCCCGCAGCAGCGCCGGGATCGCCCGCAGCCAGAAGATGGCTCCGGCGATCGGGCCGCCCTGGAGGTCGGTCTCCTTGGCCGCCGCCAAGGTGATGGCCGTCGGCGCACCCACCTTGATCTGGTGGTACTCATCCACCTCCGGGTTCGCCAGGAACCGGTCCAGCAGCTCGTCGGGTGGGTGGCGCCTGGGGTCGACATGGCCATACCGGGCCCAGGCCAGCGCCGACCAGGCACCGAAGCTCAGCACGCCGACCCCGGCCGCGGCGGCGCCGTACCGCAGGAGTCGAGCCGGGTTCATGACGCCGCCGTCTCCTGGCCCTGGATCCGGTGGCGGGCCGCGAGCCGTTCGGCGCGCTGCTTGACCCCCCGCAGCAGCTTGCGTTGCATCACGACGTCGCCGTTGGCGGCCACCAGCTCATACAGCATCTTCGGGGTCCAGGGGTGCCTGGTGACCCGGAGCCGCTGAATCAGCCGGGTGCGGCCATCGACGGGCTCCAGCAGCCACTCCCAGCTGTACTCGCCCTTCACGTCCCACCACAGCATCCGCCGGTCCGGTTCCAGCTCCTTGACCCGGACCCCGATGTCCTTGCCGGCCACCATGGGGATGAGGTCGCCGACCTGCAGCTGCTGGAGCTCGGCGATGATCTCGGTCGCGCTGGGCATCCCCGCGTTGTCCAGACGGTCGTATGTGTACCAGCCGGCTCGACCGCTGCCGATCTGTACCAGCCACGGCCACACATCCTGCGGGGGGGCGTCGATGGTGATCGCTCTGGTGGCGACGTAGTCGGCCCTGGCGACCACCTCGTCGCCCGGCAGCGGCCGGGCCGCTTCCTCCTCCGTCGCCCCCCAACGCATCGCCCGCGGCCGGACGAGCTTGGCGTACACGGCCAAGAGGCCGGCTCCTGCGGCCGCTGTCCCCAGCGCGATCCGGGCCGTGCGGTTCATGTCGGCCTGCTGGTCCTTCTCCTCGACCAAATTGGCATCGCAAGCCTACGGCGCGGAGATGCAGGACGGCCGGGGCAGAAGGGCCCTACCCCCATAGGGCATCCGGCAGGTTGCGTTGGCCGTCCGGGTTCACGTGAGCTCGACGCTGTCCCTCAGGTCCACCAGCTCGCCCCGATGGTCATTGCCCACCTCCCTCGGGGAACGGTCAGGGCGGTAGTGGCCGTCGACAGGCCGCTCGCCTACCTTGGTCCACCGTCGCCGACCGGCGGGACTACAGGTGGGTCGTCACGCCCAGCGACGTTGAGATGACGGGGCAAGCCGCGGGGGAGCCAGCGGTTGCCCGATCCGCCGCTGTACGTTGGGCACGACGCCATGCCGTTCATGGCCCTGCACCGGAAGGACGGAGAGGCCGATGACCGAGGTACAGGACAGCGGGGAGCTCAAGAACACCCAGGTGCACAACCTCGCCGCCGCTGTCACCCAACTGCTCGACCGGGCCGCGGCAGCGCCCGCCGGTCGGGCGGCGTTGACCCTCGTCCCCGGCGCGGGCGCCCCGCTCAAGCAGACGCTGCTGGCATTCCGGGGAGGCGTGCAGCTGGCCGAACACGACGCTCCTGGGGCAGCGACACTCCAGGTCCTGCACGGCCGGGTGCGGCTGGTAACCAGCCAAGCAAGCTGGGAGCTGGGTCAGAGCGACCACATTCAGATACCGCCCAGCCGACACCGGCTGGAGAGCTTGGAGGACGCCGCCGTCCTCTTGACCGTGGCCACGACACAATCCAGTTGAGAGAAACGCCAGGCAATCTGTCCGGTTCGGGATCAGAAACTCATCAGCGTCTCTGTGTGTCAAGCGAGGGGAGGCTAGGCGCGACAGACGGCCCCGACCACACCGGCAGGCTTTTCCGGTCGACCGACCTGCCGCCCCGCGGCATCCAGGCCGCTGGCTCAGGAAGAACTCCGAAAACTGCGAGTCCTCCCAACCCACAACGCCTCCCGCGCTCGTCCCGGCCACCGTTAAACGCCCAGGCCCCTGGGGACGTTCCACTGAATTTGCGTTGCAGACTGATCAGCGGAGGATCCGCCAGGCCACCTTGGCCGACTCCTCATGTGCTCTCCAGCAGCCAGCGCCCTCGGCTGAGGCAACAGGTCGACAGCGTCGAGACCTCCTCAGAAGGGTCTATTGCATACCCAGCGAGGCGAGCTGCTGGCCACCCTGGGCGTCGACCTGGACGCCGTCCATGCCCGCCTGCAGGCAACCTTCGGCGAGCACGCCTACTGGGAGGCGACCCAGCGGGTGCGGCGCCGACCCAACCAGCTCGTCACCCACACCCCCACATCTGCACGACCCCTCGCCGCTGCTGTGCGGGCGCGCCCTCCACCTCGCCGCCCACGAGGCGATCGTCCGCGACCAGGAGGTCGGCCCGAACTCCCAACCCCTGTCGGCCCCGGCCACAAGCTCGTTTCTCGCGCCAAACGGGCGTTGGTGTGGGTGGTCGTCGTGCCCGACGTGCCCTCGGTCGAGTTTGGCCCCGGGTCCGGCCCCGTGTTCGGTGGCCAAGCGAGCGTCAGCCGGTGGCGGGCATCGTGTCGGCGTGGGCGCGCAACCTGACCCCCAGGTCGATGACGGTCGGGATCGTCAGGACCATGACCAGCAGCGGCCGAATCCACTCGACCGGGCTGGAGAGGGAAAGCAAGACCAGCACCCCGACACCCAGAGCGAGCAGGGTGCCGATGGCCCTCTTGCGGGCGGTCCAGGTGCGGGACAGCCACAGCAAGACCACGCCGACCACCCACCCCAGGAACGGGATCAGCAGCACAATGAGCGTCGCGACCTCCAGCTACGGGCCGCCATGCCCGGAGCGCTCCTGGGACCCGGGGACCGTGCCGGCGTGAGCGCGCAGCCGGAACCCCAGGTAGATCGCGGCAGCGATCGGCAGGAGGAAGGGCACCACGAACACGACGACCTCCAGCAGGCTCGTCTCCGTCGGCCCCAGCGGCCCCGACCCCACCGCCGTGGACCCTCGTGCCGACATCGAGAGGGTGCCCAGCCCGGCCACCAGCCAGCTCAGCCCGCCGAGCGTGCCGATGAGCTTGTCGCGGGTGGTCCACAGCCGCGACAGCCACACCAGCACCACCCCCAGCACCCAGCCGAGGAACGGGATGACCAGCAGGACGAGCGCGATCACCTCCAGCCAGGGGGTGGGTTTGGCCGGCTCGGCGGGGACGCCGAAGCGGTCGCGGGCCTCGGCGGCGATGTCGGCGGGATCGCCCAGGCGCTCCAGCACGTTGCGGATGGCGGCTTCGGACTCGGCATCCAGGGCGGCACGGGCGGCGACGATGTGCTCGCCGACCTCGTCCAGGATCTCCCGGCGGCGGTTGGCGGGCAGGCCCGCCAGCTCGGCCTCCAGGTCGGTGAGGTAGCGGTCGACGAGCGTGTCGATTTTGGTGGTCATGGGCTTCCTCCTTGGGTGAGCAGGCGGTCGACCGCGCTGGTGAAGCGGTCCCATTCGCTGGTGAACAGCTCCAGGGCCTGGTGGCCGGCACCGGTGAGCTCGTAGTAGCGCCGCGGCGGACCGCTGGGGGATTCGTTCCAGGTGGTGGTGACCAGGCCGTCGCGGCGCAGGCGGCTGAGCAGCGGGTAGATGGTGCCCTCGCTGGTGACCAGGCCGTCGGACTGGGCGAGGGTGCGGACCAGGTCGAAGCCGTAGCGGGGCTGGTCGCGGAGCAGGGCCAGGACGCAGTACTCCAGGGTGCCGCGACGCATCTGGGTGATCAGCGACTCGCGCTTAGCAGATACCATGTGTTGCACAGTACATGGTCGCAACGCATAGTCAAGCCTCGAGATCTGGAGTTCGGCATCACGAACCGGCTGCCCTGAAGGGTGCGTAAACGCGCGTGGGGTGCCAGAAGTCGGGCCTCATGCTGCGTACTCGTACTCGTGGATCAGTCCACTGAGGACGTTGCGGCGGCCCAGGTTCGGCGCACTCCTTGCTCCGGCGCGCTCCGACGGTAGCGGCGTCGCGTGGGCCAAGCTGCGGTGCGGGCGGCACTGATTGTCATGCTCGACCTAGCGTCGCACGACGTGAGCAAGATGCTGGCAGCTGACGACGAACAGCACATACACGCGCTGGAGAAGACCGTGTCGACGGTAGAGAAGTCGCAGGCCACGATCCCGGCGGCCTGCTGGCGCAGGAACGACCGCCAAGGCGACCGGGCCTGTGTGGAGTACTGGGCGAGGTTCCTGGACCAGCAGGGCACGGCGATGACGCTGGCTGGGTGTGCCATGGCCCGGTTCGACGCCGACGGCCTGATCACCGAAGCCCGCGATTACTGGCATCTGCAGGAGGGCCACCAGTCGCTGCCGGACAGGACGGTCACATACTCACGCCGCGGGCACTCTCACCATGCAAGCCGAGCGCTGGTTGAAGCTGTGGGCGGACACCCCAGCAGCGCGACGCAAGACAAGGGCCCGTCGCGCTGCTGGATAAGTTCGACCGAATCAGCACAACGTGGTGTGATAGCGGCAGGCAACGACCCTGGGAGTCTCGACGGGCCGTCCCACGTCGATGGACCTGGCCAGACGGATGAACTGGGCGTGCGACCACGCAAGCGGGGTTGCCGAAAAGGTGTTCTCCCCCGGCCGGAACCGCGGGTCGTCGTCGGCGGGCGGCTGATGGTCCCAGACCTGCTCGGCGATCAGGTGCGTGGTGTCGTCGCCAGCGCGGGCCATGGTGTCCAGGTACCCCTGCGCGGCCAGCCCGGCGGCCAGCCGGTACTCGCCGCGTTCACCGGTGAGCAGCGGCCAGCCGCGACCCAGGGTCAGCCCCGAGCCGGGCGGGACCGGCTCCCACTGGCTGCCATCGCGCTTCTCGCCGTAGCCGTCGAAGCTCGCCCGGTGCCAGAACGGGCCGTTGGCGGTTTGGTAGCGCAACTCGCGGTCGACGACCGGCAGGGAGGACAGCACGTTTGGGTCCAGGGCCGACTTCACCCCGAGGCGGACGACTTCCAGGAAGCTCGGGTCCACGACCCGCCGTTGGTCGACCAGCGGGCCACCGTCGGAGATCTGGATCTGCGCCCCGGAGTTCGCGTCGCCGTTGGCGGTGATGCGCAAGTAGTAGGGATCGGCCGAGAGCGGGCCGTTGGTGGTCACCGTCCAGCGCTCGATGCTGCGCTGCCAGGCATCGGCGGTGGCCAGGTAGCGCGCCGCGATGGCCGCGTCCCCGTTGCGCTTGGCGATGTCGGCGGCACACACCAACCCGGCGATCTCGGCGGCGATGGTGGCCGGCGAGTAGCCGCCGATGTTCTCCCAGCGCTCCTGGGGAGTGGCCGGGCCGTTGGCCAGGATGAAGTCCGCCGACCGGCGCACGTGGTCCCAGTCACTATGGCCGGTCCTGCCCAGCTGCCTGGCCAGCACGATCGGGAACGCCACCTCGTCCAGCTGCAACCCGCCGAACACCGGCTCGCCGTCCAGCCGTGAGTTTTGCGGGAAGGAGCCGTCGGGCCGCTGCTGCACCGTCCACAGGTAGTCGAGCGCCCGGTTGGCGGCGGCGGTGTCACCGGCGGCCAGCAGGGCGGTCGCGATCTGGTACAGGTCACGCGACCAGACCGCGACGTAGACGGGCAGGAACTGCAGCGAGTTCGCCCACGCCCAGGGCCGCCCCGGGGCGGCAACGAAGCCGCCGCGGAAGGTCTTGTCCTCGCTGGCTGCCAGCACCATCACCGAGACCTGGTAAGTCGTACGCCAGCCAGCGGCGCTGTCGGGGACCGGTCGCAACGACGACAGGTAGCGGTGCCAGCCCGCCGAGTAGGCTGCCCGGGCAGAGGCGAAGCCACGGGTGAGCGCCGCGGCGGCGGTCGCGGTCGCCGCGGCCGGCCTGGTCGCAAAGCCAAGTGCCAGGGTCAGGTGCTGCGCCCCAGGGAGACCGGTGAGGCGGGTGCGGCCCATCTGAACGACGTTGCCGCGCTCCCTGGCGGTATACGACCAGTCCATGCGGAAGTTGTCCTGCAGGTCGCTCCACCCGTCGCTGCGGGACAGATAGCCGCTGGACCGCTTGGCAAAGCCCGAGGAGGCCAGCACCGCCCCGCTCAGCACCCCGTCGGAGGCGACCAGCCCGCCACCGGCGCTCCAGCCCAGGTCGTCGTTGGCGTTCAGCCCCAGACCGACGTCGTGGAGCACATACACCGAGTAGGGCCGGCCGGTGAGCGACTGGAAGCGGACGTCGACCAGCACGGCCGAGCGGGCCGGGTCGGTCACATAGGTCTTGGTGATCCGGTACTTACCGGAGCGGGCCGTGTTCACCTGCCGGTAGACCAGGCTGCGCCCATCCACCAGGGCCGCCGTATGCGTGGTGCTCATGTCCTCGCGATCGGCGAAGCTCTCGCCGTCGGACACTGCCAGCTGGGTGTCCCGGGTTGCCGGCGTGTCAATCCGCGGGAAGAACACCTCACTCAGCGCGCCGTCGTTCAGCGTGTACCAGACCTTGCTGGCGGTGGTCCGGGCCGTGCCGAAGCCATCCTTGTCGCCTGGTGACCAGGTTGCCGCCTGCCCGGGCGCCCCAGGTGCCGGGGAGCCGGTGGCGGCGGATACGGGCGGGGCGGTGATGCCTGCCAAGGCCACCAGGAGCACGCCGGTGACCAGCCAAGCGGTAGCTCGGCGGCCGAGTCCAGCCTGGGAACTGAGGAGGAGTCCTTGCATGCCCCACGCTCCTTCCTTGTGGGAGCCTTGCCGGCATGGCCCTCGCTCGAATGCGAGACGAAGCGGCTTGCGGACACTGAAGCACGCACAAGGGGCTACCGTCCAAACGTAACAAGCACACTCCCTGTAGGAACACCGATGCGCCTCAGGGCCTCGACATTGTGCGGGCTTGGTACTGGCGGTCCGCCGAGCCAGGTGGGAAGGCCTGGTGGCGCGGACGGTACCGACCCGCGCCTCAACCGAACTGGCAGGCAGCCGCCCGGATCCGAGTTTCTGCACCCTACGCGGCCGCCAGCTCCTCGGGCTCGAACACGGTGACCACGTCGACGCCGTGACCGTCTGGGATCCCTCGGGTCGTCGTCCAGGACCGCGATCCGCCGGCCGGCGTCGGCCAGGGCCCGACGGATCCGCCGCCGGGCGTCCGGCTCCACCCGCGCCGGGGCAGCTTCGCCGTCGGGTCCGCTCGCGTCATCGACGTCAGGAGACCTGGAGGCCGCCGTTGATGTCGTAGGTCGCGGCGGTGATGTAGCCGGCGTCCTCGCCGAGCAGGAAGGCCATCAGGGCGGCCACCTCGGCCACCGTGCCTACCCGCCCGACCATGCTGCCGGCGCCGAGCTCGGCCTTGCGCTCCTGGGTCAGGGTCCCGCCCATGATGTCGGTGTCGATCGGCCCCGGCGCCACGCAGTTCACCGTGATCCCGTGCGGACTGAGCTCGCGGGCCAGCGCCCGGCTGAAGCCGATGAGCGCCGCCTTGGAGGCGCTGTAGGGCACCTTGGAATAGGTGCCGCCGCCGCGCTGGGCCGAGACCGACGAGACGCTGACGATGCGTCCGACCCCGGCGGCCAGCATTGCGGGCACGACCCGCCTGGTCACGAGCAACGCGCCCCGCATGTTGATGTCGAAGACGCGGTCCCACTCGGCGATGGTCAGGTCCAGGAAATCGACCGGGGAGCTCACCCCGGCCACGTTGGCCAGGCCGATGATCGGCGGCAGGCTGGCCTCGACCTGGGCGATGGCCGCCTCGACCGAGTCCGGGTCGGCGACGTCGGCGGCGACGCCGAGCGACGCCACCGACCGGTTGCCGCCGATCTCGGCCGCCGTCCGCTTCGCGGCCTCGCCGTCGAGGTCGAGGATGGCGATCGACCAGCCGTCGCGGGCCAGCCGGTCGGCGGTGGCGCGCCCGATGCCACGCGCCGACGCGGCCCCGGTGATGACCGCGGTGCGCTCGGCGGGGAACGGATCGTCGGCGTCCATGGCCTGCTACCTTCCGGTCGAGGTCAGGCGATCGTCATTCTCCCGAGGATCGGTCGCACCGGCCAGCGGCGGGCCGAGGTCGATTCCGTTCAACACGGTGTCGTGGCTTGCTTCTAGCCTGGTCCGGACATCGGAGGGCCGCGATGAGGATCGGAATCGGGCTGCCCGCCGCGGTCCCCGGCGCCGACATGACCACGCTGGGGCGATGGGCCGCCGAGAGCGAGCGCGCCGGGTTCGCCGCCGTCGGCGTCATCGACCGTCTCGTCTACGCCAACCTGGACCCGCTGATCGCGCTGGCCGTCGCCGCCGGCCGGACCGAACGCGTCGACCTGGTCACCACCGTGCTCAGCATCGGCTGGCGGAACAACCCGATCCTGGTCGCCAAGCAGATGGCCTCACTCGACCTGGTTTCCGGTGGGCGCCTGTTGGCGGGTCTCGGGCTGGGTGGCTGGCCGGAGGACTACCTCGCCAGCCGGGTTCCGCAGGCCGGGAACGCCGCGGGCTGGGAGTCGTCGTTGGCCGCGATGCGTCAAGGTATGGGACGCGAAGCTCCCTGGGCGGCGCTGTTGCGTTGCGCCGACCAGGGCAGGCTGAAGCGGCGACCTCGGTCCTGGATCAGATCGCCAGGGCCAGTTCGTCGAATGCGACCGCCACTCGCCGGTTCGCTGGTTCCTCGACGGCCAGTTCGTAGTGTCCGCGCCGAAGGTTCTGCACGAAGGCGTGTCCGGCGACGATCACTCTGGCACTGCGGTCCTGCTTCAGCCCGCGCATCGGCCGCAGCCGCGCTTCAGCCTCCCGTGGTCGCACTCGACCCGGTTGTTGGCGTACTGCTCGGTTCGATGCCGCGGTGCCGGCAGCAGCTCCTCCAGCACGATCGGGTAGGTTGCTGCTCGGTCCGTGACCACCTCAACGGGTAAGACCTTGGTCGTGCCGATGGCCCGCTCAAAGCACCGATGGGCTCCCTTGGCGTCGCGCCGTGGGGCGACGAACACGTCGATGACCTGCCCGAACTGGTCGATCGCGCGGTAGACATCGCGTCACTGCCCGGCGACCCTCACATAGGTCTCGTCCACAGCCCGGCGATCTCCCACGGCGCGGCGACACGGTCGGCCAGCCTCGGCCAGCAGCGGCGTGAACCGAAGCACCCATCGATACACCGTGACGTGGTCGACCTCGACGCCACGCTCGGTCAGCAGTTCCTCGAGGTCGCGGTATGACAGCCCGAAGCGCAGGTACCAGCGGACCGCCAAGACGATCACCTCGGGCGGAAAGCGAAAGCCGGCGAAGGCAGACCGATGCAACAGTGCCCGCACAGGTCGGCCCGCAGGGCTCTCCAGGCCCGTCCGGGACCTCGATCTCGGCGCTCATCGGCCAGGAGCGGCGTGTGCCGACGCCGCAAGGTGGGGAATCACCTATGCCCGATTCGGGTTTTCCGGTTGTCCCTCAGATGGAGGTCGCAGCGTGGCCGAACCGTCCGCAGTAACGCCGGCCAACGTCCCGTGTCCCGCCGGCAGGCACTGGCGTACGGCAGCAGCCTGGCCGCGGCGTTGCCGCCGCATCCGCCGCGGCCGCTCCGGCCCAGGCACAGGAGGCGACCGCGCCTGTGCAGCACCTGTCGGTTAGCCCGGCGCAGGCCAAGCGCATCGGGCCCGCCGCCGAGCGGCGCGCCCGGCAGATCGGCGTGTCGATGTTCATTGCGGTGGTCGACGACTGCGGCGTGATCAAGATGTCGTCGCGGATGGACGGCAACAGCCAGGCCAGCGTCACCGTGGTTCCGCCCAAGGCTGTGACCGCCAACGCGTTCCGGACCCCACCGCCATGCTGGCCCAGGAGGGCCGGCGATCCGACCCGGCTCGCCTCGATCATGGGAGCCGGCTTTAGCCTGGCTGAAGCCAGTGGGGACGCTTCCAAGAACCGTCAACCCTCAGGAGGCAGCAATGACGGAGCCGACCCTTTACGACCGGCTCGGCGGCGTATTCGCCATCGCAGCGGTGGTTGACCACTTCAGCGACGCTATCGTGCAAAACCCCATCGTCGGCCAGAAGTCGGAGAACCCCGACCTCCGCGAGTGG
>Ga0307286_10000373_pt1 | contig 12373 bp, 12 predicted proteins | sample ER_DNA_140_FD_194478 | JGI IMG/M metagenome (GOLD analysis project Ga0307286, IMG submission 194478) | Bulk soil microbial communities from the East River watershed near Crested Butte, Colorado, United States - ER_DNA_140 | ecosystem: Environmental > Terrestrial > Soil > Floodplain | place... | reverse complement strand
CTTGCCAATATCCGATGTGGGGGAGTACTGGCCCTTGGTTAGTCCGTAGATCCGGTTGTTGAAGAGCAAGATCGTCAGATTCACGTTGCGGCGCAGCAGATGGATCAGATGATTCCCGCCAATGGACAATGCATCGCCGTCACCGGTGATCACAAAGACCGCCAGGTCCTCGCGCGACGTCGCGACCCCAGTGGCGATCGCACTCGCTCGGCCGTGGATCGAGTGCATGCCGTAGGTGTCAACGTAGTAGGGGAAACGCGAAGAACAGCCGATGCCGGAAACGATCACGGTGTTCTCGCGCTTGATCCCCAGCTCCGGCATGAATCCCTGGAATGCCGCGAGTACCGCATAGTCACCACAGCCGGGGCACCAGCGCACCTCTTGATCACTCGTGAAGTCCTTGCGGTTCAGCGGCTCAAGAGAAAGTGGTACGCCAGCAAGCCCTCGGTAGCTCGTGCCATCGGGGCCGAGCGGGGCAGGCATATTGGAAGCCTCTCGTGTGGTCAGCGGATGATCAAGCTCCGAATGCAGCTGATCGACGGCGGTCACGGGTTTGTCCCTTCCAATTGATCGATTTCGGCTTCAAGATCACGAGCGAGTTCGCTGAGCGAGATTGGCAATCCCCGAACCTGGGAATAGCTACGCACGTCCACCAAGTATTTCGCGCGCAGCAGCAGAGCCAGCTGACCCGTGTTCATCTCCGGAACGATGACCCGGTCATAGCTGCGCAAGATGTCACCGAGGTTGGCCGGGAACGGATTCAGGTGCCGTAGGTGTGTGTAGGCGACCAGGCGCCCGGTCTTACGCACTCGGCGCCCGGCGGCGACAATCGGCCCGTAGGTCGAACCCCAGCCCAGTACCAAGACGCGCGCATGCTTGCCGTCCGAGTCGGCCGGATCGTCAACGGCGAGATCGGGAATGTCTCGTACTATTCCGTTGATCTTGGCCTGGCGGGTGCGCACCATCTCTTCGTGGTTGGCGGGGTCGTAGGAAACCGCTCCGGTGTCCTTGGCCTTCTCGATACCGCCGATGCGGTGTTGCAGACCAGCCGTTCCCGGGATTGCCCAGGGGCGCGCGAGGAGTTCGGGATCACGCAGGTACGGCAGGAAGACCGGCTCACCGGCTTTGTCGGTGCCGTTGCTTGCCGACGCGAATTGCGGGTCGATCGCCGGTATGGATTCGATGTCCGGTATGAGCCACGGCTCTGCACCATTGGCGATGTAGCCGTCGGACAAGATCACGACGGGAGTCCGATACTTGATCGCGATCCGAACGGCCTCGAGCGCAGTGGGGAAGCAGTCGGAGGGGGATTGCGCTGCTAGCACCGGAACCGGCGCCTCGCCATTGCGGCCGAACATCACCAGCAGGAGATCGGCCTGCTCGGTCTTGGTCGGCATTCCCGTGCTCGGCCCGGCCCGCTGGATGTCGCAAATGATCAAGGGCAGCTCAGTTGCGACCGCTAGACCAATGGTCTCGGATTTCAAGACAACGCCTGGGCCGGACGTGGTCGTCACGCCGAGATGCCCGGCGAAGCTCGCACCCAGTGCTGCACCGACGCCGGCGATCTCGTCCTCCGCCTGGAAGGTGGTCACGCCGAATCGCTTGTGTTTGCTGAGCTCGTGCAAGACATCCGACGCAGGAGTGATCGGATACGCGCCGAGGAAGAGAGGTAGACCGGCCTTTCGCGCTGCCGTGATCAACCCGTACGCCAGCGCGAGGTTGCCGGAGATTTGCCGGTACCGCCCCGGCGGCATGGGCGCGGGTGCCACTTCGTAGGTGACGGCGAATACCTCGGTTGTCTCGCCAAAGGCGTACCCGGCCTTGAACGCGGTGATGTTGGCGTCGCGGATGTCGGGCTTCGAGGCGAACTTTGTTGTCAAGAAGTTGATCGTGCCATCGGTCGGCCGATGATAGAGCCAAGACAGCAGCCCGAGCGCGAACATGTTCTTCGCCCTGCTGGCATCCTTGCGGGTCAGTCCAAACCGCTTGACCGCTTCAATGGTCATGCCCGTCAGGTCGAGGGCGTGCACCTGATAGTCCTCAAGTGAACCGTCGGTAAGCGGATCGCTGTCGTATCCGACTTTCGCGAGGTTGCGCCTGCTGAAGTCTGCGGAGTCGGCGATGATCACGCCGCCGCGCGGCAAATCGGCGATGTTGGCCTTGAGGGCTGCGGGGTTCATGGCGACGAGCACATCCGGACGGTCGCCCGGAGTCATGATGTCGTAGTTGGCAAAGTGCAGCTGGAAACTCGAGACGCCAGGCAAGGTGCCGGCGGGTGCACGAATCTCGGCTGGGAAGTTCGGCAGCGTTGAGATGTCGTTGCCGTATGTCGCCGAGTCGGAGGTGAATCGATCGCCTGTGAGTTGCATGCCATCACCCGAATCCCCGGCGAACCGGATCACGACCCGGTCGAGGGTATTGACGTGCTTCACCGCTGTTCTTGCCTCATTTCTTTGGCGCGCCTCACTCGCTGGTAAGGGTCAGGGGGTTCGTGGCTGCGATCTCCGCTGAGGCTGCCAATAACCCATAATAGGCAGGCCTTTCTGTGAATTAGTGGACTTTCAGCCCATGAGAACTCATCGAGATCTTCGAGAATTCCCATACAACGGTTTGGTTTCGTTTGGGCTGGACAACGAGCATTACCGTGGTGTCATGCGGTGGGTCGACTGGTACGGCGACGGCTCGCTTTATGTGCTGGATGTCGGATTGGCCTGTTGCACGCTGGAGTTTGATGCCGCCGCGCCGACCGCCGCAGGGCGGTTGCCGAGTCTTGACGAGCGAGCTCGAGTGGCGATCGTGATCTCGGGGACTGTGACCGATCGGCTGGCGCCGGCGGTCGCGGCGGTCATCGACGGCTGCGAGCAGCAGGCTGGGCGGCGACCCGTGGTCATTTCCTTCGGGGCTTGCGCCTCATCAGGTGGTCCGTACTGGGATTCCTATGCCGTGACGAAAGGTGTCGATCAGCTCGTCGCCGTAGATGCGTATGTACCAGGCTGCCCGCCTCCGCCGGAGGCCTTGGCGGCGGTGCTGGATCAGCTCATGGGACGCGTGGCATCGTGACCGACGTCCCGCCGAACGAGTGGCTACGCGCAGTCGATGCCCTGAAGACGGCCGGTTTCGACTATTTCGATTGGCTCGGCTGTGTGGATGAGATCGGTCGGCGGGATTGCTTCCGGATCGTCCTGCTCGTACGCAATCTCGCAGCGAAAGCCGAGCCAATGACGCTGAATTGCTGGCTGCCTCGTGATGATCCGCGCATCGACACGGTGCGCACTGTTTACGCCGGTGCCGCGTGGCATGAGCGAGAAATTGCGGAGTTATTCGGCGTGGAGTTCTTGGGCGGCGACAGCCGTCGGTTGTTGCTCAACCCGGAGTTCGAGGGAACGCCGCTGCGCAAGGACGAAGTGCTCGCCGCGCGTACCGGTCTGGATTGGCCAGGAGCCAAGGAGCCGGGGGAGACCGACGCATCGGCGAACCGGCGACGCATGGTGCCTCCCGGGGTCCCGGATGCCGCGGTGTGGGGCGATCGCGATGACTCGCAGCCTGCTGCTGAGCCGGCGGAGGTGGCCGAGTCTGCTGGCAGTGGCAGGATGCGGCGGAGGCGTACGTGAGCCTGCCGGAGCCGTCACATCGCTGGATCCGCCTGATCGAACCAGCCTGTACGTCGTGCATGATCTGCGCGCGAGAATGCCCGAGCTGGTGCATCAGCATTGATTCGCATACCGAGCCGGTCGAAGGCTTGCCCGCTGGAGCCCGGGAGCGGACCCGGAATGTCCTCGAGCGTTTCGCTATCGACTGGTCGCTGTGCATGTATTGCGGAATTTGTGTGGACGAGTGCCCGTACGACGCGCTGGAGTGGGTCGGCGACGTGACCCAGCCAGGATCGAGCTCCGCGGCGCTGGTCGAGGAGATGGTTGAGAAGTCGGAAGCGACTTCGCGTTAGCTGCTATCACTTAGCGTTAGTTCCAGCTGCCGCAACGTGCCATTAGTCAACGCGAAGTGCGCCGGAGGCTAGCGGGCCAGGGCCGGAACCGGATTGCCGACCACGCGACGGTTCCCTTCGTCAAGATCGACTTCAGAGCTGGCTGGTGCCGTGTAGTAGACACTGATGTGCGGTGGCAGCACTGCGCGGGCGCGCTCCTCGAAATCCATCAGCCGCGTTGATCACGTCGTTGCAGAGTCGGCTGTCGTGTCTGGGGCGGCATCTTGGGACGCCTGATCAACCGACGATGCTGCGTGCTCTGTCGCGTCGAGCGCTTCTCCGGTGCCCTGGGCAGACTCTTGCGCCGCCGCTGTGGCTTCCTCGACAGCCGCCACCGCGGGCTCGGTCGCCCCTACGGGCGCGAACTCACCCACATCCTGTCCGGACTCCTGCGCGGCCGTTCCGGCGTCATCAGCAGTTGATCTCGCTGATTCGGCGGTATTGGCCACTGCCTCTTTGGTGCCATCGGCAGCATCGGACGCGGTTTCGGTCGAGGAGTCGGCTGCGTCTTTGGCTTGGTCGGCGACAGTGTCATCACCGTCGAAACGATCTTTGACGTTGTCGATCACGTCTTCCGCTTTGTCCTTGGCGGCGCCGAAACCCTCCTTTGCCTTGTCCCCAAACTCTTCAGCCTTGCTTCAGCTCATCGAAGAAACCCATGCTGTGATCCTTGCCGTGTGGACTGCCCAACACCAGCTGTGCGGGTCGTGATCATCTTAGAGACGTTGTGGCCATGATCGACAGACGTCGACCGAGGGATGACTACCGATAGTTTGTGAACTGTACGGCGAAGTCGAGATCGGCAGCCTTGATCAACGCTTGGACCTTCTGAAGATCATCCCGGCTCTTGCTGCTCACTCGAAGCTCATCACCTTGGACCTGAGCGCGAACGCTCTTTGGCCCTTCATCGCGAATCAGCTTGGAGACCTTCTTCGCATTCTCCTGGCTGATGCCTTCTTTGGTCGCTGCAGTGATCTTGTAGAGCTTGCCAGATGATCTTGGGTCACCGGCGTCGAGGGCCTTCAGGCTGACCCCACGCCTGACGAGTTTGGACTGAAAGACGTCGAGCACGGCTTTGACACGCTCCTCGGAGTTTGCCTCCATCTCGACCTCCGGGCCTGACCACCGAATGCTGGCGTCAGTGTTCTTGAAGTCGAAGCGTTGCCGGACCTCCTTGGCGGCCTGGTTCAAGGCATTGTCCACTTCCTGCCGATCTACCTTGCTGACGATGTCGAACGAGCTCTCTCCTGCCACCTTTGCTACTCCATTTCTGAGATGTCTGCCCGGGCCATTGTGCCGAATCGAGCTAACCGGCTTTGCAGGTGGTTGGCCCGTACTCCCGGGAGTTGGGTATTGTTTCTCCCCGCCGCAGGATGGAACTCAACGCGGCAAGGCAGGTTGCCCGAGCGGCCAAAGGGAGCGGTCTGTAAAATCGTCGGCTGAAGCCTACGTTGGTTCGAATCCAACACCTGCCACAACCAGGAAACTGGCCTTTGACAAGGCTCGATGCCTTTCAGCGGTGATCAGATTCCGGCTGTGTTCCGTCACTCGTCCACGCGTCGTCGATTGCGCGCCTGGTTCGGTCTTCAGAATCCGGCATCAGATGCGTAGTCGCTCAGTTGGCCACTCAGCAGTCTGGTCTAGCATCGCTCGGCTCGGGGATCTGGTGATCGCCGCCGCGATGGCCGGCAGCTCGGGGATCGTATGACCATAATCTGCTGTTGTGGTTCCATCCGGAGGAGACGTGATGCCCAGCCATGCGGTCATCTTTGATCTAGGCGGCGTGGTGCTGTCCTGGGATCCGCGTAAAGCGTACGAGCGCGTGCTGCCGGCCGAGGAGATCGCAGCTTTCCTGGAACGAGTCGACTTCGCCGGCTGGAACCGGCTAAATGACGGCGGCCGTCCGTTCGAGGAGGCGGAACAGGACCTCCTCGCTCGCTTCCCGGACGACCGGGAGGCCATCCTCGGCTACCGCACCCACTTCGAGGCGACGTTGACCGGCATGGTGCCGGGGACGAGCGGGATCCTCGCCGAACTTGAGCAGGCGGGCGTCCGATTGATCGCTCTGACTAACTGGTCTGCCGAGACCTTTCCCGTGGCGACCGAACGCTTCGGCATCCTGCGCCGCTTCGAGGCCATCGTCGTCTCCGGCACCGAAGGGCTTCTCAAGCCCGAGCCGGCGCTCTACCAACTGGCCCTCGATCGGCACGGCTTGTCCGCCGACTCGACGGTCTTCGTGGACGACAGCCCAGCGAACGTGGACGCTGCCGCGACCCTCGGCATGGCTGCGCTGAACTTCACCGACGCCGAGCGGCTACGCGCTGATTTGGTCGGGCTCGGCCTGCTCTCAGAGCCTCAGCAGATGCCCGAACCGGTGTTCCACCTTACGGAGCGGTCGGCGTGGGCGGAGGCCGAGACCACCGGCCGATACCCCTGGTCGAGCCGCGGCCTGAGCTATGTGCGTGAAGGCTTTGTGCACTGCTCGTTCGCCGACCAGGTCCCCCGCATCGGTATGAACCACTACGCCGATCTCGATTCGTCGGAACTCATCGTGCTGGAAATGGACCGCGACCGGTTGCCGATCCTGGTCGAGGATCTCGGCCACGGCCCGAATCCGCACTGCTTCGCCGAACTCACGCCGGCCGACGTGCTGCAGACGCACGACCTGCCGCTAGACCAGTGGTCGAAGAACTGGCAGGAGCGGTCAAGGACTTGATCAAGGCGGGGAGGGTGAAGCACTTCGGCATGTCCGAGGCGGCCGCCGGGACCATTCGGCCATTGGCAACCGAAGGAGCGCCGCGGGCCATCTGACCACCAAGCCGCGGCGGTTCAGATAGGCGCCCCACACGGGATCGGCATGGAGGGTTGGGATGCTCGGGAGCCAGGGCAGTCCACCTGGCTCGGTTGGCGTGAGCGCCGTGAGGCGCCAGTCGAGGACGGCACGCTAGCCAGCCGTGGGCCGTCTGCGGGGGCGATCCAGATCTGGGTGACCCGGAACCGTCCGTCGTCTCTCTTGTGCGACGCCGAACTTGCGCTAGGCGGCAATCGAACACGACAAGCTTGGCTGCCATGTGATTGCGACAAGGTATCGACGAGGCCTGCGAAATGTCCCCTCAGATGGAAGGCTACTGGCCCGTGACCTTAGCTCTCCGGCGTGCGCTACTTGGCTTCGGCTGTGTGGTGGCCGTGCTCACCGCCTCTGTCGCTCTCGCGTTACCGGCAGAGGCTGCGACGTTCACGACCCGGTGCGTGGTGGCCCGCGAAATGCGGATTTACCACACGTCCACCTCATCCAAGCCCGGCCGAACCAAACTCCACTTTGGCACCACGATCTACACCGACAAGAAGAGCCACCACCGCTATCGCGCCTCGTGGTGGACGCTGAGTGAGGGCTGGCACCGAGGCTGGATCTCGGCCAAGTCGAAGTACACCGACCGCGGAGCCTGCGGCCAAATCACCTGACGACCCTCCGCCGGGGGAGGGCATCGTGGCAACCGAAGTCGCTGACTGATCCGGACATACCAGGCACCGCTGGCGCGGCTATCCCAGCCTCGTCCCGGGCTGCACGCATTGCCGCAGGGCAATCTCCATCCGCATGACCGGTCGGCGCAGGACGACGCTCAGGGCGTGGGGATCATTCACCTTTCAGTTCCGAAACCCCGCCCCATCTCGCACACCTGCCAGCTCACGGCGGCGGCAATGAGGATCCTCAGGATCTGCGGCCCCTCGACACGCAGCCGCGCGGAATTCGGTCATCGCGCTGAACGCTAGCGCCGATCAGCCGCCCGTACGAGACAGAGTCGCGGCCCGGACGCGGTGCCTACTGGTTCGCCTGACGGCGTACTTCCTGACCAGCGGCGCGGTCGGGGGACAAGACCCTCGCGTGCGCCCGACTGGCTGCGGCACATGCTCACGGGCGTGGGCTAGATGCAGTTCGAGGGCGGCGAGTTTGCGGCACTCGCCCAGCTCGCAATTCAGCTGAGATGTGGCGATCGGGCTACCGTTTGAGCAACCAGTTGCGAAGGGTGTTATCGTCGGGATTGCTGGGAACACAGCCGTCCTCGGGCGGGAGATTGCCGTGTGTTAGACCGCTTCTCCATGATGGCTGCTTGCGCCGAGGGTTAGTCACCGGGAAAATTTCCGACTCATAGGTTCTGTCATGGCGCAAGAAACAGCGGCTCCCGCTCTCATCGGAGCCGGCAATAAGGCTGACGAGATCGGCAGCGAGGCATTGAGGCGTCTCTTTGAGGCGTTCATTGCGTGCCGGACGACCCTTGACGATCTCTCAGATCGCGCGGCCACACTGGGCGCGGACCTCAGCGCTCCGGTCATCGCAGCACATTTGACCGGAAAGTCTTGCATCTCGGCTCAGAAGCACGATGTTCTTGTCACTGCCGTCAACGCTCGCCTGGCCGAGCTGTCACTGCCTGCATCCGCGCGCCATCCTTCAGACCGCAAGGATCCGAGAAGGCTGCGAGCCCCATCGGGCGGTTGAGCGGGATTCGGGTCATCCGGGTAACGCTACATATTCATCCTCTGCAGAATCGCCGAGTTCAAGCGGGGCCGAAACCGCGATCGCGGGCGAGAATCGCCGCTTCAGTACGACTTGCCACATTGAGCTTGGTGAAGATCGACGAGGTGTTGTTGTTCACAGTCTTCAGCGAAAGCCCCAGACGAGCAGCGATCACTGAATTGGACAGACCCTGTGCCAACAACCGCAGCACATCGTGCTCACGTGGAGTCAGCTGAGGAAATGGATCCTCGTCTGCAGATCTAGCACCGAGTCGGGCGAGTACCCGCTGCGCAACGACGGGCCCGAAGATTGCTTGGCCGTCGGCGACTGCCGTCACGGCACGGAGGATCTCCTCCTTGGTTGCGCCCTTGAGTAGGTAACCCCGTGCGCCCGCGCGCATGGCCTTGGTCATGGTCACGTCGTCGTCGCTCATGGTCAGCACCAGGACCGCCACCTCGGGTGCCACTCTGCTGATCTCGGCCGTGGCACTGAATCCGTCGGTGTCGGGCATCGCGAGGTCCATGATGATCACGTCTGGCTTGTTGATCACGGCAGCCTTGATCGCCTCGCGGCCGGTGGCGGCCTCCCCGATCAGCTCTATGCTGGGATATTCGGCGAACAGCGCGCGCAGCCCGTCTCGGACCACGGGATGATCATCAGCAACCAAGACCTTGATCATCAAGCGGCTCGCAGTGGAAGGACGGCAACTACCCGTCCGCCGTCGGCCGTAGGACCCGCTTCGCAGGCGCCGCCGACCTCGGCGGCTCGTGTCTTGATAGAGGCCAGGCCAAGCCCGGGTGACCAGGGTCCGGTGGAGCTGCCATTGTCGGTGATGATCATCTCGAGGGTGCCGTCAACGGTGCTGAGCTGTACCGAGGCCCGCTTGGCGTCGGAGTGTCGTACGACGTTGGTCAACGCTTCGCCGGCGATCCGGTAGGCGGCCACTTCGACCGCCGACGGCAGTGCCGGAAGGTGCTCGGGTGCCTCGATGATCACCTTGATCGGGCCGAGCCGGCTGACTTCCTCGCGTAGCGCTCCGACCAGTCCGAGCTCGTCCAGAGCAGCGGGGCGGAGGCCGTAGGCCAGCTGGCGTACGGCTTCGACGGACTTCCGTAGCTGATCGGCCAGCTCAATGGCCAGCGACTCGGCTCGTTCTGGTCGGTGCTGAGCGGCGAGCGCGATGCCGTCAGCCTTGAACGCTGCACCGGTAAGCATGGGGCCGAGACTGTCATGCAGCTCGCGGCGCAGACTGGCCCGTTCCTCCTCGGCGGCACTGATCACGCGCTCGCGGGATGTCTCTACATCCTCCGTCAGCGCCTGCGCGTGCAGCACGATCGCAAGCGGCGCCGCCACGAGATCCATCACCTTCTGATCGGCTCGCGAGAGCCGGCGCTCGCCCCGGCGTGGTGCTGCGCTGAGCTCTCCAAGCTTCCGGCCGTCGTAGCTCAATGGCCAGGTTTGCGAGGCCGCCGTGGGCTCGCCGCTCGCAACGAGGCTGTCGTCGGTCCGCTGTACCGCCACATAGCTCAGTCGCAAGGACTCGCGCAGCGCATCAACAACACCGCCAATGTCGTCACCGGTCAGCCGGTGCCCGACTGCGGACACCGTGGCAACCGGGTCGCGTCGGGTTCCGTACACGGCGCGGTCGACTACTCGTTGCAGGCGCACCCGTACGGGATTGAAGGCCAAGGCGATCGCAAGTGCAGCGACTGCTGGCGCCCCCGCGCCCCGGAGAACCCGATCAAGCACCGCAACCAGGCCAACATAGATCGCGATCACGCCGGCGGTAAGTACGGCATAGACGACGACCCGCGATAGCACGATTCGTACGTCGTACAGGCCGTTCCGCAGCACAGCGATGGTGACCGCCGCCGGGATCAGTGGAAAGCTCAACAGCAGCAAAATGTTCCGCCCAGTAGGGATGGCGAACCAGATCGGCACATTGAGCAAGATCACGAGAAGCACCGCGACCAGGAGCCACAGCACCTGCTGACGTACGGTTTCCGAGCCACGAACGAACCGAACGACCAGGCTGATCACCGAGGCCAAGATGATGATCGGTGTCGCCACGGAGGCGATGCCCTCGGTTACCGCCCACCAGGGTGCGACCAGGAAGGACGAGGCGCCGTAGTCAGGTGTCGGGCCCACGAACATGTTGCCGAGGGCGGCGTTGCCGAGAGTCAGCCAGCACAGCACGGCCCAACGTCGGCTCACCGGCTTCCCCGTCGGGAAGAGCTGCAAGATCAACGGCAAACAGCAGAAGACGCCCCAGGACCAGGAGAACATGTTGATTGTCACCAATAGCCGCAAGGCGAACTCGGGCCAGTCGCTTGCTGCGCCGTAGATCATGAGCGGGGCCGTCGCCGCAGTCAGCAGCGGGGCAATTCCCACGATGAGAAACAGCCAGCCAATCGGGTTGTCAGGCTTGGCGCGAGCGATCAGGAGGCCGCACGGTGCCGCTGACAGGCCGATGGCCGTATTCGTGATCAAGAAGCTGGACCAGAGCGTTTCCCGGTCGAGGCCCACGAGCACGGCGCCAATCACGGCGACTCCAGCGAGCAAGAGGGCGAACCCGAAGAGCGCGTACGCCAACACCACGATCCGCTTCGGCATGACCTCATGATCCCGCCAGAAAGTCCCGGCGACTAGGGAGTTGGCTCCTCAGCTACCCGGGCAGCCTCCCGGGTGAAGTAGCAGGAATTCTCCTGCTTGGCCGGTGCGAGCGCCGGCAGAGTGCAGGAACAGACAGTTCCCATGTACACCGGAGGCCAACATGTCAGTTGCAGAGGCTAGCAAGACAAAGATCAACAAGGACATTCCGCGAGCACGGCGAGTCCGCGACGTGCGGAGCTTCCAGCGGTACGCGGCAGCGATCATCCTGCCCATTCCCCCGACCTGTGTCGCGATTGGGCGGCTCTTCCAGACCGACGACTCCGACACGAGGCGAACGTTGGACCTCATCGCGGCGAATCCCGACCGTCAGTTCACCTTCGCACTGCTCGGCTTCATCGGCATCCTCACCGTCGTCCCGGCTTTCCTCGCGGCCGCGGGGCTATCGCGGCGTCGACGTCCGGTACTCACGACCATCGCGCTCACGGTCAATCTCGCGGGCTACCTGGGTGCCTTCGCGATGGCGGCGATCGACAATCTCTACCTGATCGGCGCACTGCTCCCCGCAGACCAGCGCGACGTCGCCGCCATCATGATCGACAAGATGTGGTCGAGTGGGATCCCAGGGGTCAGCACCAATCTCTTCGTGCTGGGACACGTCCTCGGCGCGATCCTGATGGGTCTTGCCCTGCGTGGCAGCATCGCCACCATCGGTTGGCTGGCCATGTTGTTGACCACACCGATGCACGTCCTGGCATTCGTCGTGCTGCAGATGCCAGCGCTGGACCTGGCCGCTTGGCTGCTCATGACGCTGGCCTTCGTATGCTGCGCAGTCAAGATCATCAAGACACCTAACGACGATTGGGACTTACCTCCGATCGGCTTGTCCACCGGCGCGAGGATCTCCAAGCTCTCCTAGAACGCGATCAGACGACGAGGGCGGGGCTACGACCCCGTCCTCGTCGTGCGCTGGAGTGAGCGCGGGACGGCTGGGCCAGCCCCACGCGACTCGGGCGATGGTGAGGAGAAGAGCCACCTCGACGACGCTGCCGAGGATGAAGTACACCCAGCTCTCACCGAGGATGGACAGGACCACGGACACCACGTAGAGCAGGCTGACAACGAGGTTGGTTGTCCTGTTGATCCGCGCCGGTGCGAGCAGGGAGAGGGTGACCATCAGGCTCGGGATCAGGATGTACGCCGTGGTGAGAGCTAGGAAGGTCTGGTCGATCTCGAACCCCTGGCCGGGGACATTGCCCGTCCAGCGC
>Ga0307286_10000371_pt1 | contig 12384 bp, 13 predicted proteins | sample ER_DNA_140_FD_194478 | JGI IMG/M metagenome (GOLD analysis project Ga0307286, IMG submission 194478) | Bulk soil microbial communities from the East River watershed near Crested Butte, Colorado, United States - ER_DNA_140 | ecosystem: Environmental > Terrestrial > Soil > Floodplain | place... | reverse complement strand
CGCGTAGCCACGCTCACTGCCGGCGCGGCGACGGCGCAGGTACGCGCCGCACGCGACTTCCTGCTCAACCACCGCGAGGACTACCCGACGGCCTACCGCGACTATCGCTCTCCGGTGCTCGAGGAGTTCAACTGGGCGCTCGATTGGGTTCGACGCGATCGCGGGGGACGGCGGGGATCGGCTGGCGTTGTGGATTGTCGAGCCGGACGGCGGCGAGACCCGGCGCACCTTCGCCGAGCTGAGCGCTTGCTCGAACCAGGTGGCGAACTGGTTGCGCGAGCATGGCGTCGCCCGCGGTGACCGGGTCATCGTCATGCTCGGCAACCAGGTCGAGCTGTGGGAGACGATTCTCGCCACGATGAAGCTCGGCGCGGTGATCATTCCGGCTACGCGGATGCTCGGGCCTGCTGATCTGGTCGACGGCGTGGAGCGCGGGAAGGCCCGTCATGTCGTTGTGCCGTCGGCGCATGCGATCAAGTTCAAACCCAAGCTGGTCGAGCACACCCATGCCTCCTATCCCGTCGGGCACCTGTCGACGATGTATTGGATTGGCCTGCAGCCTGGCGACGTGCACCTCAACGTCTCCTCGCCGGGTTGGGCCAAGCACGCATGGAGCAACGTTTACGCGCCGTGGCTCGCGGAGGCGTGTGTGATGTTGTTCAACTTTGCCGTTTTGACGCGCCGGCGCTGCTCGACCAGATGGTCCGCTGCCAGGTGAGTACGTTCTGCGCGCCGCCGACGGTGTGGCGGATGCTGATCCAGCAGGATCTCGGGCGGTGGCAGATCCCGCTGCGCGAGGCACTTGCCGCTGGCGAGCCACTCAATCCAGAGGTGATCGAGCAGGTCCGTCGCCAGTGGGACATCACGGGGTGCTCGACCCGATCAGCGGCGAACCGGCCCAGGAGGGTGAGATCACGCTCGATCTCTCACACCGCCCGCTCGGGCTGATGACCGGCTATCACGATTCCGATGAGCGCAGCGCAGCCGCCACCGCCAGCGGTTATTACCACACGGGCGAGGTCGCCGCCCGCGACGACGAGGGCTACATCACCTACATCGGGCGCACCGACGATGTCTTCAAGACCTCGGATTACCGGATCTCGCCGTTCGAGCTCGAGAGTGTACTGATCGACCACGAGGCCGTCGCCGAGGCGGCTGTCGTGCCGTCGCCTGACCCCATCCGCCTCGCTGTGCCGAAGGCGTACGTCAGCGTCGTTGCAGGGCACGACCCGACGCGCGAGACCGCCCTCGACATCATGCGCTTAGCGCGCGAGCACCTCGCACCATACAAGCGGGTGCGGCGGCTCGAGTTCGGCGAGCTACCGAAGACGATTTCGGGCAAAATCCGCCGAGTCGAGCTGCGCAATGCGGAGCAGGAGCGCCTGTCCGCCGGCGCGCCGCCGCCGGACCGCTCACCGGGCGAGTTCTGGGAGGATGACTTCCCGGAGCTGCGCCACTGACTCAGTAGGTGACCAGGCGGGTCTTGTAGCGGGCCGCCAGGTGGGTGCGCAGTGCCTTGGGTACCGTGACATGCCCCAGGTTGCCGGCGCTGACATAGCGCTCGTGTGGGTGGGCGTCGAGGTGGTTGAGCCAGTAGGTTCCGGTCAGCGGTGTCCGGCCGCCGTGCCAGGAAGTGCCGCGGATGCGGGGAACAGCGTGCGGGTTGAAGTCGGCGTCGAACGGTGACCGGCTGGGGTTGGCGCCGACCAGCAGGGTAATGGCGAACGCGTACGACGTCCCCCGCCAGGAACCGGTCCGGGCGAGCCGGGAGCGGCGAGGGGCCACACCGAACGGCAAGGCCATGGTGTTCAGGTCGGCGCTAGGCGCGAGCCTGGCGACCAGCCGTTGCAATTTTACGAACTCTTCCGCCACGCCGGCGTCAGGCAAGGTGGCGAGATTGGCGTGGTCAAGGGTGTGGTTGCCGAGCTGAAAGCCCAGCTCCAGCAGTGCCCGCAGACTCCGTCGCTGCTGCCGCTCCGACCGTAGCCCGAAGGGCGCCCGGTTGATGTAGAACGTAGCCCGCGGCTGCGCACCGGGAACCTTGGCGCACTCCGCGGTCAAGATGCCGGCGGCGCAGTCGGGATCTAGCCGGCCGTCGGCGCGGAGCGCGAACTGCCCGGGCGAGCCGTCGTCGAAGGTGACCACCACAGGGGTCATCCCGGCCGGCACATCCACCCGCCCGCGTGCGAGGTCGCGGGCGTTGATCGGGCGGTAGCCGGAGTGCAGCAGCCGTCGGACTTGCGCCCGGAACGTCGCCGGGGTCATGTCATACTCCCCAGGCTTGCTCGTCAGCCGGTGGTACATCATCACCGGGACCATCCCCAGTTCGTTCGCCTTCACTTTGGAGGGGTCCGGCGGCTTGCGTGTCGGCGACGAGGACCTGGGTGTCGCTGCCGGGATTGGTGTAGTCGTACCCGTACGCGGTGGCAGCGTCGGCGACGTGGTGGACGCGACTGGCGGTGGGCCGGTCGGGCTGGACGTGCAGCCCGCGGCGAGTCCGGCCACGCCAGTCGCCGCGCTCAGCAGCAGCGCGCGGCGTGTTAGCGGGTGGTCATACACAGGTCCTCCTCGTTAACCTCAGAGGCATCCAACACGAGCGTGGCGCAGAATCGCGGTCTTTGGCCGGGCATTCTCGAGGGTCAAGAGAAGACGGCTCGGCTCGTCCAGTGTGGAACACAGCACCAGGAGGCCTGCGGCACACGCCGACCGGCGCCGCAGTCGGCCGCTTCGGCTGGTGTTAGATCTTGGCTTTGGCGATGCGAACCGTGCCGGTGGGATGGTATTGCGCCGACTATGTTCTGGGACGCCGCCTACAACTGGCTCGACACCCTTCTGAAGCGGACCGACTGACCGCCGCTGCCCCGCATTGTTCCGGACACGGGCGTCCTCGTCGTACAGCCGCCGCCGACGTGCTTATCGATGAATCGAGGTCGCTAGCGCGCCCCCTCACCGCTGGTGGCGAACGCGTCTAGCGCTGATCTTCACCTCGTGGTAGCCAAGTAACACCTAGGAGGATGGCCGGCATGGATGGATCACCGTACGACCTGGAGCCATGGCACGACCTCTTCGTCATGGTCGGCGGGGTCGCAGGTGCGCTCATCGGGCTGTTGTTCGTTGCGATCTCCATAAATCTTGACCGCATCATCACCGGAGCAAATCTCCCTCGACGTGCGCTGGAGACCTTGGCGGTGCTCGTAGCGATCTTGACTGTGGCCGTGCTCGGTCTGGTTCCCCAACCGGGATGGGCGATCGGGGTTGAGACGTTGCTGCTCGCGGGCGGAATACTAACTTTGCTTGTCGGACGGTTGCGCGACGCGGCCCGCCCCATCGAGCAGCGTCGATTTCGGGGTGTGCCGGCTGTGGTGCTGGCCGCCTTCGCACTGCCGCTAGTCGCCGCCGGTCTGACCCTGATACTCGGAGCCGGCGGGGGTCTGTACTGGCTCGTGCCCGCGATGATCCTCGGTCTCGGCGGTGCGGTGCTCAACGCGTGGGTGCTGTTGGTCGAGATTGTCCGCTAGAGCGTGGTCGGACGACCTGTGTCGGCAAGGCGACTCACCGCCGTCCCAGCACGACGCCCAGTATTGCCCGCCAGGCCGCCTGATCAGACGGGTCTGGCAAGTAGCGTTTAGCCGTGTCTTCGCGCGCTGAGCAGGGCGGGCCGCCACACCAGCTGGTCAATCCAGTGCGAGCCGCCGGAGCTCTCGATTTGGCGGTACAGATAGCTGGCTGTTTGCTGTCGGCGGGCATGTCTGCCAACGACGTCGTGGTTGTCGCGCTCCGGATTACCCGCACTTTTGGCCTGCGGCGAGTGCATTTCGACGTGACCTACACCTCGATCGCGGCGTCCTATTATCCGGGACCCGGAGTTCCACCCATCACCTGCATTCGGACCGTGCAACCTGATGTCATCGACTACACGCAGGTGCGGGCGTTGGACCAGCTGTCAACCGACATTGAACACGGTCTCCGGCTCAGCGATGCGGCCGCGGCTTTCCTCGCCATCCGCACAGCCAAGCGCCGCTATCCCGAATGGGTGTCGATGCTGGGGAATGCCGGGATCGGCGTTGGGTCGGTGCTGCTGTTCACCGTCTCATGGAAGGTTCTGCTCATCACTCTGATTTCGGGCTGCCTGCTCGACCGGCTCCTGGCTGTGCTCAGCCGCGCGCGTGTGCCACCGTTCTTCGGCCAGTTCGCCGGGGCGGCGATGATGACACTGGTCGCTGCAGGGGTGTACGCCGCGGGGCGACTTGGGGTCAAGGCGTTGACCGGCGTCGACCCGACAGTCATCGTTGTCGGCGGCATCGTCATGCTGGTCGCTGGCATGACCATCGTCGGAGCGATGCAAGACGCCATCGACCAGTTCTATGTCACCGCTTCAGCGCGCTTGCTCGAGGTCGTACTGCTCACCGCGGGAATCGTGGTCGGCATCGTCGCCGTGCTGCAGATCGCGCTTACGCTCGGAGCGCCGGTCGCGATCTCACCGAATCCAGTCCAGCTTGGGCCGTTAGGTGCGCAGTTCCTCGGCGCAGGTGTGATCTGTGCCAGCTTCGCGCTGTGGGCGTACGCCGATCTAGCCACCATCGCACTCGCTACTGTCATCGGCCTGCTCGGCTGGGCCGGATATACGGCGACTGCCGCCGTGGGGGCCGGCGAGGTACCCGCGAACGCGGTCGGCGCGCTGGCAGCGGCCTTCTTTGCCACGTTGCTGATCCGTCGATCGAGCATCCCCGGCTTCGCGCTGGTCAGTGCCGCGATTCTGCCTTTGGTCCCGGGCCTTTCCTTGTACAGCGGGCTGCTGCAGGTGGTCGGCACGAGTCCCGGATCCGGCAACATCGCCGAAGGCATAGCCACTCTGCTCCTCGCGGCGAGCGTCGCCCTCGGCATCGCCGCGGGTGCAACCTTAGGCACCTACCTGGGGCGTCCGATCGTTGGGCAGCTCCGGCGCATCCGGCGGCGATATGCCGGCACCGACGATCGGTGATGACCGTATCGAAGTAAGGCGATTACGCATCCTCGCCGTACGCGTCGTGGTAGTTCCACCACTGGTACGGCGGGGTCTGCGGGTAGCCCTCGGGCGAGTCCTCCCACTCCTCCTGGCGTCCGAGCGCCGTGATGTCGAGATAGCTCCAGGTGGTGCCTAGCTGCGAGTCCCCGCGGGCGTCGACGAAGTAGGTGCGGAAGATCCGATCGCCTTCACGGATGAAGGCGTTGTGCCCGTGCCACTGGTCCACGCCGAAATCCTTGTCGAAGTCGTCCGTAAGCGTGTACCAGGGGATGAGCTCCCAGCCCATCCGTTGCTTCAGGCCCTGGATCTCCGCCTGCGGGGCGCGCGAGACATATGCCAGCGTCGTGTCGCGCGCGTTCAGGTGGGCCGGGTGCGCGACCTGGTCGGCGCCGAATGAGCAGCCGATGCACGCCCGCTCCGGATAGGCGCCACCTGACGCCGGGTAAGTGGTGACGTCCGGCGCGTAGAAAGCGCGATAGACGATCAGCTGCTTCCGGCCCTCGAACAGGTCCGCAAGGCTCGCCGGTCCGTTGGGTCCCTCGAAGCGGTAGTCCTTCTCCACGGCCGTCCACGGCATCCGCCGACGCTCGGCCGCCAGCGCGTCGACGGCGCGGGTCAGTTCCTTCTCCTTGACGAGCAGCCTCTCGCGCGCTGCCTGCCATTCCTGCGGCGAGACGATTTGCGGGGTCTTCATTGCGGCATGTCCTCCTCTGGTACTGGTTGTCATGCGGTCTGGGTCTGTGTACTTAGACACGGCCGAAGTCCGGAAGTAACCGGCGATGCGAGGCCGGAGCGTACGCCGTCCCGCGCCGGCGGTGGACCACATGGACCGGCTGTAGATGTCCGACCTTACTTACATGCCGAACCCGCAGCTTCAGCGGCACCAAGTGCGGAATGTGGAGTGCACGGACGATGCACAGCGAACTCATAGGGTCGGCACATACGCTTTCTCCATGGAGCCCGCCGGGGCCGAACGACTGCGCGGTTTCCGCGCGCCCGGCGCCGAGATGGACGCGGGTAGCGCACGATCCCCAGCTCAAGGGCAGCCCGAGCATTCCGGATCAGCGGAAGCGCCGACGACGACCCCTCCAGGCGATCAGGTCGTCCGACGGAGCCACGGCTGGCTCTGGGCAGTTTCAACCGCGGCCGTTCTCGTCGTTGCCATGGTTATCATCGCCGGGCTGGCGTTCAAGCTCGGGTCCGGCTCAGCCACCTCGGCCAATCGGGCATCGGTGACTGCGACACCGACCCCTGCGGCATCGGCGACCCCGCTGCCGGTCACTGACCTGTACCGCCAGGTCGTTCCGTCGGTGGTGCTGATCACCACGTCGAAAGGCTCGCTCGGGTCCGGTGTGATCGTCACCGACACCGGTACGGTGCTCACCGCCCACCATGTCGTCTCCGGCGGTGGCGACATCTCGATCGTGTTCGCCGACGGAACCAAGACACCCGGAACGATCGCCGCCGCCTATCCGAAGATCGACATCGCCACGCTGACTCCGAAGAAGCTCCCCGAGGTCGTCGTTCCGGCGACTCTCGGCGGAGGTGTCGCCGTCGGTTCGGACGTAGTCGCTATCGGCAACCCACTTGGGCTGCGGGACAGCACGACGACGGGAATCGTCTCGGGTCTTAACCGCACGACGAAGACCAAGGCGGGCTCCCTGACCGGGCTGATCCAGTTCGACGCGGCAGTCAACCCGGGCAGCTCCGGCGGTCCGCTACTGAACACCCAGGGCCTCGTGGTCGGTGTCGTCGTGTCGATCGCCGACCCCGGAGAAGACGACGCGTTCGCCGGGATCGGGTTCGCCGTCCCGATCGGCACCGCGCTCGGCGGTGACTCAGGCCCTGGGCAAGGCGGAGGCCCGCGGCTGTGAAGCAGGCGCGTTGTCAGCAAAGGGGGTCGACCCCCTTGAACCCCCGCAGGCCGTGGCCCTTTGAAACTGCTCTGGGGACACGCCCTAGTCCAGATACGTGCAACGATCGAGGGAACGTGATGCCATGACGCCGAACCCGCTCGAACCGGTGCTGTTCGAGGTCAAGCGCACGATCGTTGGCCAGGATGTGCTGCTCGAGCGGATGGCGATCGCCATGCTTGCCGGCGGTCACCTGCTCGTCGAGGGCGTGCCGGGGCTGGCCAAGACGCTCGCGGTCAAGTCGCTGGCCGGCGCGATCGGCGGGCAGTTCCAGCGAATACAGTTCACTCCCGATCTTGTGCCGGCCGACCTCGTCGGAACGAGGGTCTACCACCAGCGGACCGGCGAGTTCGAGGTGTCTCTGGGGCCGGTGTTCACCAACCTGCTGCTGGCGGACGAGATCAACCGCGCCCCGGCCAAGGTGCAGAGCGCGCTACTGGAAGTGATGCAGGAGCGACAGGTGACCATCGGGCGGGAGACGTTCCCGGTACCGGAGCCGTTCCTGGTTATGGCGACCCAGAACCCGATCGAGTCCGACGGCACCTATCCGCTGCCCGAGGCGCAGGTCGACCGATTCATGATGAAGGTGCTCGTGAGTTATCCGACCTCGCCGGAGGAGCACGCGATCGTCGGGCGAGCTCTGCTGCCGCCAGGTCCGCCGCAGGTGATGCTGACCCCAGAAGACCTGATCCGGATGCGGGACAGCGTCGCCCAGGTCTACGTCGACCCCGCCGTCGTCGACTACGCCGTTCGGCTCGTCACGGCCACTCGATCGCCGGGCGCGGTCGGCCAAGGCGACCTGGAGAGGTATGTGACGTACGGCGCCAGTCCGCGGGCCACGATCGCCCTCGTCCTGGGCGGCCGGGCCCTCGCGTTCCTGCGCGGCCGGGACTACGTGCTCCCCAACGACGTCGACGAGATTGCCCTCGACGTCCTGCGGCACCGGATCGTGCTGTCGTACGAGGCGCTGGCCGACGACCTCGATGCCGACAGCATCCTGATACGGGTCCTGCGTGCCGTGCCCGTGCCGGACGTAGTGCTGCAGCCATGATCTCTGAGTCAGCAGGGGGGACGACCCCCCTGACCCCCCGAAAATGATCAGGGGAACCGACCGCCTGTTGCTCCGGCTGGAGTGGCGGATCGTGCGGCGACTCGACGGGCGTCTCCAAGGCGGCTACCGGACCCCACGGCGGGGAAGCGGCCTTGACCTCCACGGACTGCGGCCGTACGTCGAGGGTGACGATGCCCGGCACATCGACTGGAACTCCACGGCCCGGCTCGATGAACCACAGATCCGCGAATTCAACGAGGACCGTGAGCTGACCACATGGCTGGTCCTCGACCGATCGGCGTCCATGGTGGTCGGCGGCCCGGGCCGCGGGAAGCAGGACGTGCTTGCCGAACTGGCCCTCATCTTGGCCAGGGTGCTCGGCCGAAACGGCAACCGGGTCGGCGCCATCTTCTACGACACCGGCAGGACACGTATCGTCCCGCCCGGGACTGGGCGCGGTCATGCACTGCGGATCGGACGGGAACTCGACCGCGGTCCGGTCTCCCGGGCGGCGGCCACCACCGACTTGGCCGCCATGCTCGACACGGTCGCGTCACTGGCCCGTCGCTGTCTGGTCGTAGTGATCTCAGACTTCATCGGCACGGGCGAGTGGCAACGTCCGCTCATCCGGCTCGCGCACCGAAACGATGTCGTGGCGCTGCGAATCATCGACAGCGCGGACGACGCTCTTCCCGAGGTCGGTCTGATCGTGGTCGAAGACGCGGAGACCGGCGAGCAGCTCCTTGTGGATTCCGCCGACCCGTTGTTCCGCGTGAGGTTCCGCGACGGGGTCAACGAGCGCGCGGCCGGACTTCGGTCCGGCATGCGCCGGGCCGGGGTGCCGTTGCACCGGGTGGACACCGGCAGCGATCTCCTCGAGACGCTCCTGAAGGTCATCACCGAGACCCAACGGAGGCGCCGATGAGCCTTGCTTACCCGCTACTGCTCATCCTTGGCCTGCTGGTCGTCGCTGCGCTAATCGTCGGTGCCGTGCTCGCGGGCCGGCGCCGGTCCACTGCCCTTGCCGCAGCGGGGGTCTCGGTGGCCGGCCGGCGCAACAACCCGCTCGGGCTGTGGTTCTCCTTTGGCGGGGTCGTGCTGCTGGCGGTTGCCGTGGCCGGCCCGGCTGCTGCGCTGCCGGTCGGCCGGAGCGCGGGCACGGTCATCCTGGCGATGGACGTGTCCAACAGCATGAGTGCCGACGACGTCAGCCCGAGCCGGCTAGCGGCCGCGCAGCAGGCAGCAATGTCGTTCATCGACGCCCAGCCCGACAGCGTCGACATCGGCGTTGTCGGGTTCGACCAGGGTGCGTTGGCCACGTCACCACCGAGTGCGGATCGGGCCGCGTCGAAGGCGGCGGTGCAGAACATGCGGACCGCAGGCGGAACCTCGCTGGCCTCGGCGATTCTTGGTTCGCTGAGCGCAATCACCGGCAAACCGGTCAAAGTCGGCGAGGACGGCGAACTGCCCGATATCGGGCACTGGAGCTCGGCGACCATCGTGTTGTTTTCCGACGGCGAGGACCAGGGCGGTAGCAGCGACGCTGTGACGGCTGCAGCGACGATTGCCCAGAACGCCGGTGTGCACATCGAGGCCGTCGGCGTTGGCACCGCAGATGGAGCAACCGTCGAGATCGACGGTTATCAGTTGCATACGGCTCTGGATACGGAGCAGTTGACCGCCATCGCGCAGGCCACCGGCGGCCACTACCGCCCCGCCCCAGACGCGGAGCAGCTTGACGATGTTGCCTCCACCATCGACCTCCGGCTGACGGTGGCCAAGCAGGATGTGCCACTGGCCGGCGGGTTCATCGCCGTGGCGCTGGTGCTGCTGGCCGTTGGTGCGCTGCTGACCGGTGTTCGGACGGGGAGGCTCGTGTGAATCGCGCAAGGGGGGCGACCCCCTTGAACCCCCGAAAGGCGCCAGCGTGATGTTGTTCAGCTGGCCGTGGGCGCTGTTGTCGTTGTTGATCATCCCGGTCGTCGCGGGAGTCGTCTGGTTGCTGCGACGGCGTCGGCGGCGCGCGGCGGTGCGGGTGACCTCGATCGCCCTCGTACGAGCCGCGCTGCCACCCCGTACGAGGTGGACCCGGCTCATCCCGACCCTGTTGCTCTTGCTCGGCTTCGCCACGCTCGGGGTCGGGGCGGCGCGACCACAGGCGACCGTGCCGGTGCCGTCCGACTCCACGACGATCATGCTGGCGATGGACGTTTCCGGATCCATGTGCTCCACCGACGTCGAACCCAACCGGCTCACCGTTGCGCAGAAGGCGGCTATCTCCTTCATCGAGTCCCAGGACGGCGAGACCAAGATCGGTCTCGTGGCCTTCGCGGGCGTCGCGGGTCTGCAGGTGCCGCCGACGACCGACAAGGATGCGTTGATCGAGGCGATCGACAACTTCACCACGGCCCGCGGTACGGCGATCGGTTCGGCAATTCTCACCTCGATCGACAGCATCGCTGCGATCAACCCGACTGTGGCGCCCACCGGGGTCGATGAGGAATTAGCAGAGCGTTCGGGATACGCGGCGGACGTGATCGTCGTGCTGACCGATGGCGCAAACACCCAGGGCGTCGAACCGGCGACAGCCGCCGAATCGGCAGCCGTACGCGGCTTGAGGGTGTTCACGATCGGATTCGGCACGACCACCCCCTCGCAGATGGCCTGCACCGGCCAGCAGGCCGGCGGATGGGCCGGAGGAGGTCCGCGCGGCGGTTTCGGTGGGGGCGCGGGCCGCAATCCGCGGGTCATCGACGAGGCAACCCTGCAGGCTGTCGCCGAGATCACCGGCGGCCAGTACTACAAGGCCGAGAGTGCCGACCAGCTGCATGGGGCATTGGGTGATCTGCCCAGCCAGGTGACAGTGGTGAGGAAGCACGTCGACATCGCATCATGGTTCGCCGGCGCCGGAGGATTGCTCGTTGCGGCCGCCATAGGGCTCTCGCTGTGGTGGAACCGGGTACGCGTAAGGGGTCGGGAGCTCAATTCTCGCCAGCCCGAGTGAGCAAATGACCTAGCGTCAGCCGCCGACCTTCTGCACCGGACTGACTTGGTTTTCGTGTTGATTTCACCTTCTTGCGCAACCACTATTCAGTGATACTATCTACCAGTAGTCAGTAACGCTGAGTAGTTGAGGAGGTGTCCCATGGGCAAGCAGATGACGGAGATGCTCAAGGGCACGCTGGAGGGCATCGTCCTGGCGATCCTGTCTATGCGGCCTGCATACGGCTACGAGATCACGGCGTCGTTACGGGAGCAGGGCTTCTCCGACATCGTCGAGGGCACGGTCTACGCCCTGCTCGTCAGGATCGAGCAGAAGGGCCTCGTCGACGTGCAGAAGATCCCGTCCGAGAAGGGGCCGCCGCGCAAGGTGTACTCGCTCAACGCTGAGGGACAAGAACAACTCGAAGAGTTCTGGAGGACGTGGAGCTTCCTCGCTGAACGTATCGAAAAGCTCCACGAAGGAGAGAAGTGATCATGGCTGCAAAGTGGATCGAGACGCTTACCGGTTCGCTCGAGCAGAAGAAGCAGTACAAGCAGTACAAGGCCCGCATCGAGGCCCTCCCCGAACCGTACGGCACCGTCGCAAAGGCGCTCCAGCGGTACTTCATGTACTACGGGGGCGTCACGGACGGTGAGACCGCACTCACGATGTTCGGCGACTTCGCCGACCTCTGGGAGCGCGCTGCCGCAGATGGGACGCCGGTGCGCGAGATCGTCGGCGACGACCCGGTCGAGTTCGCCGAGACCTTCGCCCAGGCCTACACCGGCAAGCAGTGGATCGACAAGGAACGCGCCCGCCTGACCAAGGCCATCGAGGATGCGGAGCGAGGAGAACAGAAATGACCACGGAGGCCGCGATCCAGGTGCAGGGCCTGGAGAAGTCGTACAAGAAGCTGGAGGTGTTGCGCGGTGTGGACTTCGACGTGGAGCGGGGCAGCATCTTCGCCCTGCTCGGCTCGAACGGGGCGGGAAAGACCACGGTCGTGAGAATCCTGTCCACGCTGCTCAAGGCTGACAGGGGGATTGCCAGCGTCAACGGCTTCGATGTCGCCGCGCAGGCTGCGAACGTGCGGGCGTCCATCAGCCTCACCGGACAGTTCGCGGCCGTCGACGAAATCCTCAGCGGGCGGGAGAACCTCGTGCTGGTCGCCCAGCTGCGGCACCTCAAAAGCCCGGGCACCATCGCGGATGATCTCCTCGAGCGATTCGCGCTGACCGACACAGCTGCGCGGAAGGTGTCGACCTATTCGGGTGGCATGCGCCGCCGTCTCGACATCGCGATGAGCCTCATCGGGAATTCGGAGGTCATCTTCCTCGACGAGCCGACGACCGGGCTCGACCCGGAGGCGCGCATTGAGGTGTGGCAGGCCATCAAAGAACTTGCCGAGCACGGCACCACCGTGCTGCTCACC
>Ga0307286_10000360_pt1 | contig 12624 bp, 19 predicted proteins | sample ER_DNA_140_FD_194478 | JGI IMG/M metagenome (GOLD analysis project Ga0307286, IMG submission 194478) | Bulk soil microbial communities from the East River watershed near Crested Butte, Colorado, United States - ER_DNA_140 | ecosystem: Environmental > Terrestrial > Soil > Floodplain | place... | reverse complement strand
AGCTCGTTCTCTGTTCCTTGGGATTCGCGAGACGGTCTTCTGCCACCTCCCAGGAAGTCGTGCCAGACTCCTCTCCAACTGCGGCCGCTCGCGTTCAGGTGCCCGTTCCTGCGTCATCGCCTTCCTCCTTCTACGGTTTCTGCATCCGTCCTCGTTCGTCTCGAGCGATGGTGCGTCGGTTTATCCGACCGTCGTCCAAATCCGGGTGGAAGGTGCAGCCGGTGTCCAGTTCAGCCGAGGCCTCGGGGGGTTGGTCGCCGACCCTTCCCACTTCGGCGCCGGCTCGACGCGGAGGCCGCCTCGGCTTCCACAGCGGCACCCCTTGCGCTTAGCAGCGGCGGTCGTGAGGGTGGAGGTGGAGCGACGTTCTCCGCCTCCAAGGCGGGATTTCTTCAAGGGAGGTTCTTGTGTCCGAGTCCCCGCTCAGTGCCCATGCCGGCCCGATTGCTGTGATTGCCGGTGGCTTGTTCGCTGTCGCCCATGTCGGCCAGTTCGTGGTCATGGATCGCAGCAATCTGGTGACGATGATGCTGGACCCGGCGTTTCGGCTGTTCAGCGCCGCGTATGCCATCACCTTCCCGCTGCTGTTGATTGCCTTGGTGGCGTTGTACTGGCGGGAGGCCCAGGAGGCGGGAGTGTTCGGAGCGGTCGCGTTCTGTATCACGGTCACCGGCACTGTCGCCTTAGCTGGCGACATGTGGTTTGAGGGTTTCGCCATGCCGTGGATCGCCGGGGTCACACCGGAGACGTTGAGCGCGGATCGGACAGGAAGCTCCCTGGTCAAGGCGTGGCTGGTCACCGTGGTGCTGTTCGCGCTGGGGTGGGCCCTGTTCGGCATAGCGTCGTGGCGAGCCCGGGTCTTCCCAGTCGGGTTATCGATTGCTCTCGGGGTGGCCGGCCTGATCGGGTTCATGGCCGCGATGCCTCCCTGGGGTGTTCCCCTCGGGCTGGCCGTAGCGGCGCTCGGTCTCTGGCTAATCCGGCACAACCGGACAGTTAGTACTGGCCCGCTAGCCGCGACAACGCCACACTGAACCACAAGCCATCGTGCGGTGTCATAAGCCGGCTCGTCGGCAGCGCTGTCATCGCTAACGCAGTGGGTCGTCTACTCATCGAACCTCAATTCTGAACCGGTGACAGAGCTATCGCAGCCGAGATATCCAGATGCCCCATCCCCTACGCCCTCAGCTGGGCCGCCATTCCCTGGCAGAGCTTCTTCGCCCCCGGCGTGCTGGTCGCGGCACTAGCCGTCGTGTCGTTGACTGAGGGCGTCGCCGGACTCAAGGCGATGGGGTCGCGGCTAATCCACCGGCGGGTCAGCTGGGTCTGGTACGCGCTCGCGGTCGGCGTGCCGCTGGCGGTCACGTTCGCCTCAATAGGCCTGAACACCGCTTTTGGTGCACCCGTCCCGGACATCGCCGAGTTCAGCGTCTGGTACGGCCTGCCGATGGCGGTTGCAATATACATGGTCTACCCCCCTCAACGCGCAACTACCTGAGGAGGCGAGCTTCCGGGGCTGGGCTCAACCCAAGCTGCAGTCCACCCGGACGCCACTAGCGGCCACAGTGTGGATGGCTATCGGGGTCACCATCTGGCATATCCCGTTCTTCGTTATGCCGCAGTTCGGGTCCAGCCCGATCGAAGCCACAGGCACCGTCGCTGTGACTTTCTGGTACGCCTGGTTGTTCAACCACGCCTCGGGTAGCGCGTTGCTCACACTGATCGCGCACGCCATCAATGGCACCATTGAGACCAGCACCCTGTGGCAGGCCGGTGCCGACACGACCCGGATGATTTGGCTCTACAGCCTGGTCTGGTGCTTGGTCGCCATCGGCCTGTTGGTCTTCAACCGTTGGTTCTGGACTAAATCGCCAGCACAGGCCGACGACCGCGATCGTGTTGGCACCGGGGCTGGGTCAAGGATGCGAGACGCAGACGCAGCCCCGCCCGCGGGCCGTTGACCCCTCCCACAAGCATCGACCCTTGACCGTGCACGCTCTCGGTCCGCAGAGGGCCAGTTCGCCTAAACGGCGGCTGGTGAGCGCTACACCACTGCGGGCGACCCACGTCTATCACCGCGAGCGTGGCACTGGCGCGCTGTGCACCGCCATGCCGACCCAAGACCTCCTGGCCGTGACCTGACTGGCGATTCCATCTCGCCCACAGGCCTCAGAGCCAGCGCCGGACCTGGGATTGGTAGCGCTCGTATTCGGCACCGAACCTGCGCTTGAGGTACTCCTCCTCTGGCACAATGACCCAGCGGTGCGTGGCAAGCACCGGGAGCGGGGCAATGATAAGCGGCCACCATGTTCCGACCCAGAGCGCGGCGCCCACGTACGCGGCGGCGAGGCCGGTGTACATCGGGTTGCGGCTGATCCGGTACGGGCCTTTGGTCACCAGCGTGGACACCGGGTGGTGCGGTACGACTGTCGTGCGGTTACGCCGGAAGGTTGCTGCACCAGATCCACTGAGCGCAAGTCCAGCAATAGTGAGGACCGCGCCGACGGCTGTCGTCACCGGTCGCCCAGGCAAAGGCAACGGCAGCCACTTCTGCAGCGCGAGTGTTGCCGAGAGTGGTGCGGCGAAAAGTAGCGGCGGGGCAGGGACGCGGACGGCGGCGCCGCTCTCGCGCGCTGCGGCGGAGGGTTCAGGGCTCTCGCTCATGGTGCTCCTCCATGGGAATGTGAACTCAGTATCCATGCTCAGCTTGCCACCCCAGCTACTGCGCGCGCTGCCGCGGCAGACCCAGGTGGATTCAGCCGTTCGTCAGATCCAACAGCGCGCGCCCGCCGCGCTCTGGTCCGGGAATGACGCGGCGACAAGAACCTTCGCGCGGACGACACCGGCGCGTGAACCGGCTGCAGCCAGGAGATGCCGTAGGTCCAAGCCGGCAGCGATGAGTCGCGCCTTCTCCCAGCGTCTAACGAAACAACGAGAAGGCGGGGTCTAACCGCCTCCAGCCAAAGGAGACTCGATGCAGATGAAGCTCGAGCTGGTGCCTATTCCAGTCACCGATGTTGACCGCGCGAAAACGTTCTATGTTGAACGGCTCGGTTTGTTGAAGACGTCGACGTGCAGCCGGCGGCGGGTGTGCGGGTCTTGCAGCTGACCCCAGCGTGCTCGATCGGCATGGGCACCGGATTGCCGGCCTACGACGAGATGGCACCCGGCACGATCAAGGGCTTGCATCTGGTGGTGGCCGACATTGTGCAGGCCCGCGCTGAGCTGGTCGGCCGCGGCGTTGAGGTCGGCGCTGTGGAGGAGGTGGGCGGCGGAGTCAAGTACGCACGGCTGGCCGACCCGGACGGCAACACTCTGACGCTGCAGGAGATGGCTTGGCGCACCGGAGACAAGTTCTAAGCCTGATCGCCGGTAAGCACCGCGCCGAATTCCGACAACCGTCGGGCGTTCAGATCCTCCGCTGGTTCCTAGGCTCCTGGGCGTATACCCACACAAGGACCGTCCTACGGACGCGGGAGATGCCGCAAACCTCTGGCTGAAATTTCGTTCGATGCCGAGCTGCGCCGGCATCCACGGCCGGTTACCTCCCCATCTAGTATCGACGACCCCGGCTACGGGCCGGTTGCGAACCGATGGGCGAGGTCGATGACTAGTTGCCGGTCGCCGGCAGAGACATGCTGAAGATCGCAGAGGAGGCCATGCGCCCAGTCCGGCTGCTCAGTTGGCTGTCGCAGTCGGCCGGCGAGGGGAAAGTAGGTGTCTTCTAGCTCGTCACCATTGGAGTCGATCGGAACGAGGATGCGTGCCTGGACCAGCGCTTGCAGGACGGCGCGGCCGAGATCGCTGTGGTCATGTTTGCCAGTTTTGAGCCACGATGTGATGTCCTGACCCAAGTACTGGGCAGTGGGACGCGTAATGTGCGGCAGGACTGCTGCCGCGGCTAGGTTGAGGGCTTGGCCAGCCTGAACAGGCGTCTCCAGGTGGTCTCGCACGAGGGTCAGCAGTTGAATCGCGTTCCCTCGGAACGGCATTGCCCGCTTGGTCTCCCAGCGCTCAAACGGTTGCTCGACCGAGTCCGAAAAGCTCCGCAAACTCGGGCTGGCTGGCGTGCAGTGAGCCTCGGAGGCCGCGAATCACGGCCGGCCAGTCCGTAACGATAGGCCAGTCAGGGTCGAATCTGTGTGGTAAACGGTGACGTAGTAGAACGAGCCAAACGGGTCCTTCCAGGACCCTCGAGGCCCGGCATCGTTCGCCAGATGGCAGGCGACACTCCAAGGCAAACCTTGCACCTGGCTTGACCCGGGAAAGACGGCAGCGCCTGATCTGGCGAACTCCGTTTTGCAGGACCTTTGCCTCGACCTCGTGGAGCGGCTCACCGGGACTAATGCGGATCATCAGATGCGATTCATCCGTCCCCTGCACCACAGCCTGTACGGCCTGGGCCGATACGTAGTCGACCTCCACACGACCGTTCCACTCTGGGAAGTCCATGGCGAGCCGTGCATGTACCGCGTCCAGTCCTGCCAGCGTGGCGGCAGTCGGATCTGTGGTCATCACGGCGAGCACGTCGAGGTCGCTGCGGCCCGGGGCGAAGTCACCCAGCGCCCACGACCCATGCAGAGCCAGGCTCAAAAGATCGTCGCCCAAGACCTCTGCAAGGTCAGCGGTCGGTGTCTTTCAATGACACCTCGAGGTCGACCTGGTCGTGTTCCCATCCAGACAGGTGCGGCGCAAGTGCGGACAGGGCCCTGAGAATGCGCGGCCGGTCGGCCGCCGTGAAGCCGGCGCCGAGGCGCAGACGCTCATTCAGAGTCCCAGTTTGGTTGTTCTCGGTTCCGCTCATCCGTGCGCCTCTCCGTGGTTCAGCGTATGACGTCAGGGTGACCGGTCGCGCCTATCCGCGAGCGCTGTCGGAAGCGCGGCGAGCACGGCCGCGATCCCGGTCGTATGGGCAGAGGTCTGGTTTCGTAGGGCCCGACACCACGGGTTCCGCGTCGAGGGCTCCCTGTCGCTGCGGGTCCGGGCAGACACCAGGCAACGACTCGGACGAGGCGAAGTTCCGCAAGCCGACCGATCGACGGAACAATCCGCCGGCATGGCCTCGGCCCGCAGACAGGCTTAGGGACAGCTCGAGACCCACATGATTCGACGTCCGTGGCGGATCTCGATGAGAGCATGAGGGAATGGCTGAGTCGTACCCACGGATTGCTCAGGTGGTGCTCGACACCACCGATGCGCGGATGTTAGCCGAGTTCTACCGCCAGCTGTTCGGGCTGGAGTACCCCGCCGGCGATGAACCGCCGGCGCCCAACCAGCTTGACCCGCGGGGTAGTGACTGGCTCGTGTTGCGGAACACGCACGGCGGACCACAGCTGGCGTTCCAGCAGACCGACGGCGTCCGACCCTCGACTTGGCCCGACGCTGGCGTGCCGCAGATGCTCCACCTGGACACGGAAGTGGCGACCCGCGATGACTTGCAGATCCATCGGGATAGGGCGCTAGCTCTCGGTGCCACTGAACTGCTCGACCGCACCGACGACCAAGATGAGCCCCTGTATGTGTTCGCCGACCCTGCCGGACACCCATTCTGCATTTTCGTGGGATGACCCGCCGATCCCATGGCCGCGGCCGGCCGGCGAGGCGGACGCCTCCAAGGCCTGCTTCGTAGCCGCCAATGAACTCAAAGACCACATCCGCTGATCGCCGTGCCTCCTAGCGCTGGCGGGAGTCCGGGTATGGTCAATGGTTCTTACCGGAAGCCGAGCGGCGCACGCGCCGGAAGGCGACCGACGTGCGGGAATTCGGTTGGTCCCAGATCAACGCTTGGTTACCGTCTTCCACTGTGACACGCCCAGATTTCGACTCATACCTGATCTGCGCGACGCCCCGCTCGGGAAGTACCTTGCTGTGCGGTCTGCTGGAGTCGTCTGGGGTTGCTGGCCACCCAGCCTCCTACTTTAATCGTGAGGGTCTGAATGGGTACGCCGACGACTGGCGTATAGCCCGACCACGTGATGGACAAATCGACGAAGCTTTCGTTCGAGGGGCGCTAATCGCCGGCAAGACTTCGAACGGTGTCTTTGGCGGGAGGATCATGGCGGAGACGCTGCCGGAACTGATCAGTGGCCTTGCCGCCGCCGCATCTAGACCAGCGGTGACGGATGTGGACCTGTTGAGCGCCCAGTTGGGTCGACTCAGATTCGTTCACCTGCGGCGACGCGATGTCGTGGCCCAGGCGGTGTCGTGGGCAAAGTCACTGCAAACCCATTTCTGGCATCCGGGTGAGGCCGTCGCGCCCGGAGGTCAGGATCCTCATTACGACGAAGAGCTGATTGGTCGGCTTGTCGCCACGATCGAGAGATCCGAGGCGGACTGGACAGTGTGGTTCGCCGCCCACCGCATCGTGCCTTGCGAGGTGACGTATGAGGAGTTGGCGGCAGATCCGCCCCGCACTGCACAAGAGGTGCTCGACTATCTCGGTCTTGATGTTCCGCCGGATCGGCAACTGGTGATCGGGCACCGTCGACAGGCCGATCAACTCAACGCAGACTGGATTACCAGATTTAAGTCTCACTGAACCGTCTGTTCTACCCGAGCGTCTCCCCGCTAGCCGTCCCTGTTGCGACGGCCAGTTGGGACCCTCCGTGTCGACATTCGCTCGGCCGGCCGCGCAGTTGCTGCACCGTAAGCGGACCCGTCTGTGGACACCGAATACGTCAGCGAGTAGTCGGCGTGTCTAGGGAATCAGCTTGTTGGACGCTCGCTACAAGCGCCCCGTCCGAGATGGTCATCCAAGTTCGATTTCTCATCCGCCGCGCCACCAGTTCGATGCCTAGCCAGATGCGGTTTCGAAGATCTCGTCTCGGTCGGCCATTTGACTACTGCTCATAATTGGCGCCGGCAGATGCGCGTCTCAGCGCATCTAGGTCGGGGGGTCGTTCTTGAGGAAGTCGAGCAGCAGGCGATTCACCAAATCGGGCTTCTCCATCGTGAGGAAGTGTGAGGTCCCTGGCACGACGGCTAGCTCGGAGTTCGGGATCGCTCGGAACAGAGTCGAGGTGTGGTCGAGCGCGACGATGTCATGGTCGCCCACAACCACGAGTGTGGCTGCGGTGATTCGAGCCAGCTGTTCGAGGGTGATGGCGGGCTGCGTGGACACCATTTCCTTGAACTTGTCCACCATCAGCGGCCAGTGGCCAGGACCGTCCGGGGATGCCGTCTGATACGCCTCTCGTAACATCGCTAGATCGTCGCTGTCCGCCGATAATGTCGTGAACCCCTCCATCGCCTCGGGCGTCAGGCCCGCGGTATCGAAGTTCGTACCGATCACGATGAGCTTGCGCACCAAGTCGCGGCGGGCCATGGCGACGAGCAATCCGACGATGCCGCCGTCGCTCCATCCCACCAGATGCGCCGGGCCACCGACGACCGCATCCACAAACCCGATCGTGTCCGCCGACATGACGTCATAAGACAGGGGTCCATCGAGATCGGGTGTGTGCCCATGACCGCGGCGCTCCGGCGCGATGATCCGGAAGTGCGCACTGAGCTCCGGGATCTGCGCAGCCCACGTGGCGTTGGTGCTCATCCCTCCGTGGAGCAGCACGAGCGGCTCGCCCTCACCCTGCTCGTCGTACCATGTCTTCAACGCACCGATTTCGACATAGCGACCCATGAGTCCTCCGCTCGACCAGCCGACACTAGCGCCGCAACCCATCTTCGAAATGGCGGCACTTCATTCTCGTTCGCCAATCGCAGCGCCGCCTACATACAAACCGGCCTTCGCAGTGCCGGCGTAATAGCAAGCTAGGGCGACAGGCCTAGATCTGCTGTTCGCTCCGGCCCGGCATCCGCCCGGTCAATACGCGTTTCGCGTGCCGACCCTCTAACGCTCCTCCCTCCGTTCCCGCTCGCCGAGCGTTTGGCGAGCGATCAAGAGGTTTGCCAGCGCGGCGGCGCAGCGCGAGCGCAGTAGCTACAACGTATTTGCTAGCAGCCGGAGCCTCGATCGGTCGAGATCAGCCGACTGCATCGGCGTCTGGGAGCCGCATGATCGATCAGCCGCGACGCAGTTGTTCCAGTAGCGGGAGCTGGCTGAGCGGGTCGTCCGCAGAGTTCCAGTAGACGTGCTCGACGCCGATCTTCGTGGCGTGGTCGAGATCGGCAGCGACCTGGTCGGTCGAGCCGAGCAGCGGTCCGCGCTCGTCCAGGGGCTGGGCACTGATGTTGCCGTTCACCTGAAGCATGATCGGCAATGTGCTGGGGTCGTGCCCGGCGGCGCTGGCTGCGGTGCGGAAGGTCTCGATGGTCTCCCAGATCGTGTCCCAGTCGAAGATCACCAACGTCAGTCCGACACCGAGCCGCCCAGCGCGTTCAGCCGCGACAGTTGAGCCGGCGCCTGCCATCAGTCGGGGGCCGCCCGGCCGTACCGGTTTTGGGCCGATGTCAGCCTGGGGAATGCGGTAGAAACGGCCCTCGAAGCTGACAGGGTCCGCACCCCAGACGGCTCGCATGGCCACGATATGTTCCTCGAACCCTGCACCGCGCCGCTTCATTGAGACGCCCGCGGCCTCGAATTCCTGCTCCATCCAGCCCTGGCCGATCCCAACGACGAGCCGACCGTCGCTGAACCGGTCGAGCGTCGCGAGTCTGCGCGCGAGGATGATTGGGCTTTGGAAGAGTGCGTCGAGCACGCTGGTGCCTAGGGTGATCCGGCTGGTGCGGGCGGCAACGTAGGCGAGTGTCTCGATTGGGTCGTACACAATGCCAAACGCCTCGGGTGCATCCATGACCGGTCCGCCGACTCCGCCGAGCGCGATCGGCACCGTCGGCCGCATCAGCCGCTCCCACGACCATACCGAGTCCAATCCGATGCGTTCGGCCTCAACCGCTACCTGCAGGATGATGTTCGGAGAGGCGCCTTTGCCCGCCACCGGAAGGTGTACGCCCAACCTCATCGCAGTCATCTCCCTCCACGTCGTCGTTCGCCTATTACGCAGACCTCATCAACCGGCAATTCTCATCGGCCACGGCGCAGGCCCGGACCTCTGCGGCGGAGCTGACACGGAGGCATACGCTGCTGGAATGTCGGACCGGACTCGTGCCGCGCGCGTCGAGGACGTACACAGGCTCGCCTTGGCGATGCCGCACGTGACGGTCACGGGCAGTACGAAGGACAACTCGGTTTACCAGGTGGGCGGCAGGTCCTTCGTCTTCTTCAGGAATCCTCGACCCGACGCCGTTGACCCGGACAGCGGCGAGCGCTACCGCGACGTCATCGTGTTCTGGGTAGCGGACGAGGCCGAGAAGCAGGCGCTGGTCCAAGACGAGTCGACACCGTTCTTCTCCACGAGCCACTTCGACGGGCATTCGTCGGTGCTCATGCGGGCCAGCCGCTTGGGTGAGCTGTCCTTGGCGGAGCTGCAGGAAATCGTCCAGGACGCGTGGCTCGCGAGGGCGTCGCGGCACCGTGCCGAGCAGTGGCTGAGCAGCCATCTGGCCGGTGGTAGGCCGTCCGCTGGCTGAGGATCCAGCGCCTAGTCCTGCTGAATGAGTGCGTCGTCGATGGCGGCGCACGTCGGCGCGCCTGTCGCTTTCGCGCTAGGCCACGGTCTGGTCCGTCGCCCGTGGAGGAAATCGGCAAGCTCCTCAATACCGTCAACCAACCGGGTGCCCGGGCGCGCCCACGACGCGTTCGCATCCACCGCAACGACCCGAACCGCCGGGGGTAGAACACCGCGACTGGCCAGGTCGTGGGCCAAAGCGGTCGTGCCCTGCCTGTCGTAGCCGCACGCGGCGATCACCACCACATCTGGCTGCGCGGCTTTAACGTCGTCCCACGAGATCTGCCGAGACGCCGCGCCAGCGGCGCCGATCACCGGATCGCCGCCGGCCAACGAGACCATCTCCGGGATCCAATGCCCGGGGGCGAACGGTGGGTCGGTCCACTCCAGCACCGCCACCCGCGGCCGTGGTCGAGCCTTGACCCGGTCCGCCACTTGAGTCATCCGCTGCTGGATCGACGACACTAAAGCGCGACTGGACGCCCGTCGTCCCGTGACCTCACCCAGCCGCAGGATCGACTCGTCGACCTCTGCCAAGGTGTGTGGGTCGATCGTGACTACCTTGGCTCGGCAACCTAAAAACGCCAGCGCATCGTCGACGACACTGACGTCAACAGCGCACACCGCACACAACTCCTGTGTGACCACAACGTCCGGGTCCAGATCAGCGAGCGCGTCACGGTCCAGGTGGTACAGATCCTCACCCCGCGCCAATGCCGCCGACACCGCCGTGTCGATCTCCGCCGCGCTGAGATTGGAAGGCAAAGCTGACGTCGACACGATGCGGCGCGAGCACGCCTCCGGCGGATAATCGCACTCGAACGTTACGCCGACGACGTCCACGCCCGCACCAATCACGAACAGGATCTCTGTCGTCGACGGCAGCAAGGAAACAATCCGCACACTGAAACCGTAACCGCCGGGATTGCTTGGGAGCACCGTTCCAGGTCACACGTTCACACGTCCTGATCAGTCGCACCAGCAGGGGCCGTTGTCATTCGAACGGATCGTTCGATGGGGCTCGGTGGGCGCAACGCGGCTGGGCTCCGCCGTCGCCCAGGACCCAGCGGGCGAAGTCCTCGGTGGTGGTATTGCTGCCGCAGAGGATCGTGCCCACCCCGCCGCCCGGCGAAGCGCTCGCGGTTCAACAATCGGTCAGGACATGCACCCGCCCCAGGGACTCCCGCAATCGAGCAGCGCGGCCCGTTAGCGGACCGTTCAGCGGGACCGCCTGTCCGAAACGGAGCGTCTTCCGGAAGCTTGGCGTCGGCTCCCGGACCGCAGCCTCGGCCTGGGCCGACGAGCACGGGCTCCTACGATAGCGGCGTACGCGATTCGGACCATGGGCCGCAGCGGGTGTCGCTTCCGGTCGATGCGCCCCGTGGGCCCGCGTTCCTCGCGCGGGTTGTGTCCGGGACGACGGCGCCCGACCGCAGTCGAGGAGGACGAGATGACCACACTGGGTGAGGGAGCAACCGCATTCGACGAGGCCGCACTGGATGCGTTCGCGGACCGCATGATCGGCGTGCTCAACGACGCGTGCACCGCGCTAATGACCAGCATCGGCCATCAGTCCGGGCTGTTCGGCACGCTGGCGCCGACGTCGGCACGTCCGGTGCTTCCGCGAGGGCGGCGGCCTCTCCTACGCCGACTACCCAAGGTTTCACGCGGTGATGGCCGAAGATAGCGCAGCGATGGTCGACGCTACGCTGCTGGATCGGACCGTGCCCCTCGTCGACGGTCTGGATGCGCGGCTGAGGGCGGGTGTCGACGTCGCCGACATCGGCTGCGGCAGCGGGCACGCGATCAATGTGCTGGCGCGGGCGTACCCGGCGAGCAGGTTCACAGGGTTCGACTTCTCGGAGGAGGCGATAGCCGCTGGCCGCGCCGAGGCGGAGGCGCGGGGACTAACCAACGCCACATTCGAGCTCTGCGATGTCGCTATGCTCGACCGGCCGGACGCCTTCGACGTGATCACCGCGTTCGACACGATCCATGATCAAGCACACCCGGCGCGGGTGCTTGCTGCGATCGCTCGGGCACTGCGGCCAGGCGGCTCCTTACTGATGGTCGACATTCGCGCTGCCAGCGCAGTCGAGGACAACCTCGACCTGCCGTGGGCAACGTTCCTCTACACGGTCTCGACAATGCACTGCATGACCGTGTCGCTCGGCCTCGACGGCGATGGCCTCGGCACGGTTTGGGGTGAGCAGGTGGCGACGCGGATGCTGCGCGAGGCCGGGTTCACCGATGTCGCGATCCATACGGTCGAGGGCGATGCGTTCAACAACTACTACGTTGCGCGCAGCATGGCTCTCGGCTGACGAATCAAACGTCCTCACCCACGGTTGCCTCACCGCGGGGGCGGCCGCCTTGGGCTGCCGGCGGGTGAAGACACCCCTTCTTGTTTCCACCGATTCTTGTTTCCACCGACCCGCATGGATTCCGGAGGTGGTGGTGAAGTCGGCGAAGTTCCACACGTGCTCGCAGACGACGGCCTCGATGCGGTCGAAACCCGATGTTCATGCCCATGTATTCGACCCGGTATTCCTCGCTCCCGGCTTCGGCTACGACCGAGTGCAGGCCGGCATACGTGTCGGCGCCGACGGGGTGGCCGATGACGTCGACTCGGCCCGCTCCAGCGGAATGGCGGGCGCCCCGACGTCCTTCGTCAACGGTCGCCGCCAGTACGGCGCCTACGACATCGACACTCACCGCGGCGGTCAAGACGGCAAAGGCTCAGCCGAATCTCGACGTGCCGTATCGTCCCGCTCAGGTCGACGACAATCAGGCTGACGCCGCGGTTCTGCCTGCTTGGAGCCCTGAGCGGGCGTTCCGCAGGCCGACCCGCTCATCGGGACAGTGCGAACAGGTCCCCGGGTCGCCGTTGGGGGCTGGTTCAGCACGGCCGCGGCCAGGGGCCAGGATGTACACGTGGTCACGGTCGACGACGTCCGAGCGGTGCTCGCGCGTTTGCCGCGCAGCAGCGAGGTGCTGGTGCGCGATCGTGTGAAGTTCCGTGTCGGTCAGATCGTGTACGTCGCGTTCAGCCAGGACGAGACCGAGATCGGGTTCGCCTTCCCGAAGGAGGAACGCGCCG
>Ga0307286_10000355_pt1 | contig 12704 bp, 9 predicted proteins | sample ER_DNA_140_FD_194478 | JGI IMG/M metagenome (GOLD analysis project Ga0307286, IMG submission 194478) | Bulk soil microbial communities from the East River watershed near Crested Butte, Colorado, United States - ER_DNA_140 | ecosystem: Environmental > Terrestrial > Soil > Floodplain | place: USA... | reverse complement strand
GTAACCATGGTCGTGCCGTAGGGTGGATAGCCGTCCCGGGCGAACAGGAAGAACTTGACGGGCACGCCTTGCTGCTTGGCCTGGAACGGCTCCGATGACGGATAGGATTGCTGAACTACGTTCTTGTCGGCGAAGAAGGGTTGCAGATTGAACGTGTAGGGCCTGGTCTGCTCGTCGGTATATCGGAATTTCGCCTTCAGCCACGGCCACCAGGTCGTGCGGCCCGGCGTCGCCACCAGTATCGTCTTGTCCTTGAGATCGCCGAGGCCCGCGACGTTGTCGTGGGCCATGATGCCTTGCAGATCGAACTGAAATGACGTCCCGACGGTGAGGACCGGCAGGCCCTGCTCGAGCATTTTGAGCACCTGGAGGTCATAGCCCATCATGAAGTCGGTCTCACCGGCGAGCAGCAGCTGCACGCCGTTGACCTGGGGGCCGCCCATCTTGAGGGTGACGTCGAGGCCGGCCTTCTCATAGAGCCCGGTCGCCTTGGCCTGGTAAAACCCGCCATGCTCGGCCTGCGCGAACCAACTCGTGAGAAACGTGATCTTGTCGGCACCAAATGCCGTTGCAGACCATATGGTTGCGCCCAGAATTCCGGCTACGATGGCCATCGACGAGCGCACGCGCGCGAAATGCGAGCCGTCTAGCGACATTGGAAACCTCATTGTCCTGGTGGACCCGCCGGAAATCAGAGCAAGTCGGATGCCAAAAGGGATGTCGGGACCGTTCGGCGCGCGAACGGAAAGGACGCTCAGCGCAACGCTCCGGCCAGGCCGAGCCACTGATCAATCGCGCCCATTTCCGGCGCGCATCACGCCGCAACCACACGCGCGGCGCGCGGCCGGCAGCCGCCGGCCTCGTAGCCCTGTGCCCATCGCTGCGGCAGTTGCCGATTTTGGCGGCAGAGCTTGAGCGCGCTCTGACCGGACACCCCCCGCTCGCGTCCTGCTCTGGGCGCCGTCGGGCTTCCAGGGCCGTTTTGCCTCACGCCAAGGCTTTGCGCCGCCAGCGGTCCTTGGCGGCGTCTCAACAACCCCGCTCGGTGCAGTTCCGCGGGGTCGGAGCACGCCTGCCGTCATCAGAATGTCCAGCGTGTACCCGTACGCCAAGGCGGCCATCGACGTCGACCATCTCGGCAAGGGGCTGCCGTTCATGCTCCACCGGATCAACGACCAGACCCGGCTCGCGGCCGCGCGGCGCGGCCTGAAGCGAATTCCGGCGTAGTACTTGACGGAAAATCTGGTGGTCACCTGTTTTCGGTCGACTGGCCGTACGAATCAAATGCCGCGGCCGTGGATTTCCTCAAGCGGCAGCCGCTCGGTCCGCACGATATGGAAAAGGTCGCGCATCTTAATGCCGAACGTGTTCTGCGGCTTTGACAGTCAGCGGGACTGCGAGCGACGCGAGGACCCGCCAGACGCAGCGACTACACGAACGGCCAATATTCAATCCACAGATAGCAGCCGGCGGCGATTACTGCGAAGTCCAGAACCGGCCGGAACGAAGACAGGAGGCGCCACGGCGAGAATGTGACGACGATGGCGGCAGCAATGGCGGCGACGAAGTAGGCCGCCAACGGCCAGTACCAACTTAGGGATATAAAGCCCCAAGCAAACAGCGAATACGTCAGAACCATCGAGACCAGACCCAAGGACCTCCGCGACACCGAGGCGTTCACGCCGCCTGCCCCGGCACCAAACAGAAAGATACGCGAGGATATGAGACCGACAATGGCGGCCGCCACAAACAAGATCTCCGAGATGCTTTCCATGCTTGGTAACCAGACCACCGGACTGCTCCTTACAAGGGGTGTCGGAACCGCGGTCGCGCCGCCTCGCGAGTTTCCGTACCGGAGAACCGCTTGGGTCGATGTGTCGGGCATCACAAAGAATTCGATTGTTTTCGATGGCCAGGACCCTGCCATCGCCCGCCATTCGCGTCCGGAAACGAGAAGCCCCGAGAGGGCGGAAACGCCCTTAGTTCGGGGCGGGTCGCGCGTTGGAATTGACCCCAGGAGGGGCAGGCAGCGGCGACGGCTCGCGGCCTTCAAGCGCGTCCAGCTTCTTCGATTGCTGCTCGACCGCCCGTAGTGCCAGCCAGTTGGCGAGCGCGGCAACGTCGATGGTGCGCCTGGGTGCGCTGACCGGTCCCCGCAAGGCAATGGTGACTTCCGGGCGGGCGCTGAGCGGAGAGCTCGCGCCGCCCGATCCGAACAGGAGCAGCCGCGCCTCCAGCGTGCCGTCGGCCAAGTCGACGCTGCCGCCAACCGCGAGATCGGCGCCCTGGGCGCGCGCGATGGTGTTGCTCAACCGCGCTTGACCGGCGTTGATCACAATGGAACCGTCGGCCCGCGCGATGGCAAAGCCTCCGCTCGCAAGTGCGGAGTCTATTTTTTCCCGTACGCTGATAGCGTCGATCGGCAGCCCTCTGTCGACCGCGCGGATCACAGCCTCGAACGCCGCGGGGTCGAGACGTGCCAGTTTGCCGTTCTCGAGCGTAAACCTACCGCCGCCCTCCAGTGATCCGATGAGTGCGCCCGCACTCATTCCGGTCCCTTCGGCGCTGACGTCGAACGCAAGCCGGCCGGAGATCAATCCGTCGCCGGGAAGCATTTCGGCGGCGTTGGCATCAGTGAGCCTGATCCGGCTGCGCGCGATCAATCCTTCGCCCTGGCGCAGGAAAATCAGTTCGCCCGCCATGCGGCCGCCCGCCATGCTTCCTTCGATCACCTGTAATGCCAGTTGGGATTCCCCGATGCGCAGCACGCCCCGGACGTCGCGCACCGCGAGCTTCGGCGTGAGCGGCACATTTGCGGCTTTCACTGCCAGCTGCCCGCCGACGCGCAGCAATCCTCGCTCGAATGGTTCAGCCAACCAGAGCCCCAGCGCCTTAAGAGTGCCCGCGCCCGTGCTCGCGGGCGGGCCCGTCGCCTGCGCCGGTATTCCGATCGCCACGGCGATCGCGGCCGGCAGGTCCAACGTGCCGATCTCGATGTCGCCATCAACCGTCATCGGTTGCTCGTTCCTCAAAACAAGCCGTCCGGCGACGTTCGTTCCCGCGACTGTCCCGGCTACCTCGGTGAACAACGTCGCTTCGGTGAGATCGACGCTCGCGCTCACCGAGGTTGGCAACAGCTCGGCGGAGCCATCGGCCGCGGACGGTCGCGGCGAACGGATATTGGCGTTGACGATTTTGAGATTGAGGCCTGCGCTCGGCCCGGCACGATCCGAAACACGCAAGCTACCGTTGGCCGAGATGCCGAGCGCCCCGACGGCAAGCTGGCCGTCGACCACAAGGTCGCCGCCCAGCTGGCCTTTCGCCGTCAGCGTCAGACGCCCGGGCCGCTTGTCGACTGCGATGAAACGGTCGAGGCCGACCAAATCCATCAATGCTACGCCCTCATCAGCGTCCACACGCCCGCTGAGATTCACCTGAGCGGCCCCGAGCGCCGCGACGTCGAGCTTCCCGGCATCGCTGGCGGTGCCGACATCGCCTTGCAGCGCAACGCGGGAGGCACCGGCGCGGCCATCGACCTTGAACGTGGCGTTCGCCAACGCGCTCCCCGCTGGGCCTTGATCGACTGCGAACGACGCGCGCAACGACACCGGGGTCAGGCGTCCCGCCGAGATCCGAAGTTGCTCGGCTGCCTGCGGAGCGAACTTTTCCAACAGGATCACCAGACCATCGAGGCTGCGCGCGTCGAAGTCGAGCGTCAACGCGCCGCGCGGCGTCTGCGCCTTCGTGTCGATCTGCGCTTTGACGGCGAGCGCGGCGCCACCGAGGTCTGCGATGGCTAGTCGCTCGATCTCGATCCCGTTCGCACCGATACGCATGTTCACATCGGTCTGCTTCGCCTCGACGCCGGCGACAATCGCACGACCAATCTTGAGCGAGAGCGTGACATCGCGGGGCCAGTCGAATGCCGCGCCCCCGAGCAACGCCTTGCTCAGAGCATTGACGCGGTCGAGATCGATTTCAGGTGCGCTGATGGCGGCGTCGAGTCGCGCCGGCCGCTCGTCGTTCGCCCAGGCATACGCCGCGCGTCCCTCGACGGTCATGCGGTCAAGCTCGAGCTTGAGTCGCTCGATGGCGATCGCGTCGCCGCCGAGCGTAACATCGGCCCCAACCTTCCACGGCCCAGCGGCCGTGTCCTGCTGCTCGGTGCGGTCGGTCAGCCAGGCCATGAGCGCGCGCGGATCGCCGGCCTCGACCCTGGTCGTTCCCTCGAACCGCGTGCCTGTCGCTGCGTTGCGCAGTCGTCCGCTGACCCGCACCTGCGTGGCCCCCGGCGCGCGCAATTCCAGCCGCTGGATGTCCACGCCGTCGGCGTCGGTCTTCACATCGGCGCCGACGCGCGCGAGCATTGCACCGCCGAGTGTGACGTTCTCGACGCCGATGCTCAGCATCGTGGGGATGGGCAGGCGCGATGCCGCGATGAAGGACTCGGCCAATGTCTTGATCGCCTCCAGCGGCCGCCGGCGGGTCGCCTCGGGCAGGCCAAGGACACGGTCGAGGTCGATCTGGGGCGACGACAACACGCCGTTCAGCTCCGGCCGCCGTCCGAACGTCAGATTGGCTTTGCCCTTGAGCTTGATTGCCCGGTCGTCGGGCCCGTACTGCAATTCGATCTGATCGAGCAGGGCCGCTGTGGCGTCGCCTTTGACGCGGCTGGTGACGCGCCAGGAGTCGATAATGAGCGACGGGGCGCCCGCAGGTGCGCGGCCCACCGCGCGCGTGACTTGAATGCCGCCTTCGAATCGCGGCGTGCCGCGCTCGATCGAAATCGTCAGGTCCGCTTCCGCAGTCAGCGGAGCATCGACCGGCTCGACCGCGAGCCGCACCTTGACGCCGCCGTCATCCGCGACGCGGCTGGTGGAGACGCGATAGGGATAAGCTTGGCCGGCGACGACGAAGGAGCCATCGCCTTTGACCGGCCCTGCCAGCGAGCGTAGTTCGCCATGGAATTCCACCTTGTCGAGCACGAGACGGGAGTCGCTCGCGGCGTCGACGAGCTCGGCACGGCCGTCCTCGATATTCAGCCGTTCGATCGCAACCCCGTCGAGGTCGAAGCCAAGCTTCGGGACCGGCCAAGACAATTGACCGCCGGGATCGAGCCCAGCCGTGAGTTCCGGTCCCTCGAGCCGAGCGTCGGCGATGCGCCATGCGCCGCGCACCAAGGCCCCCAGCGCAAACTCGATACGCAAAGCGCGCGCCCGTACCTTGCTGCCGTCGCCGGGTCGACCAAACTCGACGCCTTGCAGCATGAGGGTCGGGGTCGGAAGCAAACGGGCATCGATTGCGCCCGTGACGCGGAAGTCGAGCCCTGTCAGGCGGCTTGCCCTGGCCTCGAACTCGCCGCGATATCTGCCCCAATCAATGAAAATGGGTCCCACCAGCGCTGCCACGAGCGCCAGGATGATCGCAATCGCGAAACCGAGCAGCGTCGTCTGCACGCGGTCTCCACAGCAGGTCTTACCAAAGTCCCGGCACGAGGGCGACGGGCGCAAGTTGAACACGATTCATTGTTATCGGGCCAGGGCCTTGTAACGCCCCGACTAGATCAGGCCCATCATCCGCCACACCGGAACGCTGACAACGACCGCGACAAGGGTCCAGGCGCCGTATGCCAGCGCCGTCGGCACGACCTGGCGGTGCGTGAAGAGTTTGCCTGCGGTCCCGGAGCAGAGGGCAAGATACGCCGTGCTCTGATATGGCAGGAAGAAGCCGTTGCAGGCAATAACGGCAACCAAGCCGACGATGAAAGGATGAATGCCGGATGCGCTCGCGACGGGAGCAAGCGCGATGGTGACGAGCGGCGCGGCTGCCTGCCACCGCACAACAAAGCTGATCGCAAAGCAAAGCAGGGTCAAGGCGACGACGAACAAGGCGGGCGACGCCATCAAGCCGCCGGCATTGGCGGTGACCATGTCCGCCATCCAACGATCGAGGCCCGTGTGTCCGAAGACGGTCGCAAGGCTGATAAGGACGCCGAACAGCAGCGCAAAATTCCAGTTCACAGCTCGCAAGGTGTTCACGGTCACAACGTGTGTTGCCGCGAGCACGCCGGCCGCCAGGACGGCAATCCAGGACGGATCCACGCCGTGTAGAGGCTGAGTCATGAAGCCCACGAGCATGCCGATACCGACACCGAGCGCGATCTTCTCCTCGCGCGACATTGGGCCGAGCAGCGCCCGTTGCAGCGCGAGCGAGGCTGCACGCTTGCTCGAAGCCTGCCGCTCGGTTGCCGGCGGCCGATAGAGCCAGATAATGGAGGCAACCAACCCGAAGAAAAGAATGATGTTCGTGGGCGCGCCATAGAGGGCCCAAGTAATCCAGTTCACGTCGTCGCGCGCGCCGGCCGGCAGCACCGCCAGAACCAACATTGCCGTGTTTGAACTGGTGAGAAATACCGCTGCCATTTGACCGAACCCGATCAGAACCGCCATGGCCAAACCGGCGGCGGCCTTGGACTGCGTACGATAGCCCAGCGCCTCGACCAGTTCCTGCAACATGGGCGCGATCATGATCACGCGGCTGGTGCCATTCGGCACCGCCGGACCGATCAACAATCCAGCAAGCGAAAGCGCCGTCACTTCGCCGGGGAACCCACCCCGCATATGGGCGATGCTTTCCAGCGCGAGCCGATAGAGCACGCCGGTCGAAGTGATGGCGGCGCCGATGATGAGCACGGCGACAACGAGCACCCAATTGGTGCTGGCGAAGCCGGTGAGAGCGACGTCGGGCGTGGTGACGCCGAGCAGGACCCAGCCGCCGGCAATCAACAGGGCGAGCACGCCTTCCAACAACGCGTCCAGCATGAGTGCGGGTAGCGCCGCCAACAGCACGACGAGCGCATGCCACGCAGGCGCCGACAGCCCCGCGGGCGGAGGCAGAGCCCAGCCTAGCGCCAACATGACCAGAGCCGCCGCCAGAGCTAGCATCCCCCGCCCCGGCCACCATCGCAGCCGTGCGGCAGCCGCCAAGGTCTCACCATCGGCATGCGCAGCCGCGGGAGCGACCGCTGCGTCGACCGCCTCCGGCTGATCCAGCATGTCTGCCAGGCGGCGGCTGAGGGTCGCTGCGATCGAGAGCGCGACGCTCGGCTGCTCGCGCACGAGATCGAGGAAGGAACTGCGGTCCAAGCGCAGAACCTCGCAATCGGTCTCGGCCTTGATGGTGGCGGTCCTCGGGCTGTTGGTGAGAAGGGCCATTTCCCCGAATGGCTCGCCGGCGTGGAGGGTTTTCACCCGGGTCTCCGCCGCACTGCTGCGGCCGGTGGAGTAGACCCCTACCGATCCGGTCGCGACCAGATAGAAGGCATCTCCAGGTTCAGCCTGCCTGAAGATGACCGAACCTGAGGAGTAGAACAGCGGTTCGAGGTGGGCTGCGAGCTTGGCGAGGGTTACCCTTTCAAGACCCAAGAACAGATCGACCTGGCCAAGGAGATTTGCGTAGCCGACATGGTCGGTCGGCGAAGCCTTAGGAGCGCCAGCGCTGGCCGTGTGCCCTTGCGCGGCTTCCGTCCCTGAGCGCTGGCCCCGCATGACTGCCTCGGTCCCATCACGATCACGCCAATCCGATGCTAGGCCCTGAGCGGCGATTCTCAAAACCGCCGCACGGCGTCGCAACGAGGTCGGGGGCCAGGTTCAGCGGGGCGGTTCGCAGCTGGCGGCGTGAGTTGCGCCGAAGTTTGGGCCGGCGTGTGCCGACGCTGGCTGCTCCCCTCGCTATTCAACGCGCGGTCACCTCCGGTGTGATCGCACCGGTTACGAGGGGAAGGACGATCTCGTTATTCTCCATCACGACCGTGCACTCCGAACCGGATCTCTCCCGGCAATTCGTCAGCAGTCGTTTGCGGGCTCCATCGATATCGTTTGGATTGGCAACCCAATAAGCGCCCGCGCCGGAAGGTGTCGCAACCAGAAGCTTTGGCGCCGGAGTAGAGAGATATTCTTCGACCACCGGTCGCGCGCGCGCTGCCAATTTGGTCGTGCTCATCACCATCTCGGCACGGGCGAGGTTCGCATTCGGCATGCCGTGAGTCTGCAGGAAACCGTCCACGGCGCGCAGCCATTTCACACGCCCACTGAAATCGGCGAACAGACGGTGACCATCATGCACGACCGACGGGAACATCCGCAGCTCGGCGCGGCCACCAGCGGCGGCATATGCATCGCGCATCCGGGTGACGAGTTCCGGAGGAAACAGGCTGTCGTTTTCCGCATAGAGCCAAAGCGTCGGGATGCGCGTGCGGGAGCCGAACGTCGCCATCGCCGCCACCAGGTCGGCATGTTCGCATATGTTGCCGTCCCCGTTTGTCCTCCATGCGCCGCCGGACACGTTGACGACGCCGAGCAGGCCGGCGGGGCGGCGGGCGGCGAATGCGAGCACGACGCCACCGCCAAGCGACTGACCGATTGCGATCGCGCGCGTGCCGTCGGCGTCCGGCCGGGCCGCGACAACCTTGAGCGCGCCGTCAAGATCATCAGCCTCGATCTCGAACCCGCGGGCCAGATCGGCATTCTCGCAGGCCATGTAGGCCGCGCCGCGGGACACGCCGGGCAGGCCATCTGACTGGCCGTAGCCTCGCCGCAATACGACCACGGCGAGCCAGCCGCGGGCGGCGAAATCGCGCGCCTGGGGCAACATCATATCGGCGCGCAGCGCCTGGTTCTCCGCGGCTTTGGCGTTCTTGCCGTGGGTAATCAACGCGATCGGAAGACGGCCCTCCACCTTTGCCGGCCGTACGACCAACGCTTCCAGCCGGAAGCGCCCCTTCTCGTTTTGAACCGTCAGGAACGTCCGCTCCTCGAGCAATTCGTTGTCGAGGGTCCTGGTGGGAGGAGCAGCGCCCGACGGAGCGCGGGCGGGTTCGATCTTGGCAACCTTGATCGGCGCCGCGTCCTCAGGCGCGGCGCTGGCCACGGGAATGACGCTCTTGGGCAGTGCGGCCGATGGTTTGCCCTCGGGCGCGGCGAACGGATTGGATACCGGCCGCTTGAGTGCGGCGAAGCAGGCATCGACCTCCGTCAGCGCCTCCGCGAATCCTTCCAGTGGCAGTTTGAACGTGGCCTGCGCCGCTTTGACTTCGATCATCGGCGCCGCCGCCAGCTTGCGCACAAACTGTCCGTCAGCGCCAAGTTCGATCACCACTAATTTCGGGCCGACGACGACGGCGCTCGCGTCGCTGCGCAGCACCGGCTGCGCGATCAACTCGATCGGAAAGGTCGTTTGCGGCTTCAGCTCCCACTCCTGGGAGCCGAGGGCCAGACGATAGCCGGCCTGAAAGCGGGCAAGGACGAACTGCAATGTGGCTCCCCCGCCCGCGGCACCGGGTAAAGGCCGCTCACCGGCGCAATAGCCCTGGCTCCATCCGATCACCGTCCAGGATCCGACCTGCTTCGGGGCAATGACTTGCGTGTTGGCCGGTGGCGTATTGATTTGGGCAAAGGCGCCGGTCGGGGCCGACAGCGTGAGCGTCAAGACGGCGCCCGCGATGAGGCCCCGAGAGGAGTTGCGACCGGATTGCGTCGAGGTGAGCGCGCGCACGGGATATCCTCCTGTCAAAGCTTTCTGCGGTGGAGGATGAGTCATCGGCGACAGGCGCGATGTGACCGTCAACACGAAAAGGACGAATGGCAATTGTCGAGGACGACTGTCGGTTCAACGCCAAATCCAGGACGATTGAACCAGTGCAGCGGATCGCAGGTATTACGCGGAATAAATCAGGGCGCATTCTGAGCGCACACGCGTGGATCGAACGCAATGATGCTTGCGTCTCATGCGCGCCCGTCGGTACAGCGTCTCGGCGGCAACACGTCGATCTGCATCTTACCGAAGGCTGCGATGAAGCCCGCGCCAGAAGCAGGCCGCCAGAGACTTTGACTATGACGGCCTCGCGTGGGTCATCGCGACGGTCTACGCGACGACGATTTCAGTCTTGCCATCGCCGGTCGAATTGAAAACCGGCGTCGGTGCAATGCGGTTCCGAAGCGGCGCCTCGCACCGGCTTCCAGCGCGGAATGGAGCTGGGCCGGTCCGCCCGGCTTCCTGATGCATCGCCGGGGAGCGTTCTGCTTGGACGTCCGCAAGTTTGCAGCCTGATTACACGGAAGATCGTAGCGAGCAGCATGGCGTACCTCCGTCGTCAGGCGCGCGCCACTTGCGCCTGATCCAGTTGGTCGTACGAAGCGGTTTCAATCCTTCACTTTTGCGCAACGGCACCCTTGCCGGCCTCGAATTGCGACCGGCACCCAGTGCTAAGCTGGGATTTCTTCGATGACAGGCATGAGAGGACGCGGTCCATATTCATGAGGACCGAGCTGCACAGGCTCATCGCATCGCCCATGCACGCAGAGCGCTGCGCGGCCGTTGGCTTGAACTCGGCAAATGACGCTGTCGGAACCGCGCTGACGAGGAACACGAGCGCGCCAAACACTCCACTGCGAATCTTGGTCATGACAGTCTCTCCCTGAGCTTTGGGGCGCATCCGCCCCCCTGACGATGACGGACTGTATTCACGCTATGCAGGGAGGGGCTGTGACTGTCGTCACAACAATACGCTTTCGCGTTCGTGCGTCGGGGTCACGCCCACGAAGGAAATGACAAGAGACTCACGTCCATGCCGATTCGCATTTGCCGTCAGCGACTCACGGCACAACCTTCATCGTTGCGGCCGGTAAGAAACGCGCTCCACGTTGTCGGCGCATCGTCTAAGCAATCTGGGCAGCTCGCGGCGTTACGTTCGCTGTCACCAAATGCCCGGCCATGAGATCGCTGAGAGAAAATCGGAGTTGTTGTGATGCTGATCACATCCTGATTGCGGCCATGTCCCTAGCTTGCCCCCATCACAAATCGTTGATGGTGGGGACCATGACAAACGGCATCGCTCAAGTTGTGATCGGAATTGCGCTTGCTGCTGCAATCGGCGGCGTGGCTGCGCTGAATCCCGGCTACAAACCGCACGAGGATGTGGCGTACCTGGAACGGGTAGCGGCCACGGTGGAACGGGCCAAGGTCCTGGCGCCGGAAACCCGGGAGCAGTTGTCCAAGCTCACGAGTCGATACGAGACCCTTCTGTCGGACGCCCAGCTTGACCTCAAGCGACAAAAAGCGCTGGGGCGGATCAGGACGGTCATGCTGCGTTCCTCGGACTGAGCAATAACCCGAATCATCTTTGTGTGACCGCCAGCACATCGGCCAACACGACCGCCGTCTATCTCACGATCGGTCGTGAGGTCCGCTCCGCAATCAGGGAAGAACGTCCGATGACGATCCATTCCATCTCGAAGACGGTCCTGCTGAGAGCGGGCATCGCTTTCGCCATTTGGGCTGGGGCCACGGCATTGTGGCAGGGGCGGGTCAACGGGTTCGAGCAGGAGCCGGCTGCCGCGGCGAGCCAGGTTGCACCGGCTTTTCCCGGGCTTCACTCCGGGGTGTATCAGCAAAACCTCCTCATTCAAGTGATCGAAGACCCGATCTGAGAGTGGACGATGGAACTGCGGTATGCCCCCTGTGCCGAGCCGGGGACTTGCAACCGACGCATCCGCATCCGTGTGACGGCTATCACAGGGGCGCGCCAGTCGGCGTGCGATACCGCAGTCACGGACCGAGCTTGCAAACAAGCACGTCGCCCGTGCTGGACCAGAGGATTACGATGAGAGCGAACACCAATGGACGATTGCGGCGCTTATCGCTCTTGCAGCGGTGACGGTCCACACCCTGCATGCGCAGGCGATCGGACCGATATCCATTGCTCATGACAGCGATGCGGCTGGCTCGATCCGTTCCAAAACCTATGCCGATTGGCAAGGCCCCTTGACCCAGTCGTTCGGAATACGCTTCCTAGCCCGGAGGACAGCATGGGACCCGATCGCCGGGGCGCCTCCCTCCCGCGGCTTCAGCCTGCAGATATTCAACGGCTTGGATAAAATGCAGGTTTGGCACGATGTTCCATAACAAGCGGATGCGTGAGCGCTTCGAGATGGCTTCGCAGGAGCGCGTGCGTCAGCTCTAGAACCCCTATTGCCGCTTTCGCGAATACCTGAATGGCGCCCTGATGCACAAAGGCCTGAAGATTTTCTTCAGCAGGTAAATCGGCTTGTCCAGCCAGCTTTGCGGCCGTGGCGTCTGAATGAACTTGGTGACGAACGCCTGGAACGTGAAGGCATTCATCCGCAATTTCGCCGTCGCCCCTCTCTGCAGGGTGACAACAACTTCGAAGATCCCAGCCTCCACTTCCTCGACCGATTTGAGGCCCGTGATGAATCCGGCCATGCGTTGCTCATCCATTTTTCCACCCACACCTCAGGCGCGATGTTCGCAACTTAAGGATGGGCCGGCGATGGTTATGTAACGCCCTTCACACAATTTCGCCGTCGACGCTCTTGCGACGCCGTTTCCCAGAACAGCGAGGCGGGGCACACCTTGCGTGATCGCTGGTAGGCGCGCGCAAAAACACCCGCCCGAGTGCACGACACCGGGCGGGCGTTCCATGAGGCGCAAGGTCAGTAGCAGATGTTGACCAGGACGCCGCGCACCAACACCAAACAGGTGCCGCCGCCACCGACATAGAAACCACCAAAGCCGTGATGATGGTGGCCCCAACCGCCGCCGCCGCCCTTCCCGCCGCCACCGCCGCCCTTCCCGCCGCCGCCGGCAAAGGCATCACTGGTCGCAGCGAGGGAGGCAGTCGTGAGCGC
>Ga0307286_10000347_pt1 | contig 12866 bp, 10 predicted proteins | sample ER_DNA_140_FD_194478 | JGI IMG/M metagenome (GOLD analysis project Ga0307286, IMG submission 194478) | Bulk soil microbial communities from the East River watershed near Crested Butte, Colorado, United States - ER_DNA_140 | ecosystem: Environmental > Terrestrial > Soil > Floodplain | place... | reverse complement strand
CGTCTTGGCGGGGGAGTGGCGACTGTCATAGAAACGTTCGTTTCTCGACACCGCTCCCACCTCAGATGGAGTAGCCGGTCCATGCCCACCTCTGGGATACCAGGGTGTCTGTGTTTCTGGCCACGTTCATCGCTCAGAGACGAAACTCGGGTCTGCACGCATTGCATCCTCGACGGACAGATGGGGCGTGCTGGCTCAACGCCGCCAGCGCATCACCCGTTCAGCCAACACGGCAACGGTAGACGCGCTTCGGTGTCGAGGAGCCGCAGCCCGGGTCACGTTCGGGTTGGGGGGGCGACGACGGTGCGTTGGGGGGCCGGCCCAGCAGCTCGATGAGGGCGAGGGCGACCAGCAGCAGCCCGGCCAGGAGCAGGACGACCTTGCCGGTGGGCTGGCTCCAGAACACCAGCGCCAGGCTAGCCAGGACCACGGCCCCGATGCGCAGGGCCTGCTTGTTGGCGTAGACCAGCTCCCCACGCCGTAGTCGGTTGGTGGTGTCCGGGGACGGTCGGGAACGACTGGCTGGTTTCGATGCTCGATTTAAGGTGGGCCACCAGGATATAGCCGACGGGGAACACGAATAGCCGTCCGCCATCCGGTATGCATTCACGCCCCGCTGAAGCAGGAAGCATTCATGGACACCAGCAGGGCGGATACTGGCGAGCATCAAACCATCGGCGAGTTCGTTCATGACTCCAGTCGGTGAATAACTTTTCTTGGCAGCAGTCACGAGTCTTCGGTGCTCTGGAACGCGTCGCGAAGACTGAGCTCGCGTGCGGGTGCCGGGAGCGGCGGGTCCGCACCGGCGGTCAGTGTCCCAGACTCGTCGCCGCGGATGAGCCTGCCGACCCGCCCGGTGTCCTCGGCCAAGACCGGTCCGGCACACGCACCGATCAAGACACAGATCGCGGCGCCCGAGAACCAGGTCACCAACGCGAGAGCGACCCCGAAGAAGCCGAACTGGGCTTGGTTGTTCGTCACCACCCCGGGCATCCAGATGCTGGCCGATGCCGCGTACCCGGCCGTCACGATGCTGGTGATCACCCCACTAGGCACGAGCACCCGCGCGCGCACCTCGCCTTGCAGCAGGAACCAGGCGGTAAACCACCACTGCCCTGACGTCACCACCAGGGCCACGATGGCGAACAGGCCGAACCCGAGCCCTCCGTCGAGGGCGCCGCGAAGACCACCCAGCAGCGCCAGACAAACCAGTGCCACCAGCAGCCAGACCGCCCCCCGCCAGTAGGCGCCGACTCCGGCGGTACGGGGCGGTCGCCGCCAGGTGCGGAGGTACACGCGCTGCAGCGCGGTCGTGAACGAGGTCGCGAAGAAGATCGTGAGCAGCAGACCGAGCACCCCGGTTGCCTTGCGAATGTCATCCGAGGATGCGAAGGCTTCTCTGGCAAGGGTGAGCGCGTCGCCCCGAATGCCGAGTCGGGAGGTGACGCTGGTGATGATCGACGAACGGATGCGTTCGGGCACGAAGGCGGCGACGACGATCACGAGCGGGAAGAACGAGACGAACGCCTTCCCGGCGAGCGCGACGCTGCGATCGACGAACTCGATCTCGAGCATGCGTTCCCACACCCGCCACAGGAGCAGCCGTTCCAACCGAGTCCGCAATGCGGCGATGCGTTGGCGCATTTGGGTGAGCCTTTGAGCGTGGTGACCTTCGGCTGGTTCCTTCGATCCGGCGATGGCGGCTGAGCCGGGACACCTCGGCTGATCCAACTTGAACCCTGGGCCATCCTGGATGAGGACGCATCACCCATATCGGGTGAGTTCCGATGGTCTAGCATTTTCAAGTCGCGCGCCGTACCCCGGCCCGCAGCCGTCCAAAGGCAAGGCCCCCGCAATACCCTGCGCGCCTCAAACGGCGTCCGTCCAACGCCATCTTCAAGGCGCTGCTCGCCTGAACCAAACCGACCCCAGGTGTGATGACTCCACCGCTGAAGTGGCCGCTTAGACGGCACGCGCTGGACCGGTCGTGGAGATGCTGGCTGGGTCGTTTCGTGGGTTGGGATACGGTGCGGCGCGGTATTCACGACCTGCTAGCAAGCGATCAGGGCCGCCTGAGCAAGCGGTCCAGATCGCCGAACTGATCCGGCTGGCAGGGAGCTACCGCTGGGTCGGGCTGTATGCGGTGACCGAGCAAGAGATTACTGTCATTGGCTGGAGGGACCTCGGGCGCCTGCGCACCCACGCTTCCGGTGACCCAAGGGGTCAGCGGGGGGGCGTTGCCACCAAGTGCGCCCTGGTGGTCAACGATGTGACCGCTGACCCATGCTACCTGGCGGCCTTTGCCAGCACGCTGTCGGAGGCGATCGTCCCGGTGGTCGATCCTGACATGGGCACGGTTGGTAGGCACGCTGGATGTGGAGAGCGCCGAGCGGGATGCCTTCCTCGACGCCGAGACCAGGCGCTGGAGTGGTGCGCCGCCGCGCTCACCGGCCTGATTGCCGAATCGAGGCCGTAGTCGCCTCGGCGGGCGGGTGATCATGGGCGGCGGCGAGGGCGGACCTCCCAGCGGTACTGGTCCACGCTTGGCGGACCAGGCGTCGGATGACGACCACGACATAGGCGAGTGCGAGCCGGAACGCCACGCGGGCTCTCCGCCACCGTCTCACGTTCGTGGAGATCGGCCAGCGACTGTACCTCTCCCAGAACATGGTCAAGACCGAGGCGACCTCGATCTACCGCAAACTCAGCGTCTCCTCACGCAGCACGGCGATCGAGCGCGCCGTCCGGGTCGGCCTCATGGAAAGCACCATCTACCCACCGCGACCGCTTCAGCTGATGGCTTGAGGCACGGATCAAGCGACGCTCACCTCGTCACCGTTCCTCGTCATGGGCCAACTGGTTCACTCGGTCTGGGTGATGCCGGTGCAGGTGTCCGAGGTGTCGACTGGTGTCGGACCATCGCCACTGCGCTCTGACGGATTCTTGACCGGCGGGAGGACCACGATGGCGGACGACGACCCCGATATCCAGCTGCAGGAACGTCCTCGCCGCCACGGGCCCAGGCGGCTCCTCCAGGCGTTCTCCTCGCCGGACAGCTATGGCCTGGTGCTCCTGCTCATCCTGGTCACCTACGCGCTGTCGGCGTCGATCACGGCGACGTGGGCGGTGTCGCTGGTCCTGTTCGTTCAGATCGCGACGATCTGGGTGACGCTCCAGGCGTCTCAGGCACACCGCCACCTCCGGCGGGTAACCGGTGCGATCCTGGTTGTCACGGCGATCGCCGCGATCCTGAATCTCTTCATCTCTCGCGAGACCGCCGGCGGGGTCATGGCCGTGATCAGCGGCCTGCTGTATGCGGTCGCGCCGGTGATCATCGTCCGCCGACTGGTGCTGCGGCGAACCGTGGACACCCAAACCGTGCTCGGGGCGATCGCCGCCTACCTGATGGTCGGGATGGGATTCGCGTTCGCCTACCGGGCGCTGGGCGCGTGGCAGGCCGGCCCGTTCTTCGGGTCGCAAGGGGAGGGCCCCTTCCCCCAGTACCTGTTCTTCTCGTTCACCACCCTGACCACGACCGGGTACGGCAACCTGGTCCCGGACGCCAACCCGGGTCAGACCCTCGCCGTCCTGGAGATGCTGATCGGGCAGCTGTTCCTGGTGACGGCAGTGGCCAGGGTGGTCAGCGCCTGGCAACCCGCCCCGGGCCGCGGCCGCTCTCCCACCGAACCCGACAGCAACTGAGCCGAGCCCCACAGCTCGTCCGCCGCGGACCACCAACAGTCCGGGCCAGGCGGCTTCGTTGGGATGGTGTGGCCGAGGTCCGCCCGCCGCAGTGCCTTCGGCTCGCCCACGAGGCAGTACGTACCGAGGGCGGGCCGCACCTTGTCGCCGGGTGGGGCCCTGCAATGGCGGAGGGGGCGCGGATGATCGACGGTCTACATCAGTCAGTCGAGGATGCGTCGCACGGTGGGTTCGGCCCGTTCGGCCGCCCGCGCCAGGGAGCCTCTTGATCGCAGGCGGGCGATGGCGTTGCTGGCGATCACGGTCGCGGGCACGGCCAGGATGAGGCCGACGATGCCGCCCAACAGGCCGCCCAAGGCGGTCACGACCAGGACCACCAGCGGGTGGATGTCCAGGGTGCGGCCCATGACCTTGGGCTCGACGAAGTTCTCCAGCAGCAGGTTGGCGGCGAGCACGACCACGAGCATGACCGCGGCCGTGCCGAGGCCGCCGTTGCCCAGGGCGATGATCACGGCCAGCCCGCCGCCGAGGAAGGCGCCGATGTAGGGGATGTAGCCGCCGATGAAGTTCACCACCATGATCGTGAACACCAGCGGCAGGCCGAGCAGCAGCGCGGCCAGGCCGATGACCACCGAGACGATGGCCGACATGACGGTGCGGCCCCGCCCGTAGTCGCGCAGGATCCGGATGGCATCACCGATGAAGCCGTCGAGCTCGTCCCGCAGCCGGGGGTCGACCTGGGCGACCACCAAGCGGCGCAGGCGGGTGCCGTCTTTGAGCAGGTAGTACATGATCAGCGCGCCCAGGATCAGGCCGCTGGCCACACCGACCAGGGTACCGATGCCAGAGACCACCTTGGTCAGGATCCCGCCGGTGACCATTGGGGTGGCCTCCTCGGCCGCCGCCCGGGCCTGGTCCAGGGCGGCCTGGTCGACCCCCACCGCGTCGGTCTGGTCGGCCGCGGTGTCCAGGGCGGCGTCGACCGAGGCGCCGATCTGGTCGGTCTGGTCGACCACCCCCCGGATGGTCGCGACCACGACAAGGGCCATCAGCGCGAGCAGGCCAAGGACAACCACCCCGGCGGCCAAGGAAGGCCGCAACCGGTGGCGTACCAGCGCTCCGACCAGGGGTTTGAACACGACGGCGAGGACGGCCGCGAAGGTCAGCGGCAGCACGATCTCACTGACCGCGCCCAGGGCGGTGACCACGATGACCATCGCCACCACAAACCCCACAAAGCTCCAGGCCCCGACGCCCACCTTTGGAACCCAGCCCAGCGGCGCTGGGCCGTCACTCGGCCCCGGGTCGCGCCCGGCATCCGGGTCGTCGTGCGCACGTGTGTCGGACTGGTCAGCCACGAGTGGTCCCGGGCATGCGACATCCGCCTCCTGGGCGGTACGAGGACTGCCCGCCAGTTGCACTCTCGGCCATCCTGGGTGCGGGCGCATCACCCATCCCGCGTGATTTCCGGGAGGTAGATCGTGGGCGGCGCGATATCCCTGCGGCTACGCCGCCATTTCCAAAGCTCCTATCACGGGTCCATCAATTGCCGAGCTGCCGCCGCCTGCAGGGGCTCCAGTGACAACACCAGCGGCCCCGCTCCGACCACCACCGCCACCGCGGCGAGCGGGACCACGGCCGCGGCGTCCCAGGCCTGTGTCGACGCGGCCGCCCTCAAGGCCTCGGGGGCCGAGCTCGACCAGCTCGACCCACCCAAGGCCGGCAAGGCCGGGATCCAGGCCGCCCTGGACAAGGTCCAGGCCAACCTGGCCGCGCTCAAGAACAGCGCCACAGCCAGTGGGGACGGCCAGATCACCGAGCTGGACGGCGCCGTGGAAGCCCTCAAGACCACCGTCGCCGAGATCAGCGGCGACAGCTTGGTCTCGGCCCTGCCGACCGTCGTCAGCGACCTGAAGCGGATCGACACCGCCTGGACGGCGCTGCAGCAGCAGATCGACCAGGACTGCGGCTAAAAGGCTGTGGCCAGTGCTTGGTATTCAGCGGCGCAGGATGTCAGCTCGCCCCGGCGTACTGGGAGGGACGAGCCTGCATCCGAGTGGTTGATGAGGATTTTATGTCGGAGCCAATCTCACCCCAAAGGGGTGATGCCCGCACGCCGGCCTGGTGCGATGGTGCGATCGGTTTTCCGTTGCGGTCGGCTGAGGTGGCGGGCCGCGGGGCAGAGAAGGGATCGGCAGATGACCGAAGACGCAGGGTACCGGTCAGCACGGCGCGCGGAGGAACCGAGCGGGACGGCGGTCGGGTTCATCTTGTTCGCCGCGATCATGATGATCATGGTCGGGGTGTTCGAGGCGATTCAGGGGCTCGTCGGCATCTTCGAGAACGAGTTTTACGTCGCCACCCGCAACTACCTGTTCAAGTTCGACGCCACCACCTGGGGCTGGATCCACCTGCTGCTGGGGCTGCTGGTGGCCTTCGCCGGCTGGGGGCTGTTCTCGGGGCGGACCTGGGCGCGGACGGTGGCGATCATCCTGGCCGTGCTCAGCGCCCTGGCCAACTTCCTGTTCATCCCTTACTACCCGTTCTGGTCGCTGCTCCTTATCACCCTGGACATCTTTGTGATCTGGGCCGTTGCCGCCCACGGCGGCGCCATGCGGGACCCGGTCTGACCGCGGCTCCGCGCAGCAGAGTCCGGAAGCATAAGCGGGGCGATCACCATGACCGAGGGGACCGCCCCGTACCCCAGACGTGGGCTGCCCGCGCCGGTGAGGTGGTTGAACGGCTGAAGTACTTCTCCAAGGTTGAGGGGCGCGCCCGGGATTGGACCGTCTGGGAAGGCGCAGGCTGGGGGTCCCCGTGGTAGTTGAGCTCGATAGGGTGTTGCTCGACGCCAAGCTGGCGGCTCCCCAGCCTCGCCCGGGTGCCGTGAGTCGCGCCGAGCTCATCGAGGTGGCGCAAGCGAGTGATCGCCGCGTGGTTGGCGTCACCGCGCCGGCGGGCTACGGCAAGTCAACATTCCTCGCTCAGTGGGCACTCGCAGAGGATCGTCGGGTGATATGGGTATCGCTCGATCGCTTCGACGATGATCCTGCGGCCCTCCTCGAGTTGTTGGCGTACGCGTACGCGGGGGGTTCGGCGGGCAACGCCGACCTGGTCGCCGACATGCGCGGTCCTGGCATGTCGGTCCTGGGACGCGCGGCACCCCGCCTCGCGTCGGCGTTCAGGAGCAGCCCCGTTCCGTTCGTGCTGATGCTGGACGACCTGCACGAACTGCAGTCGCCGGCCTGTCACGACATGCTCGGCATGGTGATCTCTGGGGTGCCTGAAGGCTCTCAACTGGCCGCGGCGAGTCGGTTCGAGCAGCCCCACCTGCCGCGGCTGAGGGCTTCGGGCGATGCCTTGGAGATCGTGGTGAGCGACTTGGCCCTCAACGCGGCCGCGGCCGAACAGATCTTCTCGGAGGCGCACGTGAGCCTCACGCATGAGCTGGCGGCCGCTGTCACCGAACGAACCGAGGGCTGGCCGGTTGGCCTCTACCTGGCTGCTCTGATCGCGAGAGACAGCAACGGCGAGGCGTTGTCGGTCTCCGGTGACGATCCTTACGTGGCCGACTACCTATACCGCGAATCGTTGATGAACCTGCCGGATGACACCCAGCGATTCCTGCGTCGCACGGCGATACTCGATCAACTGTGTGGTCCCCTCTGCGATGCTGTCGTTGCGGACCCAAACGCGCATGAACAGCTGCGAAGGCTCGAAGGCTCGAACGTGTTCCTTATCCCGCTCGACCGTCGGCGAGAATGGTATCGCTATCACGCACTCTTCAAAGAGTTTCTCTTTGGGGAGCTTCGTCGCGTCGAGCCTGACGTCATCATGAAACTGCACCTGCGGGCCGCCGACTGGTACGAGTCCCGGGGCTCCCGGGCGATGGCCCTCGAGCACCTGTTGAACACGACCGAGCGGGACAGAAGCGTCCAGCTCGCGACGGGGTTGACTCTCGAGACCTACCAGGCGGGTCAGTTGTCGACCGTGCAGCGCTGGCTCTCGGCGCTCGGCGACTCCGCGGTCGAGGGATACCCCCCACTCGCGGTGCTGGCCGGCTGGGTCACGGCACTGACCGCCCAGACCACCGAAGCGCAACGTTGGGCGGCTGTCGTCGACGCTGCTTCGTTCGATCTGGTGCCCGCGGACGGCACGGCGTCGTTTGCCTCGGCGCGAGCGATGCTTCGGGTCATCATGTGTCCCTCCGGCCCGGAGCAAGCGATGGCCGATGCGAGCTTCGCAGTCGCCGAAGAGCCGCCGTGGAGCCCCTGGCGCGACCAGGCGCTTACCCTGTGCGGCGAGGCGCACCTGCTCGCTGGCGACGTCAAGCAGGCCGATGCCTGGTTCGCCGAGGCATCCATTTTGGCGGCAACGGCAGGTAATGTCGATTCGCTCGTTCTCAGCGAGTCTGAGCGCGCCCTGTTGGCCATGGATGGCGAACGATGGGCGGATGCGGACGAGCGGCTGCGTGTTGCGCTCGGCGCGATACGTGAGGCGCGGATGCAGGACTACGCTCTGTGCGTTCTCGCATTCGTCGCCTCGGCTCGGCTTTCCTTGCATCGCGGCGACCTTGAGCAGGTCAACCGTGACCTCACGCAAGCGATGCGTGCTCGTCCGTCATTGACGTACGTGCTGCCGTTCCTTGCAGTCCGCGTGCGATTGCAACTCGCCAGGATCTTCTGGGCGATCGCCGACCATTCGACCGCTCGCCACCTGCTACGAGAGATCGACGATATCCTGATCCGCCGGCCGTCTCTCGGCGCGCTCGTCGGGGAGGTCACGGAGTTTCGCGGACTCGTCGGGTCGAGTGCACACGTGGAACCGCGAGTTGGGCCGCCCCTCTCCCCGGCGGAGCTTCGGCTGCTGCCGTACCTACAGACGCATCTCACACTTGGCGAGATCGGGCAGCGGCTGTCCGTTTCCCGCAACACCGTCAGCTCCGAGGTGGGCTCGATCTACCGAAAGCTCGGCGTCTCGTCACGCAGCGAGGCGGTGGTACAAGCCACGTCGATCGGCTTGCTCGGCGTGTAACTGGAAGCCACGACTATTGATCCAGGGCATCGTCCATGTCGTAACCAATCGCCATCGCGAGCTTCCGAGCTGCCGCCACGGCGCGAGGCAGTCCGACGATGGGAATGACGCCGACCAGCACGTTGACCGTATCGGTGGCCGTGGCACCGCTACTCACCGCGGCATCGGCTTGCGCTCCGTAGGACGGGCCCGACCCACCGACCGCGACCAATGCGGCCAGTCGGACGAGCGCGAGTGTCTTCGGATCGAGGCCTTCAGACTCAACGTCGACTTCTGGGACACGTCCTTCGGCGAACTCTGCATCGTTGACAGCCAGACGGCGCAAACACTCCTGGTAGTCCAAATTTGACTCCGCCCTCGCGTCAGCGCCGCTCCCAATCATCCGAGTTCCGATGGGAGCATCTAGTGACCGCTCTGGTCTGGCCAAAGATCCTCCGTCTCAGTATTCGGCAGCTCTGTCGAAGTCGGCATCACACAGACTGGGTGAAGATCATCGCTTGGTCTCCTTGCGAAGGCCGACGCCTCCATAGCGGAGGAAGCCAGTTCTTCATGCGATCCACATGATGACTGCCGCGGTTCCGAGCACGATGCTGACGAGGAGGCAAGGCCAGCGGACTCTCGGATTGGCGGTGGATCGACGCCGCCGTGGGAGCAGGAGGCGAGTAGATGACGACCGAGTTCCGGGAGCGGGCCCGGCGGCTGCGCAACGCGGTGGAGCCGGTGGCGGCCGGAGTGTACTTCGCCCCCGAGGCCCACGCGGCCTATGAAGCGCTCGGCTTTGATGGCAGCCCCCCAGCGAGTACGGATGGCATCGCCCGCCCGGAGCTGAAGTCGTACTTCACCAGCCGTGGCGCCTGCATGGGGCAGGTACCGGGGGAGGTCGTGGCGGCCGCGTTCGGCGTCTTCAACCCGAGGTTTGTCGTGCCGGGTGTCGCGGCCGGGTGGCAGATCACCAGCCGAGCGGCCATCCTCCAGGCCCGGGAACAGGCCGCGACCGCGATGCTGACCCGGGTCCTGGGCGAGCAGCCCGAGGGCCTGGGTCGGGTCACCGACCTGCTGCGCCGGGCCGCCGACGCCGCACCGTGGGCAGGCCGCCCAATCTATGGGGGGCTGCGCTCGCTTGGGTTCCCCGACCATCCGCTGGGGGCCACGTGGCGGGCCGCGGACCTGCTGCGCGAGCACCGCGGGGACAGCCACGTCATCTCCTGGGCGGTCGGCGGCGCCGACGCAGTGGAGATCCTGCTCCTTACCGAACAGTGGTGGGGAGTCCCGGCCCGCTCCTACACCCCATCGCGGGGCTGGAGCGACGCCGATATGGACGCCGGGTTCGACCGGCTCACCCGTCGTGGGCTGATGGGCGACGGCGAGCAGTTGACTGACGCCGGTCGGGCGTTCCGGGAAGAGGTTGAGGTCCGCACCGACGAGCTGGAACGGCCGGTGCTGGACGCCCTTGGGGAGGACCTGGAGGAGTTGCTGGAGCACCTGGATGCCTGGTCGGAGGCGATCATCGCCGCCGGCTCCTACCCCAAGCGGATCGCCGGGGTCTACAACGTCGGCGGCGGGCCCCATTTCGGCTCCGGGTTGACCATCGACACCGCCGCCGAGCAGTACGAGAACAAGCCATGACCGTGGTCACCGCCCCAAGGCGAACCGGATCAGGAGCGGCTCGGGGGCGAGGGATCAGAGCAGCCGCCGGCAGCCGCCAGGCCGGGATGATCCACGCCTGCGCCAGGTTCGTCCTCGTGTGGTCCTCACTGCATTTCCGTGACAAGAACCTAGCTGGAGGAGACCGCGATGCCCGCCAACGATGCGACCAAGACGCCTGTGCCCCAAGCGATCACGACCCCGTCAAGTGTGGAGACCGGGATCGGGGCGCTGGAGTTCACCGACGGCTACCCGACCACAGAGACCGCGAAGACGCTGGGTGACCACCTGGACTACGTGCATGGCCTCGAGGCGTTCATGAACTCCATCTCGGGGGTGTCGGTGTACGCAATCCGGCAGGGGTTCCTCGACGCCGGCGTCATGGACGGTGACGTGTTCGTCTGGTCCGGGCTGATGGACTCCCGGACGCTGGCCCTGACCGCCAACGCCGATACCGTCTACTTCTGGGGTTTCGTGGACCTCTCGCAGGGGCCGCTGGTGGTGGAAACCCCATCCGACACCCTGGGGCTCTTCAACGACATGTGGTTCCGCTGGATCAGCGACTTCGGTCTCCCCGGGGTCGACCGCGGCCAGGGCGGCACCTACCTGCTGGTCGGCCCCAGCTACGACGGGCCGCTGCCCGAGGACGGCTTCAACGTCCGCCACTCGCGCACCAACCACCTGACCATTATCGGCCGGGCGTTCATCAACGAGAACCCCGGCATGGACCCCGCCCCGACGGTCGACCGGATCAAAGCGCAGCTGAAGATCTATCCCTACGCCCCCGGTGGCGTGGGCAGCAGCATCGGTGCCTTCCTGACCGGCAAGGGTCCGCTCGGCCAGCTGACCAGCTCCGCTTCGCCCCGGTTCGTGGAGGGGACGGGACTGGCGATGAACACTGTCCCGCCCAATGATTTCGGCCACTACGAGATGCTCGACGCCCTGGTGCAGCTGGAGCCGGCCGAGGCCCTCGACACCGAGTTGGCCGGGCAGTTCGCCGCCATCGGGATCGTCAAGGACGAGAAGTTCGCGCCCGATGCTCGGCTGCGGGCGATCCTCGACGAGGCGGTATCGGTGGGCAACGCCGCCTCTCGGACGCTCGGGATGGGCGCGCACCCCTCGGAGGGCTATCGCTTCTACGACGGCGACACGGCCTGGTGGAACATGCTGTTCGTCGGTGGGTTCGAGTTCACCAATCCGCCGCCGGAGGTCACCCCGGACGGGATCAAGCCCTACCCGAACAAGGGGGCACGCCAGCTGCACTCCCGCACCTCGATGTTCTACACCGCGACCGCCATCACCCCCGCCATGTGCATGCGGCTGACCAACGTCGGGTCCCAGTACCTCATCGCCAACGTCGACCCCAACGGCGAACCATATGACGGCGCCAAGACCTACCGGGTGAGGCTGCCCAAGGACATCCCCGCGGCCAGGTTCTGGTCGTTCACCGTCTACGACAACCAGACACGCTCCATGCTGCAGACCCCACAGCTCTATCCCCGTGCCGGCAGCCAGAGCTACCCCTCACCCGCGGCCGAGGCGGACCCGGACGGCTCCACCGTCGTCTACTTCTCACCCACCCAGCCCGACGGCATCGCCCCGGGCAACTGGATCCAGACCGACCCCGACCGGGGCTGGTTCGTCGTCCTGCGCCTGTACAGCCCGCTCCAGCCCTTCTTCGACAAGACCTGGCGGGCCGGCGAGATCGAACCGGTCCACTGACCCCGCGATCACCACGGCCCGTGCTCTTCGTGATCGGCCCAGACTGCCCTGTGGCAAGGAGGGAATGCGAACGCCGAGCAGTACGGGAACAAGCCATGACCGCGGTCACCAGCGTCGTCGCGCCCCAATGTTGATGGGGACCGTGCCGTCATGAGCGAACGTTATCCAGCTGAACAACTCACGAGGGGGATGTCATGAGCGGAGTCCCATCCGAGACCTTGAAGGCGATCTCGACCCCAGAGCGGGTCGAGAGTCGCCTGGGGACGTTAGAGTTCGACGACGGCGCGCCGTCGGAAGCGACGGCGACGCTGTTGTACGACCACCTCGACTTTGTGCACGGGGTGGAGGCGTTCATCGGCGCGTTTCCTGGGGCGTCAGTGGAGGCGATTCGCCAGGGGTTCCTCTCGATCGGGGTCGAGGACAACTCGGTGCTGTTGTTCTCGGAGCTGATGGATTCGGCCTCCCTCTTCCTGACCGCGAACTGCGACACGGTCTACTTCCTCAGCTTCGTTGACTTGACCGATGGGCCGATGGTCATCGATGTGCCGCCGCTCGGTGCACCGTCGGGGATCCTCGGCTGCATCGACGACATGTGGTTCCGCTGGGTCACCGACTTCGGCCTTCCTGGCCCGGACCGTGGCGCGGGGGGCCGGTATCTGATCGTGGGACCGGGCTATGACGGTGCGTTGCCCGACAGCGGCTTCCATGTCTCCCACGCCCAGACCACCCGCGTCTGTGTCCTGGGTCGGGCGTTCATGGTCGAC